>Ga0134126_10000194_pt1 | contig 80085 bp, 77 predicted proteins | sample KB31752_FD_96881 | JGI IMG/M metagenome (GOLD analysis project Ga0134126, IMG submission 96881) | Terrestrial soil microbial communities with excess Nitrogen fertilizer from Kellogg Biological Station, Michigan, USA - KB3-175-2 | ecosystem: Environmental > Terrestrial > Soil > Unclassified ...
GCAAGGCGCCGGCGTCGGCCACAGTTTTTACGGAATCGACCATTAGAACACGCGTCAGCATTGGGGCCTCGCAGCATACCAGTGGCAGGCTAGCACCGTCTAACCCCCACACGGCCTGTCAGGGCTGGGCTAAGCCTGGAGAAGTGTTTTGTGGCGAAATGCCGAAATTGTGGGTCGTATGATGTCAGACGCTCCCGCTTCCGCGGATTCTCCGATTATGTACGTCTTGCTCTTCTTCTGTTTCCAATTCGCTGTCGCGATTGCGGCATGAGAACCCACGTCTTTTTGTCACTTCGATTGCTTCGGGGTTCACGATCCCACAAGTAAACGGCTGGCACGTTGCGCGAATTGTCAAAGTCGATCCCGGCCGTGAAGGCTCGTGGATCCACGACTAGCTCCGGTCGGTTTACCCCCTACTCGTCCCTTTGCTCACTGTTCGCCCTGCTCGGTAGCACACTTAAGCAGCCGCCCTCGCCCAATGAGCACCGCTGGCCTAGTCTGTCGAGGTCGCCAGGTCCTAGGACGTGCCCTGGCGGAACTAAAGGATGTTGGGCCGCCGGGGTCACTGTCGATTTCTAGGGTACCGTGTCTCGTCCGCTCAGAGAACCGAGACACGAGTCGCCCCGGACGGATATGGGCCGAGCGCATATTTGCTAACGGCCAGAAGGGAATCGCGTAGGAGCTCTTCCAGTAATCCAACTGGGACCTTGAACTCGCGGTCCGTTAACGCGAACGAATAGAGCCCGGGGGTTCACACCTTCCAACACGGTTCAGCAATTAAGGAAGAAACGCGAACAAAGTTTCTTCTCTGACCGGAAGGTGATGCATCCAACCTTCATGGGCCAAATCGGCGGCAATGTCCGCTAATCGGTCGCGCAGTAACCACTGTGGTTTGAGATTATGAGACATCCGTTCTGTATACCCGCAGTGCGGATGCTCCGTCACCGGACCAATCAAATCTAACGTTCCGACGGAAGATGATATCTGCCGGAGCGTCGTGGTCTGTGCAAAGTTCCCTCCATACATGGGAGAACGTATGCGACATCCTTTCCGTGTGCAGCACCCCATCTCTTTGGGAGATGCTATAGCAGCCCTGTTTCGCGCCAATCCGAAAAGGCCAACTCCGGGGAAGCTTCCAGTCGCTCCAAGACCCACCTTTCAGCGGGCCGATAGATCCGCCACCGAATCTCCCGTGCTGGTCCTACTGGAACGATCTCAATCTCCCGAACGAATCCCCGTGAATCTTCGGACATAGAAGTTCGGGACGGCGGCCTGCGAAGGCAAAGGGCGGCGCGCATAACTTGTTTGCTTTGATGGTGCAGGACGAAAGCACAACCTCGGCCCATCCAGTGCTGGCGGCTATCGCATCTACCCGTAGTGTCATTCCGAGGCCCCATGAGATCGGGGCCACGAGGAGGAAACGCAATGCGAGCTATCAGAATTGCAATGGCCGCGCTGCTGGTTTCAGGATTGGCATCCTTCGCCTATGCCCGAGTGCCGGTGGCAGAGGCGGCGCACATTTCCGCGGCGCTCATGGCGGCTCCGGGCGTGGCCGGCGCTCAGGATACGCCGGAGGCGAAGCCGCCAAAGGCCGAGAAGCAGGAGAAGCCGGCGAAGGAGTCGAAAGCGGACAAAAAGCGAGACAAGGAGCAGGCGAAGGCTGACAAGAAGCAGGACAAGCATGAGTCCAAGGCCGACAAGAAGCGGGATAAGAACCAAGCCAAAATGGACCAGAAGGAAGACAAGAAGGGCGGCGGTCAGCACGGACGCATTAAAGACAGCGACTACAAGGCCCACTTCGGGCAGGAGCACAAGGTCAGCGCGAAACGCGTGATTACGACCACGCACATCGTACCCAACCAGACTCGGTTTACGTATGTGGGGTAGGGTATCCGGCGTTTGAGCAGTTGCATTTTGAACTGCGGCCTGATCATTGTCTTTCCAGTACTGCCTCGTTATCTTCCGGGCGAGGGGAGCGTTCGGGCCGGTAGTCAAGCATGAAGGGTCCCACGCAATAGATCAGGACCCTCCCGTTCCATGCCTCAATTTGGAAATCGTGCCACGATTGTGTGGCCCCGTCCTGCATTGGCATATTAATGCCCGCCTTGTTCCAGGCGATTACCTGAAGCACGGCTCGCTCCTGCATTTCAAAATTTGCTGCACAGTCCGGTGAATCACAAAACAAATAGAGGGGCTTCCGGACTGCATCGTCGATTGGTTTGCAGTAATACACCTTCCGGTCCGGCATCCGTCTCCCCCCTGCGAATTGACGGAAATCTCTAATGTTGTGCTCTTAAAAGTACCCCCCACCTATATGACGCTCACGAAATATCGGGCAGCAGCGCATCTTATCACCATTGTGCTATATACGTTCATCGTCGGTGCAATCATTGTCGAGATTCTTAAAGTAACCGCAAAGTAACCAATGCCTAGATTCATCGCAAAGCGGTATGCCAAGGCGCGCTACAGGCGATCATCGAGACGCGGGATCACTGCGTAAACGATTCCTTTAGGCCGTTTGCGTTTCCACTGTCCAACTACAGATTGGTGAGAAACTCCAAGAGGGATGAATCGTTGCGCCAAATCGTGCGCGAGTTCTGTGGGCTCAGTTTTCTCAGAGCCCCTTGAAAACGTTCGGGAGTAATCCGAAGATAGCGTTCCGTCGATTCTAGCCCGACGTTCCCCATATATGCGCAAAGGGCAGGCAGCATGAGGTCCAAGTTCCTTTTCTTCTTTATCCATGAGGTGATCTGATGGACAGCAAACGTCGCCCTCAGATCTCGTGCACAAGGCCTTCGACTACTTTCGCGGTAGCCCCTTATTCCTGCTGCTCGACGGAGACGCTCGAAATACCTTCTAAGTGCGTTCGAGCTGATTCTCGTTCCGTCAATTCTTGAGAAGAAGAGATAATCCTGCGCTCCAAGGCACTTCTTCCATTCACAATGTCGACGTGCCGCTCTTACGAGCGCCTTTCCGATTGGAAGATGACGGCCAGCTTTGAGCCCCGAACCAGAGAAATATATGGAGCAATTACAAAGGTCCACATCGTCTTTAGTGAGTCCGGTTACCTCGCCGACAGTGGCACCGGTTGCGTACAGCACAAGGAGAATGGCACGAACTGTTTCGTGGTGTATTTTGTCATTTCCCGTTTCGATCGATGGGGGCAGCCGCAGCAATCTGCAGATCTCTTCCCTTGTATAGATGTAGGGCAAAAAGCGCGACCGTTCTACTGGCCGAGTGGGGGGCATCGCCAACTCCGCCATCACACCATGAGCGGCCCAGTAAGCAAAGAAGTGTCGCAGAAGGCTATGCCTTCTGCGGAAGGCCGATGTCGAAGTTCCAGGAACATTCAGGAATTCCATGACATCGTGGCGATCGATCTGGCTCAGGGGCAAATTGCCGACTGTTCTCAGAAAGGTTCGCAGAGTCTGGCAGCCTTTTGCAAACAATATGCCTGAGGACTGCTTCCGTCGAACATACAACGTGATGCCTTCATCAAGCGTCATATCACACCGCGCAAGCTGAAATTGGCCACCTCTCTGAGCGAAGCGGGATCGAATTTAGCATAGGCGCCAACGGATCGAAGGTCGCTATGCCCCAGGAAATCGGCAATATCCTTAAGAGGAGTGCCGTTTCTAAGTAGCTGGGTGGCGCACGCGCGACGCAGCATGTGCGGCCCGAATTGCTGGGTTTCCATGCCCAGCTTCTTGACTCGACCGTAGAAAACAGAGGACATCGTATGCCCCAGAACTGGGCGATAGGGCGGATGCAACGTCACGAATAGATTGCGGCAAGAACACGGGGGTCGCGCATTTCTTAGATACAGTGCAATTGCTTCACCAACCTCGCTCTGCAACGGAAATTGTTGGATTTTCCCTCGCTTGGCTCTCCGCACGGTGATCGATTCCCTGCGCCAATCGATGTCCTCAAGTGCAAGTCCCCTCACTTCGGCAGATCGAAGGCCATAGATCGAAAAGAGCAGAAACATCGCTTTCGCTCTTAGGTCGGCTGGCTTTACATCGACGAATGAAGCAAGAACTCGACGTACATCGTCTCAGGGAGGTCCGTTCAGATTTTCCGCTATACGCGGTACGCGCGGACTGCAAATGCTGCCCCGAATTCCGTTTAAGCACCATCGCTGCTGCTCGGCAAACGCAAAGAATGTTTTCAGCGCAATGCAGTGCGCGGCGAACGAAGAGCGTGACCATCCCTCTGATCGCCTCGTTTCGAGGTAGTCTTCGATATCTGAAGCCCGCACTTGTGAAAATTCTGAACAGCGAGGTTGCAACCACATCAAAAAAGCAAGAATTCGCGATCGGTAACTCTTGAGGGTTTCCAAAGCTAAACCGCGCTGCGAATGCATGGCATCCAGAAATCCGGATAGCATATTGCCGTAGGGAGGCATCGGGTTGGGAGCGACGAGGAGGAAGCCGTGATATCGAAGCCAGTTGGTGGCGACCACACGAAATGTCGATCGACATGCCAGTCCCGAGCCGCGGTGTCGATCAGCATTGGCGTCCTCAACCCACCGTTCGCAACCGTGCAATATCTCTTCCATCCCGACTTGCCGGAATGAGTCGAGTTTGAGCAGTCGGACAATATTGAGAAGCATGCACGCCACGTTTCGAACCCGCTCTCGACGTGTGCCAATCTCAAGCAAATATGACAGATACTTCTCACGTTCCGCAAACAGAGGAGCCCTTCGATGCTTTTCACGAACGCTTTCGATGAGGAAGATCGAATCTATCATGTGCGTGCCTTAACGATCGCGAAGGACTGTCAGGGAAATCCGAAGCCATCGGCATTGCGATACAGCCAGTGTCATAAACACTTCGTGGGCCATTTCTGCCAGACAGGATTTGCTCAAGGCGTGTCCGCGGACAGGCATGGCTGCTGAGCCAGACCATCATGATTCAGGTAAAATGGCCAGAAACAGCTTCGGTGATGCTAGAAGTCATGGGAATCGAGTTGGCTACGATTAAGCTCAGGCTGACGATGGACCAGGTCTCAGTGATCTGGCCGGGCCTCGATTACATCGTTAATCAGTATCTGACATGGCAAGGGGTCGGAGATTCCCTGACTTGTTATCCCCTCCGGATTCAGCCGCCCCCACCCGGTTTCGACTCGGGCACCTTCAGTGCCCGGATGATGGAGTCGATTCGGAATCTCTGGGTCAAAATAAAGCCAATCAGGACGGGCGGGGGAGAACTCTGGCTCGGTGAATTCGAGCTTCGCGCCGCTGCCTTCGCGGCAAGGACCAGCATGAAAGTGAGTCGGAGGGCGACCCAGCAGGTTCGCAAAAGTGGAATCAACGCTGATTCAACGTTTACCCTCAAAAATCAGCAGAGGCGTAAGGACCGCGTCATCAAATCTCTCGAGGTGCATATGAAGCGGTCCAAGCGGCGATTCAGGGCCGCTGCCGGCATTAGCGAATTGACCCTGCAATCGAAAGAGTGGCAGTCACACCTTCGGTGGATTCAGCTCCACCTCACCTATTTTAAGCCCTATCGTCCGCTGAACCCGAGCTTAGAGCAAGTGAGAAGACAGTGGGTCGATGTGCTCGTTCAGATGGCCGAAACGTCAATTCTCAACCAGAATTATGAGCTTCCGGACAGGGCCAAGCTTCGGGCTGTAATTCGTCAATTTCTGCGGTACTCGCGGCGTGGGCGATCGGGAAGCGATAGTAATCACGTGTATCTGCTGAACAATGTTCAGGTTCGGGCGGCCCAATGGAAGTTGCTCGAGTTTGTTCAGGAGCGGCTGTTGTTAAAGGAGGCGCGGTGACGAAATCCCGAAAGCCCAGGCAAACTGCTCACCGCCGGGCCCTGGAAGATCCGGAAGTGCGAAGGCGAATCACGCGGCTTGACAGGCTCTGGAAGGCCGCATCTGTGGAGGAACGCGGAGCAGCGGTAAGGGACCTGTTAGAGAGAGGCTGCACGACTCGGGGTCTTGCGTCGGACCTTGGTCGGGCCGAATCGGTGATCCGCTATTCCGCCAATGGCTCGGCGCGTCCTTCGGTAAATGGACAAAATAGGGGGAGCTCTGTTCCGGCGAAACGGGAATCCCGGAAAATGCCGGCTCCGCCCGTCGCGCGGATTGTGAGCCCCGCCTCCTCGCACAAGCAGGTCGAAGGAACGGCTCAAAAGCCGCTGACTGTGATACGGCGTCCTCTCCGAAGACTCCCACCGAGGCCCGTTGTCACGCCACCTTATGAAGAAGAACAAACCCTCAAGACACTGGCGGATAAAATCCCGCAGATCATCGCCGATTTCGTTCGCACCCATCTCGGCCACCCAGGCGCACCGACTGAAATCCGAAGCCTGCTTCAAGCCTTGGATACATGGATTGTCAGGCCCGAATTCGTGCGCCGGGTAGCGCTGCCGGATCCGATCACGTTTATCAGGCTCATGGAGATGACGAAGCCCGACTTGCAGGGCAAAGAGTTCAATGCCGGCGACCTCGGCAGATGGCTTGCTACGCTCCTGCTTTCTCTGGATCGTTCCCGTTCGGCCTGGGACTGGGTGATCCAGGAGGCGGAGCGCCTGGTCCTCCCTCCGCCGCTTCCAGCAATTCCAGTTGGTGCGGACACGGATGAATCGGAAAAGCCGCACCTTAGGAGGCTCGCGGATTTTGCCAAGAAGATGCGCCCAAGGGTGTAGCAGGCCTTTTGAGACACGGCGGGGGCGGGCTGCACCTTTGAAGCGTCATGGCCCGCTAAGCGATGCGATTGACATAGGTGCAACCATGTTGTATGTTTGTGAGTATGGATGAACAGATCCTGAATCTCGGAATGACGATGGGACCGATGGAATTCTTCCTCCTGGCCCTTGTCGGTAAAGTCGGTCTCAAGTCCCTTTACGATCTCCGCCAGCAGGCCGGCTTGGAACCCGGCGGAATTCGTTCCGCCATGAAAACGCTCGAGGATAACCGGCTGGTATCCCGATCCGATCCGGGAAAGCGCCGGCGCCGGGACCTGGTAGTAACGGCGCTCGGGCGCGCATTCCTTGATCGCTCTTGGCAGCACTGCCTTCGCAAGTACCCCGATGGCGAGGCGGTTCTCAGGTCTGCCATGGTTGCTTGGGTCATGGATGGGCCAGGTGCCGCAGCAACTTACCTGGTCGATGTCAGCCATTCGCGCCTTCAAGGGGCGCAGCAGATGAATAAAGATGCTCAGCACCTGAAGAACTCTCAAAACGGGCCGCTCTCCGGCTATGTCTGGATGCGGATCTCGAACGAAGCTCATCGACGAGGTGCCGAAAGCGAGGCATTCCAGTCGATAAGCCGTTTCCTTTTTGAGGAGTACTTCGACAAGAATGCGGAGAACGTTGGGCAATGAGCAGCAGCACCGCAGTCCTAGTGCGGCTGAAACGCCGTACTTTTCACGACAACCAATTCCTGCAGCCGACGTTGTCGATTCGGCGGAAATACAACGGTTTATCGAGCGCCGGCGCGCTCAGGAACTGGGCTACGAGCTACCCCTGAACACCGGCGAGGCGGCAACCCATCTCGGATATCACTGGAAGACCGTGCAGCGGATGGCCCGGAGCGGTGAAATTCCTGCGCACCCGGTTTCCGGAGTGCGGCGAAAGACCTGGAAGTTTTACGCCAGCGAGCTCGACGCCTGGGTCCGCGCGAAGGTAAACTCAACTCGCCGTCCGTGTTCGCCTAACGGAAAGGACACGATCCAATGAGGCGAGCACGTTATCAGTACGGGTCCGTGGAGTTGAGTCCACGAACCCGTGGTCCCGAAGTCTGGGTTTACCGTTGGCGCGAGCGCAGCCCCCAGGGGAAGAGCATTCGCAAGACCGCACTCATCGGCACCGCCGAGGAATACGGAACCAAAGCCCAGGCATTGAAGGCAGCCGAGCAACTTCGGCTGAACGCGAATCGGGAGGGCAATGGGAGAAGCGAACCGAGCTTCGGGGCGCTGATCGAACGCTTCATCGCGGAGGAAAAGCTGCGCGAGCTGAAGGATCAGCCTCGATCGATCGGCGCTGTCGAGCCGGACGAGGCCTTCGATGCCGAATCCTTGGACCCCTCGACCGCAAGCTCCTATCTCTCCATTTTGAGGGTGCATATCCTGCCGCGTTGGGAGAACTTCCGCATCTCGGCGGTGAAGCCCATGGCGGTTCAGGAGTGGCTGCGCAACCTTGACCGGGCGCCCAAGACCAAGGGGCACATCAAGGCTCTCATGCACCGGCTCTTTGAAAAAGCAATGCTGTGGGAGCTTCTGCCTACGGGGCGGAATCCGATGGATCTGGTCCATGTCAAAGGCATCAGCAAGCGATCGAAGAAGCCGGTGGTTCTCGATCCGGACCAATGCCTTGCGTTGATCGACTCCTTGCCGGAACCATACCGAACCATGGTTCTGGTCGCCATTTGCACGGGGCTTCGCGCCAGCGAAGTTCTTGCCTTGCGATGGCGCCGGATCGATTTCCTCCGCCTCACCATGATGGTCAAGGTGAAGTCCGTCAATGGCCGGATCGGCAGGTTGAAGACCGAGTGCTCCGAGGACGAACTTCCGCTTGACCCTGACTTCGCGACCGAGTTGCTGAATTGGAAGGCGCGCTGCCGGCCGACTGCAGGTGACTGGGTGTTTCCCAGTCCTGTGACCGACCGGTGTTTTCACGCCGGACCTATTCAGCAGGATTACATTCGGCCTGCGGTCGAACGTCTTGGCCTCCCGGGAGGCGGCTGGCACACGTTCCGACATACCTACCGGTCCTGGCTGGACGATACGGGCGCACCGGTCGGGGTGCAGCAGAAGCTGATGCGGCACGCGCAGGCCAGCACCACGACCGACATTTACGGAAACGCCCTGATGCGGTCAAAGCGCGATGCGAACAGCAAGGTTGTTCGCATGGTGCTCGGCGCGGCCTGAGGGGAAGTGGGCAGCAGCAGAAAAGGCTGCCATCGGCAGCCTTTTCAAACGTTATCGGAGGGGCGCGGTTCTATTGGACCTTTTTTGGACCTGCGCTCCACGCTCTCATCTCCGTAACTAGTTGAATCTAATGGTTGCGGGGGCAGGATTTGAACCTGCGACCTTTGGGTTATGAGGGAAGTCATAAACTGATTTTAAGAGACTTAGTGCGGCGCGGATGATACCGAAGCACTTTTTAGAATCCATAAGATACAAGACCGCCTTGCGAACTGCGCTCTAGTTTGCGCCCCGGTTTTCTGATCCGTTTTCAATCGGTGTCGGTGGCGTTCCTTCCGTTCAGGTCCGGCTTGGAAGCGCATTTCGGATTCTTTTCCGGTTTAATCGGGTGACTTTTCGGGCAGGCAATCCGGTATAATCCGGCATAGTTCCGGGTATGATCAACACTGACACCATTCAGGTCACGCAGGAATTGCTGGCCCTCCTGTCGGAGATCGACGAATTCAAGGGAGCCTGGCGCGCCCTCGGCACCATTGCGCCGGAGCGGCTGAACGCCCTTCGCCGCGTTGCGACCATCGAGAGCATCGGTTCATCCACCCGTATCGAGGGCAGCAGACTGACCGATCGGGAGGTGGAACGCCTGCTCGGCAACCTTGATATCAAACGGTTCAGCACTCGGGACGAACAGGAGGTTGCCGGCTACGCCGAGGTGATGGAAACCATCTTCCGGGCCTGGTCAGACATTCCTGTTACCGAAAACTTCATTAAGCAGCTTCACCGGGATCTGCTCCAGTACAGCGACAAGGATGAACGTCATCGCGGCGGGTACAAGACACTTCGCAACGATGTCGGCGCCTTCGCCGCCGACGGCAAAATGATAGGCATTGTGTTCGAGACGGCAAGTCCGTTCGATACACCGCAGCAAATGGCGGATCTGGTCGCCTGGCTGAATCAAGCGCGCGAGCTTCGCCACCTGCATCCTCTGCTCATCGTCGCCGTGTTCATCGTCGTCTTCCTCGCCATTCATCCCTTTCAGGACGGCAACGGACGCCTGAGCCGCGTCCTGACCACGCTGCTCCTGCTGCAGGCTGGCTATGCCTATGTGCCCTATTCATCGCTGGAGAGCGTTATTGAGAACAGCAAGGAAGGCTATTATCTGGGCTTGCGCCAGACGCAGACCACCATCCGAACCGAAGTGCCGAACTGGCATCCCTGGCTGCTTTTTTTCATGCGCGCATTGCAGCAGCAGAAGCGCCGCCTTGCCGTGAAGGTCGAGCGAGAAAAAAATGCGCTTGCAGCGTTGCCAGAACTCGCCGTCAAAATCCTCGACTATGTGCGTGATCAGGGCCGCGTCACGACGCGCGACATGGTACGCGAGTTCGGGGCAAGCCCGAACACACTGAAGGTTACTTTCACGTCGCTGGTAGAAAAAGGCTTGTTGAAACGTCACGGAGCCGGGCGGTCCACCTGGTACGGATTGCCATGATCGAATGGAGGAAGACAAACTCAATGCAGCATCGTAAACGACTCCAGCACGCTTGCTCTTGGTCCGGACACACGAGACTAGAGTGGGACGGTAGAAACCTGTGAACAGAAGAGACCTCAGCGAGCGCGACACCTGCTCCCAGTTCATTCCTCTAAGATCACTCTAAGGATTGCAATGTCACTTGAGCGCCAAATTGAAGAGCAGTTAATCGATAAGCTCCAAAGTCTCAAATATGAATATCGTCCAGATATTCGTGATCGCGATGGCTTGGTAAAGAATTTTCGTGAGAAATTTCAGGCGCTAAATCGGGTTCAATTGGGCGATAGCGAGTTTGAGCGTCTTCTTGACGAAATCATCACCCCAGATGTCTTCGCCGCAGCCAAATTCCTCCGCGGGCGGAACGCCTTCACCCGCGATGATGGCACGCCGCTGAACTACACCTTGGTCAACATTAAGGAGTGGTGCAAAAACACGTTTGAAGTCGTCAACCAGCTCCGCATCAACACTGACAACAGCCATCAGCGTTATGATGTCATCCTGCTTATCAACGGCGTGCCGGTGGTGCAGATCGAGCTGAAATCGCTCGGCATCAGCCCGCGCCGGGCCATGGAGCAGATCGTTGACTACAAAAACGACCCAGGCAATGGCTATACCAAGACCCTACTGTGCTTCATACAGCTATTCATCGTCAGCAATCGAAGCGATACCTGGTATTTCGCTAACAACAACGGTCGCCATTTCAGCTTCAACGCCGACGAGCGCTTTCTCCCTGTGTACCAGTTCGCCGCCGTGGACAACACGAAGATCACGCATCTCGACAGCCTTGCGGAGGCCTTCCTTCCCAAATGCACCCTGAGTCAGATGATCAGCCGCTACATGGTCCTTATTGCCAGCGAGCAAAAGCTGATGATGATGCGTCCGTATCAGATCTACGCAGTCAAGGCCATCGTGGACTGCATCCACGAGAATTCCGGTAACGGCTATATCTGGCACACCACCGGCAGCGGCAAGACGCTCACCTCTTTCAAGGCCTCTACACTGCTCAAGGACAACCCCGATATCGAAAAATGCGTGTTTGTCGTGGACCGCAAGGACCTCGACCGGCAGACGCGGGAGGAATTCAACCGGTTTCAGGAAGGCTGTGTCGAGGAGAATACACATACCGGCGCCTTAGTGCGACGGCTCCTCTCCGACGACTACGCCGACAAAGTGATCGTTACCACTATCCAAAAGCTCGGCCTGGCTTTGGATGAAAATAGCAAGCGCAGCAAGGAAAACAAGAAGCAAGGCAAGGCGACCTACAAGGAAGAGCTGGAACCGTTGCGAAACCAGCGAATGGTGTTCATCTTCGACGAATGCCACCGTTCGCAATTCGGCGAGAACCACAAAGCCATCAAAGAATTCTTTCCCAACTCACAGCTTTTCGGTTTCACCGGCACGCCAATATTTGAGCAGAATGCCACCTACCAGCAGATTGATGGCGAGCAGGCTTCCCTTAAGACCACGGCCGACATCTTTCAGAAGGAACTGCACGCCTACACCATCACTCACGCCATTGACGACCGTAATGTCCTGCGCTTCCACATTGATTACTACAAACCAGAAGGCAAAAACGTGCCGAAGCAAGGTGAGACGTTGGCAAAGCAAGCCATCGTCGAGGCGATCGTGGACAAGCATGACGCCGCCACTGGCGAACGCAGGTTCAATGCCATTCTGGCTACCGCCTCTATTAACGACGCCATCGAATACTTCAATCTGTTCATGTCGCTACAGAACAAAAAACAGGAATCAGACTCTGCCTTTCAACCGCTGAACATCGCTTGCGTGTTCTCGCCGCCCGCCGAGGGAAACAAGGACGTGCAGCAGATTCAGGAAGACCTGCCGCAGGAAAAGGCCGACAACGAACAGGAACCGGAGAAGAAAAAGGAGGCGCTTAAGGCCATCATCGCCGACTACAACACCCGCTTTGGCACCAATCACAGCATCAGCGAATTCGACCTCTATTACCAAGATGTGCAAAAGCGCATCAAAGATCAGCAATTTGCTAATCAGGACATGCCCCTAAAAGGCAAAGAAAAGATCGACATCATAATCGTGGTGGACATGTTGCTCACCGGTTTTGATTCCAAATACCTAAATACGCTCTATGTAGACAAGAACCTCAAGTACCACGGGCTGATTCAGGCTTTCTCCCGCACCAATCGTATCCTCAACGGCACCAAGCCCTACGGCAATATTCTCGACTTTCGCCATCAGCAAGATGCCGTCAATGAGGCCATTGCCCTTTTCTCTGGTGAGAAAGTTGATCGCGCCCGCGAAATCTGGCTGGTGGACAAAGCTCCAAAAGTTATTGAGAAATTGCAAAGCGCCGTCAAGAAGCTGGATGACTTCATGAAATCGCAGGGCCTGACCTGCAAACCGGAAGCAGTGCCCAATCTCAAGGGCGACGATGCGCGCAGCGCCTTCATCAACCATTTCAAGGAGGTGCAGCGGCTGAAGACCCAGCTCGACCAATACACTGACCTCACCGAGGAAAACAGAAAAACTATCGAGCAGGTTTTACCAAAAGAGGAGCTTAACGCTTTCCGTGGCGTCTATTTGGAAACCGCGCAGCGTCTGAAAGAACAGCAGAGAAAGGGCGACGACCAGGCCAGCCCGGAAGTGCAGCAACTGGATTTTGAGTTCGTGCTCTTTGCCTCCGCCGTAATTGATTACGACTACATTATGGCGTTGCTTGCACGCTACTCCGCGCAGGCACCGGGCAAGCAGAAGATGAGCCGCGACCAACTCGTCGGCCTCATTCAGTCCGATGCCAAGTTCATGGATGAGCGCGACGATATTGCCGCTTACATCAACACCCTCAAAGCGGGCGAAGGTTTGAGCGAAAAGGACATTCGCGAAGGTTACCAGCGTTTCAAGGCAAAGAAGAATGCCCTGGAACTCGCCGTGATCGCTGGGAAACACGGGCTGGCATCCGCCGCGCTGCAAGCCTTTGTGGACGGCATACTGCAACGCATGATTTTCGACGGTGAGCAGCTAACCGACCTCATGGAACCTCTCGGGTTGAACTGGAAAACTAGACGAGAAAAGGAACTCGCCCTCATGGAAGACCTCTTCCCTTTGCTCATCAAACGTGCCCAAGGGCGCGAGATCTCAGGACTGAGTGCGTATGAGCAATAAGGCGTCACAAAAGGGGATTGAACAAGACTCCAACTGCGAATTGAAGCCCAAGCTGCGCTTTCCAGAGTTTCGAGATGCGGGGGATTGGGAGAGAAGAAAACTAAGTGATTTCTTGCTTGAAGCCAAGCAACGAAATCGACAGCTTAAGTATGGCCCAAGCGAAGTGCTGTCTGTATCTGGAGAATATGGATGCGTAAATCAAATTGAATTATTGGGACGTTCTTATGCTGGAGTTAGCGTCAAAGATTATCACATCGTTGAGACCGGGTATATTGTTTACACCAAAAGCCCGCTAAAACGAAATCCTTACGGGATTATCAAGGCTAATAAAGGAAAGCCTGGTATTGTTTCTACCTTATATGCTGTCTATCGGACGACAGAAATATGCCACCCCGACTATTTGGACCATTACTTTTCCAGAGATTATAGTTTGAACCGGTATTTGCAACCGATCGTAAGAAAGGGTGCAAAGAATGACATGAAGGTCAACAACGCGGCTGTTTTGAGTGGAGAGATCTGGGCTCCCAAATTAAAAGAACAACAAAAAATCACCGATTGCTTGACCTCGCTCGATGAGCTGATTGCCGCCGAAGGCCAAAAACTCGACGCGCTCAGGACCTATAAACAAGGGTTGATGCGGCAGGTTTTCCCCCGCGAAGACGAGACCATCCCCCGCCTCCGCTTCCCTGAGTTTCAGGACGAGCCGGAGTGGAACGCACAAAAGCTCGGAGTGGTAGCCTCTCTCATCAACGAAAGGGCTGGAAATAAAAAGTGCATCCCCATGAGCATTACCTCTGGCGTAGGCTTGGTGAGTCAGCAGGAAAAATTTGGCCAGACCATCGCCGGAAATCAATATAAGAACTACTTAGTGTTGCAAAAGAATGACTTTGCCTACAACAAGAGCGCTACCAAGGAATTCCCGCAGGGCTTTATCGCCAAGTATTCGGGAGATGAGCCGGCCGCCGTACCCAATAGCATCTTTACCTGCTTTAGAGCCAACCCGGACGGAATCGTCCCTGATTTTCTAAACTATTTGTTCCTGGGAAACCTGCACGGAAAATGGTTGAGGAAGTACGTTGAAGTCGGCGCGCGTGCCCACGGATCGTTGAGCGTAGAAGACGAGGATTTAATGGCTTTGCCTGTTCCGCTTCCAAGCGGAGAATCGTCGCTCGCTGAACAACTGAAGATTGCCCAGTGTCTGACTTCGCTCGATGAGCTGATCGCTGCACAGGCTAAAAAAATCGATTCACTCAAGACCCATAAAAAAGGCCTGATGCAACAGCTTTTCCCATTCGGGAAGGGGTTCGAAGCATGAGCGTAACCACACTTGCCGATTTGAATGCGCTGGCCACCCATCTGCGCCAACAGTTGCAAAGTGTGGAGGAGCCGAAGAAGTTCATTTTGCTCTATGCCTACAACGGCACCGGGAAAACACGGCTGTCCATGGCCTTCAAAGACCTCGGCAAGAATGGCGAGGAACGGGACACTCTCTATTTCAACGCCTTTACCGAAGATTTGTTTCATTGGGATAATGATTTGGACGGCGACCGCGAGCGCTATTTGCAACTTAATTCCGAGTCCCGTTTTTTTGTAGGCCTTAACGAACTGGAAATGGACAATCGCATCCGTCCCTTCTTGCAACGATACGCGGACTTCGACTTCGTCATTGATTACGACAATTGGTTGGTTCGCTTCTCCCGCGAGGTCCAGGGCGCGACTATTGACAATATTAAGGTGTCGCGCGGAGAAGAAAATCTGTTCATCTGGTGCTTTTTTCTCGCCATCGTTCAGCTCGCCCTCGATGGTGCTAACGCCTACAAGTGGGTGAAATACATTTATATTGATGACCCAATTTCATCTTTGGATGAAAACAATGCCATCGCCGTCGGCCACGATTTAGCACAACTTTTGGCGAGGAAGGATCACGCTATCAAAGCCGTCCTTTCGTCTCATCACTCCCTATTTTTCAATGTGCTCTGGAACGAACTGCGGGAAATAGACCGGAAGAAATTTGCTCCACATTTTTTGTCTTGCTCCCAGAAAACCGGCCAATTCAACCTAATTTATACCGGGGACACGCCGTTCTTTCATCACTTAGCGTTGCTCATAGAGATTTGCGAAGCACGCCATCACGACCGGCTTTACACCCATCACTTTAATGCGTTGCGCGGTCTGCTCGAAAAATCGTCGAGTTTTCACGGACACAAGAAGTTTTCGGTCTGCATCAAGAAAACCGCAGACGACCCGGATGAAACCCTTTTTGGGCGCACACTTAATATTTTGAGCCACGGCAATTATTCGTTTTACGAACCCGCAGAGATGTTGCCGGAGACCAAGGAGTCGTTCGAGAAAGTTCTCGACGATTTCTTAGAATTTTATCCTTTCAATCGCGAATTGCTCCCGAGAAAACCAGAGGAATCAAAAGAACTATGAACGACCGAGACAAAACACAATTGGGCAAAACCCTTTGGGGTATAGCCGACGACCTGCGCGGCGCGATGAACGCGGACGATTTCCGCGACTATATGCTGTCGTTTCTATTCCTGCGCTATCTGTCGGACAATTACGAGGCGGCGGCACAAAAAGAACTGGGGCGCGATTATCCTCAGGTCGAGGGCGACGACCGTCGTGTGCCGCTGGCCATCTGGTATGCCAATAATCCTGATGACGTGGCGGATTTCGAAAAGCAGATGCGCCGCAAAGTGCACTATGTTATCAAGCCGGATCATCTATGGGCCAGCATTGCCAATCTGGCCCGCACTCAGAATGGAGAGCTGCTCAACACGCTGCAGGCAGCCTTCAAATATATCGAAACAGAGTCCTTCCAAAGCACATTCCAAGGCCTATTTTCCGAGATCAATCTGGCGTCGGACAAACTCGGCAAAAAATACGAAGAGCGAAACGCCAAGCTCTGCACCATTATTCAAAAGATAGCCGAAGGGCTGACGCAATTTTCTACCGACGCAGACACGTTAGGCGATGCCTACGAATATCTGATCGGCCAGTTTGCCGCCGGTTCTGGCAAGAAGGCGGGCGAGTTTTACACGCCGCAGCAGATTTCTAGCATTCTGTCTGGCATCGTCACGCTGGACAGCCAGGAGCCCAAGACGGGGAAGAAAGCCAGGCTGGATAGTGTTATGGACTTTGCTTGCGGTTCCGGTTCGCTGCTCCTCAACGTTCGCAAGCGAATGGGACCGCACGGCATCGGCAAGATTTTTGGCCAAGAAAAGAACATCACCACCTACAACCTGGCGCGCATGAACATGCTGCTGCATGGAGTGAAGGATTCGGAGTTTGAAATCTTCCACGGCGACACCTTGACAAATGACTGGGAAATCTTGCGCGAGACCAATCCCGCCAAGAAGCCTCATTTCGATGCCGTGGTGGCGAACCCGCCGTTCAGCTACCGGTGGGAACCCACTGGAGACATTGGCGAGGATGTGCGCTTCAAGAATCACGGAGTGGCACCCAAATCCGCCGCTGATTTCGCGTTTTTATTGCACGGTTTCCATTACCTGAAGGACGAAGGCGTCATGGCCATCATCCTGCCCCATGGCGTGTTATTTCGTGGTGGAGTGGAAGAGCGAATTCGCACCAAGCTGCTAACCGATGGGCACATTGATACGGTCATAGGCCTGCCCGCCAATTTGTTTTATTCGACCGGCATCCCGGTGTGCATACTCGTGCTTAAAAAGTGCAAGAAGCCGGACGACGTGCTCTTCATCAACGCAAGTGGCTCTGAGCATTTCGAAAAGGAAAAACGCCAGAACCGTCTGCGGGACGAAGACATCGAAAAGATTCTTGATACCTACCAATTCCGTAAGGAAGAGGAGCGTTTTTCAAAACGGATCTCGATGGAGCGGATTAAGGCCGAAGGTTACAACCTCAACATATCCCGCTACATCAACACCACAATAGCTGAATCGGAAATAGACCTGGCGGCGACTCATGACGTATTGGCGACAATCGAGAACACGATCCAAGTGGCAACGATGAAGCACAATAAATTCCTTGAAGAGCTTGGGTTGCCGCCATTGCCGTCGGCCGATTCTAAATCGCCGAGAGAGTAGAGGGACCCGAAAAGGGGCTGCTTTCTCAACAACGCCGCCATCGCACATCAGACTGAGCGCTTTAACCTATGCCGAAACCATCTGGGGCGGCTAAAGAGGGGAGAAAGAGGCCAGGCGGATAAGGTAGACCATCGCGCAGTGATTGCCTGGGAGCGCATCATGCGCGAGATCGATGAAGCCGAGCCCGGCACCGCTAAGCTTTACGACCGTCGCGGCTATAGTCCGGAGAAGTCAGCCACTCTGTTCGCGACATATTGAAAAGGCATCCAGAAAGGCGCACGTCCGTGGATCTTACCGGCCTCACCCCACCGCAATTGCTCGTCCTCCATTCGGAAGTGGCCGATGAGCTCCGCAAGCGCGGGATCACGCGCAGTTCAAACAACCCAACCGGGGATCTGGCGGAGTATCTCTTCTGTAAGGCGTTCGGTTGGAAACAGGCCGGCAACTCGAAGGCTAATGTCGACGCAATAGGGTCAGATGGAACGCGCTTCCAGATTAAGGGTCGGCGCGCCACCCGTTTCAATAAGTCCCGGCAACTGTCTGCTATCCGCGATATGGCGGGAAGTCATTTCGACTTTCTTGCGGGCGTGCTATTCAATGAGGACTTCACCGTCATGCGCGCCGCACTTATTCCGCACGCGGTGGCTCTGGCGCGCGCGACGTTTGTCGAACGTACGAACAGCCACCGTTTCCTCCTGCGCGATGACATCTGGAATGCCCCCGGCGTCCGTGATGTCACGAGCGAACTTCGCGCGGTTACGTTTTAGCTTGAAAGGAATCGAATGCCTGATACCGCGATTTTCTTAGGAGCCGGGGCCTCAAAGGCAGAAGGAGCACCGCTACAGGGCGAGCTTTTCCGCGAGTATTTTTCATCCGAGCTGTTCAAGCAGAGCCATGATCCGATGGATGCTGACCTGACTACGTTCTTTCTGCGGATGTTTCGAATCGATGTCCATCAAGACGTCTCCAAAGTGGAGTTTCCAACCTTCGAGGAGGTTCTTGGCCTTACCGACCTCGCCATCATTCGCAAGGAGGCGTTCAGGCATTTTGACATTGAGAAACGAGCGGCAAACAGTGGCAGCCTTCGCCTAATTGCGCAGCACCTTGTTTTCTTAGTCGCTAAGATTCTCGACGAAAAGCTGAAGGACCGCGCACCCTTACATCGTAGCCTAGTGTCCGCGCTCAATGCTGCAAATGAGTTGCGCAACGTGGCGTTCGTTTCCACCAATTACGACATTCTGTTAGATAACGCACTCACCGATGAACACAGCAGTGGGGGAATAGATCTGGACTATGGTGTTGAGTTCCGTAATTTTGACCGTCCTAATGACTGGAGGCGTCCAGCCTTCGACAATCGCGTCCAGCTCTTTAAGCCACATGGGTCGCTGAACTGGTTGTTCTGCCGGGCATGTGGTGAACTGGAAATTACGCCCAAGGAAAAGGGCGTCGTCACAAGGCTGATCTCGCAAGTTGACCTTGCCCCTTGCGAGCGATGCGAAACCGTCTATTCCCCCCTTATTGTGCCGCCGACTTTCTATAAGGACATGAACAATGTCTTTCTGAGTACGATCTGGAACCGGACGGATATTGCGCTCCAGAAGGTGAACCATATCATCTTCTGCGGCTATTCGTTTCCGGATGCCGATATCCACATCAAGTACCTGCTAAAACGAGCCCAGACAAACAGACAGACGCCAATGAAGTACACCGTGATCAATCATTTCAAGCGCAAGACGAAAGATGAATGCAATCAGGAGAAATATCGCTATGAGCGATTCCTCGGAGCAGGGGTTAACTACACTCGGATGTCTTTTGAGAAATTTGTCGCCAATCCACTTGCGGTGCTCCGACCTTAATCCATAAAACTGTTGAATATAGCCAGAGAAAGATGGTTCTATGAGCGGGTGTTCGATACATTCCTGTGTGAAATTGCCACAGGATGGCCTAGCTTTCTCGGAGTGTGAGCGATGACCGTTTATCTGCACGGCATGGAATTCACCAACGTGTTCCGGCTTGCCGGCAGTGATGAAAACAGCGCGAGCTGCGCGCTCGGCTTGGCACTTGACCACAGTCCTCAATTCCTAAAACTCTTTTTTATGAGACCCAATCTACTAGCCTCAGAGTGTTTGCGATTTGTTAACGATTAGGGCATGGATCGATGACTATGAAGAAACGGGCAGCGTGCTTGTGAACGTATTCGAGAACCAGCGAGTATAGTCAGAAACTATGGCGAAGGGCACTCCGGCAACACCAGCTCCATCAGAGCGCAGGATTGACGACATTGCAGAGGCAATGAGCCCGCACGGCGGAACTCCGAGGCGTTGCTCCGTGCTCCTCGGAGCCGGATGCTCCATCAGCGCAGGCATTCCGTCAGCCGCAGACATTGTTCGCCACATTCAAACTCATTTCCCGGCAGCCTATGCGCGGGCGTCCTCCCACAATTATCCCGACTGTATGGCGGCGCTGGAGCGCGGTGTCAGGCGCGACCTGGTCGGGAGCTACATCGACAAGGGCAAGATCAATTGGGCTCACCTCGGGCTTGCGCAGCTGATCGACGGCGGCTATATCGACCGCGTTTTGACGACGAACTTCGATCCGCTCGTCTCTCGGGCATGCGCTCTCGTAAACTGCTTTCCCGCCGTCTATGATTTTGCGGCCTCGCGTGTTTTCAATCCTGATCAAATCAGTGAAAAAGCTATTTTTCACTTACATGGGCAGCGTGATGGCTTCGTTTTGCTCAATACGCGGGCAGAGGTAACAAAGCACCGAGGTCACATTCAGCCGGTCTTTGAGGATGCTCATAAGGGCCGGATCTGGATCGTGGTGGGTTATAGCGGCGAGAACGATCCGGTATTCGATCTCCTCGCGAAGGTCAAAACCTTCGAGTATGGCCTCTACTGGATAGGCTATGGTCCAAATCCGCCGAAGCACGTCGAAGTCAAGCTGCTCGGGGGGGATCGCGGTGCTCACTTTATAGGTGGATGGGATGCGGACGACTTCTTTGTCACGCTTGCTCAAAAGCTCCAGTGTTTTCCGCCGCGATTCGTCACCCAGCCTTTCTCACATCTAAAGGCAACATTCTCGATGTTGACCGACTACAGCGCTCCCCGCAACGATAGCGATGACGCGCCTGATTTCAGGCAGAGCCGCTTTGATGTGGCTTCGGTCGTCCGGCCCCAACTCGACAACCTCATCCGGAGCCGGGAGCAGTACTTCTCTGCGGAGTATTTCTTCCTCTCGGGCGAATATGAGCGTGCCGTCGCGTCTTTCGGGAAAAAGCCTCTGAAGACGCTGTCGCCCAGCGGTGCTGACACCTACGGATGGTCTCTCCTGATGCTCGGCGACCGATTGCATTCCGCTGCCAGAGTCGATGACGACAACATAAAATACCGGACTGCCATCAAGCACTTTAAAGTGGCCGCCAAGATTCCCAGCACGTCATCCGATGCGCTCTACAACTGGGCTAATGCCTTATTCGATCTATCAATGGCAGCGAGGAACGGCGCTCCCGAAATGATGACGAGGTCGGCAGAGCAGTTCATGCTCAGGGCCGTCGCCAAGTATCGTGAAGCCATAGCCATAGATCCTGTTTTTGCAGACGCGCACAACAATCTCGCCAATGCGCTTTCCGACCTCGCCCGCGCTGGCTGTCCGCGCGAGGACAATGGCATGTTACGGGAAGCGTTTAGTCACTATGAGAAGGCAATCAAGAAAACAGAAACGCCCCATATCGTTCATAACAACTACGCCAAGGCCCTTCATGATCTCGCCAGAATAACGAAGGACCTGCGGCTTTATAGGAAGTCGTTGGCTCATTTCGACATCGCAGCGCAGTGCAATCCCGACTACTACAGCGTGTTCCTCAGTTGGGGACATGCGCTGTCTGATTTGGCGCGCATAACCGGATCGGCAAAGGACTATGCGGCAGCGGTCGAGAAGTACCGTCGCGCCGCAGAGATTGATCCCGCGGACACGGCAGCTCATCACAGCTGGTACTTCGCGCTGCTATCACTGGCCGACATGTCAACGAAATCAAAGAAAGAGGCACTTCTTGACCAAGCCAAAGCGGTCTCTCGTGCGCAGAAGCGCAGAAGAAGGCTTCGTGAAAGGTCGGAAACTATCGCAAGCCGCATCCATGATGTGGATGCCTAACCCGATACCGAGGTCTTACTATGTGGAGCGAATCACGACTGTCAGAATCGCTCCGAGGAACGGGCATCATGCAAGCGGATGTTGTCACCGCAGCTTCAGCACGGTAACCCGATCCACACACCGGTGTGCAGCCAAGCTGTTTTCCACGCATATTTGGTCTACGTGTTTGCGCATATTTGGTCTACAGATTCGGTTTTCTCCCCGCATATCCGGTCTACATTTACGCATAAACGGTCTATTGGGATACAGCATCATGCTGATTCTGAAGCGGATGCACTTCCCCCTGTATGCTTGTATGAATACCCTATATGACAGCCTGTATTAGCGCTGCACATTGTGGAAAACGACTTGACCGATCGCCGGCAAGAACCTCCGCCCCTCACGGGCAAAGGCGCCGACGGCGCTCACCGCGTCAGTCTGGGAATGTGCGGCGTTGAAGGAAGGAGTAGCACTCCGCCGTCTTTGATCTCAAGACGCAGCGCAGCATATACCAGGCGCACGCGCCCGAATGCATCCACGACCTTTTCGCGGAACTTGACACGACCTTGCGACGTGTCGGCGTACCCGGCCCCGAAGCTTCGGCGCAGGGCCTCCCAGGGGATCAGAGTAGGCCGCTGCAAATAACTGGCGCGCCGCGTCGCCCACGCATATAGATCTAGGGCCAATGGCGACCTTTTTAGCGCTCTGATTGCGCGGAGGTCGAGTGGAACCGGCGCTTCAACGAGCTGATCGAAGAATTTCTGTGAAAGCGTTACGCTCGACTGCTGCAGCGGGGTGCGCGGCAACTTTTGCGGTGTCCACCAAAGATCGAATTCCTCCGCCAGCAGGAGATTGGAACCTCCAACATTGCTCTGCAAACCGTCATTCCTCCAGCGTGTCGAGATCGCCGCTCCAAACAGGCGCTCCATCTGATTCCTGAACCTGGGGATTGTTCCCCAGTGACCGCCTGTGCATTGCAAGCCGAGCTGCCCCATGAAACTCGACAAGGAGCGTCCCAGCTCCAACCTTCGATTCCGGGTCCGCAGAGCTTCGGATGTCATCCAGATGAGGATCAGCCTTGGATAGGCCCCGTAAGGAAGGCCAGCACCACCCAAATCCGTAATCGAGAGCGTTACGTCGCCATCGGTGCGCGTGTATTGCTTCCCCGGCTGCGCGCTGTGAGGCAGAGTTGTTTGAACGAGCATTCTCGCCATGAATCCGAGTTCATTGGCATCGATGGCGGTCTCACGGCGCAGCGAATCTATCAGCGCGAGCGCACGCTCAGAACGGAATCCTCGCTCGTCAGAGGGCAGCGCGTTCGAATTACTGCCACTTCGACTCTCTGTGCCCACATTACAGCGGGGATTGGACGGCGTCTGTTGCCGTAGCTTTTCTTGATTGGCGGGCCAGAGTACGGACCGGATGCTTGTCAGATCTGAAGACACTCGCTGCCACCGTGGATTCAGACCGCTGGCTATGTCTGAGAAAGTGTGTTTTCCGTAAAGAAATGCACATTTCAATAATGCGCAGGTCTTGCGGTCTTTATATCATTAGTGACATGTACATTTCAATAGATCATCCGAAGGCCTGCAACAGCGAGCCAAGCTTTTGGACGAGTTGTGGGGAGGACGTTTCCTCCCTGTCTCCTGCCCGGCTGCGCCTGTCATCCGCCACCCTCCTCAGCGGGGTCCGTCCCTTCCCCCGCAACGCCCCCTCGGTAGTGCTCCTAATGGGCGCCGCCCCTCGCGCGCACAAGCCGTATCCCCAGTCTTCCTCCACTGCGCTCCGTGCAGACCTCCGCTGCGCTACGCCTCTTTCCGCTTCACTTACACTGCGCTCCAAGAGGTGGGAGATCCCCCTCGGCTTGCACTTGCTACCCCTGCCCTCGCCGCCGGGTGGCTCAGGGGTTGTTGGTTAACAACAACCGCCAATACCAAAAAGCCGAAAGGAAAACCCGATGAGCACACTCCCCAAGTCAGCATTCCAGATGCTTCCGCTGTCACGACTCCATGAGTCCCCCACCAATCCCCGCCGTGTTTTTGACGAATCCAAGTTGCTGGAGCTTGCAGCCAGCCTGAGAGCGCAGGGGCTGATTCAGCCAATTGTCGCCAGACCAAATGCCGATGGCTTTGAGATTGTCGCTGGCGCACGTCGCTATCGCGCTGCGCAGCTTGCCGAGCTTTCGGAGATTCCTACACGCGTTGTATCCCTCACCGACGAGCAGGCCCTCGAATGGCAACTGATCGAGAACAGCCAACGAATCGATGTGCACCCTTATGAGGAGGCGCAGGGTTTCCAACGGCTTCTTGACCTGCCCGGATATGACGTTGCCTCTCTCGCAGAGAAAACCGGCAAAAGCGAAAGCCTTGTCTACGCCCGACTCGCCTTGCTCCAACTCATTCCCGAAGTCGCCGAGGCATTTCAACAAGAGCGCATCACCGCCAGCCACGCGAATCTGATTGCGCGGCTTCCACAGGATCGCCAGAAGGATGCTTTCGACCACTGCTGGCGCAAAGACTGGCAGGAGAATGAAGCCCACTTGCTCCCTGCAAAATACCTGTCGGCATGGATCGATAACAATGTGTACCTACCGCTGGACGAAGCGCCATTTGACCGCGAGGATACAAGCCTTAATCCTGCCGCCGGGGCATGCTCCGATTGCCCACGTCGCAGCGGATACAACACCTCACTCTTTTCGGATGTTTCCGGGGATCAATGCATGGATTCTGATTGCTATCGCGTCAAGCTCTCGGCCCATGTCCAGCGAGAGGTTGCGGCCAAGCCTGAATTGGTTCAAATCGAGACTGCGTATCGAAGCCCGAAGGAGCGGCAACCGGATGCCCTGGCTCGCAACGAATATACCGACCTTGAAGCGGGTAAGGAAGACGGCGAAGATGACGCAGAAATCACACTGTGCGATTCATCCAAAACGGCCATCGTCGTGTACGGCGAAGGCGCGGGCACCACTCGTACGGTCTGCACAGACCCGGACTGCCCCGTTCACCATCCGCGCAAAGTAATTCCAATCGATCCGGAAGCCGAGGCCAGACAGCGAGAGATCGAGAAGGAGCAGGCGAAGCGCAAGCGACTGCTGAAGCGTCGAACAGAATCTTTCAATCGGATTCTCGATAATGCGCCTGCCAACTTTAACGGGCCGCAGCTTCGGGTTCTGCTCCGCGCCTTGATTCACATCGATCCATACGACTTTATTGACGATGTGGCTGCGCATTTCGCAGGTGACGACGAAAACAGCCAGCAGGAGGCCGAAGAGGTTCTGCTCTCGGTAATTGACCGACTGGACGACGAGAAACTGCCCGGCTTTGCTCTCCGCCTCGCTCTCACAGGCCATGTGGATGTTCCCCGTGAGGGTGAAATTGACCACTTGCAGGAGGTCGAGAAATTGTTGGCCCCTATTCAGCCCAAGGCTGCTTCCAAAAGAGCTACAGCCAAAGCAGTGAGAAAACCAGCAAAAGCAAATTCGAAACCAGCCCAGAAAAAGGCTGGCAAGAAGGTCGCGGCGTAGCCACGGATGGGGCCGGCAATGGCCCCATCGCTCCAGAGGAGGAGACATGCTGCAGTTTACATACAAGCTGAAGATCACCGAGCGGGTGAAGGGCAAGTGCGAGCGCCATCCCCGCTACAATCCCGAGAAAGATGGTCGCGCTGGAATCCGCGGTGGCTGCTCTTGCTGTTTCTCGCTCTATGACCTTTATCAGGCCCGCGCTGCCTTGGACGCCGCTCAGCGCGAGTTCATCCGCAGAGCTGCGCCCTGGACTCGCCCTCGCGAGCGGCGTCGCACAAAAGCCGCGAGCGAGGCCGAACCATCGTCAGAAGTTCCATGAGTTGTCGATCATTCAACCCCAGACTTGGTTCATGAGTCACTTTGGCCTGTTGGCTACAGTTGATCTCGCGTGATGCGAGCCGTCGATTGGGTTTCACGCGGCCGTAGGTCCAGGGGAATTTTCATTCGTCCGAATCGCCTTTGGATTTCTTGGGCCCCCAAACGAATTTGCCTGTCGTGTCGATGTATCCGTTGCGGCCATCTTTGTAAAAGACCCGCGCCAATCCCTTGTGGAAGGGCTTGGCGGTTGAAAACTGAGGCTTGACCGCGAATGCACCCGTCTTGTCGATATAGCCCCACTCCTTGCCGACCATGACGGCGGCAAGTCCCTCAGAGAAGCCGCTGGGCTGATCGAATTGAGGCGAAATCACGGTCTTACCGTTTTGATCGATATAACCGTATTTCTCACTGAAGGACCACGGTGTAAGGCCTTCGCTGAAATCGCCCCAGACCGAAACGCATCGGTGATCAGCAGGAGTTGGCAGGCGGAGAACCTGCTCGCCTTTCGTGTTGATATAGGCACAATCACTGATTCGGTCGACAGGCGCCAACCCATTTTGAAAACTGCTTGCCCATTTGTATTTGGGCGGAATGACCCATCGCCCATTCTTATCGATAAAACCCCAGCCCGAGTCGCCGCTCTCCGATTCCGTGGCCGCCGCCAGGCCCTCCGAAAACGGATAGACATAGGAGAACTTCGTCGGAATCATCATCTGGCCTGTCTTGTCGATATAGCCTTTGCGCGGAGGAACCGTTTCGTCCTGGGTTTCGACGATGGCCAGCCCCTCCTGAAAAGCGGACTCTTGCCCATCTTCGTCGCTCATCATCCTTCGATAATTTGCTTGAATGACGATTTTTCCAGTCCTGTCTATGTAGCCCCACCGGCCATCGTAGCCAAGAACCGTACCTGTCGTCTGCACATGCGCCAGACCTTCGTGGTAGTCTTCAGCCCAAGGAAAAATCGGCTGAATCACGATGTTACCGGTTGGATCGATATATCCCCAGCGCCCATCCCGCTCGAAACGAGCCAACCCCTCAGATAAATCGCCAACGTCGTCAAAGCAGGCGGGGACGACGGTCTTTCCCGTGTGATCGATGAGTCCTGACTTACCTTTCTCTTCGATCTCGAAGAGGGGGTCTGCATGTGTCGAACTTGCCGGATGCTTGCTGCGCCAGGCCTCTACGCAGGCCACATCTCTTGGCTTGCCTTCTGGAATCAGGTCGCCTGCTTCCGTGACTTCGCGCCCAGAACAACCGCCATTGTTCACGTTGTAGTCGGCGCATCTTCCCTCGCCAAAATCTGTCGTCGCCCATTTGAGAAGCCCGCTACGGCCTTCATAGCGCCAAAGCATCATGTGCTTATCGGGAAATACAAGCCAATAGGATTCCGAGTATTCAATTCCAACCATAAGGAGGGCGATCTCCTTTTGCTGAGCGATGACCTTCTGGATCAAGTCAGGGCGCTCGCGCAGCTTCATATCGGCGGTAAATGTGCGCAGAGCCTTTTCGCCGAAACTTGCGTCGTGTACATACGAAATCCGAAAGAACGCCTTCGGGTATTTTTTGATATATTCATTGAGCCATGGCACCGACAGCGCGAGCTTTTCATATTGTTCGCCATTTTTCAGGAAGTCGTCCACGCCGCTGACCTTGCCATGATCTTCCCGGAGCACAACCGCATCAACAACATTTTGAGGAAACTCCGGCTTACGAAGCGTGGCGTGCAGGTTGCTCTCTTCCGGCTCATGCTTGTAGGTCGCGGTCCCATATTCGGGGTGGTGATATGGGGTGATTTCCGTGTTGACTACCTCATACTTCTGGCGCAGCTGCGCCAGCGCGCCGCCGACCAGTTCCTCGCCTCCCTTGAGATTCCATTCCGTTTCAATGGAAGACATCAAGGCTTCCGTGAGCTTATCCGTCAATCTGTCGCCGCTGAGCCGCTCTTTGTTCACGGAGTTTTTAGGCAGCAAGGCCGCTACTGCGCGAGAGATGTCGGCATTGTAAGTTTCTCCGTCTTGGCTATCGACCCGCCACGGGATCATGAAAACGTAGTAGGAGTGAGTTGACGCAGTGACCTTCGAACCATCGTCATACTCGATTACAACTCGCGCTCCTGGATAGTCGTCAAAGCTAGTGTATCGCCACATATCGGGAACGACGGCCGAAATGGTCTTCAAGTCTGTGAACTTCTGCTTAAAGAGCGCCAACTGCCCGGGAGTTGTTTTTGACGCTTGGGAAAACGCCCTTGGCTTCGCAAAATTGACGTGAGCATTGAGCCAATTCGTGGTGATACCCAAGTTCGCTGCGTTGGGTTCGGCGATGCGCGGCGAATCCACCGCCGCCACAAGCGCCCGCACCAACTTGGCGTCAATGGGCTTTCCATCCTGCGTGAAGCCACTTGGCGTCCGGAGGATTTGAACCGTCAAGTCTTTCGACCCGCCCAACCCGCCCCAGCCGGAACGAATGGTTATCAGTTTCACTTCGCGGTTTGCTTGCGCTGTGGCGATAGAGAGGGCCGCGAAAAGACAGAGACTAACCCAACGTACTAAGGAAGTCATGACTGCAATTCTCGCCCATTCGATGCAGTTGGTTCCAGAGAAGTGATTCCAACACGCATAATTCACGACGAAAGGGTGGCGTCACGGCCTCTGATGTGGTGGGGCCGGGGAGAAAGCAAAGATGCCCTTCAGGGTAGGCTCCAAAACCAACTTCACTTTAACTACGGTGCCAGTTATCTACAGAACCCGGTGAGCACGGATCTCCTGGCGGAGCTCATCGCGCAGAGCGCGGCTCTTCCGGAGTTGCTTGAAAAATTCCTCCAGCATGCTCACGACGATAGCATTCACGCTGACACTCTCGGTCTCGGCCCACTCACGCAGTTTGACCCTAGCTTCATTACCAATATGAAGCAGCATGGGGTTTGCAAGGCCGAGTCCAGTCTTGCGGGTTTGAATGATCGTGACGTCGCTCGTGTCTACGTGCGCCATCGCAAACAAGACAATGCGTGACAGGTCTCCCGCCACGTGAGCTTCTTCTATGATTTTTTCCTTGAGTTCGACGGGGAGGCGCAGGGTCATACCCACGCGATCGTCAGTCCAGCGCTGGCCCTCTTTGTTTCCCTTCCGAGCCTTTGTAGCTTTCTTCTGAGCCAACTGTCATCCTCCGGCAACCTGGCCGGGGACACATTACTCCCCGGCTCGCATGGGGGTATACGGACCTTTGAACAGAATATCCTTTTCTACCCGTACGAAGAACCGATAACCAGGTCGGACCTTGATCGTAGGTTGGATGTTCAGATTCCGCCGAGTCACCTCTACTCCAAGCTGGCCAACCTGTTGCCCGACAGCCGCGCCGGCCTGCTGAGACACGCTCTGGTTCTGGAGCACAGAAGAGTTCTGACCTTGACTCAGCTCAACTCCCATTGCAAATAAAGAGGTTAACAGCGCACCTGAGAAAAGTCGAGCCCAGTGACTGTCCACCTGATCCCGGTATCCGGTTGCTCCCTGGCTGTCGTCACCTTCAAATGCGCCCAATTGCAGCGAACTCCCATCGGGGAAGATGATTCGATTCCAAACCGCCTGTAAGGCGTCCTGACCGTAATTGACGTGTGAATTGTACATTCCAATAAGCGTTGATCCCGCCGGAATGAGCATGTACTGGCCAGTGACGGAGTCGTAGACGTTTTCGCGGACCAGGGCGCGGATCATGCCAGGCAGATCGGAGTTCAGCTCCTGCTCCAGCACGGCGGGGATCAGCCATCCGGATTTGACCTCGAAGTTTCCCAGCGCCGCGGTGCGGGCGCGGGGGAGGTAATCACTCGAAGTCTTCGAGTTTGCCTTGCCGGCGAAACCCTCTTTATCAAACTGCCCATTCTGCCGCTCGAAATCGCTGAGGTTCTGTTCAGAGTCCCCGCGCAATCCGGGAAGTTGTTGTTGCTGTATGCCGGCAGCTTGATCGGCTCTCGCTCTCAGAATCGCGGCCGAGATTGACTGCAATGGGTCAGTAGTTGCCGGTTGCTGGCCGGACTCGTTCTCATGTCCAAATGAATTCGAGGCTCCTTTGATAGAGGTGCTGGATTCGATGGCCTCCAGCTCTCGTTTGTACAGTTCCAAACGCCGCTCCTCGGCAAACGAGAGGGAGCCATTGGCGGCATTGGACACGGGCGTCTGCGTGTATTGGAGCGGGGGAATTGAAGTGCGCCCAGCCCCCTGCGTACCGTCGCCCAGGGTTGCGGCACCGTCGGCTGTCTCGCCTGTGATCGAAGTGCGAGGCCCCATCGACGATGGCACATGGGTGGTGCCTGTATTCAGGCCGAGCCGTACTTGATCGTTCATCCAGCTCTTCTCAGAAACCGTTGCCGGCCCGGTTGCCGAGCGGGGCGCATCGGCTTGCACAGTCTTTCTCATCCTCCGGTTCTTCAAGCCATGCTGCATATAGCCCGCAGCAAGCACTACCAGGCCGATTACGATCAGGCCGGCCAGGGGCCGAATCCTCTTCGCTTTCGGTGTTTCTGATCCGCCGACGCCACGAACTACGCTGTCCAGATCGGCCTCGACAATGTTCCTGGCCTCTGCTTCACCGGCGGTCTCGGTTGCCCCATCGCGCTTGGGATCTGTGGTTCGCACTTTTTCTTCAGACATGACTAGCCCCTCCCACCTGGATTCGCCGAGCTTGCATAATCCTGGGCTCGGGTAATCGTGACTTTCTTCTGCTTTTTGCCGACTCCAAGCAGGAGTACGCCTTTATCGAAGAGGCGATCCACGACATACCGATTGCCGTCGACGCGGAAATTCACTAACTCGGTCTTCCCGTTTACGTCAATCATTAATGTGGGAACTTCGCGGAATCGTCCGTCACTCGGATAGAAAATGTAAGTGTGCTGACCGTCGTCCAGAACCCGCACGGGCCTCATGTCGGGATCACCGTCCAGCTTGTAATCGAAATAGAGATGATCCAGCGCATTCGGGGCCATCGCAGTTCCACTGTCAGGTGGGGATTTGTCCTTTCTTGATTCGGCGGATTGGGCGCTCCGTGCGGCAGCATCTTGTTGTGCTTGAAACGCGGACCACTTCTCGGGATCGTCGCCGGGATAGCGAAACGCGACAGCGGAAATGTAGCGCGTGGCATCGGAGACCAGGCGAACGACGTAGGTTCGGCGATCAGTGGGCACAACCAGGTCAGTATCCAGCCCAGCTTCAATTGGCTTGATGACGAGCAGCGCGGTTTGCGTCAGGCCGGAGCCGGACGTCACTGGAGTGACCTCCCAGCGCCGTCCGTCGCCAATCTGAGGCGGACTTTGGATATGCTCTCCTGGTTCAAGTTCCAAAGCGCACACTCGAAGAGGCGCGCACACCACCACCGGCATACCCTCTCCGAATGTGTACAAGACTCGTCCGTCCGCTCCCGGCGTCGGCAGGTTGAAACCGGACTCCCATGCGTCTGCAATGGATGCTGCGCTGGCAGCAGTGGCATTCAGCTCCACATGAGGCGCGCGCCAATCAGGCGGAGCGCCAGTGGGCTTTGAAGCCCCGCTTGTTGCTACGGAAGGAGAGCCGGTGTGCAGAGGCGGGATAGGTGACGCGGATTGTCCGTGAAGCTTCTGCAATGCTCCATTGAAGTCGTACTTCGAGAGGTCATTGTCTTCTTGCGAAGTGGGCGACGAAGCATCAGAAGGCTTGGCATTGGTCGAGGGCGCCTTCGTTTGCGCCGGCAATGAGCAGGCGATTCCAAGGAGAACTGCGATTGAGAACTTCATTTGCCTTGACCTCCATCCGATGACTGCCCGGCGACGCTGGTTGACGACGGACTGACAACCTCACCCCAACTGAAGTTCGTGACGTACAGCCCAAGAGGATTGATGAGGGCCTGCTTCGGATCGCTCACCTCTTGAGTGTTGACCGTCACGATTGCGCGGTAGCGGTGAGTGCCTTTCAATTGACCGAATAGATTGTGAGTCGATTCGGCCCAAACAACCTCATAGCTCTTCGAAGATTGCTGGACGATCGACTCGACCGATACGTCCACGGTCTCCTTCTGAAGTCTCGCGAACGGCGAGTTCTGCTGATACCAATCTGTCAGGGCCTGCGAGGCGGCAGAACTCGCCGAAGCAAGCGCATACACCTCGTCAACCATCTTTCGCTGGACAACTGGATCGATCACCACGGTTCGCAAATTGGTGATCCAGCGGGCGACGGTCGCTTCTTGAAGCCGAACATCCTTCACGGCAACCTGTTTTGCAGGAACGACGGGGACTGCACGGCCAACGTCATCCAGGGCGACCACATAGGGGACAGTGTGCGACCGGTAGCCAATTGTGACCATGCCTGTCACGCAGACCAGCGTTGTAGACATGGATAGGAAGGCAATGAGCCTCCAGTGTTTGGCGCGAGAAATGATATCCCCGTAGCGCTCGTCCCACTCCTGCCGCGCAGCGGTATACGGATTTAGCGTCTTCGAATTTGTTGCCACTGGCTATTCCTCTCCCTCCATCCGCAGTTGAGGCGGTGGAGTATGTTCGCTCCCGTCGTCAGGAACAAGGTTCCGATTTTTCTGCCTTCCAAAGTTGAAACGTGATTGGGGATTGCTGGAGTCGCCGGCGCTGCTCTCGCCTGGGATCGGATCGTCACTCAAAGGAGTTTGAGTTCCTTTCGATGGCCCTCCCGGAACGTCAGACATGGAAGCGGAACTGGACTCGGCAGGTGGACCTGGCGGTGGGCCTTCCGAGATGGGGTTGACCCCGCCTCCTGGCGGGGGCCCCACCGGCGCAGGCACTCCAGCGCCTCCCGCTGCAACGTCGGCGGCGCCGGAAGCCATTGACGACGATGCTCCCACGGCCGCATCTCCCCCAACAGCCCCGAGCGCCTCCATGCCACCGGCACCCGCGGCAGCCATTCCACCTGCGGCGAGCGCGCCCCCACTCGCTACTGTGGCAACAGCCAGGGCCGCCCCTGTGGCGGCCGCAGCACCTGCACTTACAACGTCAGCACCGCCGAGTCCAAGGCTCCCACTGGCTATCGATCCGGCCATTTTGGGAATCATCCAAGACGCGAAAGCAAAAAGGAGCATGGACGCGATGGTCGGGAATATCTGCAGAGCCGGCTGATCCGGCGTGTAGGCGTCCATCGCAGCGATCCAGTTCTGAGAAACTGTCTTGAATACTCCGAGCATGAGGTAGATCAGCATCAGTCGAACGCCTGTCGAGATTGCTAATGAAATGTACCTTTCAAAATAAGGCATAGTCCAACGGCTCCCGGCAAAGCCGAGGAAGATGTAGCCCGCGGTCATAACGATGATGGCTTCTAATTTCGTGACGATGTAGTGCAGCACGATAATCAAATACGAAGTGAAGACCATCACGATCATCAAGATCGTTGTGAGGGCAGCTCCCGTCTGGGTGAGCAGATTGGCCCCGTTGACCTTGTCGAATAGATCGCTGCAAATCTGGATGCCCTGAGCCATGATGTCGGAAGGACTTTGTGCTGCTGAAAGGCCGGTCGCATTCGTGCCGATAGTGATGAAGCTATTCACAATTGCGGGTATCCAGGTTTGTCCGTTCACCAGAACGGCGTAGAAGAAGGAAATCACCAGAAGCTTCTTGATCAGCGACAAGAACAGTCCCATGAAGTCGCTTTCGCGCAGAAAGCTTGGTGCTGACCACGCGAAATCAATTGCTGCCAAGAGATAGAACAGCCTTGTGGCTGCCGCCATGATTGCCGGTATCCAAGCATTCGCGGCTGTCTGCACCTGTTGAAACGTGCCGCCCACGTCGCTGGTAGCATTCTGCGCGTGCGCGGTCGCCACAGTGCACACTAAACCCGCTGCCACAAAGATGGTCTTTCGTTTCATCAATTCACTCTCTAGAACGTTTTCCCGTCTGACTGAATCTTGGGTTTTGAGAAGAAGGTCGCGCGGGTCACACCTACGCACACCTTACCCTCATCCGTATTCGCCCAGTCAGAAGGCGCCTGGGATCGACGACTCGCGCACATGGGCGACAACTCTTGTCTGACGGAGTCATGTTTTGCAAGCCATGCTCCCATCTCATCCGGGGATGCCTGATCCGGATCGCCGCCGCCTGCTGCCCGAAACTTCGCAACGATCTGGCTATCGCTTACATGGCGGCAACCCGCCGCCATCAAGAAACCAATTGTGATGATTCCGATTCCAACCCGTCGCATGTCCCTCCCTTAGAACGTCACGCCGTCGCTGCTGATAGTCGCCTGGCCAAAGAACTTGTCAGTATCTGCCTGTGTTGTTAGGTCTTTTTGAATTTGAGCGGACTGGAATGCAGCTTTACTTTGCATATCGGCCATCATCAACTGCCGCAGCTTCATCAGTTGCTCAGCTTGGTTCTCGGCAATCTGGTTTCCGACCTCCAGAGCTTGCATACGCCCCACCGCCGTCGTGCTCTGGCTTTGGAGGGTTTTGAGAAGCGCCGCATCGCTGTTGAACTGATCGTTCTGCAAGCCCGCTGCCTTGAGTGCTCCCAACGTACTATCCAGGCTCGTTTGTCCCCACTGCGAATACTGTTGTCCGTAATTGGTCGTGGTCGCGTACCCAGGGAAGCGGAGCCTGAATGTGCCGTCCATGTTTGAAAGTGTGTAGGCCAATGATTGCCCGGTATTCACAATTCTGTTGAGGTTGACGATGTCGCTCGCGACCGTTCCAAACAGTTGATTGCTGATAGTCAATCCGTGCTTCGTCATATCAGCAATTTGGGTCATTTGGTTTTCGACCATCATGACTTGCTTCTCAAGTTGGCCGACCAGCTCTGCATAATTCAAGAGCTGGGTATATTCCGTCGCAAACAGACCCACACCTCCCGCGTGCGCCTGGGTCGGGATCGCAGTCGCGGTGGCTATGAGCGCCACAATCGCAACTGCGCTCGTTCCCTTAGCTAGCCATTTCTTTCGCATGACGAATTCCTCCTTCGAAATAGGCGATCCACTCTTTCGATACCTGCTTCTCACTCATCCATGCCGCAACCCAGCCTTCGCCGTGGTCCTTCTCTAACGCGTTGATCCGAGCCCGATCCTTTGGCGAGGACACGCCGAGGAAGCTGAGCGCAACCGGCCCCAGGCGAAATGAGATGAGCCTTCGGCCAAGGGGATGAACGACGTAATACTCGCGTTTCGGCAATGCGCGTTGGAGGATTTCAACCTCCCTGCTGTTCAGACCCGCATAACGATAGAACTCGCGCATGCTTTCGTTGCCCGCTTCCGAATTCGGTAGATAGATTTTGCTTGCGGTGCTCTGCAATATGGTGGAAGCGATTGGCGAGTCCTTCACATCAGCGATGCTCTGGGTAGCGAGAAGCACGGAGGCATTCTTTTTGCGCAATGTCTTGAGCCAGTCCTGAATCTTGTCTCTCCAGGCTGGGTGTCGCAGGAAGAGCCACGCTTCATCAATCGGAACAAACGTTGGGCGACCATTCAGCGACCGCTCCATTCGCCTAAAGAGATACAGCAATACCGCCATCACCGTCGCATCCGAAAACGACCCGCTGAGCAACGTCTCCATCTCGCAGACGATGAAATGCGATTCGACCAAACTGTCGTCTGAGGCATCAAGCATGCGCCCCAATGGACCATCGATCACATAGGGTTTGAGGCCTGCCTTCAGATTGTCGTCCTGTAGGTTGGCTTCGAGTTCAGTGAGGGTTCGCCTGCGCTTAGGAGATTCAGCGAGTTGGCGAATCGCCCGGTGAATCGTTTGGCGTTCCGCCGGGCCTATCCGTATGTCCTGGAGATGCATGAGCGTCTCAACCCACTCGGTACCCCAAGCGAACTCGGCGGGATCTTCAATATCCCTTAGAGGCTGAAATGCCAGGCCACCCTCTCCGATGTCATAGAATCTGCCACCCGCCGCCTTGCATAGGGCGTACAGCGAATGCCCTTTGTCGAAAGCGAAAACCTGGGCATTCGGATACCGGAACCATTGGCTTGCGAACAGGCAGATCGCAACACTCTTGCCGCTACCCGTGGGTCCCACGAGGAGCGAGTGCCCCACGTCCTGATAGTGCAGATTTAGCCGAAAAGGGGTCCCGCCACTCGTCGCAGCCTGGACAAGCGGAGGAGAGTTCGGAGGCATTAACGCCGAGGGGTTTACACTCTCACCCGCCCAGACCGCGGAAATTGGCATGAGGTCAACAAAATTCCTCGTATGAGCCATTGGACGGCGGATTTGGGCTGTACGGTTGCCGGGCATCGTTCCGAAGAAGGCGTCAACCGCGTTCACCGTTTCCATGCGAACCCCGAACCCACGATTAATCAGCGCCTTGCGGAATTCGCCGACCATCGTCTCAATGAACTTCAGGTCCCTGTTTTGAAGCACAATCGAGGAGGAAAAGTAGCCGTACTGCACTTCTCCCGCCGCGGCCTCTGACATTGCGCCCTCGGCGTCGGCCGCCATTTCAACCGCGTGCATATTTGTCGCGCCGCCAGTCGTCTTGAAGACCTGGTCTTTGAATCCGCGCGTCTGAAACCGCCATTTCTTCCGCGTCTTCTCGATGATGCCTTCGGCCTCCCGTGTATCCATCAAAATGATGCGGGTGTGCCAGCGATACTCGCAGGCCACCGTATCCAATACGGACAGCGCACCGGGCCATGTGGAGCGAGGGAATCCATCTACGGAAAGAACCCGAAGGTGGCGGTCGGCCAGCTTCGGTTCCATCCCGCCAAGGAAGTCTTCCATCGCGAGCATGTCATTCAGGAAAACCGGGATCTCCGGAAGCATCACCGGGCCTTTGATACCTGTCAGGCAACGTCTCAGGTAACTGAGCAGCTCATCATCGACCCGCTCAAAGCCACCGGGTTGAGGCGTTCTCACGGCGCGCAACCGCTTGACTGGAAACTGGGAGGAAAACACATCTTCGAATTGCCTGATCTTTGTCGTGAAGTACCTCAATGCATCTGCCCCGACATTGGTTCCCGCCCGCTTATCAGACCCGGAAATCATGAACCCCCGCAGCCGTTCGCTTGCCGCCACCGGGGGGAGATACGTGAGCGCCAGAAAATACTCGCTTTCGAAGTGGCTACCCTCGGACTGGAACTGAACTCGCCGCTCCTCATCGATCAGCGCTGTCACTCGATCAGGGAATGCCCCCTTGGGTCCGTAATCGTTCGCCATCGTACGGAGCGAATCGACCTGGACCATCCATCCGCTGCCCAGGCGCAAAATGGACGCGAGCCTGGTCGCAATCGCATTCATCTCCGAATGCGTCGCCGACTGGAGATCCGGTCCACGGAAGCTCCACGCTGCCAGCAATGAACCGTCATGCTGGAGAAGGACCCCGTCGTCGACAAGTCCATACCACAGGAGCAAGTCGCCCAGGCCTATCGGCTGTTTTCGCGCTTCGCCAAACATTGCTACTCCTATCCCCGCCGCGATGTTTTCCCTGCAACGGCAACCCCGCTCTTAGCGGGGTAGAAATCCTTGTAGGACAAATGCCGCGCATAGACCTTTCGCATCAATGGGTCGTCTTTGCCCATCCTGGCCAACACCGCAACAACCGCCATAAAGCTGCTCCCAGCGATCAAGAAGGACAAGAACGACATAACGCTGACCGCCATCAGCGCGGCCAAAAGACCACTGAGCAGAACCAGCTCGCGATCACCGCCCATTAACAACTGAGGCCGATTCAGCGACGCGCGCATCGGGGTAAACACTGGCTGATTTTCCATGACGAACTCCAGGTGATGAGGGGCGATGTGAGTTCACCGCCCCTCACGGGTTGATGTTTACCCCAGGGCGATTGTGAGGCGCCCAAGGATCGAGATTGCCGGATGAAGAGGCTGCAATAGCGTTGCAACCTCCGCGGATTGACCAATGAATGAAGTCATCACCTGTGCCGCGAAGACCACGCAGCACACCGCGATTCCCACATGCAGCAAGCGCTTCATCGTTTCGCCCATCTCGCCGCCGGCGAATGCCAGTGTCGCTCCGAGCGCAACGATTGCAATCACCGAGATGGCATATGCGACCGGGCCAGTCAGTGATGTGACCAACGTTGTAAGTGGACCTTCCCACGGCAGGTTCGTGCCGGTTTCGGACGCAAATGCTCCAGTAGTGCCCAGGGCAAACAGTACGCCCACCTGAAGTCCGAAACGGCCGACACCCCTCCTGCCAAATCTGCGCGCAATCCTTTTCAACCATTCGTGCCGAGTCATTGCCATTTGCCTCCTGTGCTCGCCGGGCACATCGGTTATGCGTGCCGGCAGGCCTGCACGCCGCTATTGGTTCGGCTCCGCTGGTTGGCGAAGCCACATCGTCACACCTGCGTCAGGCGATAGTGTCCGTCCTCCCAACCGGACACCACCGCAACTTCACGCACTTTCCGACCCTCTAGCGGGTCGAGAAAGATCGAAATCACCAGGTCCACAACCTCACCGATAAACCGCTGTTGAGGAGCAGGAGTGGCCTCACGGGCCAAATCCTCCAGCCGAATCAATCCCGCGTAGGCATCATTCGCGTGGACTGTGAGAATTCCTCCCGGATGTCCTGTATTCCACGCCTTCAGAAGTTCCAACGCGGTTCCGTCGCGGACTTCCCCCACAACGATTCGAGAAGGTCTCAGCCGCATCGAGACCATCACGCAGCCTCTGATTGGGAAATCAGTCGTCGCCAACATGCTCACGTGGTTTGCGCATTCAATCTGCAGCTCCGGAGTATCCTCAATCACGATTACGCGATCATGTGGAGTGAGGTCGGCAATCCCCGCGAGGATCGCATTGCCGAGAGTCGTCTTCCCGGCGCCCGTCGAACCGACGAGCACAATGTTCCGGCGCTCCTGAATCGCCTTTTCAATGACTTCGCGATGGGTTAGGCCCTCAACAGCCTCCAGAAACTCCAATTGCTTTCGTATGCGATTGCGTGGATCTCCCTTCCTCGTAAGAATTCCTGCCTGTTCGTAGTCCTTCAGGCCAAACCGTTGTGCTGATGGCTGACGAATAACAAACGTCGGCGCAGTCACCACCGGCTCGATGATCCCAGCAAAGCGAGAGCCCCAGACAGGCAGGTTCGTTTCCAAAACCGGATGCCGGTCTGTGATAGTCGTCTTCCGCATGGAAGCGATCGTCATCATGGCTCCTTGTGCCAGCCCTGAAGCAAGCGAACCGCACTTCTCGAATGGCGACCCGGTTCGCTTCACCCACAGAAACCCGTCAGGGTTGAGAGAAATGTCTTCGACGCGCCGATCTCGGTCCAGGAGTTCGCAGACCGTATCGCCAAGCTCATAGCGCAGCTTTTCGACCAGCCGGCCAAATTTCTCGTCAATGGGGAGAATTTCCGCTGCCATGGTCTACCGCGATGCACATTTCACACAGTACCATAGAAATGCGCATTTCAATACGTGGCATAATACAACATTCTCAATTCCCTTGGAATCGAGGGTCTATGGACAGAACAATCATTGCCGTTCACAGAATGCTCGATGCGCTCGCCGCAGCCACGTACGACATTGGCATTCTGAGCGACCGGGGCATGTTTCCCGGCCACGCAAGTCTCACAAAAGAGGCAGTCTTGGCTAAGACCAAATTTTTGAAGAGCCAGAACGCGCGCGGAGCCCACATTTACATCCGTCCATCGGGAATTCACAATCTGACTGTTCTGGACGATCTTTCGCAAGAATCTGTTGACAGCCTGTCCGCGGACGGCTTCGAGCCTTGTGCGGCTGTCGAAACCAGTCCCGGGAACTTCCAGGCGTGGTTGAAGCATCACCGGGCCTACGAAACTGCCGTCTCGACGTTCATCGCCCAGGAATTGGCCCGTCGATACCAGGCCGATCCAAGCGCTGCGGATTGGAGGCGCTTCGGCCGGCTGCCCGGCTTCACGAATTGCAAGCCCAAACACAGGCAGGCAAACGGACTCTTCCCTTTCGTTCTTCTGCGCAGTTCTTCAGGGCGTCCGTTCACGCGGGCGGAAGCCTTTGGCCTGGAGGCCATGAACCGCTATCAGCTTCAGCAGGAACAGAACAGACGAATGATAGAGCGCCGCGTCGAGCAGCAAAAGCGCTTTCCCCATACTGGGGCGAGGTACTCGAAGCTGTCCGTCGAGCGGTTCCGCGCGCTGTCCAAGTACCACGATCGGCCAGCGGCAGCCGATATGGCCTTCTGCATCTCGGCACTCTCCCTCGATATGCCGGAGGACGCCATCATGCGTGCGCTGGAAGAGGACTATTTGTCCCGTGATCCGAACCCGTCCCGGAGGGCCGCCTACATAAGGCGCACGCTTTCAAAGGCCCGGTCTTGGGCTAGGTTGTGAGGTGAGGATTCGCTCCATTCACTTGAACCAACCGAGCAAGGCGAAGTCGGGATAGCCCGTCATGCTCCCGCATCAGGCGAGATGATGACGAATCAATGCTCTAGGTGATCAATCTCGAACGGGATTCGCGGATTATCTTCATTCAGAAGCCTGCTTTTATCGGGGTTCGCTGGATCATACCGGATAAGCACGCTAGAAAGAGAGTCGATGACATCGCCAATTTGATTAATCCGGTCGTCCGCGATCGGACGCCCTGTCGCCGATCCATCATGAGTTTGCCCGTTCACTTTATACGTGTAGTCGAGTAAAGGGAGAGTCGGTGATCCATAAGAAGTCGTGAACCTCGTGAACTTCCCCTCGGCAACATTCCAGTGAAGGGCCTTGTTGCGACGGCTCTCTCTGCGTACGTTGCGGACAATCGAAGCTATCAGACCGTCGATGAAGAAGCCGCCCATAAGCCGCGATTATATCGCCGTAGTCGTTCTGTGATCCTATCTTCGTCAATTGGGAACCTGGCAATCGTTCTTGTCGGCATCAGCGTGGTGGATCAGTCTTCTCGGGTGCTGCGAGATTTAATGTGGTCATGTGAGCGTGGGGCGGACGAAGAATAAGAGCAGGACGGGCGACAACTGGCACGATTCGGACAAGTACCGTCAGGACGAGAAACCCTACAGGCAAATAGAGCAGCAACGCTGCCCAGGGGATGATCCCGAAAACCCAGTCACGCGGTCCACCAAGCTGCCACGTGAGAACAAACCCGATTACGAGGCCAAGCAAAACGAGTGACCTCATATACCACACCGGAAATTGGAGCGCGACTCCGCAGTGTGGGCATCGGAAGTCGGATCGCAAGATCTGGCGAGTCAGCACCAATGTGCTGGAGCGTGTGATGGTGCCGGAGCATGAGGGGCAGGCGACAGATGCCATACTCATCGTTCCTCAGTTTCTTCAGCATTATAGGCCCCGACCAGCGTTGACTCTGTGACGCGCAATCGGGTCTGTCCCCGGTTGGTCGCCATTTGAGAATCTGATCGCCCTTTCCCTTGTTCGGTAGTTCGCGCGAAAAGAACGATCACTTCTGCCCGCTCGACTTCATCTCGGACGCGGCCCGAGTAGTGCGAATTGGCCGGAGCTCCAGATCGGGTTTTCTACTGTGGATGCGTTCAGCGTGCCGCGCTCAGAGCACCCCCGCCCAGCGGACGCACGCTCTCCCGACGAAGTTCGCTTCGCGCCTTTCAGGTTCCGGACTCCTCCCGCCAAGGCAAGCTTGGGTCCCCTTCCGGAAAACTTTCTCGGTCGCCTTGGGAGTGGGTCGCGCCGGCACACCCTCCGGGCAAGCATGTACCGCACCCAGCGGGAAATCCCTCAACACAGGAGCAAAAACAATGTTCAATCGCACACTTCTCATCGGTCGCATCGGTCACAACGCTGAAGCCAAAACGGACAAGAACCAGCAGGAGTACGTTGTCCTGAGCATCGCCACCAAGGACAGCTGGAAGAACGATCAGGGCGACTACGAAAGCCGCACCGAGTGGCACCGCGTCTACGCTTGGCGCAATCTTTCCCGCTTTGCGAAGACCCTCCAGAAGGGCCAGCTCATCAGCGTCGATGGCCAGATTCGCTATCGTGAGTACGCTGAACAAGTCAATGGAACCACGGTGAAGCATCGCGTTGCCGAGATCCACGCTTACAAACTCCAACGGCTCTCCAAAGTCGAAGGCCAGGGCGAATCCGCCGATGAAAACTCCGACGATTAGCCACTAAAGAATCAAGGCGGCCCGTTGGCCGCCTTGAATTCGCATTTGAACTCTGCGCTTCAACCTCGAAACCTGCGAGTTCGGTAGGCGCGCCTATCGCGCAGGCCAGTTCCATTTGGAACGGTTGAACAACGTTTCGCTTTCTAGCTTTGTCTCTCCGAAATCCTTAACCAAGTGGAGATGCGTGCACATCGATGAGGACGACAGTTCCTGGATCAGCAATGGCGCGTGTGACACAACCAAAATCTGCGTGTTTCCAGCCGCCGTCACAATCAACCTGGCAAGCGCCGGCAGAAGGTCGGGATGAAGACTTGTCTCAGGCTCATTCAACACAATCAATTCAGGCGGACGCGGGGTCAGCAGAGCGGCGGTCCATAGAAGATACCGTAGTGTCCCGTCCGACAGCTCCGCACTTGACAGAGGGCGCAATAGTCCGTGCTGGTACAACTGCAGTTCGAATCGTCCGTTCTCGGCCGCGATCGACAGCCGGCTTCCCGGAAAAGCATCTTCAAGAGTGGTTGCGAGCGCACCGTCCGATCGAATTTCTAGAATTGTCTGAAGGGCCGCGGCAAGATTGCTGCCGTCGTGATTAAGGACAGGAGAGAAAGTCCCAACCTGCGCCATACGGGCAGGCGAGTCCGTATCCGTCCGGAAATGATCGTAGAATCGCCAGCCTCGAACCGCTTCTCGAACAGCCAACATCTCGGGAGCACGCTGCGGATCGGCTACGGTGGCTAGCATGCCGTCCGTATCAGCCAGATGCTGCGTAATCATCACCGGCTCTTCATCGCGGGTCGTAGATAGCCAGACGAAGTTATTTCGACGTTCAACGAGCGCTGCGGACTTTCGATATACGGCTCCATGCCAGATGCACTCGCGCTTTATGTGCGGGTCTAGTTCGAACATGGTTGCCGGTGGCGGCGGTGGCGGGTAGCCCAGCTCAATGCTGTATCCATAGCCGTCGCTGCCAAATCCGAGCTTAAGGCTGGCCACCTTTTTGTTTTTCAGACCTTCAACTTCATGCTGTCCCTGGCGCACACTTCGTGCGATTGTCTCTGGACCGGCCCAAAACGTCGATGGCAGCCCACCCTCCCGTGCGAGTGAAGCGACTACTGAGTTTTGGGCCGCGTCAGCCAATAGCCGTAGCGCGCGGTAGAAACTCGATTTTCCGCTTCCATTTGCTCCTGTGATCAAGGTCAACTCCGCCAGCGGGACTGTCAGATCGCGAAGTGACCGATACCCCTGAACAGCAACTGTGCGGATCATTTCTCTAGAATACGAGATTTTGGTTTCTGGTCTATACCCAGTCGATCTCAGTGCCTACAGACGTTTTCTAAGGGTGCTCCGCCCCTCGCGCGCGCTAGCCGTATCCCCAGTCTTCCTCCACTGCGTTCCGTGCAGACCTCCGCTGCGCTACGCCTCTTTCCGCTTCACTTTCGCTCCGCTGCAAGAGATGGGTGATTCCCCTCGGCTTGCACTTGCTACCCCCGCCCTCGCCGCCGGGTGGCTCAGGGGTTGTTGGTTAACAACAACCGCCAATACCAAAAAGCCCCGGAGAACAGAGCCAATGACTACCGACAAAGCCCGCGAACTTGCCCAGCAGATCGAAACCAGCGTTACAACTCTCGCCGCCGAAACCGATGCAGCCCGCCGCAGTGATGTTTTCCGCGGATGGCTGAACGCGATGGCGCAATTTCACAATTATTCGTGGAATAACCAACTCCTGATTGCGATGCAATGCCCAACGGCGACGCGCGTTGCCGGCTTCAATACATGGCGCAAAATGAACCGATTCGTTCGCAAGGGCGAAAAGGGAATCGCCATCTTTGCTCCCTGCATTTACAAACCGAAGAAGCAGGATGAGCCAGAGGGAAACGATGAGCAGCAGGCGCGCACGGCCGGAACACTGCGCGGATTCAAAGTTGCCCACGTGTTCGACGTTTCTGCCACAGACGGAGAGCCTCTTCCTTCTCTGCCCTGGAAGGTGAAGGATGATTGCGCAGAGTTGCTTCCGAATGCGGAGCAGGCATGCCGCGAGCTTGGAATTGAGCTTGAATACACGACAATCAACGACGGCGCAGAAGGATTGAGCCTTGGGGGCAAAATCCAGATCAATCAAGCATTAAGCAACAGCGACCGCGTAGCCGTGATTATCCATGAACAGGCACACGAAATTCTTCACAAACAGGCTGAAATCCGGAAGAATACAACCCGCCAGCAGCGCGAACTTGAAGCGGAGTCAACCTCATTTGTTGTGCTCTCGCATTTCGGAATTCAGCATGGCAGCCCGTTCTATCTGGCCACCTACGAGGTCACACCCGAAATGCTCACACAGTCATTGGCGACGATCAGCGCCGCCGCCAAACGGATCATTGAGTTGATCGAAAGAGATCTCCCAGCGGTAGTGAATGAAGACTCCCCAGAACTGCTCGCCAGCTAGCCAGGCGCGGATTGGGCCGAACTTTCCGGCCCAATCCGCGGTCTCTCCCGCGACGAGCCAATCATCTGTTCGCCAGCCTAGCGCACGACCGCTTCGAGAATTCTTCTGGCAAGCCCGACACTTTCAGCAATGACCGATGTCAGTCTTGGCGACGGCCTGCTGATGTCCTGATCCCTTGCCAGCCTCACCGCCGCAATGATCGACGCGGCGATCACCAGAGTCGATGCGAATCGGTCTTTCATCCGCTTCTGCTCTTCCATCGCATTCCTTCGCTCCTGCTCCTCGCGAGCTATCGCCCGCCTCATCAGGCCCACGGATCACCTCAGACCTCGGACCCGCTGCGTCGCGACCTGATGGGAGAGCTTTCCCTGAAAAATCTCTGCTGGCAGATAGCGGCGCTTTTGGCCGCAGAGCGGACACGCCGCAATGATCCAGTCATCCGGCAACGTCTCCACCGGCGCAGGAATATTCTCGTGACACCCTTTGCAGGCGACGACAAACGGAAACAGGCCTGGAGTCGGGATAGCAAACATGGAGATAGTATAGGCGAATATATGGCGAATATTTCAACAGGCTCCATACGCGTGGGAGTTGTCCCCCCTGGTGAAACCACATCACTGTCGGGAATAGTGGGCGGTAATCGCCCCGGAGGAACGAAATTTGGCGCCATCGGCGTTTTTGGCGGGGGAATTCGGGGACAGGCCTCATTCCTTCCCACCTCTCGCTAAGAAAAAGCGAGGGACTGGGCAACAAGCTCGCGGATTGAAACCTGGAACGTCGCGTGTGTCCCCAGGTTTCGACTTCTGGCTCGAAGGCTCGATTGAAATATGATGGGGCGATTGCTTCCCTTCCACGCATGGAGATGTCGCGTTTATAATTGCGGCTCAATCAACTAATTAACCCAGTCTCCCATGGGAGTGAGCAGTTCAGATGACCGACCTCCCTAGTTTTCTTAAAGCGTCGCGGATTTCCTTGCAGTTGAACGGTAAAGCCGTCCGCAAGGTGCTTCAGTCGGAGGCTCTTTCTGTTTCCCCAAAGGACCAAATCCTCTTAGCCAAATACATCAGCAGCAAGGCTCCTTTGTTCTATCGAAATCTCGACAAGATAGCCTCTGAAATGGCCAGTAGTCAGCACTTCGGGGCTGTCATAAAAGAGACTTTGGCTCGAATTCCAATTGAGCCGTCATATCGTGAATCACATTTCTGTGAGATTGTAAGTGGGATATTCGCAGAAGAGGTTGTTGGTCTTAAACGTATCTATAGCAAATTGACGCTTCTCTCTGCCGAGAATTCGAATGCATATAAAATGGACTTGGTCCTGTTTCGCCCGAACACCGACCCCTTAGAATTTGTGTTCGGAGAGGTCAAGTCGAGTCATAAGACCTCGATTCCCCCGAACCATCATAAAAGCTGCTTCGCCGATCTCTTTAACAGTTTCAACGGATATAAAGCGGCCGACTTGAACTTTGATTTAGGCGCCGCGCAAGATCACGTGGAAGCATTACCGTCAGATGAGCGAGAAAAGGTAAAAGCTGCTCTCCGGCCGTATGGGAATCGGATAGTGACCTACGCAGGATACATTGTCATTGACTCTTCAACTTTTTTAATTGAAGAAGCGAAGGTACTCGGCACACGAAAAAACGATAAGGAGTTCGACGTCGATCTTATTTGCGTGGAGACTTTGAAAGATGTCAGCTCTGGCACGTTTTCGATCCTCGACCAGCAACTAAAGGCATTCTGACAATGTTCACCGAAGACACTATCAGCGAGACCATGTCGTCCCCCCTCTTCGTTTCAGATGTTCGCCTTGTGCGTGAGATTTCGGCCAAATCACGAGTTGGGCAGAGCGAATTGTTCGCCGATGCCGCGATGCACCGTTTGGAATATTTTGTCGAGGCCGTTCTTGCAAGCGCCCCAAACTGGACAAACGGCATGTCGAGCACAATTTGCAAGAGTGCCGCCGAGATAGCGGAAACACTTGCCGGGACGTTGGAGTCTGAGCAGGAACACTCTAAGAATCTTCGCATGCGCTCGGCGCTTCTATACGAATTGTCATTCTATCCAGCAATTGCCCAGGCCATTCTCAAGACCAATGACTTGCCCGGCTTCTTGACCGATTGGTTTAGCAGAATGGGCAATTTTTCAGGACTTGCCAAAACGGATAGCAAGATGTCGGAAGTAGAATTGTCTGCGCCGAACCTTGCTGAGGCCGCCATTGGCGAGGACATCATATCTCTGGGCAATTACGTGCAGGGCAGAACCGAGAACGCGAGCACGCAATCCACTTCGCGCTTTGAAGAACTTGCTAAGAGTATTTCATTCGGTATGAGCGCCACTGAGATGAAGGCGTTTCGTCGTGTGCTCGAAATACGAAGACACGCGGCTACGCGCGCATGGGTCGAGGATTCTTTGTTCCGGTCGTTGTCGGGAATAGGCTTCCCGGCGGAACTATGGCCTTCCCAACGTGACGCCGTGGTCGGCGGTTTACTAGACGAAAAGATTGGCAGCTGGGGATTGGCGTCGCCCACTGGGACCGGAAAGACGTTTATCGCTCGGATGCTAATCCTAAACACCCTACGCCTGCATCCTGGCACGAAGGTTGTGTACATTGTTCCAAGTCGCGCACTTGTCTATGAGGTATCAAGCAAATTTGCAGAGTTATTTGAACCGCTTGGATTTGATGTTGCGGCTGTGACCCCGCAATTGGCGGCACTGGAAGATGAGGAAGCCTCGAGAGTCGCTGAATCGAGCGTTCTCGTCCTTACTCCAGAGAAGGCTGACATGCTGTTGAGGTTAGGAGACGAGGTTTTTGAACAGGTTTCGCTTGTCATAATTGATGAAGCTCACCATATTGAATCCAGCACACGTGGAATTCTCCTTGAAATGTACATGTGGCGCTTGAAGTATTTGCTTCAGGGGCGCACACGGTTTGTCTTCCTTTCAGCTGTAGCTCCGAATATCGGAGATATCGCCGCATGGATGGGTAAGACGTCCAAGGCTGTTGTCGTCAGCAATCGTCCTACGAGGATGCGTGCCGGAGTCTACAAAATTGTAGCGGATGGCACGCGTGTTAAGGGCGCAATTGAATACACGGATGGGACGCTCCTTACGGTGGTGCCAAGTTCAGTCGAAACGACGGACGGAATGCAGCTCGTGCAATTGGCCCATAGTTTAGGTGTTGCCGGGCCGGTCTTGGTAGTAGTGAATGGAAAACGCACATGTGAGAAATTCGCGAAGCTTATGATGCAATGGGTCATTAGGCATGGACAAAATGTCCCTCTCGCCGAAGCTAGTGAAGAGATCCTAGGGCGCTTAGACTCTAGGCTTGAAAGGGAGTTATACGCTGAAGTTCCGATGCGAGAAATGGTCGGACATGGAGTTGCTTACCATCATGCGGGGTTACCTCCAAGGGTCCGAACAGCTTTAGAAGACGCGATTAGACGAAACCGAGTCGGATTCGTCTTTGCCACGACGACCCTTGCTGAAGGCGTGAATTTTCCGTTCGCAACGGTGATCGTTCAATCTCTTGTGACGAGAGAAATGGACTTCACCGCTGGACGTCCAGCCCGCTATAGCCCCATGACTCCGCGTAGCTTCTGGAATATTGCAGGAAGAGCAGGGAGACCGGGATTTGACAAAGAAGGTCAGGTCATTTTATTTGAGCCCAGTCTTGGAATTGAAAAGACGCAATTTGTGATTTCGGACTACTTGAATAGTGAATTAAATGCGTCCACACCTGTCACGAGCGCGCTTTCGGAAGCAATTAAAGAACTCTCTGCCGCAGTAGATCGCGGCGAGATGTCTTTGGAAGACGTTTCTTCACCCAAACTCTCGAAGGATGTTCCCAAGCGCATTCAAGGCGCGGTAAATCTTATACGCGTAAGCCTCCTACATGCACGTGCCTCGAAATTACCAGCTTCACCGGAGGATATTGTTGAAGGCAGTTTTGCAAATCGATTCCTGAACAATGAAGTCCGTGTCTTCTCTCGCGCTCTCTTTAAAACGCAGGACGACATCGTATCCGCCTTCCTGGAGACTGAGGACGGAATCACCGAGAAACTCGCGGCGGAATTGGGATTATCCATTCAGACTCTGATCGAACTGAGAGATTGGGCGCGAGGCTTAGAAGATTGGAGGATCCGCAAATTTGAGAGCCTGTTTTATGGAGGTGTTCTCAATTTAACTCAAGTCCCCTACGTCGTCGGCCCGATCGCGAAGCGTATGTCTGAGTTGGAAGGCGGAGCTTTGGGCGGGATTTATAGCGATGTGATTGTGCGCTGGCTGTCCGGTGTCCCGTTCGTAGCCATGAAAGGAGACTTGGACAAAATTCGTGCTAAGAGAATCGAGGATCTCGTCTCGGTCATTTTCTCTCGGGTTCAATATCTCCTACCTTGGGGTCTTTATGCAGCGGATAGACTTGTCGAACAAGAAGCAAAGAGACGGTTCATAAATTACGACAACCCTTTAGTGACCTTGGCCTATTTGGCTGACGCAGGTGTGCCAAGTCTAGATGCCATGAGGTTGGTCCATTCGGATTTTGAGCGTACCGATGCAGCACGATTGGCTGCTGAGTATAGACGGCAAGGGGGCCTCAATCTTGGATTGGAGATTTTGGGTTGGATGGGGAGTCAAAGTTTTGATTTTCTCAAAGGAGTAATCGCTGGACCAGACGGTCGCCGATTAGACTTCGATTTTGAACGGAAATGGGAGGAGATCAGGAAGACCGTAAACTAGTCAAGATCAGTGGTGGGGAATCAGGGGTCAGACGGGAGGTTCTCAGAGCCATTGGTGAGCAACGGAAAGTCGACCCGTGTTGAGAAATCCGTGCATGTTCTTCGAGAAAGCAATCTTGGATGGCCTTCGAGGGCGGCGCGGGCTGGGTAGTTGCCGACTATTCGTTAAGGATTTGATGGTTGCCACCGCCGAATGTCAATCAAAGGTTTGCTAATCTACGGAACTAGCGACGACTCCGCGAATACATTACCCGCCGCCGGCTTGCAGCATTTCCTTGATTCAGCTGCGGGATCAGTCCAAAAGCTCTTCCTATGGCTGAAAATACCAGACGGATTGCCAATAACACTATGGCAATGGCCGAGGCGAGGACGAAGGCGACGGAATAAACGATCCAGAACATACGATTCCACCTCTACCAATGCCTTCCAAGCCAAAAGCCGCCGGCAAGGAGACCGACTCCGGCCAGCAGGCCGGCAGCGAAGATGCTCCAAAGCAGCCCGCTCCAGGCTCCGAAAAGTCTGACGCGAAAATCTCTCGTCACTGCGGCGAGCGCACCCTCGGCGAGTTTGATGGAGTCGTTCAGCTTGCCTGTTACCCACGATTCCATTTTGGCTTGGCTAATTTCGAGTGCTCGCCCCAACTGCGCTTCCATGATTCTCCCGATCACCACGCCGAATTTCTCCCGCGTTTCCTCTGTATAGCTTTTGAGGATTGCTCCGCCGGCAATTGCATCGTGCAAATTGGCCTGAACATCCTCCAGGAGCTGGCGCGTTTCAGCGGTTGTATTCTGAACCGTCACCTTCAACTCCCGAGCGGTAAAGTCGGCGATTTCCCTCGTGACCCCGCGGAGCCGATCTTGGGCAGCAGCCGATTCAACCAGGCGGCCGGCGATGTTTTCCATCGCTCGGCACTCGACCACGGTCAGCTTGTATCGCAGCCACTCAGGATCTTGCGGGTCCATCTTCGCGAACTGCTGAATAAGGTCGAAGAGAACGCGTTCCCTCGCGTCACCCTCAGGGAACGCCAGATAGACAAGATCACGAATCCAATCGGTCGAACTCGTTTTCAACTCCGCTGCGGATGAATTCATGGCAATAGGACCCTCTGAACAGTCGCGAACTCGTTGAACGCTCGAAAGCGGTATGTTCGTGCGCGCAGCATCATGTCCGGCGCCCTCAATTCCGGTGCCTTTGCCTTTCGCTCCCCGACCGCCGTGAGCGTGTCACAGCCGATTCGCATGAACTTCTGGAGATCGGGCCGGCGCGCATCCATGCGAATCTCCATTGGAATGAATGCCCGTCTAAAGGCGGAAACTGGCTCTGCAAGTGATGGACTGTCCCACGCAGAAGCTGAGTCGTCGCTATGATGGTTATGGACAATCAGGTAGTCCACACCGTCCTGCAGCGCCTCACCCCAATCAAGAACCGACCTGGCCGACGCAATGTCGGTGTCCACCACTCCGATAGCGGTCCAACGGAGTGGAATTCCCGAATCTTGCATGACCCGATAGAAGTCACGAAACCAGGGAATCATTCGATGGCCCTGCGCTGCTCCCATGTCCGCCAGGACGATATCCGCATCTGAGTCCAGCGACACTCCGAGCAACTTGTCGTAAGTCCAGTTCTCCAGCGCCGGCAGCTTGTGAGCATCTGGAAAGAACGAAAAGAGCGACCCCTCAGCTTTGTTGTCCGGGTCCATATCGAACATGGCCACCTTGAACCCGTTGCACGCATACCACTCTGCCAGGGTTGCCATAACGGTAGTTTTGCCAACTCCACCTTTGCCTGCCATGGGAAAGACTACCCGCTTGGGTTTAAGTTCCCCGGGCCAGTCTCCATTCACCTCGGCGGTTCGAATGGCTGATTCGTGAACAGCTTGGGCTTCACCTTGCTCGCCTCCCGCCGCCGATATTCCTCTGCCTCCTGATCCAGTCTCGCCGCTACTTCTTCTCTCTGCTGCTGCCATGCTGGTTTTCCCTTCTCCTGAATTTCACCTTCATCGTTGACCGAGCTGCTCGACTTACCTTGCGGTGGTACTCTTTCCCCCTTCTGGGGGAGGAGGTTTTCTTCGACGTTTGCTTCGGCAGACCGCGAATCACTGCCGCGCAGACCGACGATCCGACCGCACGTTTTACAGAACTGCGGATAGCTTCCCTGGTAACCGTGCTCGTTCAGGGCCTTCCATATTTCCTTCAACGTGAGCCCGGTGCGGTACGCCGCAATGAGTTCGGTTGCAAGTCCTCTCAACAACCGCGCACGCAAGTGCGCAGCGGTTCTAAGGCCGGCGAACTTCACGATGACGGCCTGCAGTTCCGCAGTGCGTTCCTGTACTGACGAGTCCATTTCACTACCACAGTGCCAGAGAATCGGAAACAATGCAAGAGCCGAAGCGATATAGACCGCGCTTAACCGATACCATGCGAGACTCAGATAGGGAACGATACGCGCGGACAACAATCTCGCATAGGCTCGGTCTGTCTCACGTAGTCTCGCTTCGTCTCGCTTCTTGTTGCAGCCGCAGGCTGCACTTTCTGGCCGAAGGCCTCAGAGAGGTGGGCTGCTGTAAAGCAGCCGGTCTCAACAGGTATTGGGGTAATGGAACATAAAGGAGTGCCTCTCTTTGAAGGTTTTTTCTTATCCATCTGATTGCAGTTTCGGGCGATAGGTGCGATTCACTTTAGGCTAGTTCAAATGCAAAATGACTCACTTTCAGTTCGCGATATAGTCTTGTAGTGAAATGCGCATTGCGGTAGTATTTGCCGTATGAATACTCGCAAGAGATCGGAGAGCGTGCAATTCACGTTGCGGCTCAATCGGGCTCAAGCCGAGCGCTTCGAAAAGATTCAGCAGGAGTTGAACGTTAAAAGCAAAAGCGACGTCTTCGATTACCTGGTCACGTTTGTCTCGGCCAAGAGGGATGACCAGGAGACCCTCTTCTTTTCACTGATCGATCGACTAGGCGAGATGATCGGCAAAAGGCTCCAACACATCGAGACCGTGAATCAATTGCATTTGGCCCTAACTGACTCATTCATCAAGTACGCAGTCAGCGCGCTTCCCGACGTCCCGGCGCAGCTGCTTGACGCAGCGAGGTTTCGCGGGACCCAGATTTACGAACGAATCAACATAACCGCGGCGCGTGAATTCCAACGTAGGCGAAAGAGTGACGCCTATGAACCTTCCTCCCTCGGAATCGACGACGATATCGAAGGCTTGACCTAGAGAAACGACGAATGGCCAGATCTCCCAGATTCTCGATACCGAATCGAGACGGACAGCAGTCAAGCCTTGACGGCCCGTCCGCTAGACTGCGGCCCGGGCGTGTTCGACGGCTAACCGCGAGCCCAAGCACAGGCAGTGCCCGCCGTCTGCTTCACTTGGCGCGCTCGGTCAGCAGAACCCCGAGGCTGCGATCAGGCCAACGAAACACCGTCCGAAGCGGCGGGGGAGCGGTCACCCAGTTTCAACGCCGGGCGATCGTGAATGTCAGGTATTCGAATTCTCGGGTTAAGGGAGCCTGGAAGGCCCACGGAAGATACCTGGAGCGTGAGAGCGCAGCCGGCAAGTCGGGCGGCCTTGAGCATGAACGGCTCGATTCCAGAAGCGAGCAGCCTCTTCACTCCATCACGGATCAATGGCAGCGGGCAGGAGATACCCGCCTGTTTAAGATCATTCTCTCTCCAGAGGACGGGGATGCAGTGGACTTCAAGGCCGCGTCTGAGGACATGATTCGCGCCCTGGAGCAACGGACGGGCGAACGCCTCGAATGGGCCGGGATAGTGCATCGAAATACGGACCATCCGCACGCCCACATCGTTGTGCGCGGTCGATCCTTGTCCGGCGCACCTCTGTTCATACAGCCCCGTGTAATTCGCGAGGTATTGCGTGACGAGGTCCAGAGATCGCTGACGCGTCAGCTAGGCCCCCGCACCGTCGCGGATGTTGTGCGTCAGCGGACCTCCGAGATTACGGCATTTCGAGTTACGAGCGCGGATCGGGACATGGGGCGGCAGGTGACACGAGGCACGGAGTTCTCCCGCATCTCTCCAAAAGATGACTTCGAAAGGCGCCGCTTGGCAGTCCTCGCCGGCTTTGGCCTGGCACGCGAGGAGCATGGGAGCTGGCTTGTGCAATCTGATTTCATAAAGCAGCTAAGACAGATGAAAGACTTGCAGGATCGCGCTCGGATTTTGTTCCAGAGCGGCGCGGCCATAAGCGACCCTCACGCTCCAATGGAATTCGGGACGCAATCGCGCAAGCTGATCGGAAGGGTGCTTCTCAATAGTGAGGACGAACGGACCGGTCAACTTCAAACCGCGTTTGAAACCTTGGACGGCAAAGTGGCAATCCTCCGGCATGACGCCACTCTGCGATCAGCCTGGGCACGGGGCGATCTGAAGCCTGGCAACATTGTTTCCATTGACAGCTTAAAAAGTGACCCAAGTCGCCTCTACGCAGCCGCACTCGGAAACTCAGAAACCATTCTCCATGATCCGAAGGCCCTCGACGGAATCGCGAGGCGCGTGAGAACGATGGGCATCGTTGTCTCCGAGAATGACAAGGGATGGATGGGTGATCTCCGTCGCTCCATTCGCCATAAAGAGTCCGAGATCGGCTACTGACAGTCAGAATCGCGCAAACTTCAGAATGAATTCGTTCGTAATTGCAATGCACATCGCCGTAGAGGAGTCACGAACATGCGGAATGCACAAATTGCGCCACCCGGTTATGTCCTCCCCAGGCGCCCCGGTTGGCAGGGCGGTTGGAATTTCAAAGCAGTTTGCGGGGCTGCAGTGGTCTTTATGCTCACGGCGTCGGCCAGCACAGAATGGCTTGCCATGAGACTTGGCAATCCCATTGAAATGGGAGAGCCTCTTTTCTGGTTCAGGGGTGTTGGCGTCTTCCAGCCATTTGCCGGCATTCGACTTTGGAGTCGATATGCCGCCAGCAGACTCATCAGCTCCGAAGTGCGCCGGGACATTTGGCTTGCATTCGCCGCAACAATCTTTTTTGGATTGTTCCTCGCCTGGATAGCCTACTGGTTCCTTTCCCTCATCAGAGACCGCAAGGATACCGACAGCCTGCAAAATCTGCACGGTTCTGCAAAATGGGCTGACAGAAAGGCAATTGAAGAACTAGGCCTGCTTGATGCCACGGACGGCGTGTATATCGGCGGATGGCGTGACCCGAATACGCAGGAACTCCGCTATCTCATCCATTCGGGAGCAGAGCCCGTCCTTCTCTTCGCTCCGAGCCGCTCAGGCAAAGGCGTGAGCGCGATTGTTCCTTCTTTGTGCCAGTGGCGCCAGAGCGTTGTTGTTTACGATCTCAAAGGCGAAAACTGGGACCTCACCGCTGGGTTTCGACATAAGATCGGCCAGCGTGTACTCAAGTTCGCGCCGACGCTGCCCGAGGAGAGCTGCTGCTACAACCCGCTTTCTGAGGTTCGGTGGGAAACTGACCACGACGTCGGCGATGCCCAGACAATCGCAAACGCAGTCATTCGCCATGGTGGCGAGAACAACCTGTATCAGCACTTCGAGGATGCCGCTGTAGACCTCGTTTCAGCCGGCATCTTGCATCTCGGATACTTCTTCCGTCGTCTCGATCCGCCGCGCGAGGTCACGCTCTCTGATGTTCTGGATCTATACTCGCTCCCCGGAAAAGACATCTCCGACACGCTCAGGCAAATGCAAGTCGAGACGCATGATCCCGGCGGCAGGTCCGCGCCGCTGCTCAACTGGAAGGACATCAACGGCCGACCGACAGTGACCCATCCATTCGTTGCGAAGGCTGTCCAGCGTCAATTGAACCGGGCGGATCGGGAAGGGGCAAGCGTTCAGTCCAGCATTGTTACTCCGATGACCATATACGACGATCCCATCGTGCAAAAGACGATCTCTCGTAGCGATTTCAAGATCAGGGATCTCGTCTATGGCGAAAGGCCGATGAGCCTCTATCTGAAAATTCCGCAACCGGACCGGGACCGCCTTCGCCCGCTCGTACGCCTGGTCCTCCAACTGATCTTCACTCGGCTCATGGAACAGCCCGCAAAGGACCGGCACCATTTGTTGTTGATGTTGGACGAATTTCCGGAGTTAAAGAAGATTCCGAATCTCGCATCTGCAATGAGCCTGATGGCCGGCTACAAGATCAAACCGTATCTCATCGCCCAGACTCTTACGCAGATTCGCGAAGAGTACGGAGAGAACGAGTCCATCACGGACAACTGCTATATCAAGGCCGCCTTTCAAACCGACAACCTGATGACCTGCAAGAGCCTGTCCGAGCTTTCAGGCAACATGACCATCGAAAAGGAAACGGTGAACTACAGCGGACAAAGGACAGACTTTTATCTGAAGCACATTTTCCGGAGCGTTGAGCAGGTTCAAAGACCCCTTATTACCGTCGATGAGATTCGAAGGATGAGACCGCCTCGCAAGGCCACAAACGATCCAGACAGCAGAATCATCGAGCCAGGCGACATGCTGATCTTCATCAATGGTGTCGCCCCAATCTACGGAACGCAGAGCCTTTTCTTCTTGAGCAAAACCCTGTTGGCGCGAACGAAGCTTCCGCCACCGCAATTTTGCACGGCCGTCAACGAGCCGACGCAGGCAGCCGCCGAGAAGATCTCGCTTGATACAGCAGCAATCGCACAGCAGGCAATGCAGGAGGCCGCCCATGGGCAGCTCAATGAGCTCTAACATCACTCAACAGGCAGGCAATCTCACCGACAAACCAACCATTGACCGGGTTGGCAATCGTGAATTCGTCAGAGCGCGATTGGCGCAGAGTTGGCAGTACGACACACAAGGCAAAACCGTCACGCATCGGCAGTTTTTGCCGTTGGTTTTCTTCGGTCGTAGCGTTCAAGCTGCTCGCCATTTTGAAAAGGGCGACAACATCCATGTCACAGGTCAGCTGATTCGGCGCGAGATGCCACGGAAAGGCGACGAATCGGAAGGCAGCAAAAGCCCGTCCACAGTCTGGGAAATTCATGTCACTGATGCCCACCGCATTTCAGGTCTCACGTCAGACGAGGAAGCAGCCATTCACCAAAACGATATGCGGCGTGCGCAATCGCCTTATCAGCCCCCAGCCTACATTCAGGAGAGCATCCATGATTGGCCGCTTTGATACGAGCAGAGTAATCAAAAAGGCGATTCGGGTTGCACTCTTGCTCGCCAGCGCCGCGGTGATCTCAACCGTAGCTTTCTGTGAGTTCGGACTTGTCTTCAACTTTACTCATTCAGCGCCGTTCGGAATCTACAGGCATGCGGAGGAGCCGACTTTGGCCACTCGCAAGAACTCACCGTATGCATTTTTCTGTCCTGATCAGCGCTGGCCAGGTCTCAGGAACAACCCAAATACGCGGCGCAGTCTGGGCACTTGCCCTGACGGCTACGCAGCGCTCTTAAAGCCGGTCGTCGCTTGGCCGGGCGACGTTGTGACGACCTCGCCTGCCGGAGTAGTCGTCGACGGAACACCGGTTCCTAATTCATCGCCACTCACCCACGATTCACTCGGCAGGGAACTTCACCCATATTCTTACGGGACCTACAAAGTGCTTGAGGGCCAGATTTGGCTAGTCAGTTCCTGCAGCTCAAGGAGTTTCGATTCGCGCTATTTCGGTCCGGTGCCATTGCGAACCGTCAGAGAGTGGGTTCGCCCATTCATTACCGAACGATACAAAGTGCGCTGATAGCGTTCATCGAGTTTGCCATATGTTTCCATTCAAAGAAAAGCGACCTCTTTCAAGTCCACGATCGAACGGTGGTCACACCGCCGGCCGTGTGGTCATGCTGTTCGCCGCCGCGGCTCTGATCGGCTTTCTGGGATGGAGCGGTGTTGCGCGCTTGAGCTGGGTCTCTCTTCTCTATCCGTTCTTGTATCTGCAATCCCGCTCAAGACTGGAAGCATTCTCTGCCGTGTTCTACTACGCCGGAGCCACTTGGAGCGTCATCCCAGGTTCCGCCGTGTTCTTCGGAACCAACGCGAGCTCCGCTCTTCCGTTGCTTCTCTTCCTCGGCTGCCTTGTGCTCGGCAGTCTTCCCTGGGTTCTGCTGTATCACCGCCGGTTCATTGAGTTGTCCACAATCGCCGCGCTGGCAATTCTGGCGCTTCCTCCACTCAGCCTCGTGACCGTTGCCCACCCACTGATCTCCGTCGGTCAGTGGTTTCCCGGTACTCGGTGGCTTGGAATACTCCTGCCGCTGTTCGCAATTCTCCTCTACCGCTGGTTCGGGCCGAGATACACAGTGGGTATACTTCTCGCGTCGTTTATCGTCACCCATGTAAGGTGGACTCCGCCGGCCGTGGACCCTCATGTTGCAGCAATCGACACTCACTTTGGTGGATCGGCTTTTGTGCCTCGCTCCTCGTTGGTGCTCTACCAGCAGGAACGCCAAATTCAGAGTGAAGCCCTCAAGCATCCTGATTCCGTCGTATTTTTCCCGGAAACGATCGTACCCACGTGGTCCAGGATGACCGACGCCCATTGGCAGGGTACATTCCGCTCTCTGGAGCAGCAGCACACAACCCTTTTGCTGGGCACCTCGGTTCCCGTTCCAGCCACACAAGGTAGTCGCAATATTCTCCTCACGCGTGGATTTGGTCCGCATTTCGCGTATGTACAACGGATACCAGTTCCCGTGGCCATGTGGCACTTTGGCGGCAGAGATGGCTTTCCACTGATGCTGCGCTATCCGCCGACAATCCGCGTGCTGAATCAACATGCGGCCGTGCTCATGTGCTACGAGCAGCTACTCATCTGGCCGGCCCTGCAATCTCTCGCCCGCGACCCCGACATGCTGCTCGCCCCGAGCAATGATTACTGGGCTTCGAAGACTGCCATTCCGGCAATTCAGCACGAGGCGGCGAAGAATTGGGCAGACCTATGGGATATCCCACTATACGAGGCGCGGAACGAATGAAGATTGCATTCATCGCAATGATGCTTCTCTCATCGGCGCCCACTCATGCTGAGACAGCGAATCTCAGCCAACTTCGTGACCAGTGCGTTCCTTCGGCGCAATTGGTCACGTTGGCTGCCATCGTCGGCGCGGAGTCCGGTGGAAATCCCGACGCACTTCAAATCGATTTTCCCCACAGCCTACTTCGCCGGTGGCGGCTTGCCCCAGGCACACTCCGCCTCATACGACAGCCCAACAGCGCGACTGAAGCTATCGAGTGGATCAACTACTTAAACGCGCGACACGTTTCAGTGGACGTCGGCCTGATGCAGGTGAGCACCGATGAAGCGACACGCCGACACATATCGCCGGCGGCGCTGCTTGATCCCTGCACAAACGTCCGAACCGGATGGGCGATTCTCAGCGACGATTATCAGATCGAAGTGAGGACCTACGGTCCAGGACAGGCCGCGCTACAACATGCACTTTCCCGCTACAACACAGGCGACACGAACCGAGGGATTGAAAACGGCTATCTTGCGCATGTCATGGCAGCCCGGAAGCGCCTTGCCGGTATGCCTAATCCGAACCAATCCAGAAGTTCCCAGCACCCAGGAGGTCAGAAGTGATCGAGCCCGAAGATCTCATCTTTCCAGACACGGCTGCACATCTATTCAATCGCGCGATCCCCGAACCTGGAGTGCTCAGTCACGCTAAGGCAGATTCGATTGCTTCTAAACTGGCGGGACTTGAGTCGACGCCGGTCATCGGCGCGTTTGACGCCAATCACCTTCAGCAAATTCATGCTCGCATCTTTCAAGGCGAACTTCCCGGCGCCGGCCAGCTGCGCCAGCCGCGGCCATCCTCTCTTTCATCTTCGTTAGATAGTTTGTTCGATAAGCTCGCCAGGGAGAACCGGCTCAAGGGATTAGAGCTCGACAAATGGTCCATGCGGGCCACGGACTATCTGCTCGGGATCGAACGGATCAATCCATTTGAAGAGGGTTCTGACATTGCGTCGATCGAGCTGTTCCGCGAACTTGCAACCGAGAACGGCCTAACGCTTCGCTGGACTCACACGCTGACGGAGTCGTCGAGAGACGAACTCCAGGCACAAATCTACAGCCTCCAAAGCGATAACCTTCGACGACTTCTGATACTCGCAGTGGACCCCGACCTATCCAAAAGGAAGTTGATTCCCGGTCGAGAACTTCACAGTCCCCTAGATTTGATCCAGTTTCCGTAGCGGTTGGATCGAAGGTCAGCATTGCCGACGATGGGCACAGGGCCAGAAAGCCCTCCGCTTCTCTTCCCTCTAAGAACTAATGAGTATTGAGACGGTAAGGACAATCATCCGTTTGGATGCTACTGCCGACATCGGGGTGGCGGCTCAGGTATTGGAACGCGACTGGCGTGAGATCGGAAAGGCAGTGGCAGGGGACAAGGCCCGTAACACAGCGAGTATCAATGCTCTGTGCGGACTTGAATTGCTCAGGCGTAGCGGAAGGAGTAAGGTAGTGCACGGTGCCAGCTCCTCCATGCCCCGGGAAGGTCAGGAAGGTCCCGCTGATAGCGTAGGCTTTCAGGGGCATGTCGAGATGCTGCGTTTCTGAGGACAGGTACCACGAGTTTCCGAGCCAGCGAGTTCTGCCTTCCACGTAGAGATTGCCTGACACAGCAACTACGCGCCCGGCACGGATGGAGATAGCCACTTGGGTCCAGGTGTCGCGCAACGAGAATGGATCACGCCACTCACTGGGGGTTCGGATCATGAGAAAGGTCAAGAGACGATGAATCCGCTCCGGGCGTGCTTGGGTAAGGGTTGATGGCAATACCTTGAAAGGTGATAACGCGATTTCGTACTGGTAGTCGGGGCGATGCGCGTTTTCGTACTCGCAGGCTGCTTTGTCAACGCAATCGTCAGTAGGTGCGGGAGGCGGGGGCGTCCACTTGACTCCGCTGTACCGGGCGACTAGAGGAAGGATAGAATTCTCGCTTGCGCCGATCTGAATCCGGGCTGCCTCGTCAAGCAAGGTGATGCTTTTGTGCCCAAGATTGACCGTGTAAACGCGGAGACCGCAGTACAAGAGAAGCATGAGCATAAACGCGGCTATCGTCAACCTAAGCGCAAGACGGCACAAGCGACCATAGCGCACATACGAAAAGCTTGCCGGGAGCATGGAATCAAGCTTAACTCTTCTCGGGGATGGGTGGAGAGCCGCTTATAGAACAATCTGGGACATTCGTCGGTATCAAGCTAATGTCGCGATTGAGTGATCCGGCTCACGCCATCGCAATCATGGCCAGCATCACTCTCAATGCTCGAGGGAACACGTTCTCGAATCTTGGTGTCTAATCAGGTATGACCACCCATTGTTGCGGGAAGAGAACGTTGCGCCTCTTGGTGGTCGTGTTCTGCTTGCTCGGCTTCATTTGGCTTGTAATGCAAGCCCATCAGCGGCTATTCCGCGTGCGCGCAGTGGCCTTACTGGGCGACATTAAATCTCTCCAGTTGAACCGCAGTTCATGGTCGGACGCACAGAAGCTTATGACTCGCTGGGGCAGCTGGGGCGGGTGGTATGGAAGCTGCAACTCAGAGGATTGCAGCTACAGTGTCCAAATTTATCATCTTCCGCAGGTCTATCCGGCGTTTGGCTTCGAAGAAGGTCCGCACCTCGGAGCGAGAATCCTTCAATTGGTCGGGCTGCGAAGCGCGGCGGTGAGCGCTCGTTTTCATGTCGTCCACGGGATAGTGACGAACAAGGGATTCGGCTACTCAGTGGCGTTACCGGTGAGTCAGTGGATCACGCCGGGAGGCGGCTTCTGGTTGAAAGATAGAATCGGAAGCACCTACTGGCCAACCCTTGATGTTGCCTTTCGTGAAGGCGCGAAACTGGGCGATTCAATTCCTTACACAATCGTGATGCATCCAAATCGCAGCCTCGTTCACCGGCGCACTACTCTTGAGGTCCACTTCACCCCAGAGGAAGCTCCCGAAAAGCAGGCTGCACTCACTGACATGCGCTTCGATTGCATTACACGTTGGACCGCGTGTTCGAACCGTGGAGAGCTTTTGCCGGCGGCAGCAGCGGAAGAGGACTCTGACTCGCGTGAATGGGAGAGGGTGGCTGCCAACGCGCACCCTCGTTCGATCTGCCCAACGATTCAATTCCGGGCACGAGAAGAACAGGACGTGCTGATTGCCAAGGTTGTCCCTGGCCAAGCCGAACCGCGACAGGCGAACACGAGTTCGCTAACCTATGCGCGAATAGAGGAGGTGCTGAAAGGCGGGGCTCACGCGGGGTTCGCTGATGTCCTCCTCGTAACTGTTTACTGCCGCGATGATGAGTCGAAGTGCAGTAGCCCGTTGCCCGGCACCCAGGTGATCCTGACGGGAATGACCTTTGTAGGCAGCTCAAAGTCGGGGTTTCTCAATTTCGACGGAGGCGACTGTGGAGTCATTGAAGCCACTCCAGAAAACCTCGCGGCGGCTGAAGAGGGCGTTAAGCAAGATTTTGGGCCGCGCTATTAGTTCTCTCTAAACTCCCCCCGACCATGCGACTGGCGGACGAGCGCGTGGCCTAAACTCCAGCTCGAATCACGAGGCAACCCACCCTAAATCAGGCGAATCAAAAACTGAACGCGCCGGTTTCTACCAAGGGGAGTGCTGCGTCCGCGTAGGCCTTTCCCAATTTTCCTGCGGCGCAGGATGGGCTCTTGAGGGTTACGCGCCGGCAGCTTATTGCTACATCTATCTCATTGATAACAATAGCCGTTGTAGGAATAGTTTGGGCCCGGTTCCACAGCGCCAGAGCCAACGATCATGACCCAGACTCTCTGCTCGGTCAAGCGGACGCGCTCTCATGGAACGACAACTGGATTAAAGCCGAGCCTTTGTACCACCATGCAGAACTTCTCTTTGCGCAGCAGCACCGGACTTCCAAGGCGCTGTATGCACATGTCAGCCAGATCCCGCCGAATTCCGAATCTTCCAGCCTGACAGCCACCATCTTTCGGCTCACGAACGACCTGGCTCGTCCCGAAGCTGCGGACCCGGAAACCCGCCTTCGAATTCTGACGATCCGCGGAATGTTGGAAACCGATTACGACGCGGCGTCTGCGCGGAGCACCTGGGCGCAAGTTGCCGAACTCGCCCGTCGCCGCGGCCATCTCCAACTCGCGTTGCGCGCCACGGGCGAACAGGGCATCGCCGCATTCATCCTCGGGGATACAGCCGCAGCAAAGAAAGATGTGCTGGAGGCGTGGACTTCCGCCAAAGTCTTGCACGATCCGGCTGCCAGCGTGCGGTACGCCAGCGTTTACGGAGACGGGCTGGTCGAGTTGCGACGGTACAAGGAGTCGCTGACGCCTCTCGACGAAGCCATAAAACTTGCGAAAGCAAATCCCGATCTCGCGTACCCGTCGATTGCAGTCAATTCGAAGATCGACGCGCTCCGCGGCCTCCGGCGCTACGACGAGGCATTGGCTCTTTCGGCCGATGCGCTGGCTCATCTGCCAAATGCTTCTCTAAAAGGTCACGAATTTCAGATTCTGCTGTCCCGCGCCGAAGTTTATGAAGACCTCAATCAGTGGTCACAAGCGGTTGCCGATTGCAACAGGTCGCTCGCGGATGCTCGAATCCTCTCTTACTGGCGAGGCATTACTGAAGCAGGCGGCTTTCTCGCACTTGCGCATGAGCACCAAGGCCAGCTTTCTGAAGCACTGAAGGCCATCGATGAAGCCATCGACGCCAACACCCATATACCGGACGAACTCTATTTTGTACCCAGAAATCTGGCGATCAAAGCAGAGATCACCCAGAAACTTGGCAATGCGAAGGGGTCGGACGAACTATACCGCAAAAGCGCTGCACTTATTGATGCAATGCTTGCCCATGCCCCGACTCAAAACGTACAGCGCTACGTGCTCGCCCAGATGGGATACGTCTATTCCGGATTCTTTGCATCCCTCTGCGCTCAGAAGAAATACGATGGCGCTTTTCGCGTGCTTGAGGAGGTCCGTGGACGCGTCGAAACCGAGGGCTTGCAACATCACGTGACACTTCCTCCTCACGCCCCTACTCCAGAAGAGCTGAGACTGACCCGATTGAACCTGGCCCTCATCGACACTGACGATCCGAAGCAGCGCGCGCAGATCACGGACGCTATCTACCATACTGAACTCAACATCGATGGTTCATCTCTCGAAGGGCAGACGGCAACGCGGCCCATCACGCTTGCCCAGCTCCAGCACGACCTAAGTGATGACGATCTCGTTGTCGAATACGTCGTCGCGGAACCGCACTCACAGGCCTTGGCAATTACCAAGACGACCGTGCGCCCGTATACATTGCCTGGGCAAATGACATTGGAAGCCGATGCCGACAAGTATCGGCGTGAACTTCGCGCGCAGGGCGTAGATCCCGCTCTCGGCCAGAAGCTGTTTAATGAATTGTTGGGCCCGGTCACTGAACTGCGCGAGAAGTCGCATTTGATCCTAATTCCAGATGGCTCGCTGCACTTGCTGCCGTTTTCGGCCCTGGTCGACAACGGGAAGTACCTTCTCCAAACGCACGAGGTGAGCGTCACGCCATCCTCGACTGTCCTTCACATCCTGAAAGGGCGCGCCAGTGAGCATGAAGACCAATCGCTGCCATACGTCGGGGTAGCTGCGTGGACTCAAAGCGCCGATACCCGCAATTTCATCACGCGCGCGATCTCGGGGCCTGAACGAAGCGAGCTTACGCCGCTCCCGGACAGCAAGAGAGAAGTGCAGTCGATCGCAACTACGCTGCCCAAGCCCAGCACAATTCTCCTGGGAGACGACGCCACGAAGACTCACTTCGTAAGTCTGCCGCTAGCACGATTCAACGTGCTTCACCTCGCCTTACACGGCTATACGGATCTTGACTACCCCGATCGTTCGGCGCTCGTGTTCGCTCCCAATCCAAGCAGGAGTGACGACGGCCTGCTCAAAGTGCGAGACATCCGAAAGATGCACCTGAACGCAAGACTTGTGACCCTCTCTGCCTGCAATACCGGCGTCGGTCCGGTGGGCGAAGCCGGCGTTGCAAACCTCGTGAACGCCTTCATCGAGGCCGGCGCCGACAGCGTGGTCTCGACCCTGTGGGAGCTTGAAGATCACTCCACCTCGCGAATGATGACCGACTTTTATCGCCACGTCGCAATGCACGAACCGGAAGCCGAAGCACTCAGAGACGCGCAGCTTGAACTCATCAAAGGCAACGCCCCGCCTTACTACTGGGCGAGCTTTCAACTCGTCGGCAATCCCGATACCACTTTGTAATTCATCCCTCTGGAGAGGATTCTTATGGCACTCACCCGTTCTGATCGGCAAAACCTACTGAGCAAGATTTCAACATTGGTGGCTGAGAAGTATTACGATCCGGCGTTTGGCGGCAAAGACTGGAAACAGATCGTCGCGAAGCATACCGACTCGATTCTCGGCGCTGAAACGGTGGACGGCTTTGAAGCGGCGGTGACAAGCATGCTGCATGAGGTTCATTCCAGTGGATTGGGCATACTTGGCCCAACAACCAAAATCACTCCTCGCAACGCGATCAATGCAAGCTTTCGCAAGGTTGAGACGAATGCCGATGGGACGCGGTGGGTATTTCAGGATGTGTTGCCGGGAGGTGTGGCAGCTCGTGCCGGCGTCCAGCCTGGAGATTCACTGATCTCCGCAAAGGGGCACAACATTTCGCCCGATGAGCCGCCTGTGTTCCCGATGGATGAACGAATTCCCATCGTCATCTCCAGGAACGGGAACAAGGCCGAAAAGCGCTTGGACCTGGCGACGCCGGAACCTAAATACAAAGACAATCCCTATTCAGAGCCAGACAGCGTGACCGCCGCAATGGCGGCCGAGTCGGTGGGAGCCGTGAAAGTGAGCTTGTTCCCCGGCAAGATCGGGATCGACTTCGCGAAGGACGTCGATGCTGTCTTTCACGAGAAGATCCCCAACGTCGAGCGATTGGTGATCGATCTGCGGGGGAATCCCGGTGGAGGAATCGGCGGGCTCCACCTGATGAGCTATCTCACCCCTTCAAAAGTTCCAATTGGCTACAGTCTGGATCGCCCGACTGCGGAACGCGGCTATGACAAGGCCAGCCTGCCAAAGTTTGATCGCATTCCGAAGTCAAAGCTGGAAATTCCATTCCTCGCTCTCAAGTTTCTCGGAAAGAAGTCAGTTGTGCTTGAAACCTCCGGCTTGGGAAGGCAGAGCTTTCACGGCCGAGTGGTGATTCTTGTGAATGAACACACCACGGGCGCGGCGGAAATGCTCGCTCAGTTTGCCCAGGAAAATAGCCTCGGCACTATCGTTGGAAACAAAACGCCCGGCAGACTTCTGTCCCGTTCTGGCTTCAAGATCGGAAACGACTACCGAGTCGTCATTCCAATCGGCGCATATGTGAGTTGGAACGGGAACCGCATCGAAGGCAAGGGAATCACTCCGGATGTCCCCGTGGATTGGTCCTACGGTGAAGCGCTGCTTGGGCGCGACAATCAGCTGAGCAAAGCAGTCCAGGTCGCTCAAGAATTGGGTTAGCTCCCTAGAATCGCCATTCTTTCGCGGGCCAAAGATTCCGCATAGGCCGGCCGATTTCGCGTTGAGCATGGGTAGCTTCTATATTGGCTTGCATGCGAAACATCTCTGTCGTGGCAGGACTGCTACTACCAATTGCTTTGGCGTTCAAACCGAGCGCGGCGCAACTTCCTGAACAGCCAGTGCGAGTATCCCTTTGCGACATTAAAGCGCATCCTGAGAACTTTCTTCACAAACTGGTTGAGTTTACTACAATTGCGTCGCATGGTTTTGAAGATTCGATGGTCGAGGACAGTCGCTGTTCGTGGCCAGATCACGGACCGGGTGTCTGGATGGAGTATGGTGGAAAGCGATCCACGGCAACGATGTACTGTTGTGGCTTTTCTCCAAAACCGGATCGACCTGACACTCTCGTCATCGATGGCGTATCACTGGATTTAGTAAACGACGACACGTTTCGAGAATTCGACGCGCGTTTACATCCAAAACACTCGAAGCAGCGATCTTCCGACACTGTTCGCGCTACGCTGCGTGGCCGCATCTTTGCGCGGTACGAAGGGATCGGAGGAACAAAACAGAATCCATCGTGGCGTGGTTATGGTCACATGGGCTGCTGCATGCTTTTTGTCGTTACGCAGGTTATTTCTGTTGATCCACTTCGACCTTAGCACTTGGTCATTCCACGAGTGGCGGTCGACTTGTGGTCAATGGAGAAGTTTCGCGTGCGCCAAATCAACAGGCCGCGTCCCCGCTGTCCAAATTTCCGCTTGGGCGGTATACTCCCGGAACCAAACGACGTGGTTCCACACTCTTGCCTACAGGAAGCCCGACCATTCTTGTACTATGACGGCATGACTCGGCGACAACTTATTCAAGGAGCATTAGGCTGGGGCGCACTTTCTAGCTGCGTGGCGGCAAATGCAGCAGCCATATCGCTTTGCTGCACGCCCGCCTCCCGCTTTCCGGTACCGTTAAGTGAAGGAGTTTGGCGCAGTCAGGAGTTCCCTGTCGGAAAACACGATTACCATGTCTCGCTCGAAGTGGACCGGCGGATGCCACTTGAGGAGCTTGATTGCGATCTGGGGCCGCCTCGGTCAGGACATCAGTGCAACACGTCGCCTCTGCTCGATCTAGAGTGGAGGATCTTCGATGGAACGATGTTGGTTAAGAATTGGCCAAACAAGCCGATCAGAGCTGACGCGTGGAGCGAAACATCAACCAGTTGCATTCTTGGTGACTTCGAGGGCAAGAGGAACGGTCGTTTCATTCTCGAGTTGAACGTTAAGAGCGATGCCGGAAGACTGAAAGACTTGAATCCCCGTGTGCAGATTGTGAAGAACCCCGGTTATTGGTGCTGGTTGTAGAGGCGAGCTTCTGCGGAGTATCGTCTCCAGTGGTTACCCTTGGGAACCACACGGCGAAAAGTCACCTCGGTCCAGGGTAGACGGCATTCAGAGCATGAGCCAAGTGGCGTATTCTGCATTCGTGACTACGCGATACAGGCTCGATACTCGCGACAAACCGACCTTGTTGTTCGCCATAATGAATGCATTTGCGTCAGAACAGAGCCACATTGCATTCGAGGGCAATCTGGCAAGCACAGAGCTATTCAAACTCGAAGGCGCTTCTTACGAAGAGACAGCGAAGCTGAAGCGAGCGACAACCTCGCCAAAGCTAGACTTTATTATCCTGCCTCTCACAGCCACTCGTGTCCCAGCGATAGAAAAAGCCATCCGCTCCAAGGTCGCATTCGCTGGGAACAGAGGAATCGTCCATGTTCAGATTGAGACGAACGACGAGATCGTGTTCGGGGCATACGACAATTTCGACCGAGAGTCTGTCGTTGTGAATGGGGCCATTCCAACGCATTTGTTGGATGAACTTGTAAAGAGCCGGACTCTGAGAAGCTACACGTCAATATTTGAAAAACAGCCATGAATGTATCAATGGGAGCCCGAAATTTCGCTAGATCGTGCCAGCTCAATCTAGCTTCTTCCCTGTATATAGCGTGATGCACCACGCAACGATAGCCCAAATTCCCGGCAGTGCTGTCAGGACGACCGAAAAGATCAATCCGGCTTTGTGCAGAGTGGCGCGGGGCCGGCCACGATAAACCGCCGTGTCAACAATCCAACCGAACGAGAAACTGACATTCACCATTACGCCATAGATGATCGGTCCGATCATCATCATGATCGGTTCCTCGAAGTCCACGCCGGGCTTTACCGCTAGTGATCCGACAATCAGAACCGTGAGCCAGGTGGCCACTCCCACCGAGCCGACCCACAAGTTGAATCGGAGCCGACGTGCTTCCCACCATTTCACAATGTCTCTTCGAGTGTAGGGTGCCGGAATCGCGGTGATCGCATCCGAGGACATGCGTCGAGTATATTGCTCGGAAGTCGGCTTGCGCTCGGGGACCCTGGAGGGGCTCTTGCCTGTACGATGAAACTACCTCAGAAATCTGGTGTGGAAAATCCTGGCGATGAAGACTGTCTCTTGCTCTTTCTTGTCGATTCTTGCGTTTATCGCAACGCTTGGTTCTTGCCCAGCGCAGGTTCCCCATAAGGGTGCGTCCTACCCTCAACATCTTCCGTACGCCTTCAGCAACTTCGTTTGGTGGAGTAATGGCGAGCTACATGAGCTTTTGAAGACCAGGATATCCGGCCTTGGCGATGAGATAGCTCCAGGTTCTCCGATGGAGCACAAGATTCGCGATGCTCTGGCAACGATACTCAAGGAAAAGGGAATTGCAGCGGAAATTCAGAGTACCGAACCCTCGACATTCGCCTTGACCGCTGAGCGCGCTCCGGGTTCTCCGCCGCCTGCGATCGTGTACAGTATCCTGTCGCCCCCAATTCTCGTGGAAAAGGTGATCGTCTCGGGTGCTCCAGAAGCGATCGCGAGTTCATTGACGACCAAGTTGGTTCCAAGAGAGGGCCACGAGTATTCCGGTGGTCAGGATTGGATGGTCCGTTCCAACCTCCAAGAGGAATTGGAAGCGAAAGGTTACCCGGATGCGCAGTTCGATATCTCGCACGACTCTCCACGTCTGCTTGGCAACCACTATGTAGTGAACTTGCTTGCGGCCGTGACACCTGGACCCCAATTCCGTATCGAGTCAATCACCGCAGATGGCGGACCACTTTTGATAGGGAGAGATCTTTCTTCGTACTTCACTGAGAAGCCGGGCGATATCGCCGGCTCTGGCCCATTCGGCCGGTTGGCCGGAGAACTTCGCGCTCTCTACTGGCACTACGGTTATGCAGATGTCGAAATCAGCGGACCGCCGGTTTTGGATCGACCTCGTGCGACGGTCTCGTACCACCTTGGAGTGGTTCCAGGACCGCTTTACCACTTGCGGAGCTTGATGATTCACAACCTTAGTCCAGAACAAGAGAAACGGGTGGGGGAACTTCTTGGAATGGGCACCGGAGATGTGTTCGACGCCATGGCAATTAATAATCTGTATCACAAGCTACCGTCGGACCCGTTGCTGACAGCGCATGGGTTCACATTCAGCCCCGCCAAAGATAAGCTTGCTGCTCAAGTGGATTTGACGCTCGAATTTTATAAGGAAAGCGACAAGAGCAGCGTGACGGTTCGATAACCGATTCGTGAAATGTTAAATGTCAATCTCTGCGCCGCATTGAAAAACGCCTTTGCATCTTCAACGCCCCTGCACATTAAGTGGATAGTAGTAAGTCCCGTTGTCGCTCTCTCGCACGGTGGCCAGGAAATATGATCCAGCGGGTGCTCCTCGCAGGTCGAGCGGAACTTCCAGGAACAATCGTTGACCATCGGCCACCGTCTTTCCGCTTCCGCGAGCAGCAATCGCCGTTCCCGCCTTGTCCTTTGAAACCGCAACAACATAGTTGCCGGGGTCACTAAACCGCGGCAGGATCAACCGGAGATGCACAAGCGCCGAAGGCAGCGAAACCGCCTCCAGCGGGCTCGGTTCGCTTCCGCCACGTGGAGTCCCATGGTTGTAGAGGTCAATTGTCTGGTCCACGGCGGCCAGTTGGCCGGCGTGCTTTTGCGTCTCGCCTCCTGCGTTTTGCGGAGCCGGCTTCCTTAGCAGCGCCGTTGATCCGTAAATCCCTAGTGCAATCACAAGGCAGGCCGCAAGTCCCCACGCAAGAACCCTCAATCGAGATGCGCGCGCGGCATCTGCTTCAGCTTTGAAGCTGCGAAACTCCGCGAAACATGGCGAGCAGGAGGCGAGGTGCAGCCGCGCGGGGTGATCCGGGGGCAGACGATTCTCCGCGATGTCCTTTAACGTCTTCTCGTCAGGACAGCCTTCCCGTCTGGGATTCGGATTTGCTTCGAGAAAGAATTTGCGAATCGATTTCACTCTGGACTCTGATCACCAAATTTTAAGGCTAAATGTTCTGGATCGTTGTATTTCTTGTCGTCTTCATTGCTTTCACTGCCGGTCCCGGACAGTATTGCCGCCGTCCTTTCCCTTGCACGCTGGATGGCTTTCGCAGCAGCCAGATAGCTGATGTTGAATGCCTTGGCGATTTCTTTGGGCCCGAGGTCCTGTTCGAGTAGAACGAGGATCTGCCGGTCACGCTCACTCAGTCGAGCCTTTATCTGCGAAAACAGGACGTTCAAATCCGCGGCAGAGGTGGATTTTGGTTTCTCTCCTGTCAGATGTTCGACTTCCGCAGGGTCCATCAGTATTTCGATTGCTGGATGCGCGCGATACCACTCCTGCAATTTGCCGGTCAGTGCTGTGAAAGCATACCGTCTCGGGAATTCGATTTGCTCCAAGCGCCGGCACATTGCAACCGCCACGGATTCAGCCATGCCCGCAAGCACGGCCCGGTCAAAATGCTGATATTCATGTAGGGCCCAGCGATAGGCGGTCTCGACGGCCAGGCGCACCTGTAGGGGGACAGGTTGGTCGTGTTCGTCAACAAGATGAAGAAGAATGGCCGCCATTAAATCGCTGAAGCCTGCACGCTCAGAAAAAAATAGTTGAAGTCGGGTGTCAAACTTCAGGTCAATTCAACAGCTATGAGAGTAGAGGCGCTTTCAGCCTCTGCTTGCACGAGAATACTGAATGCTTTGACGCGATTTAAGGATCGCAAGTTGGCTCACGCAACGCGTAACCACACAGGAGAACCTTCCCCCATGGCCTACCTGATCGAGCGCAAGAGTCAGACCATCTTCGTTACAGCCACATCAATAGTCGCAAACGGAAAGCCACGAGAGATGATCGTTGAAAGCCGCCCGGAATTCGCAATTGTCCAACTCGCTGGCGTCCATGAGAAATTCCCCGTGCCGTGGGAGGAAGTGTACGCAGCCGCGAAAAAGAGGCACGAGGCCAATCTCCAAATCGAGCGCACGGCGCTTGCGAGACCGAGGCGTTCCACCCGACCAAAAGTATAACGATAAGCCCATTCTCTCAATTGCCACAGGATTCGCCCAACCCGGCACAGGCCCGGAAGCCCTTCGATACCGTTTCGGGAGGAAATTTGGCCAGCATTCTGAATCAAGATGAGCTTGCTTTCACGTTTTCTTTCATGCGACAGTATTGAAATGTACATTGCATTGGTACGTCTAGCGAATAAGGCGCTCCTCGCAGACCCCGTATCGACAAGAGACTGCGGTAGCCCAACATGAGGTGGACATGGTGATTCAAATTGAAACCGAAGCCTTTGTGACGCCCGAAGAGGCGGCATCGTTTATGCGCTACTCCCCGATCACGGTTAAACGACTCGCGCGCGAAGGCAAGATACCGGCGCATTCGGTGACAAATGGAGTGCGAAGGCGTTGGAGATTCCTGATTTCCGAGCTGGCAGCAACGATGCGAGAAGGGGTATCGTTGAACCATCATCCGCGCCGCTCACACAAGGAGGGAGCGGCACATGAAAGGTAAAGAACGGCAAACGTTTCAGTATGGCTGGATCGTTCGGAAATCCCGTAACAAGGGACCGGATATATGGGTTCTTCGCTGGCGAGAGGGAGAACTGCAGAAGTCACGAACGCTTGGCACGACGCAGCAGCTTCGCACGAAGGCAGAGGCACAGCGAGCGGCTTCCAAGTTCACTTCCGAGATCAACAACTCAATCGAGGTTGCAACCTTCGGTCAATTGGTGAGGCGCTACTTGCAAGAGGCGATTCCAGAACGCCAATCCACAGCGGGTCCCATGCGGTCCATGCTGATCGGGCGCATTCTTCCCGAATGGGAGGATGTGCACGTGGCCGATATGGCAAAGGACCCAATGAGGGTCGAGCAGTGGATCAAGGGATTGCAGGCCAAACCAAGAAAGAAGGGCGAGAAACCCCGCGATCTCGCACCCAAAAGCAAGCTGCATACCCGCGCAATCCTTCATCGGATGTTCGAGTATGCAATGCGCTGGCGTTATCTGGACTGCCAACGCAATCCGATGGGCCTGATCGAGTTGAAAGGCACAAGTAGGCGGGTTCGTCCCATCTACCTGCTCGCCCCGCAGCAGTATTACGCGATCCTCTCTCACCTGGCTCCACATCCTAGGCTCATGGCAGTCATCGCCATGAACACCGGAATGCGAATCAGCGAGATTCTGGGGTTGCAGTGGAAGGACATCGACTTCGAGCAGGCAACACTGACGATTGAGCGGTCGGTCGTGGGCAGGTTCGAAGATGAGACCAAAACACTGGCCTCCGCTTCAGTGCTTCCTTTGCACGAGATGTTGCTTCAGGAGTTGCGGGCGTGGCAGGTGCGGGAGAAAGACGTGAACGGCTGGCTGTTCGGGAACATCGACACGGGCCGTCCGTACCATGCAGACTCGCTGCGGAAGGACCATTTAGCCCCGGCAGGGCGGAAAGCGGGCATTCCGAACCTGGGATGGCACAACTTCCGGCACACCTACCGGGCGCGGCTGGGCAATTCCGGCGCGACGCCGGAAGTGCAGCAAAAGCTCATGCGGCATAGCTCGATCGACATGACGATGAAGTATGGGCAAAACAACATGCTCGACTCGACCCGCCCGGCTAATGCCAAGCTGGTCGAGGAGCTGCTAGCAGCTGGGGCGCTGTCAGATGCGCCCTTATCGCGCCCTCAGATTTTGTAAATGGTTGCGGGGGCTGGATTTGAACCAGCGACCTTTGGGTTATGAGCCCAACGAGCTACCGGGCTGCTCCACCCCGCAGATTCAGTTTACCTCCCCTATCCCGCTCGGTCAAACTTCCGCGGCATCGCTCTGCGGGGCGGTCGAACCACCTGATTATCCCTGAGGAGCGCGCCAAAAGCCGCGATGTCGCGAGCCGGTCAAGCGTGCTCGTTAAGCCGGAATATCGATTTTGCGCCTGCCCGGCTTGCGCGAGCAGGCGTGGGCGCGCAGAATCATTCGTGCGCCGATTCGCGACCATCTTCGTCGTCCTGACCCTGTCTGCCGCCGTGTTTGCCGGACAAAGGTCATCGGCTGACGTTCGCGAAACTCAAAGCGCGCGGCGTCAAATTCCTTCCGCGGAACGGGTCGACCTGAATCATTCCACAGTGAACGACCTGCTGAAGGTGCAGGGGCTTACCCGCACCTGGGCCGAGCGCATTGTACGTTTCCGCCCTTATCGTACTCGTCTGGATCTGCTCCAGGAGGGAATCCTCCCTCCCGATGTCTACAACCGTATCAAGGACGCGGTGATCGTCCACCGCGAGAAGAAATAAGGGCACAGGCAGGCGGCCAGGAAGGAAGGCGAGCAGATGCGGCGCATCCGTGTGGGTCGCGCAAACGCGTATATCTCGCATATGCGTAAACCGCGCATCAGGCGTGCATCGCGCCCTCAGTATGCACCACGCTCTCCTTCGTCCTTCTCGTCTTCGACCCGAGCAGCGAGCTCAAAATCACGTAAAGCACGGGGATGAAGAACAGGTTCAGCACCGTGGAGAGAAGCATGCCGCCGACGATGGTTGTACCCACCGAGCGCCGTCCCAGCGCGCCCGCGCCGGTGGCGAACACCAGCGGCAGAATGCCCGCAATGAACGCGAACGACGTCATCAGGATCGGCCGCAAGCGGAGTTCGCCCGCTTCAATGGCGGCCTCCACAATGGACCGGCCCTTGGCCCGGAGTTGTTCCGCGAACTCCACGATCAGGATCGAGTTCTTGGCCGAGAGGCCGATGAGCATTACCAGGCCGATCTGGCAATAGACGTCGTTCGACAGCCCCCGCATTGACACCAGCCCGAGGGCGCCCAGCACCGCCATGGGAACGGCGAGCAGGATGATGAAGGGCAACGCGAAGCTCTCGTATTGCGCCGAAAGCGTGAGGTATACCACCAGGATGCCCAGTCCGAAGATCAACAACGCTCTGCCGCTCGATTCGATTTCGTCAAGCGTGAGCCCCGTCCACTCGTAGGTCATGCCCGGCATCATCTCGCCTTTTGCAAGATTCTCCATGGCCGCGATACCCTGGCCCGAACTGTAACCCGGAGCCGGCGATCCATCGATTTCCACCGAGCGGAACAAGTTGTAATGACTAATCACCGGAGGCCCGGAGCTATTCGCCACGGTGACCAGGCTATCCAGCGGCACCATTTGCCCTGAGTTCGACCGTACATAGAACTTGTGCAGATCGTCGGCACTCATGCGGAACGGCTGGTCGGCCTGAACGTACACGCGGTACGTGCGGTTATTGAAATCGAAGTCGTTCACGTACTGTGATCCCATGAACACGCTCAGGGTTGTGGTGATCTGCGACAGCGGAATATCCATCGCCTTCGCCTTGTCACGGTCAATGGTCACCAGCACCTGCGGATCGTTGGCGGAAAACGTAGTGATCAGGTTCGTGAGATCGGGACGGTGGGCACCGGCGATCTTATGCGCCACGCGATCCAGGTCAGAGAGCGTGTTCTTGCCCTGATCCAGGAGCTCAAACTGGAATCCGCCGTAGCTGCCCACACCCTGCACCGCGGGCGGCATGATCATGAGCACCAAGCCGCCGGTGCGGTCAAACATAAGCATCTGCAGTTTGGCGTTGATCCGCGCCGTAATCTCCGCTGCCGAGTGGCCCGCACCACGCCGCTCATCCGACGGCTTGGTGGCCACGAACATCATCCCCTGGTTCGAGGCCGCGCCGGAAAGACTGAATCCCATCACGGAAAACGCCCCCATAATATCCGGGTCCTGTCCGATGATGGCTCCCGCGCGATCGGCCAGCGCACTCGTGTATTGCAGCGACGACCCCGGAGGCGCCTGCACAATTACCATCAGGTACCCCTGATCTTCCTGCGGAATAAAGCCCGTGGGTACATGACGGTACATCCATACCGTGGCGGCCATTCCAACAAAAAACAGCAGCAGCAGTACATACCGCAGCCGCAGCGCGTAGTGGATGGCTCGAGCATATGTACTGCTTAGCCATCCGATTCCGGCGTCCGCCCCGTGAATGAATCCTGCAAAGGCACGCGACACCGGCCGGATATGGAGAAAATCAAGCTGGTGCGGGCGCTCCTCTTCACCGCGCAGAAACAGTGCGGAGAGTGCAGGCGATAGCGTCAGCGCGTTGAACGCGGAAATTGCAATTGAAAAAGCAATGGTAAGCGAAAACTGGCGGTACAGAATGCCGGTGGTGCCGGGGAAGAACGACACGGGCACGAACACAGCGATGAGCACCAGCGACGTGGCGACCACCGCGCTGGTGACTTCGCTCATGGCGCGTGAAGTGGCCAGATGCGGGTCCGAGTGCTCCATGTGGATGTGGCGCTGCACGTTTTCGATCACCACGATCGCGTCATCGACCACCAGGCCTGTTGCCAGCGTGATGCCGAACAGCGTGAGCGTATTGATCGAGAAGCCGAACAGCTTGATGAAGGCGAACGTTCCCACCAGCGAAACCGGAATGGTAACCGCCGGAATAATGGTGGCGCGCCAGTCCAGCAGGAACAGGAAGATCACCACGATGACAATCGCGATGGCTTCGCCCAGAGTCACCAGCACTTCGCGTATCGAGTCGCCGACCGCGGTTGTCGAGTCGAACGCGATTGCGTATTCCAGGCCTGGCGGAAAGCTCTTCTGCAGATCCAGGAGAACGGCCTTGCACTTGGCGTCCACCTGCAGCGCGTTTGCGCTTGAGAGCTGCTGGACTCCAATGCCCTGTGCCACGTGCCCGTTGTACTTCAGCTCTGAACTGTAGGTCTCCGCGCCGATCTCCGAATGCCCTACGTCCTTCAACAGGATCAGCCCGTTCGGCGTGTTCTTGAGAATGATGTTGTCGAACTGTGCGGGATCGCTGAGCCGCCCCACCACGCGCACGGGAATCTGAAACGCCTGGGTGGAGTTCGCGGGCGGCTGGCCGAGCTGGCCCGCCGGGATTTCAACGTTCTGCTCCTGCAGCGCATTGACCACATCCGTCGCCGTCAGGTTGCGTGCCGCCAGGCGGAGCGGATCAAGCCACACCCGCATGGCATATTTGCGCTCGCCGAAGATCATCACATCGCCCACGCCGGGCACGCGCTTGAGCGCATCGCGAACGTAAACATCCAGGTAGTTCGAGATGAACTCGTTCGAATAGCGTCCGTCGCGGGAAAAGAAACCCGCGCCGAAGACGAAGTTGGTATTCGCCTTGGTAATCGTAATGCCGGTCTGGTTCACCGCCGCGGGCAACCGGCCCTGCACGCTGGCCACGCGGTTTTGCACGTCCACTGCCGCGATGTCCAGGTCGTACCCGGTCTGAAACGTCACGTTGATCGAGCTGGTGCCGCTGCTCGTGCTCGAGGAGCTAATGTAGCGCATGCCCTCAACGCCGTTGATGGCCTCTTCCAGCGGAATGGTGACAGCTTTCTCAACCGTGTCGGCGTTCGCGCCCACGTAGTTCGTGGTCACCGTCACCTGCGGCGGCGACAGCGTGGGATACATGGCCACGGGAAGATTGGGAATGCAGACCGCCCCGGCGAGAATGATCATCAGCGCGCAGACGGTGGCAAAAACAGGCCGGTGAATAAAAAAATCGACAAACAATAGGAGCCTTCTTTCCGTTCGCAGGGTCTGCGGCTATGCGGAATCGTGCCGGGCCCCTCGCACCTGGGACCCGGCAGGGATCAATCTATGCGCCCGGGTTCTTCGCGCCGGCGCTCTTTCCCATCGGCATCACGGGCATTCCATTCACCAGGAACTGCGTGCTCGACACGATCACCTGGTCGCCAGCCTTCAGCCCTGAGGTCACGGCGTAATCGTTGCCCACCGTGTCGCCCAGGGTCACCGGCGTCTGTGTGGCGATGGAGTGACCTCCCTGATCGCTCACCACGAAGACAAACGGCTGGCCGCCCTGGCGCATCACCGCCAGCACCGGCACCACCGCCGTCGGCTGCGTGCTCCACACCACGCGCGCCTTTACCAGTTGCGAGTTGCGCAGCGCCTGCCGTCCGAAGTGCACCGGCGCCTTCACCAGAATTCCCTGCAGCGCGTTATCCACCTGGGGCGAGATGAAATCGATCTTCGTCTTCTCCAGCGGTTTTCCGGCCGTGTCGCTGATGTCCACCTCCAGGCCCTGACGCACCTGCCCGGCCCGTTCCGTGGGGATATAGATGTAGGCTTCCAGATCCTTGTTCTCGTCCACGGTTGTGAGCATCGTCGAGCTCGAAACATAATCGCCTACGTGCACCGGAATGTCGCCGACAATGCCGTCGAAGGGCGCGCGAATCGTGTAGTACGCCAGCTGCTCCTCGGCCGTCTTCGTGGAGCTTGTCGCCGAGTCCAGGTCCGCCTTCGAGTTATCCAGTGCCTGCTGCGCCTGCTCGAATGCGTCCCGGCTGATGATGCCCCCATCGAAAAGCTTTTTCTGCCGCTGGTATTGCGTCGCGGCATAATCGTAGACCGCCTTCTTCTGGCGCTCGGTCGCGCGCTGCGAGTCCACCGTAGCCTGCTGGTGCAGGGGATCGATGGTCATCATCGGCTGCCCCGCCTTCACCTGGTCGCCGGAGTGCACGCGAATCTGTGTCAGCGTGCCATCCACCTGCGGTTGCAGGGTTGCGGAGCGGCGCGATTTGATGGTCGCCATGTAATCGCTGGTTTGCGGCACCGGCGCCATATCTACGGCCACCGTCTGCACAGGCATGGCCTGCATTCCCCCGGCCGGCGCGGCCGGCGCCGGCTTTTTCTCGCAGCCGCTCAGCACCAGGCCGGCAACCAACAAACATCCCACTTGCATAGCGCTTCTTGACACGGGTACCCCTCTTTGCGGAGTTTTTCGAAATTCACCACACCGCAAGCGAAACAGAAGGCGGCGGCGATCGTGCTACGTAGGTTCGGTGGTTGGATTATCCTGACGGCTCCATTGTCGCAAAACTTTCGCTTTTTTGCTGGCCGGGAGTTACCGCCCGGCTGTTCTCTTGCCTAATACGGCTGCCATTCCCGCCCAGTTCACTCCTGCTGCCCTTTCCGGCTCGCCACATCCGATCAACCCGACGCCCGCGCCTCGCCTTTCGACCCGTTGCCGCACACTATACTCAGGTTGAGCTGACGCTCTACTTCTGTTGAATCAAGAGGACCGCACCGGATGGATCTGGGGCTGAAAGACAAAGTCATCATCGTCACCGGCGGCGGCGCAGGCATCGGCGAAGGCATTTCCCGCGCTTGCCTCGCCGAGGGCGCGCGCGTCGTGGTGCTCAGCCGGCGTTCGCAGAACGTCCAGTCGTTCATGGACGAGATGGAGCGGACCGGAGCGCCCTGCACGCTGATCGAGGCGCATCTTGAAGACACGAACCGCTGCCGCGAAGCGATCGCCGAGGTCGAGAAGCAATTCGGTGCCATCGACGCGCTGGTGAACAATGCGGGCGTGAACGACGGCGTCGGCCTGGCCTCTGGCTCGGTGGATGCCTTCGTAAAAAGCCTGGAAAAGAACCTCATCCACTATTACGCGCTGGCCCACCACGCGCTGCCCGCGCTGAAACGCTCGCGCGGCTCCATTGTGAACATCAGCTCAAAGGTCGCACTCACCGGCCAGGGAAACACCTCCGGCTATGCCGCGAGCAAGGGAGCGCAACTTGCCCTCACCCGCGAATGGGCGGCCGAGCTGCTGCCCTTCGGCATCCGGGTAAACGCCGTGCTGCCCGCCGAGGTGATGACCCCGCTCTATGCGCGCTGGCTTGAGACCCTCGGCGATCCCCAGGCCAAGCTCAAAGAGATCACCGACAAGATTCCGCTGGGCAAACGCATGACCCTGGCGTCTGAAATTGCGGCTGCGGTTGTGTTTCTGCTCTCGCCCACGCAGTCCGGCCACACCACAGGCCAACAGCTCATCGTGGACGGCGGATATGTGCACCTGGACCGTGCACTCACCTAGCGCAGGCGGAGCGGCTGTGCGTCACAGGCCGCCCTACTTCGACCACGGCGGGACCACGCCGTTCATTCGGGCGTAGGCAATGAGCTGGCCCAAATGCTCATAGTCGTGGACGATGATCCGGAGATAAATGCTGTCAACGGTGCCGGAGTGGCCGCTCGCGGTGACGTGCTTCGCCAGATGCGCGGGGCTCTCCTTAATGCGGGCATCGCGGACCGCATCGAGCGAGCGCTGAAGCCACGCAACCACATCGGCTTTCGACGTGACGGTCTTCTCCGCATCCGGCTTCAGGTCCGCCGGCATCGGTTGGCCGGTGAGGGAAAGCAGCCAGAAGTTGGCATACACAATGTGCATGAAGGTTTCGCTGGTGGAGCGCACACCGGGAGCGGGTCGCCAGGCATAGTCCTTTGCTGGAATCGCCTCAGCCAGGGCTAGGAGCTCATAGCTCGTGTGGTGCCATTCGCCGTCGTAGCCTTCCCACAGGCCTTCCCTGTCGAGCTGCTGAGCGGTTTTCTGCTGGGCGGCATTTGTCTGGGCGTGCGCAAGGCCGGCCGGAGCGAGCGCGATAGCAAGAGCGAAGGCAGCTAGAGCTAAGGAAGTCTGGCGCATCGGGAATTTCCTTTCGACTGCAATTGGGGAAAGCCGGCTACGTGAGCTTACGCAACCGCGCGCAGGCTTCGTCGAGGGCGGCATCCTGCTTGGCGAAGCAGAAGCGCAGCAGATTCTCCCCGCGTCCCTTGCGGAAAAATGCGCTGCCCGCCACGGCGGCCACACCCGTTTCGCGCAGCAGCGTGCGAGCCTTCTCCGCGGCGGTGGCCCCGGGAATGCGGCTGACATCGGCCAGCACGTAATAAGCGCCAGCCGGCACCGTAGGCGCGAGCCCCGCATCGCGCAGCGCTGCAATCATGCGCTCGCGCTTCGATTGGTGGTCGACCGCAATCTGCTGGTAAAACGCCGGCGGAAGCTGTTCGAGTCCGGCGGCCGCGGCATGCTGAAACGGCGCCGGCGCGCAAACGTACGTGAGGTCGTGGAAGTAGGCGATCGATGGCATCCAGCGCGCATCGGCCGTCACGTACCCCAGCCGCCACCCGGTGATCGAGAACGTCTTCGAGAATCCTGAAATCACAATCGTCCGCTCGCGCATGCCGGGCAGCGTTGCGGGCGCAATGTGGCGCGTGCCGTCGTAGACAAAGTATTCGTAGATCTCGTCGGTGATCAGAAACAGATCGTGCTCCAGGCACACCTGGCACACAGCCTCCGTCTCGGCCAGCGTGAACACCTTCCCGCTGGGGTTGGCGGGCGTGTTGAGCACAATGGCGCGGGTGCGCGGCGTAATGGCCCCGCGCAGGGCGTCGGCGTCGAGCGCGAAATCCGGCTCGGCCAGCGCCACTAGCACCGGCTTCACCCGCTGTGACGTCAACGTCGCCACGTGATAGCCGTAAAACGGCTCGAACAGGATAACTTCGTCTCCGGCATTGAGCAGGGCCATGGCGGCGGCATGGAATCCGCCGCTCGCACCGCTGGCCACCAGCACCTCGGATTCGGGATCGTAAGCCAGCCCATA
>Ga0134126_10000195_pt1 | contig 80028 bp, 56 predicted proteins | sample KB31752_FD_96881 | JGI IMG/M metagenome (GOLD analysis project Ga0134126, IMG submission 96881) | Terrestrial soil microbial communities with excess Nitrogen fertilizer from Kellogg Biological Station, Michigan, USA - KB3-175-2 | ecosystem: Environmental > Terrestrial > Soil > Unclassified ...
GGACAGTTCTGGACCCGTTCAGGAGACGAAGCCTTGATGTGTCTGGAAACCTTCTGGCGCAATGGTCGTTGGCACCTGCTCTACCCTCACTCGTCCGACCCCTCTAAAAATTGAGATGCGCCCCCGGTTTTCAAAGACTTTTGAATGAGCTTGCCCCCAGCCCGGAACCGTGCGTAAATTTTACCCGATGGAACGTAACGGACGAGATATGGCTTTATTTGCGCCTAGTTTGACTGGCATTCGCTCTCTTTCATGCGGCCGGTATGAAAAATGCGTGTTAAAAAGTCAACCTCGCATCGCCTTCTGCGTTCTAAGTTGCTAATTTACAACGACTGGAAGGGTGGCTGAGTGGTTGAAGGCACCTGACTCGAAATCAGGCGTACGGGTAACCGTACCGTGGGTTCAAATCCCACCCCTTCCGCCACTTATGCGGTTTCCGGCCATTATGGCGCATGTCTAAATGTTTTAGCGTCGCATTTTTCCTGTCGTTCGCGCTGTTCTCAGGCTGCCGGACGGTTCCGGTTTCCGTTAAAACACAATTTTCCCATTTCGTTGGATTGGACCATTTTTCGGCGTTCACCCGCTCTCAAAATGCGGCCGGTGACACGATTTTGCTTTCTTCGGAAATTAAATCAGGAATTCCGTGGAACGAATTGATCGTGTCGTGGAATGCCGAAGCGCCTCCGGGCACGTTCTTGAAAGTCGAGGCGAGCGCACGTTTTGCCGGGCACGCCGCGAAATTTTACGAGCTCGCGGATTGGTCGCCCGATAACGAGGCGTTTCCGCGAACCAGTGTTCGCAACCAAAAGGACGCCGACGGCGCGGTGCGCACCGACACGCTGGTGTTGACGCATTTGGCCGATTCGGCGCAAATCCGGGTAACGCTGGGCGGGCTGAATGGCGTGCGTCCAACATTAAAATTTCTGGGGGCCTGCTTTTCCAACACGGAAGTTCCCACCGCCGCAATCCCGCCGAATCGCGCGGCGTGGGGAAAAGTTGTGTCCACACCGGAACGGTCGCAACATGGTTATCCGGGTGCCAGCGGTTGGTGCAGCCCGACGGCGCTATCCATGGCGTTGGGCCGCTGGGCGGAAATTCTGGGCCGTCCGGAAATGAATCTGGGTGTGCCGCAGGTAGCGGGCGCGGTTTATGACGCGGGTTATGGCGGCACCGGCAACTGGGCGTTCAACACGGCGCTGGCCGGCAGCTTCAGCGGCATGAGGAGTTACGTGACGCGGTTTGATGATCTCTCCGAAGTCGAGGATTGGATCGCGGCGGGCATTCCGGTGATTTTGTCGGCACGCTGGGATTGGTTGCGGCCAGGGCGACCTCTGGATGCGGCTGGTCATTTGATCGTCTGCATCGGGTTCACTGAGAATGGCGATGTCATCGTGAACGATCCTTCGGCGCATCTGGACCGCGGTCAAACGGTGCGGCAAATCTACAAACGCGATGACGTGTTGCACGCGTGGTCGAGCTCGCATCATGCCGTTTATCTGGTCTTTCCAACCGCGGCCAAGATTCCCGAAAACCGTTACGGCCATTGGCAAGCTAGTGGCCGGTCAACTGTTCCGCGCCGCGCGGGGGAAATTCCGACGATTCCTTATTCAAAATTTTATTCGCGCCGCCAATGACGCGGTCCCAATCGAAAGCCGGCCCGGGATCCACTTTGTCGGTTTGGATGTGATAATGGCCGAGCACGCCCTCATAGTTTTTCAATTCGTCTGGCGGCAATTTGTGCCGGATCAATTGGCCTTGCGTGTCCACCGGGTAACGGCATTTGAGTTTCGGGAAAATTTTGCAAAGCGAGGCGGTCAATTTGATCAGCGCCGCATATTGCTGGGGCGTGTAATCATACTGCATTAACTCCTTGCCCTGGATGGCGCCTCGAATCGGGTCGGGACGCGCCGGATGGCCTACGAAATTTTTCGTTCGCAATCCGCCGTCGCCAAACTTCGCGGGAATGGTGATCGTCGTCTGGCCGTTTGGATCGCGATGATACCATTGCAACAGATCGTTCGTCCCCGGTTCGGGATAGGCGCCGATGTTTGCGATCTCGATGCCGACGGAACGGTCGTTGGATGTGGTCGCGTGCCACGCCCGTTCCTTCAAGTCCAGCGTTTGATAAATCGTTCCATCCAGGTCCAGCATGAAGTGCACGCTCAGGTCGCGCTCATCCTGCAATTCCTTGAAGCACTGCCGGCTCGTGCCCGCGACGTCATAATGGATGACGAATTGATCCACGACGCTCTGCAGCAAGGGCAAATCCCAGCCGCCTCCCCGCACTTTTTCAAGCTGCTCCGGAGTCAGGCGGCGCGCCGCGCGCAGGCCGTAGCGGTTCGGCGTTCTCATGCCTTTCACTTCCGCGCTCGTATCGGTCCAATCGGATTTGTCGAACGGCGCGAACCGCCGTTCGACGCGATAGGCATCGTAGCCGCCGGGGTCCATCCACAAAACGACGCGCGTGCCCGTGTGAAACATTTGTCCGGCGACCACAATTTCGTCACCCGTGCGGGGCTCGGGCTGACCCGCGCGCGGCACCGTGCCGCAGCCCACTGCGAAAAGCAGTGGCGCGATGATTCCCAACGTCCAAACACCCGGAAGCCGTTCCATCAATTTTTTACTCATGATCTTGGTGAAGTTCCGGTTAATCAGGTTTCGAAAGCGGTCGGTACTTGACATTCATCGCGTCGAGACGTTTTTCGTTGATGGCGGTACGCGCCTTAAAATCGTCCCAATCGCGTCTTTCTTTTGGCGACCAATCGACTTCGGCGAGGGCACCCAGCCGCGGGAACATCATGTATTCGACCTGGCGCAGATTGGGAATGTATTCCGTCCACAGATTGGCCTGGCCGCCGAGGACGTGGGCTTGCAGGTCCGGCGCGAGATTTTGCGGCATCGGGTCAAATTGATACACCTGGCGCAACGGAAGGAATCCTCCGATGGCCTTGGGTTCCGCGAGGTGATTGGTCGATTGGTAGTGATCGAAGTAGCAGAATTTCGTAGGCGACATGACGACGTCATGCCCGCTGGCGGCGGATTCGGCTCCGCCGCCTTTCCAATCCATGAGCGCCGCGCTGGGCGCGAGGCCGCCCTCGCGAATTTCGCTCCAGCCAATCAGGCTTTTGCCGTGGGCATTCAATATTTTTTCAATGCGGCGCGTGAAATAAGCCTGCAATTCCTTTTCATCCTTCAAATGCTCGGTGCGAATGCGCGCCTGGCAATCGGCGCAGGCCAGCCAGTTGGATTTCACCACTTCATCGCCGCCAATGTGAATGTATTTGCCGGGAAACAACCGCGAGACTTCCGCAAGCACGTCGTTGAGAAACGCGTAGGTGCGTTCATTGCCGGCGCAATAAACGCCCTTAAAAACTCCGCCCTTTTCCGGCAACTTGTTGAGCTGAACATTGCGACATAAAAATTGAGGATACGCCAGCAGCGCGGCCGAGGAGTGGCCGGGCATTTCAATCTCCGGCACAATGGTGATGTGGCGCGCGGCCGCGTAAGCCACCACGTCGCGGATATCTTTTTGCGTGTAATAGCCGCCATAGCGGCCGCGGCGGTCATAGGCCCATGAGCTTGCCGGATCGAGGCCGAAGCCGACGCCATTGCGCCACGCGCCCACCTTCGTGAGCCGGGGATATTTTTTGATCTCAATGCGCCATCCCTGGTCGTCCGTCAGGTGCCAGTGGAACGTGTTCAGTTTATACAACGCCATCAGGTCGAGGATCTGTTCCACTTCTTTTTTGGTGAAGAAATGGCGGCTCACATCGAGCATAAAACCGCGCCACGCGAAACGGGGTTGGTCTTTGATTTCCACGCACGGGATTTGCCAGTCGACATCGGTCACACGCCTGGCGGAAAAAATTTCGGGCGACAGGAGTTGCAACAAGGATTGCGTGCCGTAAAAAATCCCCGCTCCCGCGCTCGCCTTAATCACCACGCCACCTGGCGTGACCGAAAGACCGTAATTTTCGCTGCCGGGAAAAGCGCTGTTATCCGCTTTGATCAATCGAATCTGACCGGGAGCGTTCTTTGACAAACGTTTGATTTTTAGCGGAAAACCGGTGGCAATGCGCAAATGCCGGGCCAGCAGCTTTGCTTCGTTCTTAAAGGCATCATCGGTTTCGATGACGATCGCAGGAGTTAATTGAAATGTTCCCTCGCGCACGTCCACTTTCATCGGCGCCGGGATGATGGGAACCGTGTCCACTGCCAGGACCCGCATTGAGAAGGCCGCGATGAACGTGGCGAGAAGAATTTTTTGCATGAGTGGTTGTCAGTGTCCGCCCTCGAAATGCCGCTCGATTTCTTCCAACGTTTTTCCTTTTGTCTCCGGCAGAACAAACGTTGTGGTCAGAAAATAAATGACCGTGCAGCCGGCGAATATAAAAAACATCGTGGAGTAACCATGCGCCCCAACCATGGGCAGGAAAATGGCGGCAATTGTGGTGGAGATGAGAATGTTGAAGAACAAGGCTATGCTCATCCCCATGGAACGGATGCGCGTGGGCATCAGTTCCGAAAGGGCCAGCCAGACACAGACGCCGGGTCCGACGGCGAAAAATGCCATGAAACAATAAATCAATATGGCAGTCAGCCAGCCGTTCCGCCGCGACGGGACCGGAGTGATGAACGCGTGGTCGATTTTCAATGGCGCCGTTCGCGCGGCATCGAAATTGGCAAATGGATTTTTTACAAACGCAGACGCCTTGCTGGCGGGCAGGCAACTTTCGCGATCCAGCACCAGTTTCGCATTTGGATCGTCGGAACGGACCACTTTGCTCGCGGCCGTGAAATCGCCATAGGAATAAATCACGATGAGCGTTTTTGGCTGACCGAGGGGTTGTTTGGATTGCCCCAACCATTGGGCAGCCGAGGCATCGTTGAAGGTGAGAGCCGCTGTTTTGGAGGAAACAAGCAGCGTCTGCACGGCATCCCGGACATCCACGCGCTGAATTTCGGTTCTGCGAAAGACGAATCCGGTAATGAGCATCGAAACGATGATCCCGCCCGTGCCGAGTGAGAAAAGAAATTTGCGGCCTTTACGATCGACGAGCGCCACTCCGCCGATGGTCGTCAAAAAATTCACCAGCGTCAGAAGCACGTAGCCGAGATGCGCCTGGGTATCGCTCAGGCCGGCTTGAATGAGAATGGTGGCGTTGTAGCCGATGATGGAATTGACGCCGGTGGCTTGGTTGCACGCCAGAATGATGCACGCCAGCGCGAAGGGAAGAACGTATTTCCGCTGGAACAGCGAATCCTTCAAAACGCCGGCGGCGGCGCGGCTCTTTTCCCCGGCGGCAATATCCTCCATTTCCTTCAATTCAATCGCGGCTTGTTCCGGTGAACGGGACCGCAGCAAGGCGCGAGAGGCGGCGTCCTTTTTGTCACGGCGAAACAACCAGCGCGGCGATTCCGACACGAAGAATCCGCCGATGACAAACAAGATGCCGGGCGGCAGGGACACCCAAAACATGCTGCGCCAGGCCATGTCTTTGAATTCCAAAAGCCGTTTGGTGTCTCCGAGCCGCGCCACTTCTTCGACCCGGCCGCTGAAATAAAATCCGATGATCGCCGCCGCCAGAATTCCCAACGTCAGCAGCCATTGAAAAATTCCGGTTCCCTTTCCGCGGTTCGAGGCCGAGAGGCATTCGGCGAGATAGAGCGGCACGACCACGCCGATCATTCCGCCGCTGATGCCTTGCAATAGGCGGCCGGTGATCAAGGCCGTGTAACTCTGCGACCAGGCGATTATGGGCACGCTGAGCACAAATAGAAGGCCGCTGAAGATCATCATGGTTTTGCGGCCAAACAAATCCGCCAGAATGCCGGCGAAGAGCGTGGACAATCCACCTCCCAAAAAAACGGCGGCCACAATGAAGGAAAGCTGGTTGGCACTGAGCTGGGACGTGTCCTGAAGATAAGGCAGCGCTCCGGCGATAATGCCCACGTCCACGCCGAAGAGGAGCCCGCCCAGTCCGGCGACGAGCAGCAGAAACCGGTTGTAGCCCGGTTTGGCTTCCGTGACTTTGGCGTTGGCCAGCGTTTCAGCGACTCTCATTGGCAATGGATGATTTGCGTAATAATGCGGAATGCAATCAGATTGCAAACCCTTTTAAAACTGTTTGAATCACGCCGTGAAATTGATCTCCCGCTCCTGTGAATTGCAGTTGGCCAATCCCTGGAAGATCGCCAGCTCCAAGGGTTCGGGCACCCATCGCACGGTGATCGTGGAACTCTCGGATGCGGGCACAAATGCGATCGGCGAAGCGGCGCCATCGAGCCTTTACGGTGAATCCGCCGAGGGCACGATGAAATTTCTCGAGCAGATTGACGCCGCGAAGCTTTCCTTCAGCGACGTGCCGGGCAGCATGGCGTCTTTGGAGACGCTCCCTGGAATTCCGGTTGCCGCCAAATGCGCGTTGAATCTGGCGTTGCTGGATGGCGCGGCCAAACGCGCGGGCAAACCGCTGTATGACTATGCGGACCTCGGGTTTCGCGAAAAGCATCATGTCACTTCGTTCAGCATCGGCATTGACGCGCCCGAAGTGATTCGGAAAAAGGTTTTGGACGCGGCGCCATATCCCATCCTGAAACTGAAAGTCGGCGATTCGCGGGACCGTGAAAACCTGGCGGCGTTGCGCGGCGTCGCGCCGGACAAGCCGGTGCGCGCGGACGCGAATGAGGGCTGGAAAACAAAGGAAGAAGCCTTGCGGATGCTCGAATGGCTCGCGACCACGGACGACAAAATCCAATTCGTCGAGCAGCCCATGCCGCGCGATGCCTCGGCCAATGATCTGTTCTGGCTCAAAGAGCGTTCGCCGCTGCCGCTGTTTGCCGATGAGTCCTGCCATACGGTGAAGGACATCCCTCGTTGTGCCGAATGTTTTCACGGTGTCAATGTGAAGCTCGTGAAGACGGGCGGAGTGAGCATGGCGCACGAGACGTTGCAAGCGGCGCGGAAAGCAGGCTTGAAGACGATGATTGGTTGCATGATTGAGACGAGCGTCTTGATCAGCGCCGCCGCGCACCTGGCGGAACTCGCGGATTTTCTGGATTTGGACGGAAACCTTCTCATCACCAATGATCCTTATCTGGGAGTCACCGCGGAAAGGGGCATTCTGTCGTTTGGCCAAACGCCGCAAAAGCACGGTTTGCAAGTCATTCCACGCTTTTAATTATTTATACGTGGCATGGCTGCGCAGCCAGGCAAGGTCCTGAAGTCCCTCCGGTGTTGAAACGGGAACCCCGGTGGAGGGACCGGTGCTGCCGTGCACGACGGGAGGCTTTGTTTCTGACCCCAGCCATTTTTTGATTTCCGCGTGACCGTCGGCAAATGAGAACGATCCCGCTCCGCCATGATACGAAGCGGGAAAATCGTTAAACTTGGTGTTGATCATATCCACCTGGAAATACCCGTCATTGATCGTGTACGCGGATTCGTCCAGAAACACAAACGCGTCGACTGGCGGAAAAGGGCCGGTCAATTCGGTTGTCTTTTTGAAGGTATGATACGGAGCATTCGGATTCGGGGGCGCATAGAAAGTCGGGGGGCCTAAAATGATGTATCCCATCTGGCTGTTCATTGACACGCTGCGGACGCGATCGCCGTTGTCAGAGGGGACTTTGTCTCCGGGGCATTTATATACGGTGACTGCGTCGCTCAAAAATGGCGCCAACAGACCGGCCCTCAAAGCCGCAATGTTCGTGTTTGCGTCCAGGCTGCCCCAACCCTCGAAGTTGGGATTGACCCAGGGATATCCGGCTGGAGCGCCCAAGGGCGCATTGGGCACCATGAATTCGTTGTAATCGGACGAGTACATAAGCCAAGCCGTTTGCATTTGCTTCATGTTGCTGATGCAGCGGATCCCTTCGGCCTTCATTTTTGCGCGGCTCAAGGCCGGCAGCAACATGGCGGCCAGGATGGCAATGATGGCAATGACGACCAAAAGCTCAATCAATGTGAACCCCTCTGCCTCTTTGGGCTTTGCGGTAATCAATTTCCGACTCATGGTTACAAAACGAGCCCCGGCCTCAATCGTTCAGACCGGGTCTCACCACGTTAACGTTTTATCCGGTAGAACTGCTGGTTGCCGGAAGTGGCAGCCACAGCGCGGAAAGTTCCCGATCCGATCGAACTGTTGCTGGAAGAAATATCGACGTAGGGTCCGTCCACCGTGGCGGAACTTTGCAGAATGTAATCGGTGGGCAAATCCGCGGCGTTGCCGGAGAAATCAATTTGCACGTTCGCGCCGCCGTTGATGAGAGTAACTGCGGTAATTAACGGTCTGGGACTCGCAAGCGATTCCACCGTCAAATTGTCCACGATTGCCATGTTCATTCTCGAAACGGACGCGACGCTGGGGGTGATGTCTTCATACCCGAGGGAGAAGTTTGAGCCGGCGAATGCAAGGGCGTAGTTCACATCGGCGATCTTCAGTCCATCGATTTCCCAGGTTACATTGGTTCCCTGCTTGGTAATCACGACGTCATGCCATGAATAAGCAAGCGTGCCGACGTTGGCCAGTCCGGTTTGGGCGGGGAACAAGGCCGTTTGCGCCGGTGGCGCTCCAATTTCGCCAAATTCCGCATAGTAGGAAGCAAAGTTGTCCCGGGCGCCCGCAGGATAAACGTTGGTGTCAGCACCCGTTATGGCGATGTTGTTGGAATACGCGATGAAGTCACCAGTCGATTCGGCAAATCCGCCATCGCCATCGGCGGCGAAAATGACGCAGGAGCCGGCAGCGTCTCCCCAGGCTGCGATTGGCGCGCCCGCACTCTGCCCGGCGACATTGGTGCTGGATCCGGAAACGCCCACGCCAGCCGTGAAGTATTCGCTGGAACCGGAGCCACCGCCGGGCGCCGGACCGTTGAAGTTCATCCAGAGGTCGAAGCGCAGCCGATAATCTCCGGGCAGGTTCAGGCCGAGCGGTGAAACACTGATGCCCGTGTCCGAAGATAGCGCGCCGAGGTGGGCGCGCAAACGCAAGCCTCTCGTGGTCCCGCCGACCGTATGCGGCGCGGCCGGCACGCCGTCCTGACTGTAGTCATAATTGAACGTCGCGTCATTATCGGCATTGATGCCATTGGTCACCCAATTTGCCGTTGTGTCGGTGTCGAAATTATCGGCAAACAAGGTCGTGGTGGGCGCGATAAAATCAGCACGCAGAATGTTCGTGGCGCTGGATGGCGTGCCGGCGACATAGCCGCTACCGCTTAGAATATTGGCTATAATGGTCTTGCTGTTGGTCAAAGAATTTCCAGAGGGGGTGACCGTAAAATTGGCCGTGGTGACTCCAGCCGGATAGGTGACCGCGAAGGTGGCCGGGTTGGTATAATCCACGCCGCTGGCGGCCGTGCCCGTCAGGCTTATGTTCACCGTCAAAGGATTGGCATAAGCCAGGGGTGAAGTTAAGGTGAATTTGGCCGGACGCCCCGGTATCAGTTCATAAGAACCGATGCCGTCATTCGTTATGGTCACCGACGGAATATCGCCATCATCCACGATAGTGACCGTATCCGAGGAGGGGAAGCCGCTGGAATAATTGGTGCTCGGCGTCAGAGTAAATATGACGGTTTCCGGGGCTTCAGCCAAACTATCGTCTATCACATCGATGGTCACATTGGTGGAACTTTCGCCGGCGGCAAAAGTGATGGTGCCGTCAATCACGGGAATGGATCCCGCCGCGCCGTTCGTGTCGTAATCGGCCCCGGGCGTCGCCGTGCCCGAAACGGTGTAATTAACGGTCAGCGGTTGCGACGTGTCGCCGGTTCGGGCGAATGTGAACATTCCCGTGTCACCATCCAGGCCGCCGGGTTCAGAAGCATTGGCATCGGTGGCCGTGATAGTGACTGAGTCGTCAGGGAGAATGTTTGCCACGGTAAACGTTCCTTGTGAACTGGTTTGGGCAACGGTCATGTAGCCGGGGGAATACACCCGCATGAGGCCCTGGCCGCTGCTGACGGTATAAATGTTACCGGCGGCGTCGAAAGAAATATCGCGACCAATGGTCGTCTTGGGAGAGGTGGCTATCAGTCGGGCGGTCGTGAGGTCGGGAATGCCATTTACCAGATGGATGACCCAGATTTGATTGTCATCGCGAATGACGGCCATGAGCTGCCCGTCGGGCGAGATTTTAACGGCTCGCGAAATGCGAAGCAGATCGTTGGTCTGAACGCCGCCATTCAACCCGATCGTGGCCGCGCGCGAATCAAAAACCTCATCCCACAACCCGTCTGGGACGGGGTCGAAAGCGCTTCCGTCCTGCGTAGGATCCACCACAAAAATGCCGCCTTCGGAGCCTACCGATCGGTTCTGCAGCGTGTAAAATTTGCCGTCCGGACCGCGGTCCAGGTCCACCGTAACGCCCACGTCAGGCAATAGCGTGGCGTCATCCACGTTGGTCACGGCCAGATCGACCGGCAACGGGCCAGCGCCGACTTCCCATTTCACGATGTGGTTGGCTCCGCCGCTATAGTTAATGTCGGAATCGATCGCGTAAATGACCAGATCGCCGTTCGTCAGGGAACCTTGGGTAATAACGGAACTGCCGATACGGCCGTGGTTGGGGGAAGCGTTCGGCGTGCCAGGCTCGCCAAACCCGGCGAGGACGTTCGTGCCAATCGTCACGTCAGGGTCAGTCACGTAGATGTTGCCGTTCGTGGCGCTGAAATCCGAGATGTAGAGCTGGTCGTCCGGGCCGATTTCCAGATGCCAGGGCGTATTCCCATCATCGGTCGACCCGGGAATGGTGTTGGTGAAGGCCGTGATCCCGCCGGTGCGGGCATTGGTGCCCTGGCCGACGGCGTCTGAGTAGTCGGAATTCAGCAGATAGATGCCGTCTCCGAGACTGCGGGTCGCGGTGCCTGCGATTGCGTTCGCGACATAAATGCGCCCAAAATAGGGACTGGCGGGGTTTGTATTGATGGCCACCCCGCGCGGTGCGTTGAACCGCAACGTGTTCGTGGAAAGTCCATTTCTGGAATCGCCGCTGATCTGCAGGGTTGCCCCGCCAAGGTAGCCGGGAGCGGCCGAATTGGTGACGGCAACAGTAAAGTTTCCGGGGACGGAAAGATTCGTAACGGTCAAGCCGGCAGTCATGGTTCCCAGATTGGTGGTGATCGTGTCACCGGTCAGATTTGTGTAAATGATGGCCACGGCACTGGCCGGTTCATTCAGCCGGAAAGAAATAACTCCGGCATTGTTAGTCAGACAAGTGGCATACGGCGTCGCTTGCAGCGTTTCAATTGAACACGCCGCCGCCAACGAAGCGGCCACAAGTGCGATTAGTCGATAGGATTTGAGCATGGTCTTAGCGGCTGGTTGATGGTTTTACTTGGAACTCCAGTTTCTGGGGAACAAAACAACTCTCCGACCGGGAATGTTGGAACTTCTGAATCGGTTGCGGACGATGCGACCCGGATACACGCAACGAACTGAGCTTCTGATACGTCATGCGTCTCTGCTCCGCTGACATTCTGAGGCGTCGGGGCAGACGCTCGGAATGCGCACCACCGGATGGTGATCAAATTGTTGTGGGTGTTGGCGCGAGTATTCCGCGAGCCATTTATAAAATCAAGCAAAATCAGTGAGTTAGGTAAGAAAACCTTAAACAGAAATTCCACCACATCCCGTGGCGAGGTCGGGAAGCAATACCACTACAGGCTGGACATTTTACCGGCTGAGAGGCTCGCTGCGAGTTCGTTGTTCGGCGCTTGATCGCGGAAAATGGACATCCACCAAGGCTTCCGCCGCCAGCGTGCCGAGTTTGCGGCGCAAAGCGATCACACTTCCCGCTTCCGTTGGGTGATTTCGGTTGGAGAGAAAAATGACGAACGTTTTCGAAAATGGATCGATCCACAAGGAACCGCCCGTCCAGCCGGTGTGACCATAAGAGCCCACCGGGAAAAGCTCACCGCGCGGTCCGCTGAACGCGGAATCAATATCCCAGCCCAAGCCGCGTTTGACGGAAATGCCGGGCGGTGTTTGGACCGAAGTCATGAGTTTCACCGTCCTGGGTTTGAAGATCCGGACGCCGTCGAGTTCGCCCAGGTTCAGCAACATTCGCGCATAACGCGCGAGATCGGCGGCGGTGATGAACAGGCCGGCGTGCCCGGCGACGCCGCCCATGTGCCGGGCGGTTGGATCGTGAACCACGCCCCGCCATGGCTCGCCATCCACGACTTCGGTCGGCGCAATGCGCGGCAATTTTTCCGGCGAGGGCAGATAACCGGTGTTGTCCATCTTCAATGGCCCATAGATTTCGCGTTGAACAAAAAGCTGCAGCGGCGTGTGACTGACGCGTTGCACGATTTCGCCCAGGAGAATGAAATTAATGTCGCTGTATTTGAAAGCCGTGCTCGGCGGTGTTCGCAATTTCTCTGCGCATGCTTTTTTGATCGCCTCAGCCTGGCCGTGCCAGTCGGTTTTGGTTTCGATGTCTGGCGGCAGGCCCGACGTGTGCGTCAGGAGTTCACGGACGGTGACTGATTCCTTGCCGTCACCCTTGAATTCCTGAATGTACGAGCAAACCGGCTCATCCAATTTCACCCGGCCGCGCTCAATCAGCAGCATGATGGCGGGTGTCGTCGCGACAACTTTCGTGAGCGAAGCCGCATCGAAAATCGTGTCTTCGGTCATGGGTTCGCGCGCCGGAACCAATGCGCGGCACCCGTAAGCCTTGGTGTAAACGTCTCCTTTGTGTTCGAGCCATAAAACGCCGCCGGGACATTGGTGATGGGCGATGGCGTCATTGATGGCGGCATCCATTTCGCTCAATTTTTCCGCGCGAAACGAACCGGCAACGAGCTGGGCCGGAAGAACGAAGCAGGCGATGGCGAGGACTAGAATGCTTTTCGCGCGCATATCAATGATAGAGCAAATAGGGCGCCCGGAGCTTGGCGAATTGGTCCAGGCCCGGCTGAAAACCAGCGACAATTTTGTCCACCGATTCGCCGCGCTCCAACGCCTCCCGCACGCTTGAAGTCCCGAGCACTTTGTCAAAATATTCCGCGTGAAATTTCAATTTGTCGCCGTACTCCTTCCTGATGGCGGACAAGATCGCGAGGGTGGTTGTGATCGGCCGATACGCGTCGCGGTTCGTGACGTGCAACTGACATCCGCCACATTGCCGGCCGGCGAATTTGGAAAACGTGGGCGTGAACCAAACCTCGCGGAATTTGACGCCGGGCAGCTTCAGGTCGTTGAGCTTTTTCGACAGCACGAAGCCGTCAATCCAAGGCGCGCCGAACAGTTCAAATGGTTTGGTGGTGCCGCGCCCTTCGGAAAGATTGGTGCCTTCGATGATCACCTGGCCCGGATAGACCGTGGCGCTTTCCTGCGTGGGCAAATTCGGTGAAGGCATGACCCATGGCAGCGATGTTTCGTTGAACCATTCATCGCGCGACCAATTCTCCATAGGCACGACGGTGAGATTGGCTTTTTTCGTCAAAAATTTGTCGTTGAACAGGCGGGCCAATTCGCCGGCCGTCATTCCGTGCCGCAGGGGAATCGGGTACAATCCGATAAACGAACTGTATTTGGGATATTCCAGGATCGGCCCTTCCATCGTGACGCCGTTCACCGGGTTGGGCCGGTCCAACACAATGAATGGAATTCCGGCCTCGGCCGCCGCCTGCATTGCGTACGCCATGGTCGCAATGTAGGTATAAACGCGCGTGCCGACATCCTGCAAATCGAACACCATCACATCCACCGACTGCATCATGCCGGACGCCACCTGCTTGCCTTCGTGTTTCGTATCGAATGAACGCATGTATTCATCGATGTTCGTCATCATGTCAGCGGGTGGTTTGTGCGTTTGGCCGTAAAGGCTGAACACCGGCAGCTTGAAATGTTCATCGAAATAGAAGGGAACATATTCGCCGGCCTGCGCATTGCCGCGAACGCCATGCTCGGGGCCGTAGAGCGCCACCAAGGTGACGCCGGGTTGGGCGCGGAAACGGTCGATGATGCTATCGAGATGACTGTCCACACCGGTTGGGTTGGTAATCAGTCCGACGCGCTTTCCGCGGATGAGATCGGCGTGTTTTTCGAACAGAACTTCAACGCCGAGTTTCACCGGCGGACGTGTGGCAGCGTGTTTTTGAGAGAACATAGAAGAGCAGCCGGCCAGCAGCACGGCGATTGCACAAAATGGGCGCGCGTTCATTTGTCTTGCAGGCAGCTTGATTGGATGAATTGCTCGAAGGTGCGGTGACTGGCAATGACGTCGTCGTGGGGCAGATCGCTGTGCAAGAAAACGAGCTTGTTTGTTTGCAACGCCTCTGTGCCCACGGCGCCTTCTTCGGCTGCCAGCGGATCAGTGTTATTGCTCTTATAGAGCGCCATCAGTTTTTCCGTTTCCTCGCTGGTGCCGCCGTGGTCGGTGTAGACATCGAGAAGGCGGCCGTTTTGGTTTTTTTGCCAGGAGACAAAATTGTCGTCGTTGCCATAGAGCGCATCGAACAACCAGACTTCGCGGATTTTTTCCTGGAGCCCGCCATGATCCAGAATGGCCGCCACGACATGATAACCGCCGCTGTGGCAGGATAAAATGATGTTTCCAATTTGGAATTTCGAAGTTGCCAATGCACCGCTATCTCGCAGCTTTTCCACGGCCTCGTCCATGAATGCCGCAAAGCCGTTCGTGTCTTCCAGTTTTCCGCCAAAAGAATCCGGCGCCATGTACGGGCCTTGTGGAACAATGAGCACGGCATTTTTACCGCTATGAGCGAGTTGCTGGATGAGCCGATATTCCTCCAATGTTCCGGCCACTTCATGCCGCCAGCCATGAAAATGGACGATGAAGTCAATTTTGTCCGTCGGCCGAAAATCTTTGGGTACGAACATCGCGACGGTGCTGTCCGAATAATGCTCTTTCGCCGAAAAGAATTCGCCGTGATACGTGCGACCCTCCGCGCGGGCGGGGTGGGGGAATGGCGCATTCACAAATTGTGTGACGATTAAGGTTCCGGACGCCGCGTATCGAGCCGCCAGCGGCTCTTCGACATGCCCGGAAAAACGCGCGAGCGCCACAACCATATCGTCCAAATCATTCGATTTCCGGTATTCCGATGGCGAGGCGTAACGGTTCAGCATGAGGCTGAACGCGAGATGCTCGCCGGCAGCCGTGGTCACGAAGCCCGAAAGCGAGTTTGCCCAGCGCAGCGTGCCGGTTTTGGCCTGGACATTGTGCGCGGCGGGAGTGTCGCGCATCCGGCGGCGCAGCGTGCCGTCGACCCCCGCGAGCGGGAGCGCGGCGACGAAATCCTTTCCGGCGCGTTGTTTGGACATGAATTGCAGCAACGACACCGTGGCGTTTGCTGTCGTCAGATTGTTGCGAGACAAGCCCGAACCTTCGTCAAAATGCACTTCGTCCGCCGGCAGACCGTTGGTCGCGAAAAAATCATGGAGCGCGTGGAGCGCGAGATCTTCCGAAGTCCCCCACACCGGCGTGTTCGTGGATCGCATCATTTCGCCGGCGTGCTCGAAAATTAAATCCGCCTCCAGATTTTGCGACGGCTTCATGAAGTCGCGAACCAGTTCGCTCAAAGGCGGTGAAACGACTTCGCCTAATTTTACCGCGGCATTCGGCGTCGATGCCGGCCAAAAGACCGCGCGAGCAGTGCCGTGAACCTTGATTCCGTTTCGACGCAGCGCCTCCTTTAATCCTGCCGCAAACCATTCCGCCGGCCTCGGCACCGCCATATCAATCATTTCCGGGTCGTTCCCAATGGGCAAGTGGCCAAAGACGTGAACGATTTTTTTGCCCGGGAAACGATGCGCCTCGAGATGTTTTGGCACATTGGTGAGCGTGGTGGTGGTTTGATTGTCGAGCTGCAATCCGGTGCAGGGATCCACGATTCTAAGGACGCAAGGGGCGCCCGGTTTTGCCGCGGGTTTCACTCCTATTTGGGTATAATTGTCGTCAATTGTCAGCGCGGAAATCTCGGCGCCGTAATAGTCCTCCAAATCACTGGCCGCCCACCCCGAGCCATTCGGCGGCGAATGGAGGAAGGTTGCGTCGGCAACCAAATCGCCGGTGACGCGCCGTACACCGGCCTTCTTGATCGCGGTCACAAAAGGCTCAAATAAATCCCAAAAATTCAGGCCGGCATAGCGTATGTTCCAGGTCGGATCGGCGCGGCCTGCAATCACCAAATCGCCGCGCAAGGTGCCTCGGGAATTGGGCCGCTTCGACGCCAGGATGGGGGTCACGATCCGGTATTCGGGACCGAGTGCCTCCAACGCCAGTGCGCCCGTATACAATTTGCTGTTGGAGGCCGGGCTCATCAATCGGTCCGCGTGATCCTCAAAAACCGTTTTGCCCGAATCCAACGAAATGATCTTAACGCCCCACAACGCGCCGCTAAAACGCGCATCCGACACATGCGCTTGAAGCTGGCGGATCAATTCCGGAAGCGTGCTCGCCGCGTTGGTTTGGGCGAAGGATGGAATCGCCGCGAGACAGAAAAACGTCGCTAGAAACCAAAAATGCAGATGCGGTTTTATTCTGCTCAAAGTCAGGCTTGGTTGTGCGGGCGATTCTGCAACGGCCAATTTAATTTTGCTACTCTCAAGTTCACGGAAGTCGCATTTTGTTTAAAACAAAATTGTCAGGAGGTGTCTGTGCGGCGACCATGTAGCGCATATTTGTAATTGCTTTGTAGAACCATCGTTTGTCGCGAAGCGACCAAGGAAATTAGCCAGCCACGCAGTGGCTGGATATTTCCCATTTAGGATTGCGTTCTGAAAGGACGAAGGAATCAATGTTTTTTTCCGTTGTCCTTTCAGGACAATGCTTCGTAAACATGACTTACCAGCCACTTTGTGGCTGGCTAATATCCTCGTGTCGCTCCGCGACTGACGAAAGAGTTCAACTGCGCAATTAAAATCTGTGCTACAGTATCTAGCTCACCGCGGCTTCGAGAATAATCAAATCGCCATTGTCGCCATCCAGCCGGGCGTGGGCGCCGACGGGAATGGTCGCGTTGAACTCCACATGTCCAAACGGCAGGCCCATCACGACCGGCACGCCGAGCGATTGCAGCCGCTCCGCCATCACGTCCGCCGCGGATTGGCGGTATTCGTCATCGAACGTCTCTTCGCCATCGTCCTCGCAGTGGCTGTTTATACCCACAGCGACGCCGGCAACTTCGTGCAATAATCCGGCGTTCAACAATTGCGTCAGCATTCGGTCGAGCCGGTAGGGCTGTTCATTCACATCCTCGATAAACAGGATTTTGCCTTTGAACGAAGGCGCGAAAGGCGTGCCGATGGCCGCGCACAAGACCGAAAGATTACCGCCGATCAAACGCCCTTCGGCCACGCCGCAGCGCACGGTGGAAATGCTCTTTTTGTCGTAATCGGACACAATGCTGCCCGGCGGTTTTGCGTCCATGACCGTTCGAAAGAAGGACGCGCGCGTGAATTCCTTCAGCTCTTTTGACTGCAAGCCGCCGTTCAACATCGGCGCGTGGATGGAGATCATGTTGACCTTTTTGGCGAAAGCGCAATGCAGGGAAGTGATGTCGCTGAAACCGGAGAAAATTTTCACGTTGCGGCGAATGGTCCGGTAGTCGAGCAGCCCCAGCAGCCGGGCCGAGCCGTATCCGCCGCGCAGGCAAATAATGGCCTTCACTGTTTTGTCGGTGAACATTTGCATGATGTTCGCCGCGCGCTCACGGTCGCCGCCGGCCAGGAAGCCGTGCCGGTCACGGACGTTTTCGGCCAGCTTGGGGATGAAACCAAACTGCTCCAGGGCCTCCGCCGCGCGATCGACCGCCTGCGGATCCTTGGGCGGACTCGCCGGCGCGATGATGCCGACGATGTCCCCAATACAAAGCCGTTCCGGTTTGAGCAAGGTTCTCATGAAATTATTTCCCCGCGGCTGAAAGCCGCGTGACCGCGTCGTCAATCGCCTTGCCGAGCGCGGGGATGCGTTGCGTGTAGGTCATCGGACTGATGGAATCGTAGGCCGGGAACGTGGCGCGATTCGCGAACTGTTCGTCCGCATAGCGATAGCCGAGGTTGGCGATGATCGCCACCACATAGTGCCGGAACGGTTTGCCGGGCAGTGACGTTACAATGCCCGCGTCCGAACCGTAATTGAAAGTCCAGCCCGATTTATGCGCGTAAATCACCTCCGCCCGCGCATTCGCGGCGCGAATATCGACGCCATAATCTTCACCCGCCACCACCACATGGCCATTGGTGGGATTGATCCATCGCTCCGCCACGCGCGAGGGGATTCCGGGCCGCACGTCCTTTGCGCCGGGAAAATTCGCCGTCGTCAAGGCGTCATTGAAGCCTTGCTCGGACAGCAGCTTTTTCAGAAAAGCTCGCGACGAATCGGACAGCAATTTGCCCGTGACCGGATGGTCGTTTGCGTCGCGCCACATTTCGCCAGAGTCGCCGTCGATAATCCAAAACATTCGCGCGATGTCCCACGCCGTCATCGTGACCCGGTCCGTTTTCCAGCCCAAACCAGTCTTGGGATTTACCGAGTCAATCTGCAACGTGCCGAGATTCAGTTCCCGAAATTCGCGATTCAACGGTTCGATTTCATTCCGATCGTACAACATTTTCACCAGCGCCGCCGCCGAATGATTATCGCTGACCGTAATCATCGGCTCCATCCAGTCCCGGATTTTGCGCGTTTCGGGTTTCGCGTTGGGCACGGCATACGTGTATTCCGTGTCGAGCGAGATTTTACCAGCGTCGACCATTCGCAGAACGTGAAAGGCAACCATGCTTTTGAACAAGGACGCCGGATAGGGCACCATGAATTGATACGGCGCGTTGGTGCGCGGCGGCACCAGATAATCGGCTTCGGTCAACGGAGGGTTGTTTGTCCAGCCTTTCACGGTCAATTGGTGATTATCCTTACTGGAAAAGGTCCCGCCATCCGAGCGTTCGATGTCCCAGCGCAGGAGCCGCACATTGCTCAGTCCCAGATTGTCATCCAACGGCACGACCAGGCCATTTGGATAATCGCGTGACAACAGAACGTAAGCACGGTCCACCATGCGTCCATCGGCGCCGAACTGGATGACCGCCACGTTGACATTGGGCGGGTGGGCGATGGTTTGTGCCGGGAGATGAAGATGCGCCTTGGTGGGATGGCTGTCGTTGCCCGCGCCGAAGTCAATGACCCGTTCGAAATGCGCGTCACGCACGGCTTGGAGCAGCGCTGATTCCAATGGAGTCTCCGCGTAAAGGTTGGCAGTCAGTATTAGGGCGATTCCGAAAATAACCAAGGCACGCTTCTTAGCCATAGGCACGAATCTGGTGTTGTTGACGATTTTGAGCAGACACGACAATGAATCAAGTCATCTCTGAAATTTTCATTTTGAAAGTGACCAAAACACGCGCCAGCTTGTCCAAATGCAGTCCGGTGTGCTCGCTGGAAACGACAAAACGGAAAAAACCTGCCGCCGAGGCTTTGCCGTATTTGACAAATGGCGGATAGATACCGGCTGCCAACAGGCGCTTTTTCAAATCATTGGCTGCGGCCGAATGGATGAATGGCAAACGGACGATGGGTCCCGGCGTTTCGGCAATTTTCCAACCCGACCGGCGTAATTGGTTTCGCAAGTAGGCCACATTGCGGAACAATCTTTCGCGGCGGATGGGTTCACGTTTCAGAATTTTAAGCGCGGCCAACGCCGCGCCGGCCAGCGGTGGCGGGAACGGTGTGGAACCCGCGAAGACCCGGCTGCGCGTCACAATTTTTTTGCGCAGCGCGCGCGTCCCCAATACCACGCCGCCATAAGCCCCAAACGCTTTGCTCAAAGTGGCGCATTGGATGATTCGGGTTCGATTCACGCCAATCAGCTCAAGCGTTCCCCGGCCTTTCGCGCCCAGCACCCCGGCGCCGTGCGCGTCGTCCACGACGATCATTCCCGCGCGCGGCAGGATTTTCAGGTATTCGGCCAATGGGGCGACGGAGCCGTCGTGTGAAAACATGCCATCGGTAAATAAAATCGGACGGGAACGAGTCGCAAGTTTCGCCACCATGCGATTCAGGCCGGCGGCATCTCCGTTCGGAAATACGTTTACCGGACAATCGAACATGCGCGCTGCATCCACCAGCGCCGCATGGGAAAGCTCATCCACCAGCACGTGAGAAAATTCTCCGGCGAGCGCTTGCGCCACCGCCATCGGCGCCAGATAACCGTTTGGGAAAATAACCGCCGTTTCAGTTCCAAAAAAAGCAGCCAGTTCTTTCTCCAGTCCGGCGTAGAGTTGGCGATTCCCGGTCGTCAAACGAGACGCGGCGACATTCAGGCCGGTTTTTGCCAAAGTGCCCCGGGCGGCGGATGCGACGGCGGGATGCCGCGCCAGCCGAAAATAATCACAACCCGAAAAATGAATCAGCCTTTGGCCGCGCCAACGGACCTCATTGTCACCGACCATTTCCAATGGCTCCGGCTCAATCATGCGCGGATGATAAGTTGTGTTTTCGCAGACTGCACGCGCGAATGTGTAGCGCGGATTTATAATTGCTTTGCAAAAACCAGTTTGTCGCGAAGCGACTTGGGAAATTACCCAGCCACGTAGTGGCTGGAAATCCCAGCATTACGGTTCGCGTCCTGAAAGGACGCTTGAACCATGACTTTCTCCGTTGTCCTTTCAGGACAAGCAGCCGTAAACGCCTTTTACCAGCCACATTGTGGCTGGCTAACTTCCTAAGTCGCTCCGCGACGAGGGAAGGTTTCTGCAGAGCAATTGAAAACTGCGCTAAATTTGAATGGCGCCGCCCGGTGAACCGGTTTTCCAATGACATCCGGCGGCGACGCGCTTAAGCTGCGGTATGAAAAGGCCCCCACTGATTTTGATTTCGCCCAGCTTTGAATTGCGCGGGGTGGAATTCAGCGATTTATCCGTGAGCCTGTCGTTGCGATACGAACAAGCAGTGCTGGCCGCCGGTGGATTGCCGATGATCGGGCCCGCGACCCTTGATCGCCGGTTGCTGGCGGAAAGCGTGGGCCGCGCCGACGGCGTGCTGCTCCCGGGGGGCGATGACATCAATCCTTATCTTTACGAAGCCAAACTCCCGCGCTCCATCCGCCAGACCGTGAGCACGACTCCCGATGGCGGGCGCCGTGACACGGCAGAATTGATGTTAATCGCGGAAATTTTTCACCAGCAAAAACCAGTGCTGGCCATTTGCCGCGGCCATCAAATGCTGCATGTCGCGTTTGGCGGGAAATTGGTCGTCGACATCGCGCAACAAACGCGAGGCGCCATCAATCATCGGCAGGTAAACAAGGCGTTTCGCTGCGTGCACGATGTGGAATTGAGCCCAGGTTCTTTGATCGCGAAAATCACCGGCAAGCGCCGCCTGGGTGTCAATAGCACGCATCATCAGGCGATTCGCGAACCGGCGGACCCATTTATTGCGAGTGCGCGCAGCAGCGATGGATTGGTGGAGGCCATGGAACTGAAGCCGGAATTCGCCGCCGCCATGCCCTTCCTGTTGGGCGTGCAATTTCATCCGGAACGATTGATCGAAAAAGGAGATCAGTATCAGGAAATTTTTCGCGGCTTCGTAAAGGCCTGTCGGGCTGCGTCGCGGAACTCGAGCAAAAAGCAAAATGGATTCCTTCGAAGCAAGGGTCCGTTGCTGCGCGCTGCCAATCCGATCTCCGCGAACCGATGATTCATTGGCGCATTGATATCCACGTTGCGTCCCAATGAAGGAGAGTTTTCCAAATTTCGAGTTGGACTATGACACGCCGGTTGATTCAATGCTTCAAAGCCAGCTCGAATCAGTGGATGCGAGGCTTCGTGATGCATATCGAATGAGTCCAAGCCAAACTGCCGTTGGATTATTCGATGCCCGCACAGCAAGATTGGCGATGCTTCGGCCCGACACCGAGCACTATGGCGCCAGCGTGCCAAAGATCGGCATCCTGCTCGCCTTTTTCCAGTTGCGCCTCGACGAAACGGCAAGCCCGGATGCGGCGACGAAGCATGAACTCGGCTTGATGATCAAGGCCTCAAGCAATGAGATGGCAGCCAAATTTTCACGGCTGCTGGGACTGAAACAAATTCAACAGGTGCTCGATTCCTATCATTTATATGACGCGCAACGCGGCGGCGGAATCTGGGTGGGGAAACATTATGGGGAGGATGGCGGAGAACGCATCGGATCACCTGCGGGCGGTAATTCCCACGGTTCAACCGTGCGGCAACTGCTTAGATTTTATTTGTTATTGGAACAAGATCGCCTCGTTTCGCCCGCAGCATGCGCCAGGATGCGGGAAATTTTCGCCTCACCGGATATTCCACACGACGACATCAAATTCGTCAAAGGATTGAAGGGCCGGGAGGTCTCGCTCCTGCGCAAATGGGGTTCCTGGGAAGAGTGGCTGCACGACAGCGCCATTATGACCGGTCCGGGCCGTCATTACGTTTTGGCGGCACTGACTCATCATTCCCGCGGTGACGATTATCTCGCCGCATTGGCGGCAGCGGTGGATGACTTGATCACTCTTACGGCTTGATTTCCGATGGAGCAGGGGCGGGAGCATTTGTGACGATTGCCGTGCTCGTGTTGTTGGTGCCAGAGGGCTCCGTGCTCCGTGCAGCGGTTTCTTTAGCCAACGCAATGATGCGCGGTGAATTTCTGACGTTGTAAACCGGAAACTGGTCGCGCACGGCATCCAGGCCAACCAGGTGGGCCAATTCTTCCTTGCTGCGCATCGGTGTGCCGTCGGCGTTTTTGGCGGTGGTCTTGTGGTACCTCCACGGGCCATCGCCGTAAATTTCCGTCAGCAGCGCGGCGAGTTCGGGGTCCTTTTGCTTCACGTCATCGCGTACGCTCAGGCCGCCGGAGTTATGCGGGACGGCATGATCGAACCAGGCCTGGGCGCCTTCCGCCCAATATTCCTGCTCGTCGGTCGAGGCATAGACCGGCGTCGTCCGATTTTTATTGAACACTGCGAGTCGTCCGCCCGGGGCTTTGGCGTCCGCGAACGCCTTTCGAAGTTTGGTCCAGAATTCGCCATTGCGTCCTTGAACTCTTCCGATGGCGCTGGCGACCGTGTGGGAAAATTCATGAATGGTGATATTCTCGCCGGAATTCGCCGTGCCGTCGCCGCCGTAGGGATCGCCGCGCAGGTTCAACAGGTTCTCTTCGGCACAACTGCAAAAGGGCATGCCGCCGAGACCGCGCGAACGCCGGTCCTGAAATGCCGCCTGCGCGACCGTGCGGTGATGGCGATTGTTTTCCGGCAAGTCCATAGTGTATTCCACCACGGCCAGAATGGCCAGGCGCACTTTGTTCGTGGTCAAGGCGTTTCGAACCCAAGCGGGGCTGTCGTGCAACTGATGATCCAGCGTGTAGGCCGCTTCGAGAAACGCCCAATCGGAGACTTTGTCCGAGCCAACGATCACAATGCCCGCGCAAGTGAGCGTCTTCTTGTAAAAAGGATCGATGTGATAAGAGCTTCGCAGTGCGTCATCAATGGGAACCACGTGGATAGGCGGGGGATTGGTCGCGCCGGGGCCGGCGGGGAGAGGTTGGTACGTGCGGCTGGTTCTCAGGCCCTCGTAGTTTGCAGACACTGGCGTGCCCGTTGCTGGTTCAGCCGGTTGGGCGTGTGCAGGCAGGCACAGTCCCGCCAGGGCGGCGACTGCGATCGCTGTAATCAGGTGGTAACGAGGCGAGTGACTGGCTTGGAGCTTCCGGGAGCGCATAAGACGAGGAATTTATTCTGGGACACTATTTACGCTTCCAGTATGGAAACTGCAACGCTAAAAGCTGCTTCAAACCTCCAGGCGGTCGCCGGGCCGCGCTACGATCGCGTAAAGCGCCGGCATCAGGAAAATGCTGATCAGCAGTCGCGTGAATAGGCCGCTGACCACCACGAGCGCAAAGGGACGTTGGGAGTCCGTGCCCACCCCCGTTGCCAGCGCCGCAGGGAGCAATCCCAGCGCGGCCACGAGCGCGGTCATCATGATCGGCCGCAGCCGCAGAATCGCGCCGTCGCGAATCGCCTGGGCAATGTTTGTCCCGCCGCGGCGCAGTTCGTTGACATACGAAATGTAAACAACCGCGGTTTGCACCGACACGCCAAACAACGCCAGGAACCCAATGCCCGACGACACAGAAAACGGCGTGCCGGTCAGCCACAACGCCACGATCCCTCCCACCGGCGCGGAGAGCAGCACGCCGAGCACGGTAATCAATGGAAACTTCAGGTTGCTGTAGAGCGCGAACAGCAGGAGGAAAATGACAAACAAGGTCAGCGGCAGCACGATATCAAGCTGCCGCCGCGACGCGGTGTATTCCTTGTATTCGCCGCCCCAATCGAGCCGGTATCCTTCCGGCAGCGGCACGGCGGCTTTGACCTGTTGCATCGCGTCCTCCACCGCGCCGGCAAGGTCGCGGCCTTCCACCGAGAATTGCACGCCAATATAACGGGAATTGTCCTCGCGATAAATGAACGAAGCGCCGTTGGCGACTTTCAGATCCGCGAATTCCTTGAGCGGGATTTGCTGTCCACCGGGCGTCGAGACGAGAATGTTGCCGATCTCCTCCGGATTGTCGCGATATTGCTGGTCCAGTCGCACGACCAGATCAAATTGCTTTTCGCCCTGCACGACCTGCGTTGCCGCCGTCCCGCCTACCGCCGCCTCAATGAGGCCATTGATGTCCGCCACGTTCAAGCCATACCGCGCGATTTTGGCTCGGTCGATATTCACGGTCAGGCTGGGTTGCCCGAGTTCCTGGACAATCGTCACGTCCTTGATTCCGCGCACTTTCTCGAGCACGCGTTTGATGGCTTTGCCTTTCGCTTCGAGAACATCGAGACTTTGCCCAAACACTTTGACCGCCAGGGCGCTTTTCAATCCGGTTTCCGCTTCATCAACGGCATCCTCGGCGGGTTGCGTGTAATTGAAAATGATTCCCGGGAAAGCTTTGAGTTTCTGGTCGATGGCGGCGATCAATTCGGCTTTTGTGTGTCGCGGGCCTTTCCATTCCGAATACGGTTTCAGGCCGACGTAAAACTCGTCATTGAAAAAGCCGGTGGGATCGGTGCCGTCATCCGGCCGACCGTGTTCCGACGCGACGACGGTCACTTCGGGAAAGGAGCGGAGGATTTGCCGGACCTGCGGCGAAATTTTGCGCGATTCATCGAAGGAAATGGTGTAGGGCATCGTGGCGCGAACCCACAGCGCGCCTTCGTCGAGCTTGGGCATGAATTCAGCGCCCACGCGGGGAATCAAGAGAAGCGACAGGCCGAGCAAAATCGCCGAGGCAAGCGTGGTCAGCCAGGGATGCGCGAGACAGGCATCCAGACCGGCCGTGTAGAGATTTTTAACAGCCTCGAACGCTGGATTGCGCCGCTCGCGGACGCCTTTCCGAAATGCCCACGTGCAAAGCACGGGCAGCAGCGTGAGCGTCACGACGAGCGAACCGACCAGCGCGTAAATCATCGTGTCCGCCATGGGCGTGAATAATTTCCCGGACGGCCCGGACAAAACGTAAATCGGCAAAAATCCCGCGACGATCACCGCCACGGCGTAGAAAATGGGGCGATCCACTTCCGCGGAAGCATCGAGGATGACTTCATGAATTTTGAAGGGCTTTCCCTCCCGCGCGCCGACCTGGCGGAAGATGTTTTCCACCATGACCACCGCTCCGTCGACGAGGATTCCAAAATCAACCGCGCCGATGGAAAGCAAATTTGCCGACACATTCCGCAGATCCAGGCAGATAAACGCGAAAAGCAGCGCCAACGGAATCGCCGCCGCCACAATCAGGCCGGCGCGAAGATCGTAGAGAAAGAAAATCAGCACGACCAAAACCAAAATCATTCCCCGGATGAGATTGTTTTCCACGGTCTTCGTGGTCACCGCAATCAAATCGGTGCGGTCGTAGAACGGATGCACTTTGACATCCTTCGGCAAAATGCTTGAATTCAGTTCGCGCGTTTTTTGCTCCACGCGCTTGAGAACGTCCTGCGTTTTCTCGCCGGTGCGCATGAGAATGACGCCTTCGACCGCGTCATCCTGATCCTGGTAGCCGAACTGGCCAAGGCGCGGGGCGTGGCCGATGACAACGCGGGCGACGTCCTTCACCAAAATGGGTGTTCCGTTGTGCACTGCCAGCACGATATTGCCGATATCTTCCGTGGAATGGATTCGGCCCAGTCCGCGCACGTAGTAGAATTGTCCGCCTTGCGAATAAAAGCCGCCGCCGGCATTGCTGTTGTTGGCCGAGAGCGCCGCGACCACTTGCGGAACTGAAAGGCCGACTCCGGCGATTTTCATCGGGTCGAGCAACACCTGGTATTGCATCGTTTCACCGCCCAGCCCGGAATCATCGGCGACGCCGGGAACAGATTTATACTGCCGCTCAACAATCCAGTCTTCGATGGTCTTCAGTTCCATCGGCGAGCGGTCGGGGCTTTGCAGGACGTAGCGATAAATCAGGCCCGAAGGCGAGAACAGCGGCGAGACCGAAGGTGTGACGCCGTCCGGCAAGCTGAGGTCCGGAATTCGGTTGAAAACGCGTTCGCGGGCGAAATAATTGTCCGTTCCATTTTCGAACGTGAGAATCACATCCGAGAGCCCGTAGAGCGAAATGGAACGGAGCGCGGTCATGTGGGGAATGCCGTTCATTTCCACTTCCACTGGCACCGTGATCAGGCGCTCCACTTCCTCGGCAGCGTGGCCGGGCCATTGCGTGACGATCTCGACCATCGGCGGCGAAAGATCGGGATAAGCATCCACCGGCAGGCGCTTCAGCGAGTGGATTCCCGCGCCGGTCAGCAGCAGGGTCATGAGGATCACCAGGAATCTCTGGCGCAACGACGACGCCACGATGCGATTGATGACCGAAGCGGTCCTCGGCGTGTGCTCGGGCGGGGGTGGTGTCGAATCGCTCATTGGTTTTGCTGGAATTGCACGAACAGGCCACCTTCAAGGACGATCTGGTCGTCCGGTTTCAGCCCGGAAAGAATTTCGTATTGGTCGTCGACGCGCGGACCCAAAGTCACCGGCTGCCGCGCGAAGCTGTGGTCGGATTGAGCGACGTAGACAAATGGCAAGTTTTCGGTGTCGCGCAAAATAGCCGAAACCGGCACGAGCAATCCCTTGCTGGCCTGCCGCGCCCGGATTTTGACGCGGACGTACATGTTTTTCTTCAAGAGCTGTCGGGGATTTTCAGCGACCACGCGCACAACAACCGACCGCGTGTCGGGATCGACGAGAGCCGAGATGTTGTCCACGGTTCCAGAGATGTTATTCGTGGAAAGATCGGTGCTGATTTCGGCGGGGTCCCCGGTGCTGATGCCCGCGAGGTCCGATGCGAACAAATGGGCCATGACCCACACGCGCGAAAGGTTCGCCACGGTGAAACACGGTGTAGTTCCGGATTGCAACAATTGGCCCGGCGTAATGAGTTTTTCCACCACGGTTCCGGCAATGGGCGAGCGAATAATTCCCTCGACCTGCGCAACCGGTTTTCCCTCCTCAATCGCCTTGATGGTTTCGGGAGCGACTTGAAGCGCGACGAGTTGCTGACGCGCGGCATCGCGGTCGGATTCCGCGCCGATTGCGTCGCTTTCCGCCTGGTCCGCTTCCTTTTGCGCCACGCCATGGCGTTGCAGAAGCTTTTGATCCAGATCGGCCAGCCGCCGGGCGGCCTTGGCGGCGGCGAGAGTTTTCCGGTAGGCGCCGATGGCGGTGGCAAAATCCGGAGATTCAACCTTTGCCAGCGGTTCGTTGGTGGTGACTTGCTGCCCGAGAGAGACGAGCAATTGCGAGACCGGACCCGAGAACGGCGCCAGCACGCTCGTGGCCTGGTCCTGGTCGAAGTCGACCGTGCCGGTGACTTCCACCGTTTTGTGAAACTCCGACGTCTGGACGCGATAAATATGAATGTGCTGTTGCTGCGCGGCGGTCAGCGTCACGTTGGTGGCGTTGGCGGTCGTGGGTTCGGCATTGATATCCGGTTTGCGCGAGCATCCGCCCAATGCGATGGCCAATGCGGCCGCGGGCAGAACAAATTTCGGTGTTCGAAATGGCGACTTATTTTTCATTTTGACTCGAGGTTAATTCAGAGCGATGCCACCAGCCGCCTCCCAGCGCCTGGAACAGCGCGGCGGTGTCGGCAAAGCGGTTGGCCTGGGCCTGCACCAAGTTGAGTTGCGCTTGCTGATAGGTTTGCTCCGCGGCCAGCAACGTCAGGTAACTGCTGTAGCCGGCTTCAGACTGCTGGCGGGTCAGGTCGAGCGTGACTTGCGCGGCCTTGGCGGCAGTCGCGGCGGTTTTCAAAGCCGTGGCATCCGTTTGAAGGGCGTTCAGCGTGTCGGCGACATTTTGAAAAGCCGTCAGGACGGTGCTGCGATATTGTTCGGCGGCCTGGGTATAAGCGGCGCGAGCGGCGCGTTCGTTGTGCAACAGCGTGCCGCCCTGAAAAATGGGTTGAGTCAGGCTCGCGCCAAGGTCCCAAAAACCGGCGCCGCCCGCAAAAATCTTTCCCGCCTCGATCGCCATTGTTCCGGCATCGGCCGTCAAAGTAATGTTCGGCAGGCGGTTGGCGACGGCGATGCCGACCTGCGCGCTGGCAGCATGGAGATTCTCCTCCGCCTGGCGCACATCGGGCCGCTGCTCGACGAGCTGCGACGGCAGACTGACGGGCAACTCCACCGGCAACTGAAGATTCGCCAGGCTGAATTTTTCCGGCAACGACTCGCTGGGAAACCGGCCCGCAAGCTCGGCGAGCAAATCGCGTTGCTGCGCCAGTTGCTTGATCAATGGCGGCAACGTGGCGTTGACCTGGGCTAGTTGTGATTCCTGCGCCGCGACATCCAATTGGCTGGCGTAGCCGTTCGTGAACTGATCACGCAGAATGCCAAGCATATGCGAATTCAATTCAACGAGCTGGCGCGTGGTGGAAATTTGTGCGCGCAATGATGCCTCCTGGATCGCGGCGGAAACCACGTTGGCACTCAGCGTGACGTGCGTGGCGATGAGCGCGAAGCGCGCAGCTTCTTCCTGCGCTTTCAGCGACTCAACGGTGCGCCGGTTCAATCCAAAAACATCCGGCACGTAAGAGACGCTGACTTGCGGCGTGTAAAGGCTGAAATACATCGCGTTGTTCGCGGGCGTGGGAGAGATTTGCGTGGAGGTCTTGCTGCGCGTGGCTGAGAAGCTTCCGCTGACGCTCGGCCAAAACGCGCCGCGTCCCGCCAGCATCGTTTCGCGCGCCTGCGCCAGGGCGGCCTGGGCGGATTTCAGGTCGGGATTATTGGTCAGCGCCTGCGTAATCAGGTCGTTCAACGCTTCAGAATGGAACAATTTCCACCAATCGCCAGGAATGTCCGCACCTTCCACGAATGATTGCGCCTGGCCTCCCTTGATTTTTGTAGCCGCAGTCGAAGCAGGCAGCGGAGCCGGCGTGTAACCGGAGACGTTCGGCGGGGCGGGCTGTTTGAAGTTCGGCCCCACGGCACAACCGGCCACAAGCATCAGCGTTGCGGCCATAAAAGATATCCGCGCAAACGAATTGGAAATTAAACTGCTCATACTAAAACGATCGGGTGTTCAACCTGATTCGATGTTCAAAGGAGGGCGGGCACAATGCGCCACGCCAAGGCCTCAGTTAAAGGGAAAATTCCGGTGACAAAACACCGGGTAACTCAGAAGACGGTCAGGGCGCAGGAGGAGCGCGGCTGGGAGCGAGACGGCAATCGAACCGTGAAAAAATCGCCGATTGCAAAATCGGAAGGGAAAAAAGCAAGGCGGCGACAAAAATGACGATCGAGGTCGAAGTATCCGCGGCGCTGACGTTCCCATGACTGAAAACCGTGACGGCGCAGTGATGCCGGGCGCTGCCGGCATCCGAATGAATCAGTTTGTGCAGCCCGGGGATCGAGGCGGACAACTCCAGCGTGAGAAACAATGCCAGGCACACCAGCGCAGCAAACCGGCGCAATCCTGTGTCGCTTAGCGAAGGGTTTCTCAACACTTTCATTGACCGCTACGACTTATTGCAGGTCGATATATCGCTGGCAAGCTAATAAAGCGCGCGATAAAACGCGCGACCCGGCGCGTTCATCACGCGCAAGCTCAGATTGGTGCTGGCCGCCGTGAACGTTTGATAGTTCGTCCAGGTGACCAGGTTGGCGCTGCCTTGAATGGAGTATTGAAACCCGGGATACAGGTTGCTCACGGTGAGGTTCAGGTTGGGCGCGTTGCCCGCCAGGTTCAGTCCCACGCCGACCAGGCTGTACGCCAGCGCGCCGATCCTCGCGTGCATTTTGGTCGTCGGGTGTATCGTGTCCCAGAAAAGATAATCGGCTCCCGGTCCGTTAAAACTTTTATCCGTCAGGTTCGGGTCCTGCAATGCGTCGATTGAAACCACCGTGAAACCGCAGGTGGCCGGCGAATTGTAGACGTTGGTAAACTCCTGGTTCGCGTCCATCAAATAAATCCGCAAACCGGGATAGCCTTCCATCAGGTTTGTCACCGCCGTGCCGAGCGCGCCGTTGAACAACTGCACCTTCCCGTCAATGTAATTGGTTAAGGTGCCAACCTGGCTAAGCACTGGCAGTTGTCCCAGGTTGGGCAGATTCCCCACCAGCACTTCGCGGGCGCCGCTTGTATAAAGCGTGGAGACCGCATTGGTGATGTTCAACACGGCGTTGGAAATCACCGCGTTCCACAGGGCATCGTTTTCACCATATTCCGGATGGTCCAGGAAATCATTCGCGCCAGACCACACGGCGAACAACGAGGACCGTAAATTGGTTGAAGCCGGCATCGCGGCAATTTCCGACGCCAAATCCGAAGTCTCGCTGCCCGAGACGGCCAGGTTGTTCGAGGCTTTGTAGGGAATTCCGAGCATTGGCGAAAGATATTCGATCCACAATGGGCCGTTGGAATATCGACCTTGGTAATAGTTCGTCCCGGATGGATTCCGTCCGGTATCCGTCAAGCTGTCGCCAAAAGCATATAGGGCCGTGAACGAGTATCCATTCGTGACCGTTACAAACATTGCGGCCAACGCTGCGCAAAACATGAAACGCCTCGCCTGCAACCGAAATCGATCGGCAAACATGGCTTTATCTAATCCCGCGACACTGCGGAAACAAGCTTAATGCGCGGGTGGCCTGCATCTGGGGCGCATATCAAAATTTGAGAGGTGTTGCGTGAGCAAAATCCGTCGTGTTCACGGCACTTTCATTAGCACCCAGCTTTAGCTGGGTGTCAGGCGTGGCATCAAGCGCAGAACCGCTTCAGCGGTTTGCGGCCGCGCTAAAACCGCTAAAGCGGTTAACCACAGAGGCGTTTGCTAAACACCCAACTGAAGTTGGGTGCTAATGAGACCGGTCGAAAAATGTACATTTTTTGATATGCGCCCCTGCATGTGGGCGCATCTCGACCCTTCCCCCGTGGCGCAGAGTTGCGCTCTGCCGTGTCGCAGATTTTCAATCTGCTGGGGGTTGGTCGGTTCACGCGTTTCGAGCATTTCAAAGCCTTGCCAATGCAATTCGGCGATACAGCAGATTACAAATCTGCGCTACAACGGTTTGCGTCTGACGCTTTTGGGGGCGGTGTCAAGATGCGCACGCTGCATGCGGGTATGATTAAAAATGGGTGGGACGGTGATACCAATCCATCTGCTGCGCCATTCAGATAACTTGAAAGATGGAAACCCGGGAGCAAGCCGCGGTTGTTCACGCCTATTCACAATTCTAAAAATTTGCGATCAACCGGCTCGGGATTGAGAAGTGATACGTTCCGGCAGCGAGCGGAAGTTTGGTCTCGGAACCATCAGGCAAAGACAGCTTCCGGCCGGATTGCCGGATTTCCTGCGGCGGCACGGGTAATTCCAGCGTGGCGGAGCTATTCGGCGGTATCGTGACGACGTAAAGGATTTGGTCGTGTTCCACGCGCCAGCCGGAAGCGATGACGCCGTAAGGCGAATCGAACGTGGCTTTGACATGTGCCAGCCGCGTGGTGAATTGCGGGGCGAGAAAGAAATGTTTGTAGCCCGGGCTGGCGTCATCGGGCCGGATGCCCGCCGCGCCGGAATAAAGCCACTCGCCGATGGAGCCGAGCGAGTAGTGATTGAAGGAATTCATCGAGGCATCCTGGAAACCGTGCTCGGGTGTCCAGCCGTCCCAGCGTTCCCAAATCGTGGTGGCGCCGTTCTTCACCGAAAAAAGCCACGAAGGATAAGTGTTGGTCAGTACCAAATCCCACGCGAGATCCGGCCGACCGATTTTTGTCAGCGTGGGGCATATCAATCCGTTGCCGACGAAGCCGCCGGTGACGTGCCCGTGCTGTGCGACGTTTTCCGCGAGGCGTTGCGCGGCGATGGCACGAAGATTTTCCGGCAACAAACCAAATTGCAGCGCGAGGATGTATCCGGTCTGCGTGTCGCCTTGAATCGTGCCGTTCGTGGAAACAAACGCCTCATCGAATGCGTCGGTGATGTCGTGGAACAGCTTGTCGTATTTGGCCGCATCGTCCGTTTTGCCGAGGAGCGCGGCGGCTTTGGCAACCAGTTGCGCGGAATGCGCAAAGTAAGCCGTGTCCACCACTTCGGTCGGCGTGCGAACCGACGCCAAGTGGTCGCCCACACCGCCGCTCAGGATCAATCGCCCGGCGTATACATTCGTGCGGGGGCCGAACCGGCCACCAAATGGATTCGGCGGTGGATGCAGCGCGCGTTGTTTGCTGAAATCCACCCAGCGCGCCATGGACGGATAATTGTTCGCGAGAAATGTTTTGTCGCCGTAGGTCTCGAACATCACCCACGGAATAATGACGCCGGCGTCGCCCCAGACGGGCATGGCCGGTTGCGGCCGGGAAACGCGCGGCGAGACATCCGCAAAATCGCCGTTGGCGCCCTGGCCGTCGTCCACGTCCACCAGCCACTTGGTAAAAAAGGCGGCGACATCAGCGTCGCGCGCGGCGGTGGGCGCGAACACTTGCGCGTCGCCCATCCAGCCAAGACGTTCATCGCGTTGCGGACAATCGGTGGGCACGCTCAGGAAATTGCCGCGCTGGCTCCAGACAATATTTTCGTAAAGCCGATTCAAATCCGGGTTGGAACTTTCAAACGTGCCGGTCGGTGGGTTATCGGAGCCGACCACGATGGCGCGAAGATCGTCTGCCTTCAGCGTTCCCGGGTAGCCTGTTATTTCAGCGTAACGAAATCCGTGGAAGGTGAAATGCGGTTCCAGCGTTTCATCGCCTTTGCCGGCCAGCATGAATTTATCGGTCGCCAGTGCTGTGCGAAGATTTTCGGTGTAGAGGGAACCGTCGGAATTGATCGTTTCGGCGTGGCGCACGGTAATGGTGTCGCCCGCCGGACCATGCGCCGTGATGCGAACGTGCCCAACAAGATTCTGCCCGAAATCAACAATCCACGCTTCGCCGCGCCGGGTGATTTTCCGCGGCGGGAGTTCCATTAACTCGCGCACGGGCGGGCCGAGTTGCGGCACCAGCGCCACGGAACGTTCCTCCACGACGGCGTTCGTCCACGCGGATTCATCGACGCTTGGCTGGTCCCAATTTTTGACGGCTTTCTGTGCATCGTCCACCTCACCCCATTGTTCGTCCGAGCCGATGATTTCGCCCGGCCCCGCTTTCCAGGAGTCATCAGTGGGGATGACGTCCCTCGAACCGTCGGCATACGTGATTTCAAGTTGAGCGTTGAGGGTCGGAACCGTGCCGTATTGCGCCAGACCCATCCAGCCGAGCCGGCCCGCATACCAGCCGTCGCCCAGCACCGCGCCCAACGCATTCCGACCGCGATGAATCAGTTTGGTGACGTCGTAGGTCTGGATCATCACGCGCTTGGTGTAATCCGTCCAGCCGGGCGCGAGCAAATCATCGCTAACGCGCTGGCCGTTGATGGACGCTTCATAAACTCCGAGAGCCGTGGCGTAGAGCCGCGCCTGGGCAATCGGTTTCGTGGCGCAAAATTTTTGCGCAAGTAACGGCCCGGCCCGATGGTGTTGCCCCAATATTTTGATGGTTGCGCGGAGTAAGGCGTGATGACCGTTGCACCGGCCCAACCGGAATCATCAAAATCCGGTGTGACCCAGTTGGTGCCGGAAACAATGGCGGCTTTCCAGGAATCGTCGGTGTTGAATTGGATGCGTTGGCCGTCGTTCAATTCAATGACAGCGGTTGCAGCGATCGCGTTTCGCCCGCTCTGACCGCGGTCGCGCCGGATGGCGTTGCGGACGGGCGCGGATCCGATGGCAATGATGTTTTTGCCGGGCGTTAATTGATCCCAGACTTCCGCGTGCAATGGCGCGGTGAGGCTGGTTGGTCCTTGTCTAGTGGCGTGGCCATTCACGTAGATCGTGGCGAGGCCGTCCGCCGCTGCGTCGATCGTGGCGTTGCGAATGACGGCATTGGTGGGAAGCTCGATGGCCAGCCGGATGGCCGCGGCCTGGTTGGCGGTCGAACCTGCGTTTATCCATGACGCCTTTTCCAAAGCGGACCGCTCGGGGTCATAGCGCGGCAAATCGGCCGTGATCCATTTTCCTTTCCATTCGTTGGCGGTATCCAGCAATCCCAGTTCGAACGACGCCACGCTGCTCCACGCGGTCGGCTCGCCATCTTTGTCCCAAACGCGGACCTGCCAGAACACTTGCGAGCGCGATCCCAGCGATTTGCCGCCCCATGGAACCAGGATCGATTGGTCGGAAATCACTTTTCCAGAATCCCAGAGGTCGGCCGAACCATTTTTGAGTCCGGCCCCTGAAGATGCGGCGCGAATCTCCCACGCAGTCTGGATTTCGCCGCTGCGCCCAGAGCGAAGCTTCCACGACAGACGCGGTTGCGGCTGGCCGATGCCGAGGGGATTAACAAGATGCTCGCACGTCAGCGCGTCAACCTGAACTGGCGAAACAGAGTCGGCGCGGGCCGAATGTATCAAGCACAACGCAGCCAAAAGGGAAAGGATGCGGCGCATCATGGAATTATTTTGTGTTGGCCGGTTTAAAATATTTGTCAGCGAAATCCAAAAAGGCATCCCAATCAGACGCGGTAATCATGTGGCCGCCGGTGTGATAATGGAAACCGAGATCGCCGGTGATATAAGGCTTGTCAATCTCCGGGCCGTTGGTCGTGCCAAGGTCCTGTTTCCCAACGAGCCGATAAACCGGCCCGGCGGCGACCGCCGCTAAAAATTCGCCGCGCGGGTCAGCCCATTGATCCTTCGTGCCGCCTCCGATGAACACCGGGTGCGGCGCGTTCAGCGCAATGATCTCGTGCGCGTCCACGGGCATGTCGTTCCAGTGGCCGGAGTATTTCTGGAAATTGCCGGCGAACTGCCAGGGAAAATTCGCGGCCATGTCATCGATCGTTTCACCGTAATCGCGACGCGCCAGCGCGGAACCCATTTCACCGGCGCAACTGGAGTAGATCAAAGCGAATCGCGGGTCGCGCGCGCCCGCCAGCAAAACCGTTTTGCCCAGACGCGAATGGCCGATGAGCGCGACGTGTTTGGCGTCCACGGAGCGGTCCTTCTCGAGATAATCCAGCACGCGGCTCGCGCCCCAGGCCCAGGCGCTGATGGCGCCCCATTCGTCCGGCGCGGGTTTGGCCTGGCCTGGTTTGAGCGTCAAGCCGATCACGCCGAGATGATACGTGTTTGAGTTGTCCGGCTGAATGTCTGTATAGCGAAACGTGGCGTAACCGTAGCCGTGCGCAAAAATGTTCGTGATGGGACCGGCTTCACTGAACGCGAAACGGCGCCCGGTCGATACCGTATTCGTTGTACCCTCTGGAAATGGCGGGTTGGAGAAAAATACCATTTGCAACAACAGCGGCACCGGATGGGTGGCATTTTTCGGCAAATACATGTGCAGATGCGCCACCGGGCCGTTGGCGCCCTTGCCGAATTGGATCGCAACGTCCTTATGAATCGCAAATCCACCGAGCGCGTTCGTGTCGGTTTCAATTAATTTGGCATGCGCCTTCGGCGCATTGGCCGGAACGCGGCCGTAAATCTCAGTGTCATAAATTTTCAACAATTCGGGCCGGCGTACCTTAAACCAGGTCTTGGCGTTGCGCACCGGTTGGCCGTTCGCGAGCATGAGCGGGTCGGGGAGCGTGTAATTGCCCACCTTCGCCTCGTCGTAATTCGAGATGTGCCCGGTGGGCGCGCGGCGGAGCGGATTGCCATGCGCGTCCGCGCGCGGTAACGCGTTGGTCGAATTCGCCGCCCGGAGCGAAAATCCCGTGAGGAGCCCGAAACTCGAAACGACTGCCACGGCCCAATGAAATTGTGTGCGCATAGAATTATAATTTGGACGGATGCCAGTCTAACCGCGCCGCGAGCCGAAGAAAGTCAAAATCCACTCTTCCGCCTCACAACCCTTAAGCCAGCGTGAACGCCGGGATTCTCAAATGAGGGCGGCGATCAACGACCTCCGATTTCGCATCCGAGTGACAACTTCTTTGCACATGATATAAAAATACGACATTTGACGTATAGAAATAGTTTGTATTGTTTGCTAATGTGTCAACGCGCTTGGTGATAGCGACAGTCCATTCTCCGCGCTATTACCCGTGGGTTCTTGTGGAGCGGTAATTATCTTGCAGCGCCGTTGAATAATCATTGATCAAAAATCGGTGTCTACTTTGATGGAGCAGGAGCTAACTGGATTCGTGCCGTCACTCTCCCGCTCGCTGGAATAGATTTTCCACCCATAGCAAATCGCATATGAGAGACGTTTGGTATCTTTATTCATCCTTGTATTTGGACTTGAGATTTCCACCCGTCACGCGCGAGTGCGTTTGACACCTCCGCAGTAACAACAACCAACCAACACAAAAACAAAGGGAAAAAATGAGTACACGAGTTCAGAAACTAATCCTCTCCGCCGCCATGGCGGGCTGCGTAACACTTGCGGCAAACGCAGGCACAGGCACCGACCATGGCTACTTCTGGTCCTTATATGTCAGTGGTGGATCGGCCAGCATATCGTTTCCCAGTGCGGGAACCTACGCGGGCAATTACGCCATTACTTGGAATAACGTCAACGATGTGGTGGGCGGGAAAGGCTGGAGCACCGGCTCAACCCACTCTATCGGCTACAATTGCGGCTCACTTAGCGGGAGCTACAATAACTTCAGCATCTATGGGTGGACGACCAGTCCGCTCATTGAATATTACATCTGTGAGAAGGGCTCCGTGGCGGGCGGCACGGTCGTAAACTCCATCAGCAGCGATGGGCACACGTATACGTTCTATAAGCACCAGCAGGTAAATCAGCCCTCCATCCAAGGCACTGCCACGTTCTGGCAATACTTGGATAACTGGGGCGGCACCTCGCTGGGGGCAAACCATACCGTAACCACCGCCAACCACATTAATAATTGGAAAAGTCACGGCGGCCAGGGTTTTGGCTCTTACAATTACCAGATACTCGCGACCGAGGCGTATGGCGGCAAGAGCGGCTCCGTTAATGCCACGGTTTGGGGCGAATAATCGATTCGTATTTCCTTGAATGTCATGTTGGCAGGCCGGGCTTCCTTGTGGAGTGCGGCCTGCCTTCCGCCCGAAGCAACAATGTCACTCTACCTTGAGCCAACCAACCAATCTGGTCTATGAGCCGCGAATTTCGCCATCAAGCGTCTCTCTTGCTGAATCTCATTCTCGTCATCGTCGTACTGGTGCTGGTCCGGCACAAATCGGAACGGGCGCCGGCGACCATTGTCCGCGAAGTCGCGCCGGCAAGAATCACGAATGAGGCTCCGGTCATTACGGAACAGCCAAAATTGCCGCAATATACGGACATCGCTTCGGCGCCAGACCGGCGGCGCTGGCTGGTTGATCAATTGCGCGCGGCGGGTGTTCCCAATGACGTCGTGGCACGAGTGGTCATGGCGGATTTGGATGATTACTGGCAAAAGCGAATCGATGAAGGCGCTTTGAAGAGCCACGGTGATCCCGACACCATGGCGGCGTTGCACCTGGAGGAGGAGAAAGACACCGACGCGCAAATGCGCGCCGCGCTGGGAGACGCGGGTTTCCGGTTGTGGGACCAGAAAAACATGCTGCACGAAGCCAACATCGGCCGGGTTCCGCTGACCGGCTCCGAAGCGGACTCGATTTATGACATGAAGAAAAAACTGCAGCAGACGCAATGGGACTTGGAACAGGCCAGGATTGACGGAGATATGGACGACGCGGAAATCGACGATGCCACGACCAAGGCGTATTCCGAATTCAATCAGCAAATGAAAACCCTCCTGGGCGACGACCGTTACGCGCAATCGCAGGGAGTGGACCCCGGCGCCGCTGCCGCCAATTTGCGGCAGGATCTCGCCAAAGCGAATCCGAGTGATGCCCAATTTCAGCAAATTCTAACCGCCCAACAGCAATTGGATGACCGCCGATCGCAACTCGACAAACAATTCCAGGATGATCCGTCATCGCCGGATTACGCCGCGCAAATCAAGGCGCTGAACGACGCGCGCGATCAGGAATACCAGCGCGTGCTCGGCACCAACGTTTTCGACGCTCTCCAAAAAGGCCAGGACATAGGCTACACCGAGATGAAGAAGTATGAAAACATTTGGGGACTGGACGACGGCAAAATCGATTACGTGTATGGCGCGATGAAGTATTACGAGAAAAGCGCGCAGGATTACGAGGCTGCGGCCAAGACGCTCGAATCGCAAGGCCAAACCGTCGACTGGGACGCGGTAAACAAGAATCTCCAACAATTTGCCCAACAAACCCAACAGTCGCTCCAAACTTATCTCGGTCAGGATAGCTTCAATGAAATGCAGCGCAATGGCATCCTCCAGTTTAGCCTATCACCCCAGCGAGGGCAGATTCACTAAAAGCAGATATTTTCATCATGAGACAATCAGCCATTTACCTTTTAGCACTAATCCTGAGTGTTGCCGGCGCTTCTGCGCAAAAAGCGCCCGCCAGCTTCGTGCTCGTCCAGGGTGGAACGTTTAAAAATGCAAAGTGCACTAACTACTACGGCAAAAATATCACCGTGCCCGACTTTTACATTGGCAAGTATGAAGTGACTCAAAAAGAGTGGGCGGATGTCATGGGAAATAATCCATCGCAATTCAAAGGCGACAATTTGCCTGTAGAAACTATAACTTGGTATGATTGTGTTGATTATTGTAATAGAAGGAGCGCGAAAGAAGGTCTGAAGCCATATTACAATATTGACAAGATTAGCAAGGACACGAACAACGAAACTGCCGTGGATGATATTAAATGGACGGTCACTATGAATGCGGGAGCCAATGGTTACCGGTTGCCCACCGAGGTGGAATGGGAATACGCCGCAACCGGGGGGCAACTTAGCAAGAGTTATACTTACAGCGGTGGCAATGATATCGATAGAGTCGCCTGGTACTGGCAAAACTCCGGGGATACTAACCTGACAGGTTTTTGGAACTGGCCGGCAGTTCAACAAAACCACGACAGAACACACCCGGTCGGCGGCAAGGAGCCGAACGAACTAGGACTTTACGACATGTCGGGGAATGTCAGGGAGTGGTGCTGGGATTGGTATGGAGATTTGGACGGCAGCGGAATCGGCGCCATGAAAAGTTCCAGCGAAACCGGCCGCGTCTGGCGCGGCGGCGGTTGGATGGGCGGCGATTTCTGCTGCGACTCGGGGTTTCGAGCCAATTTCGAAGCCAGCGGCAAGGGTCCCGATCAGGGGCTTCGCTTGTGTCGGAACAAGTGACGGGATCAAAGAATCTTTTCGCCAGTTTCTGATTGTAGGAGACGAGGCGACGAGTCTCAAATTTCATCGATGTTGGATCAAGTCAGAGACTCCTTACGCCGTCTCCTACATTTCAAGGCTGTTAACCCGGCTTCGGCAGCAGGCCTTTTAATTCCGCGGGGCGATAGGCGCGATGGCTCGCGATAATCTCGCGCGCCGCATCCACTTGGCCCCAGGTGTTCCAGAGCAAAACGCCTCGCACTCGGCCTTCGCGCAAATAATAAATCACTCCCTCGCGATTCTCGGTTTTCCAGTCGGCGAACGTTTCGAGCCGTGAATCAAGCTCGCCGACCGCCTCGTAGCCGAGATCAAACAGGTCGGAATAGAAAAAGGGCAGGTGATCGTAACGCTCTTTTTTTCCAGCCAGGTTGCGCCCGGCAATTTTCCCCATCGTGTTGGCGTTGTCTTCGTGCTCGACCCGGACGCGCCGATCAAGGGCGGGATTATGGAACGCAGCGACGTCCCCGGCAGCGAACACGTCCGGCGCGCTCGTCTGCAAAAAAGCGTCCACGACGATGCCATCCTCCACTTTCAGGCCAGCCTCGCGAGCGAGGTCCGTGCTCGGTTCGATTCCCAGGCCGGCGATGACTCCATCGGCGGCGTATTCTTTTCCGCTCTTGGTTTTAACGACGAGTTCATCCGTTTTCTCCGTGACCCCAACCACCGTTTCGCCCGGCAATACCGTGACGCCCTTCTCCTGATAATAACGGTTGAGAAATTCGGATAGCGCACGCGGATAAATGCGATTGCCAATGCTCGGACCGGGAAAGAGCAGGGTGACGTGCTTGCCGTTCATGGCCAGCGAGGCGGCAATTTCCGAGCCGATAAATCCCCCGCCAATGACGACGAAACGTTTTCCTTTTTCCGTTGCCGCGCGCAGCCGCCGGTAATCTTCCGCGGTGCGATAATAAATAATTTTGTCGCTCTCGAACGGAAGCAGCCGCGGTTCACCGCCGGTGGCGAGCAGCAATTTTTCAAAGGAATAAACCGTGCCTTGATCGTCCGTCGCCTGCTTCTGCTTCAGATCGAGCGCCTTCACCGTGCGGCCGAGATGAAGCTGCGCATTTTGTTTGGCCGCGCCGCGCCAGATGCTGTCGAGCGATTTGTCCTTCCAAAGACCTTTGGTCAACGGCGGCCGATCGTAAGGCGGGTCCTTTTCCATGCTGATCAAACCGATGCTGCCGGTCGAATCCACTTCTCGAATCCCCTGAATTGCGGAATCAGCGGTCATGCCGCCGCCAATGATGAGATATTTGAATTTGGGCATGCCGCAAGATGCGTCATTTTGAAAAATGTTCAACCAACGCCGGTGACTGGCTGTTGATCCGCCGCGGTATTGAACGGCGCGCACGCGGCTTCGCACAATCCCATGAAGGTTTCCTCCGCCAGATTCAGCCGCTTGCCGCGCCAGTGCAAAATCCCCCAGCGCCGGCGCAATCGGCGTCGCCCCAGCGGCAGCGCCACGACCGATCCCTCCTCGATTTCCTCGCGCGCGATCCACGGGCTCACGATGCTCACGCCCAGCCCCAGTTTCACCAGTTCCTTGATCGCCTCCATGCTTCCCAGTTCGATGACCGTGTTCAGAACCACGTCTTCGTGCCGGAAATAGCCATCGATGAGCCGGAACGTGATGCTCGCCTTGTTGTAAAGAATGTAGTTCTGCCGCGGAATTTCCACGCGCTCCACGCGCCGCGCCTGCGCCCACGGATGCATCGGCGCCATGATGAACTGCAACTCGTCGTTGAACAGCGGGTGAAATTCCAGTTGCGGCTCATTTTCCACTTCGAGCGCCAGCGCCAGGTCAATGCGTTGTCTCAACAGCGACGCCACCATTGCCGGACTGTCGCCCGGATCGATGGTGATGTTATGGTCGGGAAAACTTTCTTTAAATTCGCGCAGCACCGTCGGAAGAATGTATTGGCACGCCGTCGTGCTCGCGCCGAGACGAAGCCGTCCGCGCCCCCATTTGCCGAGATGCGCGAGCGCTTCGCGGGCATTTTCCATTTCCTGTAAAATTTTCGTGGCGTGCTGCAACAATTGTTCGCCGGCCTGCGTGAGCACGATTTTTTTGCCCAGTTTGTCAAAAAGACGACAGCCCACATCGCTCTCCAAGGCCTTCATCGAGTGGCTGACGCCGGATTGTGTGAGGTGCAATTCACGCGCGGCCTGTGTGTAACTGCCCGTGCGCGCCAGCACGCAGAACGCGCGAATCTGCCGGGCATCAAGCGGAGCATTCATTTATGAATCCCTTTCATGGTTTCCATGGACAACTCGGAAAGCATTCATCGGGCCACCTTGCCCGGCTGGCACGCGCATCGCTTAGAGAAACGCGGACGGTTAATCTGTCGTAACATGATTAATAAACGGCATGGCAAAAACGTGAAAGCCGGTGAGCGCGCGACCGCGGGTTTCAGACATTCGCAATGAACACGAACGCTTCTTTCTGGAAAGCCGGCCATCCGCCGACGCTGTTCAGCGCGTTCCTTTATTTTGACGTGAGCTTCATGATTTGGATCATGCTCGGCGCGCTCGGCAATGACATTGCCGGCGATCTCCATTTGAGTCCGGCGCAAAAAGGATTGATGACCGCCATTCCCTTGCTCGGCGGCTCGCTCCTGCGCGTTGTCTTCGGCCAGCTCGCGGACCGCATCGGTCCGCGCAAGGCTGGTTGTATCGGCATGGTATTGACCGTGCTGCCGCTATTGGGCGGATGGTTGTGGGCGGACTCGATCGAAAAAGTTTATGCCATCGGATTGTTGCTCGGCGTGGCGGGCGCGAGCTTCGCCGTCGCGCTCCCGATGGCGAGCCGATGGTATCCGCCCAAATATCAGGGCCTCGCATTGGGCATCGCCGGTGCGGGCAACTCGGGAACAATTTTGTCGGCATTTTTCGCTCCTCGTCTTGCGGAAGCGCTCGGCTGGCATGCGATTTTTGGCCTGGCAATCCCGCCGCTGGTCCTCGTGGCGATCGTCTTTGTCATTTTCGCTCGCGAAGCGCCGGGGTCTGTGAAACCAGCCAGTGCCGCCGATTTTTTTGCCATCCTGGCGGAACGCGATACCTACCTGTTCGGCCTTTTCTACGGCGTCACGTTTGGCGGCTTCGTCGGGCTTTCCAGCTTCCTGTCCATTCTATTGCACGATCAATACGGCATTTCCAAAATCGCCGCGGGCGACCTTACCTCGCTGTGCGTGGTCGCCGGAAGTTTTTTGCGTCCGGTGGGCGGATTGCTCGCGGATCGCCTGGGCGGCATCCGGATGCTTTCAATTCTCTACGGCGCCGCTGCATTGCTGGCGCTGGGCGTTGGGCAATTGCCCGCATTGTGGCTCGCCGGAACATTGCTCTTCCTACTGATGGGCTGCCTCGGCATCGGCAACGGCTGCGTTTTTCAACTCGTGCCGCAGCGCTACGGCAAACGTGTCGGCATTGCCACGGGCATTCTTGGCGCGGCCGGCGGTCTGGGCGGATTTTTTCTGCCGACAATCGTCGGTTCGCTGAAACAAATCACCGGCAGCTACGCCAGCGGCCTGGCCGTGCTCGCCGGCTTGGCGGTCATGGCCCTCACGGCGCTCGCGGTCGCGCAAATGGATTGGGTCGGTGTGTGGATCGCCCGACATGGGCGCGTGAAAAGTGACCGCGATATTTCCCCGGCTCCGGCCCGGCTCGAATGCAAAGTCCTTAACGGCACTCAAGGATGATCACACCGGCTCAATCTCAAGGCGAAGCGCGCACGCTGATCGACGCGTTGTTGGAAGAGCAACGCGACCTCACCGCAGTCGAGCGTTTTGCGCGCTGGCATGATGAAAATGCGGGCAGCGATTTGCCGTCGGCATCGCATAGGGTACTGGTTCCCTTGACCGCGCCAAAACCCGGCGAGCAGTACGCCTTCGAGGTGGATTTGGACCGTTGCAGCGGCTGCAAATCCTGCGTGACCGCCTGTCACGCCCTCAACGGCCTCGACGACGATGAAACCTGGCGCAGTATCGGGCTGCTTCACGGGCGCGGCCGCAATTCCTTTCAGCAAACCATTACGACCGCCTGCCATCATTGCGTCGAGCCGGGCTGCGTCGATGGCTGTCCCGTCCTCGCCTACGACAAAGATCCGCTCACGGGCATCGTTCGCCACTTGGATGACCAATGCATGGGCTGCCAATACTGCATTTTCATGTGCCCGTACGAAGTGCCGAAATATTCCGAGCAGCGTGGCATTGTGCGGAAATGCGACATGTGCCACCAACGGCTCGCGCACGGCGAAGCGCCGGCTTGCGTGCAAGCCTGCCCCAGCGAGGCCATTCGCATCACCGTGGTGGAAAAAACTTCGGTGCGAAATTCGTATCGCGAACAGGCGAATGAATTTCTGCCCTGTTCGCCAGAGCCGGCGATCACGCTCCCGACGACGCGCTATGTTTCCGCAAAACCGCTTGCGCCGAACCTGACCGCCGGCGATGCCCACGAAGTGCGCTTGCAACCCGCCCACGCGCCGCTCGTGTGGATGCTGGTGCTCACGCAACTCGGCGCCGGCGGATTCGCATCGCTTCCCTTTGCGGCTCGGGGCGCGCAACCCGGACTGGCGACGATCGCTTTGATCGCCACGTTGCTCGGAATGGGTGCGAGCATTCTCCATCTCGGGCGGCCTGAAAAAGCCTGGCGCGCCTTTCTCGGTTTGCGTTGCTCCTGGCTCAGCCGCGAAATCGTCGGCTTCAGTTTTTTTGCGTTGCTGGCCGTCGCGACAACTGTCGCAGTGTTCTTCGCGAAGCCCCTTCCCGCGCTGCTTTTGACGACGGCCATCGTCGGAATCTTCGGCGTGTTTTCTTCCGGAATGACCTATCACGTCACGCAACGCGAATGCTGGCGCGGCGAACTCTCCATCGGACGTTTCTTTGGCACGACCGTCATTTTGGGCGCAGCCGCAGCCTGGTGCGCCAACACCTTCGCCGGCGCGGGCGGTGCGGCCTTCACGCTCCTGCTTGCAATCGCAACGATGGTGAAGCTCTCGCGCGAACTGGCATTCCTTCGCCTTTGCCCGGACGACGCCGATTTGGAAGAAGATCCGCCAACCGGGCTGCAGGCGCGCACTGCGTTTATCATGCGTTTCCGGCTCGGCTGGATTCTCCGCACGCGGCTCACTTGCGCGTGGCTCGGTGGCGTGGTGTTGCCGCTGTTGAGTTTTCTTCCGATTGCGGCGCCACGAACCGATGCCATCGCGGGCCTTCTGCTTTGTTTCATCGGCGAGTTGATCGAGCGATTTCTATTTTTCCGCACCGTCGCTGTTTCGAAAATGCCCGGGAGCGTCCACGCATGAGCACCGTCGCGAACAAATCTCTATTGCGCGAATGGACCGGGCCGTTGACCCAGGAACTCGTGTTGCATCCGACTTCCTTCGGCTTGGGCCGCATCCCGGCCCGGCTTCGCCCGGACGCGACCACCACGACTGTTTGCGGCTTCTGCTCCACCGGCTGCGGTCTCGACGTTCATTTGCGCGACGGCGGAGCCATCAATTTAAGCGCAAACGCACATTATCCCGTCAACATCGGCATGGCCTGCCCGAAAGGCTGGGAAGCGCTGACGCCGCTGGCCGCGCCGGATCGCGCCACGACGCCGCTGTTGCGCAATGCCGTCGGCAAATTCGAGCCCGTCGATTGGGACATGGCCATGCAAGTGTTCAGCCTGCGCTTTAAAGCCATTCAGGACAAATGCGGCGCGGACGCGATCGCCTGGATCGGCACCGGACAAATCTGCACCGAAGAACTCGCGATGCTAGGCGCGCTTGGCAAGTTTGGCATGGGCATGATTCATGGCGATGGGAACACGCGCCAATGCATGGCCACCGCCGTGACCGCCTACAAGGAATCGTTCGGCTTCGACGCGCCGCCGTACACTTACGCGGATTTTGAGCATTCGGATGTGCTGGTGTTCATCGGCTCCAATCTCTGCATCACGCATCCAATTCTCTGGCAGCGCGTCCTGCGCAACCGGAATTCTCCGCGCGTCCTCGTCGTCGACCCGCGCAAGACCGAAACCGCCATGGCCGCGAGCCAGCACATCGCGCTCAAGCCGAAATCGGACCTTGCCTTGCTCTACGGCCTCGCGCATCTGCTCATCGCCAACGATTGGGTCAATCACGATTACATTTCGCGCCACACCACCGGCTTCGAACAATTCCGCGACTTCGTCCGCGATTTCACGCCGGACGCCGTGGCGGCGCAAACCGGCCTGACCATCGGCGAAATTTTTCATTTTGCCGAAACGATTCACGAGGGCAAAGCCGTGTCTTTCTGGTGGACGATGGGCGTGAACCAGGGCCATGAAGCTACGCGCACCGCGCAAGCCATCATCAATCTCGCGTTGATGACCGGAAACATCGGCCGGCCCGGCACCGGCGCGAACAGCATTACCGGCCAGTGCAATGCCATGGGCTCGCGCCTGTTCAGCAACACCACCAATTTGCTGGGCGGCCGCGATTTTCTGAAACAGCAGCATCGCGAACACGTCGCGCGCATTCTGGGAATCCCCGCTGATCGCATTCCGGCGCGGAACAGCCTTGCGTACGACCAGATTCTCGAGGCTGTGGAACAGGGGAACATCAAGGGACTCTGGATCATCGCGACCAACACCGCACATTCCTGGATCAATCAATCCGCGTTCCACGAGTTGCGGCGAAAGCTCGATTTTCTGGTCGTGCAGGACATGTTTCACACCACGGAAACGGCGCAAATCGCCGATCTCGTTTTGCCCGCCGCCGGCTGGGGCGAAAAGGAAGGCACTTTCATCAACAGCGAACGCCGCATTGGCCTCACGAAAAAAGTCGCGCGCGCGCCCGGCCAGGCGCTCAGTGATTTCAATATTTTCAAACTCGTGGCGCATTACTGGGGCTGCGGCGATTTGTTCAGCCGCTGGACCTCGCCTGAAATCGTGTTTCAGATTTTGAAAAAACTCAGCGCCGGCCAGCCCTGCGATTTCAGCGGCGTGCGCGATTACCAACAGATCGAGGGGTGCGGCGGGATTCAATGGCCGTTCACGCAAGAAAACGTCAACCCCTTTCAAGAGCGCCGGTTGTTCGAGGGCGGCCGGTTCTTCACGCCGGACGGAAAAGCGAAATTTATTTTCGAAAAACCACGCGCGCAGCCCGAGCCGACCGATGAGGAATATCCGTTCGCCTTGCTGACGGGCAGGGGAACCAGCGCGCAATGGCACACTGGCACGCGCACGGAAAAATCCGACGTCCTGCGCAAGCTGCGTCCGTCCGGCGTTTACGTCGAAATCAGTCCCCACGACGCCCGCCGGCTGCGCATTGCCCCCGGCAGCAGGGTCAACGTCGCCTCGCGCCGCGGCTCTCTGGTGGCGAAGGTTTTTATCACTTCAACTATCCAACCCGGCCAGGTATTTGTTCCAATGCATTATGCCGAAACCAATCGCCTTACGCTCGCGAGCTTCGACCCTTATTCGCGGCAGCCGTCCTACAAAGCCTGTGCCGTGCGCATCGAATGCCGCCCGCGCAATGTCCGAAAGGTCGTGCGACATGAATAACGCGCTTTCGCCCATCAGCAAATTAGATGCAGCATCGCAGATTGCCGTTCCCCATCTTTACATTTCGCCCGGACACAATTTCTTCGGCCATTACGGGCGCTCCGCAGGGAAAAACCCCATTACCGAAGCCGCCGAAATCGATTGCGTCGCCGGACGCGGCATTCGCGGCGATCGTTTTTTCGATTATCGGCAAAGCTACAAAGGGCAAATCACATTCTTCGCTTTTGAAGTCTACGCGTCCCTTTGCGAGGCGCTCGGTTCGTATGACAAACTGCCATCGGTTTTCCGCCGCAATGTAATCACGCACGGCCTTGATCTGAACGACTTGATCGGTGAGGAGTTTTCGATTCAGGGCGTGCGCTTCCGCGGCACGGAGGAATGCAAACCTTGCTGCTGGATGAACGAAGCATTTGCGCCGGGCGCGGAGGAATTTTTGCGCGGCCGCGGCGGATTGCGCGCCGTAATTTTGACGAATGGAAAACTCAGAAGCTCAAATGGCCGAAGCTGATCTCGCCGATCAATGCAAAACGCTCACCGCCGTGCTCTTCGTCGGCGGTCTCTCGCGCCGCATGGGCATGGACAAGGCAAGTTTGAGGATTGCCGGCGAACCGCTTTGGACCAGGCAAGTGCGCCTGCTGCGCGAATTGCGGCCGGACGCGCTGTGGATTTCCGCTCGCACGCGGCCAGCGTGGTGCCCGTCCGAAATCGAAGTCATCGCCGACGAGCCGCCATCGTGCGGACCATTGAGCGGTTTATCAGCGGCACTGAAAAGAATATCCACTTCCCATTTGCTGGCTCTGGCGATCGATTTGCCGCGAATGACTATTGAACCCTTGAATAATCTGTGGTCGCTCGCGCAGGCCGGATGCGGCGTCATTCCCGCGCACGGCGATTTTCTCGAACCGCTCTGCGCCATTTACCCGGCCGAAGCCGCCGCCCACGCCGCCGCGGCGCTCAATCTCGGCGATGATGTCTCCCTGCAATCCTTCACCAAATCGTTGCTCGCGGAAAATTGCATGAAGGTTTGCTGGTTGAGCGATGCGGAGCGGCGCCTCTTTCACAATGTCAACACTCCATACGATTTGGAGACCTGCCTCTGATTCCTCTGTCGCCCGTTTAACACCGCTTTTGCGCAGCTTGTTCAAAAGACAACAGCCAAAGTCGCAGCCCGGCAAAATGTTCGAAGCGGTCCAGTGGGATATTTTCACGATTGTTCCAAACGTTCGTCCACGCGGAGCCGCCCATAAATCAATACGAAAATCCCATTATGAATGCCATTCATGGTCTTCATGGGAATTACGCGCGCGGTTCAGTGCGGCAAAATTGGCAAATGGCACGGCTGCGGCTAAAAGGCGAACCGTATGAATGATATAAACCGCGAACTTAATGGCGCGTGAACGGCACACCATGACTTTGCCGGCCACCATTCAACCCGAAAACGGTTTCACGCCCGAGCAAAAGGAATATCTCGCCGGTTTCCTGGAAGCCATCGCGCGGCGCAACGCGGCCTTGGAAGGCGCGGCGGTGGTTCGCGCCAAAAGCTCCGCGGAATCCTCGCGGGAAGAAACCGTTTTCGGCACCGCGCTCGGGGATGTGACCAAACAGGAGCGTTGGAAGCACGAGGAACATCCGCTGGACGGCTGGGACAGGATTCTCGCGCACGCCGAGGCCGATAAATTGCCAAACGAGGAAGACACCTATCGCTTCCGGAATTTCGGCATGTTTTTTGTCGGCCCCGCGCAAAACAGTTTCATGCTGCGGTGCCGGATTCCCGCGGGCGAACTGACCGCGCCGCAACTGCGCGGCCTGGCGGACATCGCGGATGATTACGGCAACGGCAAAGCCGCCATTACGACCCGCTCCAACTTCCAAATTCGCGAGATCGCGCCGCGCAATCTGGTCAATGTCCTCACTCGGTTGCAATCGCTCGGCCTCACCGCGCGCGGCAGCGGCGTGGATAATGTGCGCAACATCACCGCCTCGCCCACGGCTGGTTTTGACCCGCAGGAGTTGATTGACACGCGCCCATTCGCGCACGCGCTGCATCATTACATTTTGAATCGCCGCGACCTCTACGGTTTGCCCCGGAAATTCAATGTCGCCTTCGAAGGCGGCGGTTCCGTGGACACCGCGGCCGATTCGAACGACCTCGGTTTCATGGCCGTGACGATCCCGGCTGGCGGCGTGCAAGGCGAAGGATTAAAAAACACCTCCCTGGTTTCCCTCGAACCGGGCGTTTACTTCCGCGTCGAACTCGCCGGCATCAGCGGCCACAAACAACTGGCAAGCGACTCCGGGATCTTGATCCGTCCCTCGGAAGTGGTGGCCGTTGCCGTGGCGATGATTCGTGTGTTCATCGAAAACGGCGACCGGACCGACCGCAAGAAAGCGCGGCTGAAGTATTTAATTGATAAGTGGGGCGTGGAAAAATTTATCGTCGAAACGCAAAAGAAGCTTTCCTTCCCGCTGCTCAAAGTTCCCCTGGAAAAATGTGGCCACCGCCATCCGCCGCTCAAGCATGGACATATCGGCGTTTATCGCCAGAAACAAAAAGGCAAAAGCTATCTCGGCGTCGCGATTCCCGTCGGCGTCATGACCACCAGACAAATGCGTCGCGTGGCGGACATCGCCGTGAATCACGGTTCGGGCCACGTGCGGCTGACGCCCTGGCAGAATCTTTTGATTCCGGACATCTCGGACAATTTTGTTGAAAGCGTCAAACGCCAGGTCGAGCGGATCGGTTTCCATCACGAAGCGACGAATATCATGGGTGGATTGGTGGCGTGCACGGGCAACACCGGCTGCAAATTCGCCGCCGCCGACACCAAGGGCCACGCCGTGGCGCTCGCAGCGCACCTGAATAGACGCGTGCAGCTCGACCGTCCCATTAACATTCATCTGACCGGCTGCCCGCATTCGTGCGCGCAACATTATCTGGGCGACATCGGCTTGCAGGGCGTGAAAGTGAACGCGGGCGGTTCCTCGGTGGAAGGCTACAACATTGCTTTTGGGGGCGGCTACGGCGCGGAAGCCGGCATCGGCAGGGAAGTCTTCAAAGGCATTTCCTTCACTGAAATTCCGAAACTGCTGGAGCACGTGCTCAAAGTGTACCTTGGTCGCCGTCAGCCCGGCGAATCGTTTGCGGCATTCACCCGCCGGCATGAGGTGGGGCAGTTGCAGGAGATGTTTTCCGCGTGAACAGCGCGCCGCGATGATTTCATTCAAAATTGTTTTCTAATGGATCCAAAAGAAAATCAGTCATCAGTTCCATGCCTGCCGGACAACGCGCCGTTCACTCCGGAACAGCGCGCGTATCTCAACGGCTTTCTCGCGGGAATTTTTTCCCGCTCGCCTGCGCCGGCCAGTGTGGTCCAAGCCGCTGTCCCGGTCGAAACACTTGCGCCCCTGTTAATTCTCTTCGGCTCACAAACCGGCACTGCCGAGAATCTGGCCAAACGCATTGCGAAAGAAGCCGGCAAACGGGGCTTCGCGCCGACCGTTCACGACCTTGCGCAATATCCCATGGCGCAACTCGCTTCGGAGGAGCGCGTCCTGCTGATCACCAGCACCTATGGTGACGGCGAACCGCCAGACAACGCGAAGGCGTTCTGGAATTTTCTCAACCATCCTTCCGCACCCAAACTGGCGAACACCCGTTTCTCCGTTTGCGCCCTGGGCGATTCGAATTATCCAAAATTCTGCGGCTTCGGCAAAGACGTGGACCTGCGCCTGGAATCACTCGGCGCGCAACGGGTGCATCCGCGCAGCGATTGCGACGTGGATTACGAAGAGCCCTTCGCCCAATGGCTGAATGAAGCGCTGACTAAAATAGGAGAGCGTGGCGAAGCTTCAATTTCGAAAAGCGCGGGCGTGTCCGAAACGCCGCTCGAAACCCGAAACTCGAAACTCGAAGCTTCGCCGTCGGCTCCAAAATTTTCACGCGCCAATCCCTTCCCTGCCTCGCTCCTCGCGAACAAGCGCCTGAACGCCCCCGGCTCCGCTAAAGACACGCGCCATTTTAAATTTGACCTGGATGGTTCCGGTTTGACCTATGAAGCCGGAGACGTGCTCGGCGTCATGCCGGCCAATTGCCGCGAACTGGTGGAGGATATTTTGGCCGCGCTCAGATGCTCCGGCGACGAAATGGTTCCGGGCCGCGACGGAACCGAAGCGCCTTTGCGCGAAGCCCTGTTGCGCCACTACGAAATCACGAAAATCACCCAGCCATTGCTCGCGGCCATGGCAGAACGTTCGGGCGATGACATGTTGAAAACGCTCGCGGCTCCCGGCGCGAATGGCCATCTCACGAAGTTCCTTCACGGCCGCGAAGTCATCGATTTGTTGCTGGCGCATCCTGCCGTGCGATTCACACCCGCCGAATTTGTGGCGGTGCTGAAAAAACTTCAGCCGCGGTTGTATTCCATTTCCTCCAGTCCCAAGGCGAACCCCGGCAAGGTGCATCTTACGGTAAGCATCGTTCGTTACGAATCGCTCGCCCGAAGGCGCAAAGGCGTTTGTTCCACGTTTCTTGCCGAGCGCGTCGCGCCGGATGAAACCGTTCCCGTGTTCGTGCACACCAACAAAAATTTCCGCCCACCGCCCGGCAGCGATACGCCGATGATCATGGTCGGTCCCGGCACTGGCATCGCTCCATTCCGCGCCTTTTTGCAGGAGCGCCGCGCGAGCGGCGCCGACGGCCGCAACTGGCTGTTTTTCGGCGACCAACGTTCCGCCTGCGATTTCATGTATCGCGACGAATTGGAATCCATGCAACGCGACGGAACCTTGACGCGCTTCGACACGGCCTTCTCACGCGACCAGGCCGAAAAAGTCTACGTGCAGCACCGGATGCGCGAGCACGCGAAGGAACTGTTTTCCTGGCTCGAAGCCGGAGCGTATTTTTACGTGTGCGGCGACGCCAGACAAATGGCCTGGGACGTCGACGCCGCGTTGCGCGACGTCATTCAAATCGCCGGAGGCCGCACCGCCGAGCAAGCCGCCGAATATATTAGTGGTTTAAAAAGCGAGAAACGCTATCAGCGCGACGTGTACTGAGTCGAAGCGCGGAGCGTTGCTGCAAACGAGCCTCTTCCCTCCGCTGCTGGTTGAGCGTAAGCTTCCGCCGTGGAAGTTTCCGAAACCATCCAATGTCCGTTCTGCGGCCAGGCCTTTGAAATCACCGTGGACACCAGCGTCGCCTCGCAGCGGTTCACCACGGATTGCGAAGTCTGTTGCCGGCCGTTTGAAGTCACGGCGGAGTGCGAGCCGGGAGAAATTCTGAGCTTGGACGTTTCGGGCAATTGAGGCAGTCTGCCGCCATGCGCAATTTCGCCAATTTGGTCCTTTGGATTTACATCGTGCTGCTCGTCATCGGCGGGCTCATTGGTTATCTCAAAGCCAAAAGCCGGATCTCGCTCATCATGTCCGCCAGCTTTGCCGCCCTGCTGGCCCTCTGCGCGGCGGGGGTTGTCTTTCAATATTACGTCGCGGACATTTTGCTGGCCGCGTTGCTGGTGGTCTTCGCCATTCGCCTGACCAAAACAAAGAAGTTCATGCCCTCCGGCCTGATGCTGATCCTCACTCTCATCGCGCTGGCCTTGCGCCACATTCACTGACCTCTCGGGTCAAAAATTCCGCGTCACCGTGCCTGAAACGTCTCTTCCCATCTGGGAAATCCATTCGCAAATCGTCGATGCGCTGCGTAATGGCAATCGCCTGATCCTCTCCGCGCCCACCGGCTCAGGCAAAACCACCCAAGTCCCGCAAATGCTCCTGCAGGCCGGCTTGCTCGACAAGGGGCAGGTCGTCATCCTGCAGCCGCGCCGCCTCGCCGCGCGATTGCTCGCCACGCGCGTCGCTCAGGAACTCGGCGTGAAACTCGGCCGCGAAGTCGGCTACCAGATCCGCTTCGAGAACGTCACGTCGCCCGAAACCAAAATCCGGTTCGTCACCGAAGGCGTGTTGCTGCGCCAAATGATTGACGATCCGCAGATCAAAGGCGTTTCCGTGCTGCTCTTCGATGAATTTCACGAACGGCATCTCTACGGCGACATCACGCTCGCCCGTGCGCTCGACGTGCAGGAGACTTCGCGCCCGGATTTGCGCCTCGCGGTCATGTCCGCGACGCTGGACACCGATTTGCTCGCGTTCTATTTGAAACCGCGCGTACTCACCTCGGAAGGCCGCACATTTCCCGTCGAAATCAAGTACGCCGCCGAACCCAGCTACGTCGACAAACGCCCAATTTGGGAGCAAGCCGCGGATGCTTTCAGCCGCTACGTGAATTCGGGCGGGCAGGGGGATGTGCTCGTATTCATGCCCGGCGGATTTGAAATTTCGCAGACCATTGAAGCCATCCGCCGCACGGACGAAGCGAAAGGTTTCATCCTGCTCCCGCTCCACGGTGAACTGCCGCCGAAGGACCAGGACGCCGCCGTGGCCCGTTATCCTCAGCGCAAAGTCGTCGTCTCCACCAACGTCGCCGAAACCTCGCTCACCATCGACGGTGTCCGGCTTGTGATCGATGGCGGCCTCGCGCGCATCCCGCGTTTCGATGCGAACCGCGGCATCAACACGTTGCTGATCGAAAAAATCTCGCAATCCAGCGCCGATCAACGCGCCGGCCGCGCCGGCCGCACTGCGCCCGGCGTCTGCATGCGGCTCTGGTCGTGCGAAGAGCATGCGCATCGTCCCGCGCAGGAATTGCCCGAGATCAAACGCCTTGATCTCGCCGAAGTGGTTCTGACCTTGAAAGCCGCCGGCGTCGAAAATCTGCGCAAATTCCGCTGGCTGGAGCCGCCCGACGAACAAAGCCTGTCCCACGCCGAAGAATTGCTCACCGATCTGGGCGCGCTCCACCGTGGTACAAGCGTCTCGCCCGCGTCTGGCAGCGAGCTAAAAAACCCCGCGGCAGAATCATCTCCCTCTCCGCCACGAAGTGGGGGAGAGGGCCGGGGTGAGGTGGCGCTGAGGGTTCAAGGGGCGGAAGCAGATGCTTGTCCTGCCGTCATCACCCCGGTCGGCCGCAAAATGCTCGCGTTTCCCATTCATCCGCGTTACGCCCGCATGCTGCTCGCCGCGCAGGAATACCGCTGCGTTTACCAGGCCGCGCTCATTGCCGCGCTCACCCAGGGCCGTGATCTGCTCCTGCGCAATGTCGGCCGCGACACCAACGAAGCGCGTGAGGATTTGCTCGGCGAAAAAGCCTCGTCCGATTTCTGGATTCTCATGCGTGCCTGGACCTACGCGTCCAAAAACCAATTCCGCCTCGACGCCTGCCGCAAGCTTGGCATCCACGCCGTCACCGCACGACAGGTCGGCCCGCTGTTCGAGCATTTCCTCAATATCGCCAGGAAAGAAGGCCTCGATGTCGAACCGCGCGAAGTGAAGGACGAAGCGCTGCAAAAATGCGTCCTCATTGGCTTCTCCGACCGCGTGGCGCACCGGCTGGATCAGGGCACGTTGCGCTGCGAACTCGTTCACAACCGCCGCGGCGTCCTCGCGCGCGAAAGCGTCGTGCAACACGCCCCCTTGTTTGTCGCCGCGGAAGTCCGCGAAGTCGAAGGCAAGGACGAGGAAGTCCGCACCATTATTTCGCTCGCCACCGCCATCGAAGCCGAGTGGCTGCGCGAATTATTTCCCGAGGACATCCAGGGCGAGATGAAAGTGCAGTTTGATCCCACGCAAAAGCGCGTCGTTGCCGCCGAATTATCCCGCTTCCGCGGCTTGGCGCTCTCGGCCAAACGCATCGATCCACCGCCCGCGGACGCCGCCGCGCGTTTGCTGGCGGATGAAGTCGTCGCCGGCCATCTCGTCCTGAAGGAATGGGATCACGGCGTCGAGCAATGGATTTTGCGGCTGAACCTGTTGAGCAAATGGTGCCCGGAATTGGAATTGCCACCCATTACCGACGAAGATCGCCGCCATCTCATCGAGCAAATTTGCCACGGCGCCATCGGTTATAAAGACATCAAAGACCGCGACGCGCGGCCCGTGGTGCAATCCTGGCTCTCGCACGCCCAACGCGAATTGCTCGACAAACACGCACCCGAACGCCTCACGCTTCCAAATGGCCGCGCGCCGAAAGTCTCCTACGAACCCGGCAACCCGCCGCACATCGCCATGCGCATCCAGGAGCTTTACGACGTCACACAAACGCCAAAAATCGCGCTCGGCCGCGTGCCCGTGCTCGTGCATATCCTCACGCCCGGCATGAAACCCGTCCAAGTGACGCAAGACCTTGCGAACTTCTGGCGCGAACACTACCCCCGCATCAAATCCGAATTGCAGCGCAAATATCCCAAGCACGAATGGCGCTAAGCTGGGATTGCCGGCGTCCCGCCGGCAAGTTGCCAATCCGCCGGATACCGTAACGCATTCGAGTGCAAGGCGCTCGTGCGCGAAGTGGCCAATGAACTCCAAGGACCAAGCGTCCAAGCTCCAGAGAAATTCCAAGTTCCAAACCGCGTTTTGGCGGGACCAAAGGATGGATGCAACGGCAGGTGGATGCGGACGGATAGGGCGACGCTACGGGATGCCTCGCTCGATCAGGAGATCGGCGTTCCAAGGGCGCGACATTCCCCCCCAATGGAGGATTGCGGTTTTGCCAAAGCGCTTGCAGCCTTCGGAGAATCCTGTCATCTTGATAGCCGCACGAAAATTTGCGCGCTGTTGGCCCAAGTTTGGCTGGCAATGCGCCAGGTATGTCGCAAGAGCGCTTGAATATTTTGCTGATCGAGCACGACCCGGGGTTCACGCGGACGATGGGGGAGATGATCGGGCAGGCTCGAGAGTTGTTCGCCGATGTTTCCGCGGCGCCAGGCCTGCAGGAAGGGTTTTCGGCCCTGAACAACAAGCACTTTGACGTGGTCGTGCTCGATGTCTCCCTGCCGGACGGCGCCGGGCTGGCAAATATTTCCCTCCTCAAGGCCGAAGCGCCGCGATTGCCCATCATTGCCGCCGGCGATGCTGACAATGAAACGGTGGCCGTGGAGGCGGTGCAGGCGGGCGCCCAGGATTACCTGGTGAAGAGCCAGATTACGCCCGGCTGGCTGGAACGGTCGATCCGCTACGCGATTGAACGGCATCGCATGGACGTGACGCTGCTTGCGGCGGAGGAAAAATATCACAGCATTTTCGATCACCTGATTGAAGGGATTTTTCAGACCACGCCGGAGGGGCGTTATGTGCTGGCCAATACGGCATTGGCGCGGATTTACGGCTACAACACCCCGCAGGAACTGATGGAGAGCGTGACGGACATTGGACGCCGGCTTTATGTGGAGGACGGGCGGCGCGACGAGTTTGTGCAGATGATGCGCGAGCGCGACACTATCACGGGGTTTGAATCGCAGATTTATCGCAAGGACGGGAGCATTATTTGGATTTCGGAGAATTGCCATGCGCGGCGCGGGCCCAGGGGCGAATTGCTTTATTACGAGGGAACGGTTGAAGACATCACGCAACGCAAGCAGACCGAGGAAAGCCTTAAGAATTCCGAGCAGCTCTACCATTCATTGGTGGAGACGATTCCGCAGCCGATTTACCGGAAAGACACGCAGGGGAAATTCACGTTCGGCAACCGGCACTTCTGCAATTTCATGGGCACGAGCCTGGATCAATTGATTGGCAAATCGGATTTTGATTTCTTTTCGCCGGAACTCGCGGAAAAATACCGGCGCGACGACTGGCACGTGCTGGAAACCGGCCAACCTATCGCCGTGATCGAGGAAGTTCAACATCCCGGCAAGGATCTGTTGGTGATCCAGACGGTGAAAACACCGTTGTACGAAGCGAGCGGGCGCATCATCGGCTTGCAGGGGATTTTCTTCGATATCACCAAACAGCGGCAGATGGAGGAAGACCTGCGCAATTCCGAGGCGCTGTATCACTCGCTCGTGGAAACCATCCCGCAGAATATTTTTCGGAAGGATTTGCAGGGGCGGTATACGTTTGCCAACCGGCAGTTCTGCCGGACGCTCGGCAAAACGCGCGAGGAGGTCATTGGCAAAACCATCGCGGATTTTCTTCCGGCTGATGTTGCGGCGGCGCGCGAAGCGGATGACCGGAAGGTGATCGACACGCGGCGGCCTTTTGAAACCATCGAGGAGAGCAAATTTTCGGGCGAGCGCGGATATCTCCAGGTCATCAAGATGCCGATTTTCAACGCGGAGGGCGACGTGGTCGGCTTGCAGGGGATGTTCTGGGACATCACGGCGCAAAGAATGGCGGCGGAACGCATTCGCAAGGCGAACACGGAACTGGCGCGGAGTCGGAAGGAGTTGCACGCGAAAAATCTGGAGCTGGAGGATGATCTTCGGATGGCGCGCGAAATCCAGATCACGATGCTGCCGCAGACGTATCCCTCCTTCCCGCGCACGGCGACGCCGGAGGACAGCGCATTTCATTTCACGCATCGTTATTTGCCGACGGGCACGGTCGGCGGAGATTTCTTTACGGTTTCGGCGTTGTCGGACGAGGAGGCGAGCGTATTTATTTGCGACGTGGCGGGCCACGGCGTGCGTTCCTCACTGGTGACGGCGATGATTCGCGCGCTATTGGAGGAATTGAAACCGCTGGCGCACGATCCGGGGCAATTTTTCACCAAGCTGAACAGTGATTTGCACGCGATTCTGAAACATGCGGGCACGCCGATGTTGACGACGGGGTTCTACCTCGTGGCGGACTGGAAAACGGGCGTGATCCGCTATACGAACGCGGGTCATCCCAAGCCGCTGCTGGTGCGGCGGAACGCGAAGCAGGTTGAGCCGATGGTGAATATCGGCGGCAAAAGCCAGCCGGCGCTGGGGTTGTTTGAGGAGGCGATTTATTACACGTCCGAGGTGAAGTTTTCGCCGTGCGATCTCGTGATGCTTTTCACCGACGGTCTTTACGAAGTGCAGGACGAGCAACGCGAGCTGTACAGCCAGTCCATGTTGGTCGAGGACGTGAAGGAACGCGCGCAGTTGCCGGCTTCGGAGTTGTTCGATGAGTTGATTGAGCGGATGCAGCGGTTTTCGGCGGATGGGAAGTTTTCGGATGATGTTTGTTTGGTGGCGATTGAGGCGGCGGCGCATAAGTGAGCGTGGCCACCGCGCAGACTGGGCAGTCTGCGTCACAGCAGGCTGGGCAGCCTGCGCTACGGAGTTATGGCGCCATGGTTCGTTCCTCGTCCTAGTTCTCCTTCTCGTCCTCGAAATTCCTGGGTCAAAATCGAGAACGAGGACGAGGAGGATTCCTGATGCTGTGTGAATTCCGCGCTCTTGGGATTGGAAAAAAGTTACTTTACGGCGCGGCGGTTGGGAGTAAATTAGAGGCAACGCGAATGCACGCGAAACGACACGTCTCGGATTTGTGTCGAATGGCCGGCTCAGTCGAACTCGGCTTTTCTTCCCCACGAATTTTCCACGCCATCCACCTGGCGGCGCCGTGTCCGTTTCCGTTCGTTTGCCGGTTCGAGCATTCAACTAGAAAGGTGAGTTAAACCCATGGACCTGCATCATCCGATCCTTCGCGAATTCCCGGAACATCGCGAAACGATCAAGCGCCTGAAGAGTTCCGACCAGCACTTTCGCCATCTATTCGATGAATATCATCGGCTGGATGACGAAATCTATCGCATCGAGGAGGATATTGATTTCGCGACGGACCAGGAGATCGATCAATTGAAAATGCGGCGCGCGAAATTGAAGGATTATATTTACCACATTATTTGCCACCCACCGTTGGTCATGCCGGTGAGCGCGATGCGCGCGCAGGCTTGAGTTGGGAAATGAAGAGCGCAGCCGCTTCGGCCGTGGTCCGGTGCGCGTTCCCATAAAACTGAACCCTCACCCCGGCCCAATGACTCGCTCGCTCCCGCTCGTTCGGCCCTCTCGGGCCTTCGCTTTCAGCGAATTCCTTTCGCCGCTTCCCAAGCGGCTCAAGTTCCATCCGATGGGAGAGGGAGAAGTTGCTCCAGCGTTTCTCGCAAAATACAGCCACTGGTATATCGTGGTTGAGAAGTTCAGGGGGCGCGGTTTCCAAAAGTCCAAGTCAGGCCGACAGTTGGGCGGCGGCGCGGTAAATGCGCAGTTGGCCGTGGGAGTAGCGGCCACCGAGGGATTCGACAGCACCAGTTAAATTTCCAAAGCCGTGCCTCTCGAATGCGCTGGCAATTTCACGCTGTTGTTTTTCGTCCAAGAGTTTTCCGAGTTCGATGGATTCTCCCGCGCGAATCGCGTCTTCAAGATGGCCGTAAATCGTGCTCTCCTTCAAGCCGCGGCTGCTCGCGATTTCTTCGACTGATTTTTCCTGGCGGAAAAAGTGGAGCGTTTCACGGACGGTATCATTCAGCTTCGAACGAGGAGGGGGTGCAACGGCTTCCTCGAATTCTTCGGCGAAGACCTGGCGGGCGTTTGTCTGCAAGTGAGCGGCGATTTCCGACATGAAAATTGCGCCGAATTCGCGCAGTTTCTTTTCACCAACGCCGCTGATGCGCGAAAACGAGCGTTCGTCGGCGGGATAGTTTCGCGCCATTTGACGCAGGGAAACGTCTGAAAATATGATGTAGGGCGGAACACTGCGTTCGTCGGCCAGGCGCTTGCGGAGTTGGCGGAGGCGGTCGAAGAGGACTTCATCGCAGGAAATTTCACCGGCGCGGTGTTTCGCGGGTTCGGGAGCGGTGACGGCGCGGGTGAGCGTGATTTTTTGGCGCGATTTCAGGGCGGAGCGGCCTTCGTTAGTGAGTTCGAGCGTGTTGAAATTCTCGGCGTGCTGGTGCAGAAAGCCGAGGCGCACCAACTCACGTCCGATGGCGGACCATTCGGGGCGGCTGTGTTCGGCGCCGATGTTGTAAGTCGAGAGGGATTGGTGATTCCATTTGCGGATGCGGTCGGTTTCCGCGCCGCACAGGACTTCGACGACGTGCTGGACGCCGACGCTGAATCCGCTTTTTTCGCGGATGCGATAGACGCAGGAGAGGAATTTTTGGGCGGCGAGGGTGCCGTCCCAGGTTTCGCGGGGGGAGAGGCAATTGTCGCAGGCGGAGCAGCCCTCATCCAAACCCTCACCCTGCCCTCTCCCATCCGATGGGAGAGGGTGAATAGATGACGCGTTTGGAGGATTGTTGAGCGAGGGGATAGTTCCAGCTTTTTGCGCAGAAGTTTGAGCCTCCTCACGTCGGCTCCTGCCATTGTACGATTCGCCGAAGTAGTTCAGCAAAAAGGCGCGGCGGCAGGAGGCGGATTCGGCGTAGTGGACGATTTGCTCGAGTTGTGCGCGGGCGATGTCGCGCTCTTTGGGGTTGGTCATCTCATCGATGAAGCGGCTGTATTTGACGCGGTCGCCGGGGCTGAAGAGGAGCAGGCATTCGCTCGGCAAACCATCGCGGCCGGCGCGGCCGGTTTCCTGGTAGTAACCTTCGATGTTTTTCGGCAGATCGTAGTGGATGACGAAGCGGACGTTGGGTTTGTTGATGCCCATGCCGAAGGCGATGGTGGCGCAGACGACGCGGACTTCATCGCGCAAGAAGGCTTCCTGGCTGCGGCTGCGGTCGTCGGTTTCCATGCCGGCGTGATAGGCGGCCGCGCGGACGCCGTCGACGTTCAGCTTGCTGGCGAGGCTTTCGGCGGTTTTGCGCGCCTGGCAATAGATAATGCCGCTTTCGCCGGGACGCGCGCGGATGAAATCGGTGATTTGTTCGTAAGCGCCGGATTTTGCGGAGACGCGATAGGTGAGATTGGGGCGGTTGAAGCTGGCAACGTAACACGCGGTCGAGCGGAGGTGCAGTTGCGTGATGATGTCGGCGCGGACGCGTTCGGTGGCGGTGGCCGTGAGGGCCATCATGGGCACGTCCGGGAAAACGCCGCGCAGGGAATTGATCTGGCGATATTCGGGGCGAAAATCATGGCCCCACTCGCTGATGCAATGGGCTTCGTCGATGGCGAAGAGGTTGACGTTCCAGCGCTTTAAATCTTCGAGAAAGCCGGAGAGCATCAGGCGCTCGGGGGCGACGTAGAGGAGGCGAAATTCCCTGTTGTGGAGGCCGTGCAGGCGCGGGCGGGATTCGCCGGCGGCGAGGGAGGAATTCAAAAACGTCGCGGGCACGCCGGCGGCTTGAAGGGCGTCGACCTGGTCTTTCATCAAGGCGATCAGCGGCGAGACGACGACGGTGAGTCCGGGGCGCACGAGAGCCGGGAGTTGGAAGCACAGGGATTTGCCGCCCCCGGTGGGCAGGACGGCGAAGACGTCGCGGCCGGCGAGGGTGTCGCGGATGATTTGCTCCTGCAGCGGACGAAAGGACGTGAAGCCGAAAACTTTTTTCAGCGTGTCGCGCAGGGGGGCGGAGTCGTTCACGATGGGAGTGTCTGGAAAACGCGAGGAGAATTCAAGCGCGGGAGCGGAGTTGGAAATCCGAAATCCGAAGCCCGAAAGAAGACCGAAGTTCGAAATCCGAAAATCGCGCGTGCGTCGATCGAGCCTCAGATAATCTCGAGAAGTCACCTACGGCTGTTCGGGATTCGGATTTCGGATTTCTTTCGGATTTCGGTATTCGGGCTTCGGATTTGGCACTCGCCGCGCCGCCGGGACAGCGGCGCTCCCAGAGTGTTTGAACGCGGGAAGCAAGGGCCGCGTCTAACTAAAAATGATAGATTCACCGTTAAAAAAATTGCTGGTCCGAAAAATCGGCAGCAATACGTTTCTCAGGGCCACGGGGCGCTGGACGAAAAAAGCGGAGGCGGCCTTTAATTTTCCCACGCTGGTTGATGCGATCCATACCTGCCTGGCACGCGGGATCAAGCACGTTGAGTTTGTGCTGCGCTTTGAGGGGGACACGCAGGATCAGTGCTTTCAGTTGGATTTAGCTTAAAAAGTTGGGCAACTTCGGGCGTGGTACGCAGAATCACATGTTTTGTCAGCAACCAATTGCGGCAAATGCCGTATGGCTTGCGGGTTCTGTCCAGAGTTCATCTTTGGTTTGCCTTCCTTTTTCCGGCGTCGACTCTCATTTTGCTTTTGATGCATGGTCCAAATTCGCCATTTTCCTTTTCCGTTGGTGGAAAACACGTGACTTACGAGGAGTTTTTGCGAAGCGGCGGCTTTTTATGGTTTTTCCTGTTCGGCATTTACAGCGGCGTTCTTGCCTTTGGCTTTCTTCGCGCCACGCGTTGGTCACGTCCGCTCTGCTTTTTACCGACTTTCGTCTGGCTCTTCGCGACGATTCTCCATCCTAAGCGCCTGTTTTCGATCGCAGTTTATCATTATTTGATTTTCGCTTGTGAGGTAGGGCTTTTGGTGTGGTATCTATTTTTTCGACGGACGGTGAGAGATTATTTTGCCAGAATGCGAGAACTGGATGCCTAACGCCGCCTCACCAAGCGGTCACTCACGCGACACACAAATCTCAAGCACGCGGTTTATGGCAAAAAGAATGATTTCAGTCGTCCCTGCGGGACTTGGGATTAATTGGATCGAGACCCGGCGTTGAAACGCCGGGCTATTTTCGGAAATCCCTTCGGGATTGAGGCGCAACAGGCAGGTCCGAAGGTTTCGAAATTGCCGGCGCCAAAAAGTTTTGGACGAGACCTCCGAAACGATCCGCTGGACGCGGGTCCTGAACAATAGAGATTATGCGCAACAGCCGGTGTTCGCGCCGATCAGGAGATCGGCGCTCCAAGGGCAGATTACTCCTGCACGTATTTTAGGACGCGGGATTTTTCGGAGCGTTTGCGCTGGTTTTCGTCCAGGATCTTTTTCCGTAAACGGAGATTCTTGGGCGTGGCTTCGACGTATTCGTCAACGTCGATGTATTCCAAGGCGCGTTCGAGGCTGAGTTTCAACGGCGGGCTCAATTGGATGCCTTTGCCGTCGCCTTGGGAACGCATGTTGGTGAGGCGTTTTTCCTTCACCGGGTTCACCGGAATGTCGTTCTCGCGCGCGTTTTCGCCGACGATCATGCCCACGTAAATCGCATCGCCGGGCACAACCATGAGGCGGCCGCGTTCCTGCACCATGTTCAACGCGTAGGAAGTAGCTTCGCCGGTGTCCATGCTGACGAGCGAGCCGTTCTTGCGCGCGGCGATTTCGCCGCGGTCCGGGCCGTATTCGTGGAACAAATGGCTCATGACGCCCATGCCGCGGGTCACGTTCACGAGGTCGGTTTCGAACCCGATCAATCCGCGCATCGGGATCAAGGCTTCGATGGTGACCTGGTTGCCATGATGGTTCATGTTGACGATCTCGGCTTTGCGGAAGGCGAGATCTTCCATGATGGCGCCCATGTTTTCCTGGGGAATTTCCACGAACAATTTTTCGATGGGTTCCAACGGATTGCCGGCGGCGTCCTTTTTCCAGAGCACTTCGGGACGCGAGACGAGGACTTCGTAGCCTTCCCGGCGCATTTGCTCGACGAGAATGGCGATCTGCATTTCGCCACGGCCGCTGACGGCGAAGATTTTTGGGTCGCTGGTCTGGGCGATGCGCAGGGCGACGTTGGTGCGCGTCTCTTTGACGAGACGATCCCAGATGTGGCGCGCGGTGACGAGTTTGCCGTCCTGGCCGGCGAGCGGGCCATCGTTGACGGCGAATTCCATTTGAATCGTCGGCGGATCGACGGGGATGTAGGGCAGCGCAGTGCGCAATTCGGAATCGCACAGGGTTTCTCCGATGAAGACATCCTCGAAACCGGTGAGGCCAACGATGTCGCCGGCCGAGGCTTCCGGCACTTCGATGCGTTTCATGCCTTCGAAGTGATAGATGGCGGTGATTTTATTTTTGGTGATGCGGCCATCGCCGTGGCGGCAGATGGCGGGGTCGCCGACTTTGACTTTGCCCTCGTAAATTTTTCCGAAAGCGATACGACCGAGGTAATCGCTGTAGTCGAGGTTGGCCACGAGCACCTGGAAACCTTCACCGGCCTTTGCGCGCGGCGGCGGGATGTGTTTGCAGATGGCGTCGAAGAGCGGCTCCATGGTGCCGGAGACGTGCTCAAGCTCGGTCTTGGCGTAGCCGGCCTTGGCGGAGCAATAAATGAACGGGAAATCGAGCTGCTCATCGGTGGCGTTGAGCGAGATGAACAATTCAAAGACCTGATCGAGGACTTTTTTGGGATTGGCGTTGTCGCGGTCGATCTTGTTGATGACGACGATGGGCTTGGCGCCGGCTTCGAGGGCTTTGCGCAGCACGAAGCGGGTTTGCGCCTGGGGACCTTCGGCGGCATCCACGACGAGCAGCACGCCGTCAATCATGTTCATGATGCGTTCGACTTCGCCGCCGAAATCGGCGTGTCCGGGAGTATCGACGATGTTGATGTGGAAATTCTTGTATTTGAAGGCGGCATTTTTCGCGCGGATGGTGATGCCCTTTTCCTTTTCGAGGTCCATGGAATCCATGAGGCGTTCGACCTGGGATTCGTGCTGGTTGGCGCGGAAGGTGCCGGATTGCTTGAGCAAGCAATCCACGAGGGTGGTCTTGCCGTGGTCAACGTGCGCGATGATGGCGATGTTTCGAATGTGCTGCATTATGTGTAAATTTGTCAGTTAAATCAGTTAAAGGGGTTAAATGAGTTAAAATCGTTCAAAACAGAACCGGAGGTCCCATCCCTTTAACTTGCTAACCAGTTTAACCTTTAACCAATTAAACTGGTTAAAATCGAGCCGCATAACTTGCCTGAAAATCAGAAAAGGTCAAGCTTTGGATGAGGAAAAATGGGAAATGAACCTTCGATGAATCCGAGCCCTCACCCTGGCCCTCTCCCATCCGATGGGAGAGGGGAATGATTCACGCGTCGGTAATCAATTCAGCGGCAGGGGCGGTGACAGTCTTCCGATTCCACTAGCCCATCAGGCGCACTTTGGTTTGGGATTACCTTGCGGAATCAACAATTGGGGCAGCGGCTGACTTCCATCCAGAAGGCGTGCAGTTTTTCGACCATGCTAACGTAGCCTTCGAGCGAGTAGGGTTTGACGATGTAGGAGTTGGCGCCGAGTTCGTAGGCGCGGTTCACGTCCATTTCCTGGTCCGAGGAACTGAGGACCAGGACGGGGAGGCGTTTGAGGCGCGGTTGTTTATGGAGCCAGACGAGGACGTCGAATCCGTCCATTCTCGGCATTTTCAAATCCAGGAGAATGAATTGAGGCAGCGGATGCGCGGCCCGATCGCGGAATTGATCGTCGCCGGAAAGGTAATTGATGGTTTCCTCGCCGTCGCGGACGGAAAACAGATCGAGGTCAACCGCGCACTCCTGAAATGCGCGTTTAAGAAGAGCGAAATCCTCGGCTGAATCGTCGGCCACCAGTATTCTTTTGCGGTCGGACATACAACATTGTTGCGCTGAACTACGTCACGCAAAGCAGGCATGGAATAGCATGATGGCCCGGGGTCGGCAATTAAAATTCGGGTGCAACTTCCATCGTGCTTTGATATAATCGCGGCCCAGCATGGACGACCATTTGACCAGCACCAATGCAGCCGCGGGCGGGGGCGGTTTTGGCGTCGTCGCGCACGCGTCGGCGTGGCTGCACATGGAATGGGTGCAGATCCTGGTGGTCGTGGTTTTTGCGCCGCTGATTTATTACTTGATGCTGTTGCTGGGGCGGCAGTTGAAACGGCGGCACGGGGTGCGACTGGGGATTCTGTATCATCTTTTTTCGCTGGGGTTTGCGATCTTCCTGCCGGCAGCGCTGTTGCCGGATAAATGGCCCCTGGTCAGGCACATCGGAGCGGCCACGGTTTTATTCGGGGGCGTGTTCGTGATTTCGCTGGTGGATCGCTATGTTTGGGAACTTTATCTCAAGCAGAAGCACAACATCGAGGTGCCCAAATTTCTGCCGGAAGTTGTGCGGCTGGGAATCCTGGTGCTGGCGGTGTTCGTGGCGCTGGTGTGCTTCTATCATCAAAACTTCGCGAGCATGATCATCGCGCCGGGAATTGCCGCGGTGGTGATTGGTTTTGCGATGCAGGATTCGCTGGGGAACATTATTTCCGGGATCGCGCTGCAGGCGGGGAAACCTTTTGGGCATGGCGATTGGCTGCAGGTGGATGGCCGTTACGCGGAGGTGATTGAAGTGAACTGGCGCGCCACGCGGCTGCGCACGCATGACGACGTCGTGATTGAAATTCCGCACCGGCAGATGGCATCGCAGACGATCGTGAATCTCAATCGCCCGACGCGGCGCCATGCGGTGCGCGTGTCCGTGGGCATTGATTATGCCGCGCCGCCGAGCCGGGTGAAGGATGTCCTGCTGCACGCGACTTCGAACGCCAAGGGCGTTGCACCGGAGCCGAAGCCAAAGATTTATTTAAAAACTTTCGCCGATTCGAGCGTCGAATATGAGATCAAGTTCTGGGTGGATGATCATTCGTATTACCATGAGGTCTGCGATTCGGTGCGGAGCAATGTGTGGTACAGCCTGCAGCGGCACGGCATCAAGATCCCTTTCCCGGTGCGGACGGTGCAAATCGAGCGCCCGAGCCGCAACAAGCAGCAGGAGGTGCAATCCGCCGCGCGCCAGATCCTGCGGCAGCAGCCGATGTTCAAATCCTTCAACGACGAGCAACTGGATGCGTTGCTTCCCCGCGGGCAGGCCACGAATTTTGGACGCGGCGAAACGCTCATCGAGCAGGGCGCGAACGGCGATTCGATGTTCATCCTGGTGAAGGGCGAGGCGAATGTGGTGGTGCACCGGAACGGTTTCGAGACGCATGTGGCGTCATTGAACTCGGGTGATTGCTTCGGGGAAATGTCGTTGCTCACGGGGGAGCGGCGCAGCGCGTCGGTGATCGCGAATTCCGATTGCGAGGTGGTGGAAATCGGGAAATCGATTCTCGCCAACAGTCTGCGCGAGAACCCGGAGCTTTTGACCAAACTGAGCGGGTTGCTGGCGCAACGGCAGTTGGAGAACGAAGGCGCCATTGCCGCGCAGGCCGATACGAGCATTGTTCGCGCGAAGCAGAGCCAGTATCAGACGACGTTCATTGACCGGTTGCGGGTGTTTTTTGAGCTGTGATTCAGAGGGTGTAACAAAATGCATTGGACGGTGGGGCGCGCCACTCTGTGCGCGCCGTTCTTGAACCAATTGCGGCGCGCGCGGAGCGGCGCGCCCTACCACCGCGGGCAAGAAGCCTCATTTCGTTATACGGCTTAAGCCTTGCGGGGCGCAGTCAGATTGAAAGGTTTGTGACGGAAATAGTTCGCATGAAACAAGGTGGCGGCTGAAACACTCATAATTTCCGGAAATATAAACCAACGGCAGACCGGCTCCTTAAAATCAAATCACGCGCCACTGGAATGAACTTCGATCCGAAACACCTCCGCCACTGCCTAATGATTGGTCTGGCGGCGTTGGTTTCGTTGGCAACCGCGGCGCAGGGCGCGCGCCAATTTGTCCTCGCCCATACGCCGGCGGCGGCGCGGCTGGCCGGGCAACCCATTGGGACGCTCGCCGCGACTCAACGGCTGTCGCTGGCGATTACGTTGCCGTTGCGAAATCGGGCGGCGTTGAGCAACCTGCTGCGGCAGATCAATGATCCGGCCAGCCCGAATTATCATCATTATCTCACGCGGGACCAGTTCACCAGGCGATTTGGCCCCTCGGAGCAGGATTATAATACCCTGAAAAAATTCGCGGCGGCCAACGGCTTGCGCGTGCAGGCTGAACCTGCCAACCGGATGTTGCTGGAAGTAAGCGGCACCGTGGCGGACATTCAGCGAACGTTTCACACGACACTGGGTGTTTATCGGCATCCAACCGAAGCGCGGACTTTTTTCGCGCCGATGACGGAACCATCGCTGGACTTGTCGGTGCCGGTTTTGAGCGTGGGCGGGCTGGATAATTACGCGTTGGCGCGTCCACGTTTGCAATCGGCGGTCCTGGTGTCGACCAATGCCGTGCCGCGCGCCGGCTCCGGACCCAATGGAGAATATGAAGGCTACGATTTCCGCGCGGCTTATGTGCCGGACACGACTCTGACCGGCGCGGGACAATCCGTGGGCCTGGTGCAATTTGACGGTTACACGGCGAGCGATATTAACTATTACGAAACTAATGCAGGGCTGCCGAACGTGGTCCTGACGAACGTTTTGCTGGAGGGCGCGACTGGGCAGCCGAGCGGCAACGGTGGTGAAATGGAGGTCTCGCTGGACATCGAAATGGCGATTTCGATGGCGCCGGGACTGGACCAAGTGATCGTTTACATGGCGCCGAATCCGTCACCCTATGAGATCATTCTCAACCAGATGGCCGGCGACGACACGGCGAAGCAATTAAGCTGCTCGTGGTTTATTCAAGGCGGCGCGTCGAATGCGGCAACGGACCAGATTTTCCAGGAAATGGCGGCGCAGGGACAATCGTTTTTCGATGCGTCCGGCGATAACGATGCGTTTACCGGCTTGATTGATTTTCCCAGCGACAGTCCCTACATCACCCAAGTGGGCGGGACGCAGTTGACGACGGCCAGCCCGGGCGGGCCGCGAACTGCCGAGACGGTGTGGAATCGCGAGAATGGGAAAGGCTCAGGCGGCGGCATCAGCACGCAATATCCAATCCCGGACTGGCAGACGAATATCGATATGAGCGCCAACCAGGGTTCCACCACGATGCGGAACGTTCCGGACGTGGCGATGGTGGCGGAAGACATTTATGTGCGGGTGAACGGAGAGGATCATCGCGTGGGCGGCACGAGCTGCGCGGCGCCGCTCTGGGCTGGTTTCACGGCGCTGGTCAACCAGGAGGCGGTTGCGTGGGGGCATCCGACGGTTGGGTTCATCAACCCGATGCTGGACAAAATCGCGAGCGGCCCAAATTACAACGCGTGTTTTTTTGACATTACCAATGGCAACAACACGAGTTCGGGAAGTCCGTCACAGTTTTTCGCCACGCCGGGATATGATTTGTGCACCGGCTGGGGCACGCCCAACGGCCAGAGATTGATCGATGCGCTGGCGATTCCGGAAGCATTGCAAATTTTGCCGGCGGCGGGCTTTTCATCCGAGGGTGGAGTTGGCGGGCCTTTCACCGTCACGTCGCAAACGCTCAGTTTAACCAACGTGGACACGAATTCAGTGACTTGGACACTGGCCAGCACTTCCGCGTGGCTGGACGTGTCGCCGCCCGGCGGCACTCTGAATCCGGGCGACGCGGCGACACTGGTCACCGTGAGCTTGAACGCGGCGGCGAGCCATTTGGCGGTGGGAGTTTATGACGCGGCCATTTGGTTTACGAATTTGGACGACCAAGCGAGCTTTGAGCGCGATTATTCTCTGACCATTCTTGCTCCCCCGTCGATTACGACTGCACCGACGAACCAGGCGGTATTGGATGGCGCGACGGCATCCTTCTCCGTGACAGCGGCGGGCGGAATGCCGCTATTTTTTCAATGGCAATTCGATGGCACGAATCTCACTGACGGCGGAAATATCAGCGGTTCGATGGGCACGAACCTGGTGATTACCAATGTTGGTCCGGCTGATGTGGGGCCATACACCATCGTGCTGACGAATCTGGCGGGTTCCATCACCAGCAGCGTGGCGCAATTGACGATCGTGGATTCCGAACCGGTCATTACGGTTGAGCCGACCAATGAGGCGGTCATAGCCGGCGACACGGCGACGTTTACGGTGGGGGCGGTGGGCGCCAAGCCATTTTATTATCAATGGAGTTACGGCGGACTGGATGGCACAAACATCGATGGCGCCACCAATGCCGCGCTGACCATTCCCAACGTGCAACTTTCCGACGCCGGGCAATATTCCATGACGATATCCAATTCGATCGGCGCAACAACGAGTTCCAGTGCGACGTTGAGCGTTATTCTGGTTCCGGTCATCACCAATTTCAGCCCGAGCTCGGGATCAGCCGGGACGAATGTGACTATTACGGGTTCCAATTTCAGTCCGGTGGCGGGCAGCAACATTGTTTATTTCGGAGCGGTCCGCGGGACGGTGGTGAGCGCGAGTGCAACGAATTTGTTGGTGACGGCGCCGACCAACGCGACCTTTTCGCCCATTACGGTGACGGTCAATGGATTGATTGCGTCGGCGGCACAGCCGTTCGTGCCGGAGTTTTCCGGCATTGGGCAAATTGACGGTTCAACTCTGGGCGCGGCAGTGACTCTAAATCCGGGAAATGGGCCGGAGTTGGTGGTCATTGCGGATTTAAACGGGGACGGCAAACCGGATCTGGTGACTGCCGATGCCTCGAGCACGGTTTCCATTTATCAAAACATCAGCACGAATGGTACGATCACGACCAATTCATTCGCGCCGCCAATTTCACTTGGCCTGTTGTCCAGCAACTCAACCACGCCTTACAGCCTCGTGGTGGCGGACCTGGATGGGGACGGAAAACCGGACATCATCGCGCTCGATTCCGAAGACAACCAGGTGTCGGTTTTCAGAAACATCAGTTCGGGGCAAACCATCACCGCCAGTTCGTTTGCGGCGCGACAGGATTTTTCCGGCGGCACGGAAATGCGCGGGCTCGCGGTGGGAGATTTGAATCACGATGGCAGGCTGGAGATAGTCAGCGCCAATTCAGGTGACAACACGGTTTCCGTTTTTGAAAACCAGAGTTCGCCCGGGAATATCGTGTTCGCGGCGCGGGTTGATCTCGATGCGGCCTCGAATCCTTTCGGCGTGGCCGTTGCGGATATCGACGGAGACGGCAATCCGGATTTGATTTCGGCGAACAGCGGCGATTCCAGCGCGGCGATTTCCATCTTTCCAAACCCTGGCATCTCCGGCGTGATTTCAAACCAATCGTTCGGAGCGCGCATTGATTTTGGCGGGAACAGCGCGCCGCAAGCACTGGCCATTGGCGATTTGGATGAGGACGACAGATTGGATATTGTGGTGGGCTCGCCGAATGGGCAGACGATTTCGGTTTATCACAATGCCAGCACCCCCGGTGTTCTCGATAATGGATCGCTCGAAGCCGCGGTGGATTTTAACGCCGGGGCCATGGTGAATTGGATTGCGCTGGCGGACATGGATGGCGATGGGCGGCTGGATGTGGCCATGACGGCGCAGGGCGCGAACATTTTTTCCATTTTCAAAAACACGAGCGCGCCGGGAAGTTTCACGAGCGATTCTCTTGCTCAGCGCGCGGATTTTCCGATGAATTCCTATCCCGACGGCCTGGCGCTGGGCGACCTGGACGGCGACGGCCGGCCCGACGTGGTCTTCGGCGATTTGTACAATGGTACGCTCTCGATTTATCCGAACACGACTGCGCCGGAGGGCTCGCCGGTGATTACTTCGCAGCCGACGAACGTAACGGTGCTGCAAACGAGCACAGCTACATTTAATGTCGTCGTTTCCGGCAATGCGCCGCTGTTTTATCAATGGCATTTCAACCAGACCAACGACATTCCGGGAGCGACAAATGACACGTTGGTGATCACGAACGCGCAATTCAGCGATGCGGGTTTTTATTCCGTGACGGTGACCAACGTGCTGGGCGCGACGACCAGTTCCAACGCGCTGTTGACCGTGACGGGGGTCGATCACTTCGCGTGGAGCGCGATTCCATCGCCGCGATTTGTGAATGCGGCGTTTGCCGTGACAGTCCTGGCGCAGGATGCGACGAATGGGACTTTCACGAATTTCACGGGAATGGTGCCGATCAGTTCCATGATGGATTTGCCAATCACTCCGTTGGCCGGCAATTTCGTGGACGGCGTTTGGTCGGGCACGATCACGGTTTCCCAAGCTGTTTCCAATCTGGTGCTGGAGGCGGATGATGGCTATGGGCATGTCGGTTTTGCCAATGCGATTGATGTGGTGGAGTTGCCCTCGCTCGGCACATTGAATTTCGGCACGTCGTTGACGATTTTCTGGCCGGTGGCGCCGTCGAATTTCGTGCTGGAAAGCTGCGGGGATCTTTCGTCGGGTGAGTGGGCGCCGGTGACAAACGCAACGGTTCCATTTATGGGCCAGAATCTTGAGTCCGTGCCCGTCACCGACACGAACCAGTTTTTCCGGTTGCACTATTTGGGGCCGTAAAACAAATCCAAAACCCTCACCCCGGCCCAATGACTCACTCGCTCCCGCTCGTTCGGCCCTCTCGGGCCTTCGCTTTCAGCGAATTCCTTTCGCCGCTTCCCAAGCGGCTCAAGTCCCATCCGATGGGAGAGGGGGCAATCGTTCACACGTCCGTAACAGATTCAACCGCGTTGTCTGCGCTCAGATTGAAGTTAATTTCTTGGGAAAGGGCACCGCTTTTGCTAAATCCGAGGGGTGCGGCGGGATCAAAAATATCATGCTCGAAGTGATGGCAATGCCTGGTGGTGGCTGCTGGTTCTGATTGCGGCCATTGGACTTGCGTGGTTTTGGTGGAAGGCAGCGAAGACCAGGCCGCGCGTCATTGCACGGCCAGTTGCCGCAACTCCGGCAACGGCCACAACGCCGACAACGCCCGTAACTTCTACAGCGCCCGCACATGTGGTGGCTTCTTCGAATGTGCCCGTCCGCGCCAAAACCAACGCTCCGCTGATCGCTCCGGCAGCCGGTTATCCGCGGCCGGTCCAGACTGTTTTCGAGGCCCAACTCGCACTGGATCGCCAGGGAATTTCGCCGGGTTCACTGGATGGAAAAATCGGCTCGCAGACGCGCGCGGCGATTCGCGCGTTTCAACATCAATTGGATTTGCCGGAAACCGGGGAACTGGATGATACCACCAGAACCAATCTGATGTTGGACACGCCGCCGCTGGGCACTTACACGGTTACTTCAAACGATCTCGCGCGGCTGCAACCGGTGAGCAAGACGTGGCTGGGAAAATCGCAGCAGACGGCTCTCGATTATGAGACCATTCTTGAACTGGTGGCGGAAAAAAGTCATTCGCATCCGGAGCTCATTCGGCGATTGAACCCCGAAGTGGACTGGACGAATATTTCGGCCGGCACTGCGCTGGAGGTGCCGGATGTGACGGGTGACGATCTGCAGGACAAGGCGGCGTTCGTGCGCATCAGTTTGTCGGGGAAAATTTTGGAGGCATTCGATACGGATAGCAATTTGATGGTGCATTTTCCGTGCAGCATTGCAAAACACGTGGAGAAACGGCCGGTGGGCGAATTGCATGTGGCAGTCGTGGCGCCGAATCCAAATTATACCTTCGATCCGGATTTGTTTCCCGAATCGCCGGAAGCGAAGGAGCAGCCCGGCGTGAAATTGATTCTGCCGCCCGGGCCGAATAACCCGGTCGGAACGGTGTGGATCGGCCTCGACAAGCCGGGCTACGGCATGCACGGGACACCGAAGCCGGAGGAGGTAGGCCGGACGGAGTCTCACGGATGTTTTCGCCTGGCGAATTGGAACGCGGAGCGGTTGTTGAAAATCGTGTGGGTGGGAATGCCGGTTTACGTGGAGCCGTAGATTCTCAAACCTTTGTCTTGATGCCACAGGCGCGCAGGAAGCACCAGCCGCGCACCGCTTCGAAAATGCAGAAAAGCCCGATCACGACCAATGGAATGGCCGCCCACAACGTAACGTCGGCGAGGATGATGCCGACAATGAGCAGGATGGATCCGGTGATGCCACGAGCCATGCGGCCCCGGAAATTGATATTCCGCTTGAAGAATCCGGCCATGCGGCACGATAAAACATTGCCGGGCGGAGCGCAATCGTTGGCAAATCTCTCTTTTGCCGAAAGTTAAATTCGCGCCGATCAGGAGATCGGCGCTCCGCGTTGCAGGTCTCATTTCTCGTGCCGGCCAGCGGGCTGATCATGCAACCGGGCGGCGTCATGGTTATTTCCTCGACAAATGAAGAACTCGAAATAAAATCGCATCCATGGCTGCTGCGGCTCTTCAGCAGCCATGGATGCTTTTCAATTAATCTCTCTTTGTTTATTAAATCTCTGGAGGTCGGGCTTCCGCCGAGTTTATCTCAGGGCAAGTCGCTGATTAACATCCGCTCTGGTTCTAATTGCCGAAATCTCCATGCGATTCAATGCCTCGAAAACGCCATCTTTTCCTGCGTCTTCGAGCCATCTTTTTCCCGCGGACTGATGGCCGGGGGCACTTCGATGCCGAGCGCGGTGCTCAGGTCAATCTCGTGCTCCTGTTCCTGCTTGATGATTCCGCGCAGCGTTTCGCTCAGCGCGAACTCGCCCATCGCCTCGGCCTGGCGAATGCGTTCGCGGTAGCGGCCCACGGTTTCGCGCTCATTTTGCAGGTCGGCACGCAACATTTCCTGTGCGTCACGGGAGGTTTTCACCGGCTTGGGCATTACGACGGGCATGCCGCCGAGATAATCAATCTGCTTGGCGATTTGAAGCGCGTGCGACAATTCCTCCGCGGCGTGCGTCTCCAATTCGCGCGCAATGTCCGTGTACGCGGCGCCTTTCAACACTTGGCTGTAGACAACATACGCAATGATCGCCTGGTATTCCCCGGCGAGGTCCTCGTTCAGCAGCTCGACCATGCGTTCGCGAGTCATGTTTGAATCATTTTCCTTGTTCATAATATCAAAACCGGGGAACCGAATATCCGTTTCCCTCGTCCTTAATAACTTGGACGCTTGCGCGAATTTCGACCATGGGGAGGTTTACCCCGTGTTTGCCAATGTAGTACAGATTCGTGACGATGCCAGTGAACATGCCAATGCAAGCAAAAGGATCTTTTTCCGGGTGTTTCAATAAACAGACACCGCAGTCTTTATTTTTGTATATGGCGGCGGTCACAGACCACCGCTACGGGCGAGACTCCCTCGTGACAAACCGGCCCGTTCTCCCCTACATTCTCCGCTCATGACCAAAGCGCCGTTGATATTGATTTCGCCGAGCATTGAAAGTGAAGGGGTGGAGTTTCACGATCGGTCCATCAGCCTTTCCGAGGCGTATCCCCGTGCGGTGGCGAATGCGGGCGGCATTCCGCTCACGATGCCCGTCGGCCAGTCGCGCGAAATGGTCGCCGAATGCGTCCGCTGTTGCGACGGCGTGCTGATGACCGGCGGCGACGACATCGAACCGCGGCTGTACAAGGACCGGCTTCCAGCCAAATTGCGAAAGACGGTCGGCACCACGCCAGACGGCGGAGAACGCGATTTGCGGGAATTGATTTTGATCGATGAAGTGTTCCGGCAGCACAAGCCGCTGCTGGCGATTTGCCGCGGCCACCAGCTTTTGAACATCGCCCTGGGCGGCACGTTGCTGGTGGATATTCCCATGGAAATGCCCAAGGCGATGAATCACGGGCGCATGGATAAGCGCAGCGAGGTGGTGCATGAAGTGCAATTGACACGGGAATCATTACTGTCCAAGATAACCGGCAAGCGGACATTGGGCGTGAACAGCACGCATCACCAGGCGGTGGGCCGAGTCGCCGAACTGTTGCAGGTGACCGGGGTGAGCGGGGATGGTGTGGTGGAAAGCATGGAACTGAAGCCGCAAGCAGCCCGTTTGCTTCCTTTCATGCTGGCCACGCAATTTCATCCCGAACGGCTGGTGGATCGTTACCCGGAACACCGGGCGATCTTTCGCGCATTCACGCATGCCTGTGCGCTATCGCAAAGAAAACTATGAAGGGCAAGATAATGGTCGTTGACGACGCCGCGGATATCCGCGATTTGCTCGCCGCAATTCTCCGTGACACCTACGATGTCTCCGAGGCCAAAAGCGGCGCCGAATTGAAACAGGCCTTCACACAACAACAAGCGGACGTCGTCCTGCTTGATCTGAAGTTGCCTGATGCGGACGGCCTCGATCTTCTCCCGCTGGTTAAAAAACAATGGCCCGACACGGAAGTGGTTGTCCTGACCGGCAACGCCACTTTCGAGGCCGCCGTCGAAGCCACCAAACGCGGCGCGTATCATTTTCTGAACAAACCTTTCGACACCCAGGGCCTGCTTGTGACGGTGGAACGCGCGCTGGAGCACAAACAGCAAAACGAGGAGAACAGCTCCCTCCGCCGCGCGCTCTCAACGATGAGCGGCGGGACTTCTCCGATTTTCCAGAGCACCGCCATGCAGAACGTGGTGCGCACGGTCGAACGCGTGGCGCCGAGCGACGTCGCGATTCTCATCACTGGTGAGAGCGGTTCGGGCAAGGAAGTGATTGCGGATTTAATTCACACCATCAGCCCGCGCAGCAAGGGCAAGATCATCAAGATTAATTGCGCCGCGTTGCCGCGGGAATTGATCGAGAGCGAATTGTTCGGCTCCGTCAAAGGCGCGTTCACCGGCGCGCATTCCGATCGCGAAGGCCTGTTCCGGCAGGCGGAAGGCGGAACGCTGTTCCTCGACGAAATTTCGGAAATGCCCATCGACACGCAAAGCAAGCTCTTGCGCGTGTTGCAGGATCAGGAAGTGCGGCCGGTCGGCGGCAAGGTGAGTTACAAGACGAATTGCCGGCTCGTCGCGGCCACCAATCGCCGCCCGGATGAAGCCATCAAGGACGGCAAGCTGCGCGAGGATTTGTATTACCGCATCAGCGCCATCTCGGTGCACCTGCCGCCATTGCGCGAGCGCCGGGAAGACATCATGCCGCTGGCGAATTCGTTTCTGAAACGGTTCGTGGCGCAATCCAACCGGCCCATTCGCGGCTTCACGCCGGAAGCCACCGAGCGGTTGACGGGGTTTGACTGGCCGGGCAACGTGCGCCAGTTGCAGAATGAAATTCAGCGCGCCGTGTTGCTGTGTGAGACGGCGGAAATCGATTCCACGGATTTGTCCATCACGACCGCGAAGCCGGAATCCGAGCAATCCCAGGACACGAATTTCACTTTGCTCGAAGGCGTGGAGCGCAATGCGATCGTGCAGATGCTGAAGGAAACCGGCGGCAATAAGCTTGAAACCGCCAAACGCCTCGGCATCGGTCGCCAGACGCTTTATAATAAAATCAAGGCTTACGGGATTGAGGTGTAAGCCGGGCGCGACTGGCCCGGGACTTTGCGGTCGCTTGCCTTACTTCGAGGTCACAAATCAGCGCGCCGGAGAGAGAACTTCTCTTGAGGAAAGTGTTTCGATGATCCCATTCCGCGCGGCATGACGTGTCAGGCCCGCGATGCAATGGATGTCGAGCTTGCCCATCAAGGACTGCCGGTGTTTTTCCACGGTCTTGATGCTGATATTCAATTCACCGGCAATTTGCTTGTTGGAAAATCCTTCCGCGATCAATTGAAACACTTCCGCTTCCCGCGTCGAGAGCAATTTAAGGGCATCCTGTTTGTGCGCTCCGAGCTTCGATAGGGACTGAGCTCGCAATCTTTCGGCGACGGCCGGGCTGAAATAGGCGCTTCCTTTGTTCACCTCGCGCACGGCATCAATGATTTCGGACGCGGCGGTGGCCTTTAACAAGTATGCGGCGGCACCGGAGGACATGCTGGCCTCGATATGCACGTCATCCTGATAGCTCGAAAGGATGATCACTTTTGTGTCGGGACATTCGCGGGTGACCTGGCGGGTCGCCTCGGCGCCGTTGAGGAGTGGCATGGCCAAATCCATGATCAGGACGTTGGGCGACAATTGGCGGGCGAGTAAAACCGCTTCTCGCCCGGATTTGGCCTCGCCAATGATGTTAAAATCGGGTTCGTTTCTGAGCAGCGCACAAATGCCGCTGCGAATGACGGTGTGGTCGTCGGCGACCAGGAGTGTAATTGAAGACATAAATGGAGAATATACAACGCTCCGATTTCAGGTATTGGGTGGATTCCGATGTAGCACCGAGGTGTTTAGCCCAGTTTAAGTCGTGCACAGCGACACGCCTTGTCATAAACAGTCCCGCGCGGCCTGGAAATACGTCTGCACTCCACGCGTTTTGACAGAAAGAGGGGAGCAGGCTCCCTGAACGCATAGCAGCCGACGTCAGGAGGCTCTGATCTTTTCTGCGCACAAATTCCAGAGCCTCCTGACGTCGGCTGCTATGCGTCTAAGCGAATTTGGCCAATTCGTTCCGGGTCAATTCCACCAAAGGTTTGATCGTCTTGGCGCTGAAATCGAAGGGAGAACCGGCGGCTTGGAATAATTCCGGCAACGGTTTCGAGCCGCCGAGGGCGAGCGAGTTTTTGTAGTCGGTCAAGGCTTTCGCTTTGTCCCGCTTGGAATTCGCCCAGACTTGCAGCGCGCCGAGCTGGGCGATGCCGTATTCGATATAGTAAAACGGATGCAGGAAAATATGGAGCTGGCGGTGCCAAAGATAAGCACGGCTCTTGTCGTAGCCGCTCCAGTCGACGTCGCCGCCGAAACGGTCCATCAGTTCGAGCCATGCCACAGCGCGCGCGGCGCGGGTGCGGCCGGGATGCGTGTACACCCAGTGTTGAAACGCGTCCACGGTGGCGATCCAGGGGAAAATTCCAATGATGCCCTCGAGATGCGTGCGGCGGGCGCGATTGGCATCGCCGCCGGAATAGAATTCCTCGAGGAATTCATTGCCCAAAAGTTCCATGCTCATCGAGGCCACTTCGCAGAACTCGATCGGCGCGCCGCGATACGCGTATAAATCCTCATCGCGCGTGGCGAGCGCGTGGAAGGCGTGGCCGGCTTCGTGCAGAATCGTTTCCACGTCGCGCTGCAAACCGACGGCGTTCATGAAAATGAAGGGCACGCGCGATTCGGCGAGCGTGGATTGATAACCGCCGGGCGCCTTGCCCTTGCGATTGGCGAGATCGAGCAGACGCAGGTTTTGCATGCGTTGAAAACCGTCGGCCAAATCGCGGTCCAGATGATTGAAAATATTCTGCGTGCGCGAAACCATCTGGCTGACTTCGGCGAACGGTTTCAGCGGCGGGCGATTCAGTGGATCCACGGCCAGGTCCCACGGCCGGAGCGCCTCCACCTTTAATTTTTTGCGGCGCTCGGCCTGAAGTTCGCGCACGACGGGCATGATTTCGTTGGCGACGGCGTCGTGGAACTTCTCGCAATCTTCCGGCGTGTAATCGAATCGGCCGAGCCGGCGAAAGGCGTAATCGCGGTAGTTGTCAAAGCCCGCGTTTTTGGCGATCTGCTGGCGCAGCTTCAATTGCTTGTCGAAGATTTCTTCAAACCTTTCGGATTCCTGCAAGCGGCGGTTGGCGACCACTTCCCACGCCTCCTGACGCAGCGCGCGATCGGTTTCCTCCAGGTAGCGGCCCATCTGCACGAGAGTCCGCTCTTCACCGCGGAAAACAACCGTCAGTGAACCGCTCAATTTTTGATACTGCTGGCTCAGCTTGGCTTCCTCGGTTTCCAGCGGGACATTTTCCGGGCGGAACAGTTCCACGTGATTTTTCACGTCGCGATCGAACACGAAGTAGCGGCCGTTTTTTTGGGAATCGTGCAACTTATCTTTCCGGCGAAGGTAAATTTTCTCCAACTCAAATTGGCGCGGCTTGAGTTCGGGATCGATTTTTTCGACGAAATGCAGGTACGCCTTTTCCGCCGCCGGATTGTCCGTGTGGCAGGTCATCGCGATGTAGCGCTTGGAGGATTCCTCGTCGAGCGCGGCGCTGAGTTCGCCCCAATCGAGCACCCAATTGTCCAAATCGGCGGCGGTTTTGCATTCGGCGGCGCGCGATTGGAGTTGCTCGAAGAGCGGCGCGATTTGCGACCAATCCCCCAAATCAATTTGTTCCGGCACGAAACGACGCGGCCTGTAGGCAGGCAATGAATCAAACGGCAGCAAATTCATCCGGGGAAGATAGACTGAGGTCGGCGGCAGGGCAATGGCAGGAAACCCTTAGAGCCTGTACTTAACTTTTCGTAAAAAAAGTCTGTACATGGTAAATACATCCCGGCAATAAGCTGGGGATGGCAAACAAGCGAAAGAATTATCCGAGTGATGTGACCGATGA
>Ga0134126_10000196_pt1 | contig 80017 bp, 63 predicted proteins | sample KB31752_FD_96881 | JGI IMG/M metagenome (GOLD analysis project Ga0134126, IMG submission 96881) | Terrestrial soil microbial communities with excess Nitrogen fertilizer from Kellogg Biological Station, Michigan, USA - KB3-175-2 | ecosystem: Environmental > Terrestrial > Soil > Unclassified ...
AATGCTGTCGGAAACAATCGGGTCGAGGCCGGTCGTCGGTTCATCATAAAGCACGATTTGCGGCTGGTAAACTATCGCCCGCGCCAACCCGACTCGCTTTCTCATGCCGCCCGAAAGTTCCGACGGCTTCTTGTTTTCCGTCCCCGGCAGTTCCACCAATTCCAGCGCCATCGCGACCCTGCGCGCAATTTCATCCCCGGAAATCTGCCGGTTCCGGCGGAAAGCGAAGCCCACGTTTTCGGCCACCGTCAGCGAATCAAACAAAGCCGCGCTCTGGAACAACATGCCGAATTTGCTGCGCACGCGCAGCAACTCGCGCTCGCTCATGCCATCAATCCTCTCACCGTCCACCAGCACTTCGCCGGCATCCGGTTGCAGCAAACCAATCAGGTGCTTGAGCAATACACTCTTTCCTCCGCCGCTCCGGCCGATGATCACCACCGATTCGCCGGTCTCAATCCGCAGATTCACGCCATCCAGAATTTTCTGGGCCCCGAAGCTCTTGTGCAAATCGCGGACTTCAATCATGGGAATGAAAAATTACCGCGTTCACGTATTGAATAGGGCATCCAGCGATAGCGTGAGGAAAAAGTTCGCGATCAAAATGGCGATCGACGAAAACACCACCGCCTCCGTAGTGGCTTTGCCCACGCCTTCCGCTCCTTCACCGCAGGACATGCCTTTGTAACAGCCCACCAGCGCCACCATTCCGCCGTAAACACACCCCTTGATAAGTCCAATCGCCACGTCGGAATCCGCCGTGTGCTTCAGCATATTCACCCACAGATAAGTCGAATCAATCCCATACCAGTGCGAGGCGACCAGATACCCCGCGCCGATGCCCACGAAAATGGCCTCCGCCGTCAGCAACGGCATTACCATTACACCCGCCATCAAGCGCGGCACCACGAGATAGTCCACCGGATGCGTCGCCAGCGTCCGCAGGGCGTCGATTTGCTCCGTGACACGCATGGTGCCGATTTCCGCCGCGATGGCCGCGCCGACCCGTCCCGCGACCATCAGGCCCGTCAAGACCGGCCCCAACTCGCTGCACATTGAGACGCTCACGACTGCCAGCGTGGCCGTGTCCATCTTCACCTTGTGGAATTGCACCGCCGTTTGGGCGGCCAGCACCATCCCCGTGAACGCGCCGGTGATAAGCACCACCGATTGTGATTTCACCCCCATGAAATAAATCTGGTAAAGCAAGTCGCGCCAGGTGACGCGAAATCGGAAAAATGAACCGATCGCCTCCTGTGCAAGCAAAGCGATTCGCCCCAATCCTTCCACCCAGGCGCCCACCCACGTGTCAGCCAGGAAATTCATGACGCGCTGAACCTAACAAAGCCCCTTGCCGTTGGCCAGTAGGCAAAACCGAAAAACACTGTGCAGACGGAATTGTCAGGAAGTGTCACCACCGCGACCTTGTAGCGCGGATTGTTGAATCTGCTTTGTAGAATGCTTTCGCCAGTCGCGGAGCAACACCAGGATATCAGCCAGCCAGACCGTGGCTGGTATCTCGCGCTCACTGGATTTGTCATGAAAGGACAACGGAAAATGCCGTCGATTCCAGCGTCCTTTCAGGACGCAGCCGCCACCCCGGCTTTCCCAGCCACTTCGTGGCTGGCTAATTTCCCATGTCGCTTCGCGACAAACAATGGCTTCTACAGAGCAATTTTTAATCGGCAGCCGGATCGCTGAATTGCATTCGGGATGCGCGTCGCCATGCCCGAATGCGGGCGATTTTCACGAGATGCAGAGTGTCAATCAGCGCTCCTTTAAAATGCGACTGCCCCAGGCAGAAAACATCCGCCATACCCTCACCTTTCGACACTTCCCCGCCCCGTGGAGTTTGGGGCCTTTTGTCCATTCTAATCAGGTATTTACCCACTAAAAACATATTCCGTCGTTTTGTACGGTGGCAGAGGTTGGCTAATGAAATTTGCCACCAGTCAGTCAGTCACAACGCCAAAACGCAATGAACCAAGATTTTGACGACAACGCGGATTCCTCGGCTCCCCGCGACAATGGCCGTTTCACATCGCATCAGTACGCGAATGGCGCGGCCAATGGAAACGGCTATGGCCGTCCCAGAAGCTTCGATGTCTGGAGCGCGGTGGAAATTCTGGCGCGCCGCTGGCATTGGCTCATTGTGTGCGGCATCCTGGCCGGTGGCGTCTTTTTCACGATTGGCTGGTTCTACGTTCTGCCCAAATACACCGCGGTGGCCGATTTGTTGCGATACGAAACACCGGGCACCAGCGACTTTCTCAAAACCGATCCGCTCACGTCCCAAACCTTTGCGCAATTGCTTTCCGCTCCGGAACTGGTCCAGCGCGTAGCCGCGAGCACGCGGCCTCCCTTGTTGCCGGACGACTTATCCAAACGCATCAAGGTCGATGCCGAGGACGAGTCGGATATCGTCAAAGTTTATCTCTCGGCCCCCACGCCGCAGGAAGCGGTGGCATTGGCCAATCGCTACGCCGAAGAAGCCACGAATTATACGAGCCAGTTGCAGTCCAAGCAGGCCGCGGAGGTTGCCTACACTTACTTGAAGGAAGAAGTCCAGCAAATGGACCAGGACATCAAGGATTTGACCGCGCAATTCCGCGGAGGGGTGGATTCAGGCCAGGCTTCGGCCAAGTCTGGCAAAGCTGGCGATCCGAATGGGGTTCAGAAAACACCTCTTTCGTCGCAATCCATGTACATGATCAATAAACTCACCGAGCAACTGAATTCCGCCCGCATGCAATTGAGCGAGTTGCTGGTGACATACACCGACGCCCATCCGAAAGTCATCGAAGCAAAGGAAAAAATCGACGCCATCAACCAGCAACTGGCGCAACTGATGGGCACAACCAATGGTGTCGCCGCTGCCGCCCAGGCCGTCATCCTTCAGAGTGGAGACGTCGTGCAACCGGACGTGGAAGTGACCCGGTCCCGCTTGCGCGCATTGGAGGAGTCTCGCGTGGCTTTGGCGGCCAAGCAGCATGAAGCTCAATTATACGCTTCCAACCCTCCGGGCATGGTCCGCCTGTTCGCGCCCGCCGAATTGAAAACCGTCCATTCGGGACATCGCAGGCTCAAAATCGGCGCTCTCACCATTTTCGGCGGCGGCCTCGGTATGGTTTTTGGATTGTTGATGGTTTTCCTGGTCGAAATCACCGACCGCCGGCTGCGGACACCCGAGGATATTCGCCGCGTGACCAATCTCCCTTTGCTGACGACTTTGGGAAATCTGAAGGAAATGGAGGAACACGCCCGCACCCAATGGGCGTTCCGCACCTGGACGATGTTGCAAGGCAAGCTCAGCCGCTCGCAAAACCACGGCTTGGTCTGCGGCATCACGTCTTCGACCGAAGGTGAAGGCCGCTCCACCTGGATCAGCATGATGGCCGAAGCCGCCAGCCTCGCAGGTTTTCGTGTTTTGACAATCGCCACTCGCCCCTCCGGTTCTCCCGTCGATCCAGAATCATCCGAGGACTCCCCTGATCTCGACGAGGAAACCCTCAACCGTCATGCGGATATGAATCCGGATACTGCCCCCAATGGCAATGGCACCAACGGCGCCAATGGCGCTTTGACGAGCAGCGTGCTCTCAACGCCCGCCGTGGTCACCGAAAAACTCACTGATCCCAACGCCCGCCCGGTTGTCCACATTCCCCTGCCCGGCTGGGTTTGGAATCTCGAACGACGCAAACAATGGCGCGACGCGCTGGCGCATTGGCGCAAGATCGAAAACCTGGTCATCTTCGTCGAATTGCCGCCCGCTTCGGTGCCCGAGTCCGTCCTTCTGGGCGCCAATTTGCCGAATCTCGTCTGGCTCACCAGCAGCGGAAAAGCCGATGCCGCCGAAACGCGCGCCCAATTGGAAACGCTCCGTAACGCGCGCTGCAATCTCGTCGGCGCCGTCTTGAATCGCGCGCCCATCAAACCCATCAAAAGCTATTTCCCCCGCTGGCTGGGTTGCGCCGCGCTGTTCTTGGCGCTCGGCCTGTCCACCGTGCGGGCCCAAACGCCTCCGCCGGCCACGACGCCGCCCACGATGCCAGCGGACGTCAATGCCAAACCGGACGCGCAGGACACCAATACGACCTTGCTGACCGAACCGCCGCCCACAGAGCAATCGGCCGAGCCAGAAACGAATTATTCTTTTTCCGTCGTGAGCCCCGACCAACGGGCGGGCTGGGAAAAAAATTTAACCCTCGGCCCGGGCGATGTTTTGACTTTTTCACTTTACGGCAACCCCGCGCTCACGCATTCGGAAGTGACCATTGGCCCCGATGGCCGGGTCAATTACTTGGAAGCCCAAAACGTTCTCGCGAGCGGAATGACCGTCGATCAATTGCGCCAGCGGATGGATGATGCTCTCAGCAAATATCGCCGCGCCCCGCGCACCATCATCGTTCCCGTCGCTTACAAGAGCAAAAAATATTACGTGCTCGGCAAAGTCGTGCAGCGGGGCGTTTACACGCTCGACCGTCCCACCACCGTCCTGGAAGCGCTCGCCAAGGCCAAGGGCATCGAAAATGGCCAAGTCGACTACGACGTCGTGGACGTGGCCGATTTGCAGCACGCCTTTCTGATGCGGCACAACAAGCGCATTCCCATCGATTTTGAAAAACTCTTCGAAGACGGCGATCTCTCGCAAAACGTCCAGATCGAGCCCGGCGATTATCTTTATTTCCCGTCGGCGGACGTGCAACAGGTTTACGTCTTGGGTGAAGTCTCGCTGCCCGGCGCCGTGACTTACCGTCCCGGCATGAGCATGCTGGCCGCCATTTCATCGCGGGGAGGGTTCAGTGACAAAGCCTGGAAATCGCACGTCTTGGTCGTGCGCGGGTCGCTCGATCATCCGCAAACGTTTGTCACCGGCCTCGGCACAAAAAGCGATAACGTGAACGACTTCGAACTGCGGCCCAACGACATCATCTATGTATCCTGGCGGCCATTCGTTCGCGGAGAAGAATTGCTGGACCTTGCCGCCACGGCATTCACTCAAGCAGCCGTCAACGGTTGGGTCGGCACCAGCATAGTAAAACCCTAATCAATCCAGCCTATGAAAACCTTGTTTTTCAGAGCGCTAATGCACGAACCAGCGGGGACCGATATACGAACCAATACGGGAGAATACAGAACGCGCCCAATGCGCGGCCAGCGCGCCGCCGAATCAACGGCGTGCGACCGGTCTTCCGGCTCAAGGGCTATCACCCCCGTGGCCACTCACGTCTGCGACAGCCAGCCTGACTTGTGGCGCTTCGCCGCGGAATGGCGCACCAAGCCCGCCGACAATTTCATTTCCACCGCCGCCCAAAAGCGTTTCTTCCGGTGCCTCAATGCCGGCATCGCGTCGTTGATTATATTTTGCGCCGTCGGTTGCAAGACATCCGAGTCCCGGAATTCGCAGGCATTCTCTTCGTCGCCGTCTTCATCTCCATTTGCCGAGGACGCAACGCTCAAGCCCGTCAGCCCGCAAATGATCACGGTCACCAACCAACTCGACCCGTCCCTGTTGCGCGCGCCGACCAATCTTTTCACTCTCGGTCCCGGCGATAAACTGGACATAGAACTGGCGGACGAAACGAATTCCCTTTCCACCACCGTGGTCGGGCCGGATGGAAAAATTTATTTCAATCTGCTGCCGGGCACCGATGTCTGGGGTTTGACACTGGAACAGACGCAGCAGTTGCTGGAGCAGGAAATGCGCAAATACGTCCGCGGCCGGCCCCTGGTCAATGTCACCTTGCGCGACGTGGAGAGCAAACACGTGTGGCTGCTGGGCCGTTTCCAGCAACCGGGCATTTACAACATGGCCGCGCCGACCACCTTGCTCGAAGCCATCGCCGCCGCCGGCGGTCCGCAATCGTTCGCCGGGCAGCGGCAAATCAGCGAAGGCGGCCCGCTCGGCGAAGATCTCGCGGACTTGCAACGCAGTTTCATCGTGCGGGACAACAAAATGTTGCCCGTGGATTTCTACCGGCTGGTCGACAAAGGCGATATCTCCCAAAACATTTATTTGAAGCCGGATGATTTTGTTTACTTTGCGCCCGCATACGCCAAGGAGGTGTACGTTTTGGGCGCCGTCACGCAACCCAAGCCGGTGCAGTATGTCGAAGGGATGACTCTGATGCAGGCCATTGCCGGCGCCTATGGCACGGTGCGCGATGCCTGGCTCGCCCACGTCACCATCATCCGAGGCTCACTTTCGGACCCGCAGTGCGCGTTCGTGAACTACTACGACGTCGTCAAGGGCAAGGCGCCGGACGTGATTTTGCAGCCGAACGACATCGTCTATGTCCCGCTCACTCGCTATCGCTACCTGAGAAAGTACATCGACATCGCGCTAAACACCTTTGTGAGTTCGGTGGCAATCAATGCGGGAACGAAGCTTTCGCAGCCGCCTAACGGCGTGATCTCCGGCGTCATTATTCCGGCCGGCAGCGGCATCACCATCACTCCGCCACCCGCGCCGCCGGTTGGCCAGTAACCTGCGCGCATGCTGGCAGGGCGCGTCGCTCCGCGCGCGCCGAGGCCAGGGGAACGAACTGAGATTATTGACTTTGTTGCGGCTCACCGGCGCGCGCGGAGCGACGCGCCCTACCCTGTCGATTGGCGAAATGCCGCTACAAGATTTGTGAACTTCCTTTAAAAACTCCGTACGCGAAAGGTGTTTTCACGAAACCGCTACCGCCTTCGGCGTGTGGGTTTTCAGGTATTCATTCACAAACTGGCACACGCGTTCGAGTTGGCTGGTAAATTCCTGGTACACTTCAGCAGCTCCGTCCAGCTTGCCGGCGTCGCCCATTTGCTCCAGTTGCGAAAGCATGGGTACGATCGCGACCATTCCCAGCGAAGAACTCGCGCCGACAAATTTGTGCGCGAGCTGCCGCACTTCGCGCGCGTTGCCGCTTTGAATCGCGGCAATCAGGCCCTTGCTGACTTCGCTGGACTGCGTCAAAAAGGTCGTCAACATGCGCTGCGTTTTTTCCGGCTTGTTCTGCGTCACTTCCTTCAATCGTTCCACGTCCACCGCCGGTTCCGTTGAGGTCGTCGTCGTGGCGCTCGCCGCGGCGGGGGACGCAATCTCCACTTTTAGCGGCGCGGAAATCGACTCCGGTTTCCCGTTCGCGCCATGCCCGTTGCTGGCCCACTTGTCGATGGCGCGGCGCAGATCATTCAATTGCACCGGCTTGCTAACGTAATCATCCATGCCTGCGGCAATGCATTTCTCGCGATCACCCTGCATGGCATTGGCCGTCATGGCGATGATGTGCAAACGCCGATGGTCGGCGAGGTTTTGGCGCTCGCGTTCGCGAATTTTTTTCGTCGCCTCGTAACCGTCCATTTCCGGCATCATGCAATCCATGAGAATCATGTCATAAGGCGATTTCTCAATGGCGGCAAGGACCTGCCGCCCATTTTCGACCACATCGGCCGTGTAGCCGAGGCGATCCAATTGGCCAAGCGCGACGTCCTGGTTGATAGTGTTGTCTTCGGCGAGCAGAATGCGTCCTTTGTGCGCCGTGACCGGGGTGGTAGTGGCATTTGCATTCATGGGAATTTCCGGAGTCGCGGCGCGCCGGGCCCCCAGCGCGTCGGCGATGCAGTTGAACAAGCAGGATTGCTTGGCCGGTTTGACAAGGCACGCGGTGATGCCCACTTCGCGCAATTGGTCCGGCTCCAATTGTTCCCCCAGGGATGAAAGCATGATCAGCTTGGTTTTCGCCAGCGCAGGTTCGGCCTTGATGGCGCGCGCGAGCATCACGCCATCCATGACTGGCATCTGCATGTCGAGAATGACCAGATTGAACGGCGAACCGGCGGCCGCCGCTTCCCGCAACACCTGCAACGCCTCCGCGCCGCTGCTCGTGGACGCGTTCTGGATTTTCCACGCGAGGAGTTGGTAATGGAGAATTTCACGGTTCGTGGCGTTGTCATCCACAATCAACGCGCGTGAGCCGGCAATTTCAATGGTCGAGCGCAGCGCTTCCGGAGCCACTTGGGTTTGCTTCTCCAGCTTGGCCGTGAACCAGAACGTGGAACCTTTTCCAAGCTGGCTCTCCACGCCCATTTCGCCGCCCATCATTTCGACGAGGCTGCGGCAGATCGCCAGCCCCAGCCCAGTCCCGCCATAGCGCCGGGTGGTCGAAGTGTCCGCTTGAGTAAATGCTTGAAAGAGCCTGGCCTGGTTTTCCGGCGCGATGCCGATGCCGCTGTCACGAACTTCGCAACGCAACGTGACATGCGTGTCGGTCTCAGCCGTCTGGTGAATGCGAATCGAAACTTCGCCGCTGTTGTCCGTGAACTTGATGGCGTTGCTGAGGAGATTGTTGAAAATCTGCCGCAGCCGATTGGGATCGCCGCGCAGGAACAACGGCATTTCGGGATCCACGCAGCCAGCCAGTTCAATTTTCTTCGTCGCGGCGCGTTCGGCCATCAGTTCCAGCGCGCCTTCGAGCGTCTCGCGCAGATCAAAATCCAAATTCTCAAACACCAGCTTGCGCGCTTCGATTTTCGAAAAATCCAGGATGTCGTTAATGATCGTGAGCAACGAATTGGCGCTCAACCGGATCGTGTCCGCGAAGTTGCGCTGCTTCGGGCTGAGTTGCGTATCGAGCAGCAAGTCGGTCATGCCGATGACGCCGTTCATGGGCGTCCGGATTTCATGGCTCATGTTCGCGAGAAATTCGCTCTTCGTCCGGGTGGCGGCTTCGGCGGCGTCCTTGGCTGATCGCAATTCCTGGTTCGCTGAAGTCAGTTCCGCCGTGCGCGCCTGGACGACGTGCTCCAAATCGCTCAATTTGGCCTTGGCCTGTTGCGCCAGGTTCCATTTTTCCGTCAACGCTTCCGCAAGCTGCAACACTTCTATCACCTCGAACGGCTTTTTTAGAATCACCAACTTGTCCGTGCGGCCGAGATTCTTCAGCATGTCGTCCCACGAATAATCCGAGTACGCCGTGCAGATCACGACCTGGAGATCGGGATATTCCTGCCAGATGCGCGAGACAGTCTCGATGCCGTCCCAGCCCGGAGGCATGCGCACGTCCACGAACGCGAGCGGATACGGCCGTCCTTCCGCCACGGCCTTGCGCACCATTTCCAAACCTTCCTTGCCTTGAAACGCCGAATCGACTTCGAAACCGGCCCCATTGGAGGAACTTTCTTCGCCGAAGAGCAACGCTTCCGCGGCCTCCAAAGCCGCACCCGTGGCGCTGCCAGCGCCGAAAATTTTGCGAAAATCTTTATGAATCGCTTCGTTGTCGTCGACAACGAGAATTCTGCGGTGGGATGTCGTAGTATTCATGTTTTAAAACTGCCCGTCCGAACCAGCAGGTTTTAGCAGAATAATGGCCAAAACCTTAAAAACAGGCGGCTTGTCGGGTACAACCCGGAAAGCGACACCACCTCGGAACCCTCAATGGAAAAACAACATCCGCTCCCTGGCCATATTTGAGACAGTCCCGACCATGGAGCGAGGACAGTTGAGAATATTTGGCTGCCAGCGGGGCCGCGTTGGCTGCGGTTCGGCGGGTCTTCCACCGGCGCAGCGCGGGGCATTGCTCCGCCAGTGGTTCCCACGCCAGCCCGCGGAGCCATGCTCCGCGCGTCACAAAAAACGGCCGGTCTTTCCACACCGGCCGCTCGTGCATTTGGCACTCGTTCCGCAAATGAATTTCAATCAGCGCCACCGCGGCGGCCCAATGGGTCTGGGCCGGCCAGTCGGCGTCAACGTATTCAGGCTGCGCTCCAATCTATCCAATCGCGCGTTTACTCTGTTAATCGGGACATTGTTGTTCACCGCCATGGTCGTCCAGCTTCTCCCGTTCGCATGGCGATTCACGAATTGCTCGGGAGCATTTCTCGTGTTATTTGCCAGCACGGAAGCAATCATCAAACCCGCCGGTCCGGCCGCCGGATTTCTAGCATCCATGTCCTGCAGTCGTCGCATGGGAATTCCGGTCTCATCCGAAACGATGCGCAATGCCCGGCCCCGGCTGCCGCTTCGGAACGCCATGGAATTGATGCGATGCGCGCGCAAGTCGAGGTCATTTCTGCCCGGCTGACCCTGTGCAAACTCGGCGGTAAAACCGAGCGACACGGCCGCCACTAACAACGTCAGTATCCATCCCTTCATAAAATCTTTCTCCTTTCATTGAAAACCTAAACCCCGGACACCTGGCGCTTCAACAAAGGGTTTCACCCCATCTGGCCTCGCGCCCGATGATAGAAAAGAGCGGCCGGCGTTTTCACGCCGGCCGCTTCGTTTTTCTCTTGCGGTTCTACACGTTAATATCCGCGGTTCCGATACCGGCTGCCACCCTCATCCTGATATTCCCGGCCTCTTTCCCGTCCAGTCGGCTGAAGCGAGTCCAGATCGTGCTCCAACTTGTCCAATCGGTTGTTGATCTTATCCAGCGGCACGTTGTTTTCACGCGCGATGGAAGCCCAGCCTCTTCCGTTGACGTGACGCCTGAGGAACATCTCGGGCGATTTTTTCGTATTGTCCGCGAGCACCGACGCGATCATCAGCCCGGCCGGTCCGGCGTCCGGATGTTCGTCATGCATTCTCTGCAGTTGCTCCTGCGGAACGCCCGTCTCCACGGAAACGCTGTGAATGACCTCCCTCATGCCGCCATGTCTGTCTGCGAGAGAATTGACATGCTGCGCGCGGGTTTCCAGTTCGTCTCTGGCGCTCTGGCCACGTGCAATTGCGGTCGTAAAAGCGACCGACGCGGTGGCGACTATTATGGTGAGTATCCATTTCTTCATAAGACTTCTTTCTCCTTTGTAAAAAACCTAATCATAGGCCGCATCGCTTCAATAAAGGGATTTACCCCATATTTTTGATGAGACATACTCATTGGACGGCAGCCCAAACCACTGTACGATGGACGCTCCGTTTAAGTATTAAGTGCCATGCGAAAAAACGATGTGCGTACCCTGCTTGATCGCGTCGCTGCTCCTTGCAGCCGTTGCCAGCCAGGCAAATATGGAAGTGAAACCCGAAACGCCCGCGCCTAAAAACAACCCGTTTGGTCCGGATCAGAAGCGGCCTGATAACAAAAATGAATATCGCCGGCGCAAACTTCGTCTGGACACTATCAGCCGCACTGGTTAAGCAGATACCGAAATCGACCGCCGATTTATGAAAATGATGATCCGATTCGTGATTGCCGTTTGCGGCATCCTGCTCCTCGGGCTGACGAGCTGCAGCAGTTTCAGCGCGCACAAGGGAGCCGACGCCTACTTCAAATCGTGGCCCAAGGGAACATCGCCGATGGAAATCGGCCACGCCGTCGCGCAGCATTTTATCGACAGCCCGCATTTCAACTCCGGCAAACCGGGCCCGCCGCAATTTATTATTTACCCGGAAGTCTGCACGTGGTATGGCGCGCTCACCTTCGCCGAAGTGTCGCACATTCCGCACCTGAAGGGCGCGCTCATCCGCCGATTCGAGCCGTTCTTCGGCTCGGAAACCAATCTCGTTCCGCAGCCGGATCACGTGGATCGCTCCGTCTTCGGAGCCGTGCCCCTGGAAATTTATATCCTCAACGCGGACCCGCGTTGCCTGCAAATGGGCAAGGAATTCGCGGATAAACAATGGGGCGAACCGTTCGGCCCGCACGTCCCGCCCAACGCCGACGAACTTCGCGCCAAAGGCCTGACTTGGCAGACACGCATGTGGGTTGATGACATGTACATGATCACGCTGGTGCAATGCGAAGCCTATCGCGCGACCGGCAATCACGAATACATCAATCGCGCCGCGCATCAGATGGTCGTCTATCTCGACGCCCTTCAGCGACCCAACGGACTTTTTTATCATGCGCCGGGTGTTCCGTATTTTTGGGGCCGCGGCAACGGCTGGATGGCCGCAGGCATGACCGAATTGCTCCGCTCGCTTCCGGCCGATAATCCCGACCGCCCGCGCATCATGGAAGGCTACAAGAAAATGATGGCCGCGCTGCTGCAATACCAGGATGCCAACGGCATGTGGCATCAATTGATTGATGACCCCACGGCCTGGCCGGAAACCTCCGGCACCGGCATGTTCACTTTCGCGTTCATCACCGGCGTGAAAGAAGGCTGGCTCGACGCGGCCACCTACGGCCCCGCCGCCCGCAAAGCCTGGCTCGGCCTGATTTCCCACCTCGACAAAAACTATGACATGCACGACGTCTGCCAGGGCACGAACAAATACAATCCGCTGACCGACGGCCCGGACGGCCGCGCCTATTATCTCGCCCGCAAACGCAACGTCGGCGATTTGCACGGCCAGGCGCCCGTGCTATGGTGTGCCACCGCCTTGCTAAGGTAGCGCAGGCTGCCCAGCCTGCGCGAGCACCCCGCTGACCGGAACGCCGAGCACCAGCTCGGCCCGAACGGAACCCCAGCACACCTCGCCCCTTGAGACATTTGACCTCGCCTGACTTGCCCGATAGTTTTACCCATCCTTTTATGACGTTAACCGAGCAAATGACGGCGCTGGCCAAACAGGCCAAAGCCGCTTCGCGCGAACTCGCAAAGCTCACGACCGCGGAAAAGAACGCCTGTCTACTCGCCATGGCCGATGCGCTCGAAAAAAATTCCGCCGCCCTCAAACAAGCCAATGCGCTGGACATGGATGCCGGCGCCAAAATGAGCCTGACGTCCGCCATGCTCGACCGCCTCAAGCTTGATGATAAACGCATTGCCAGCATGGCCAAGGGGCTGCGCGAAGTGGCTGCGCTCGCCGATCCCGTGGGCCGCATCCTCGACGAGCGCACGCGACCCAACGGCCTCAAATTGCAAAAAATCACCACGCCCATCGGCGTCGTGGTCATCATTTACGAATCGCGCCCCAACGTTACCGCCGACGCCGCCAGTCTTTGCTTCAAATCCGGCAACGCCACGATTCTGCGCGGCGGCAAGGAAGCCTTGAATTCAAATCAACTCATCGCGAAAACGATGATTGAAGCCGGCCGAAAAGCGCTCGCTCATTTTCCCGAGCACGCCATCCAGGTGGTTCCCACCACGGACCGCGAAGCCATCCCCGCTCTGCTCTCTTTGACTCAATACGTCGATGTCTGCATGCCGCGCGGCGGCGAGGGCCTCATCCGCGCCGTGGCTGAATCCTCCAAGGTGCCGGTCATCAAACATTACAAAGGCGTCTGCCACGTGTTTGTGGACGCCGATGCGGATTTGAAGATGGCGGAGGAAATCGCCCTGAACGCCAAAGTGCAGCGTCCCGCCGTTTGCAACGCCATGGAAACGTTGCTCGTGGACAAATCGGTCGCGCCAACATTTCTTCCCGCAATTGCGCAAAAGCTCGCCGACAAAAACGTCGAACTGCGCACCGATGACGCAACGCGCCAAATTCTCAACTCGAAACCCGAAACTCCAAACTCGAAACTCAAACCCGCCACCGAACAGGACTGGTTCACCGAGTACAACGATTACATTCTGAACGTGCGCGTCGTGGATGGCGTAAAGCAGGCGATCGATCACATCAATCATTATGGCTCGTCGCACTCGGACAGCATCGTCACAACGAACGAAACTCGCGCCAAACAATTTCTGCACGAGGTCGATTCCGCCGCGGTTTATTGGAATGCCTCCACGCGCTTCACCGATGGCGGCGAATTTGGCATGGGCGCCGAAATCGGCATCAGCACTGACAAAATCGGCGCGCGCGGCCCGATGGGCCTCGATGAACTGACCACTTACAAGTGGGTCGGCATCGGCAGCGGACAGGTGCGCGGGTAGGAGCGAATGACGAATAACGAATGACGAATTGCAAAGAGGTCGCGCAAGTTCCATTCGTCATTGGTCATTCGTCATTTTCTGCCTTCATTCTTTCCATTTTGACGCTAGCCCCATCCACGCTTAGTGTGCCGTCGTGGAAACCGTCCCAGACACATTGGACACCGCGTCCGCCGCCGAAGCCGCGCAATTCGTTCGCCAGCAAATGCCCGCGGAAGGATTGTTTGCCGGCCACGAATGGCGGGTCTCCCCGAGTCCGTTCAAGCTCGAGGCGAAACTCGCGAAGGAATTGGATTCGCTCGGCCGCGTGCTGCTGCAATTTTATCGTGCTATCAATCTGCTCTATCGCAAAAGCGTCGAAGGCAAACAACCGGAATGGATCGCGCGCTGGCTCGATCTCGGCAAACCACCTGAATTGATCGAACTGCAGCGTTCGGCGGCGTTCAAAAACGAAACGCCGCGTGTGATTCGCCCCGACCTGTTGCTGACCGAACACGGCTTCAGCGTCACGGAACTCGATTCAGTTCCCGGCGGCATCGGCGTCACCGCCTGGTTGAATCAAACCTATTCCAACGTGTGTCGGGCGTCCCGCCCGACTTCCCCCGAACAACCCGTTGCGCCGCCAACGGAGCATGGGCGGGACGCCCATGGCACGTTGCTTGGCGGCGCGGATCGAATGCTGAAAGGCTTCGCCGGTATTTTCGGCGAAGCGCCGCGCGTGCACCTGGTCGTTTCCGAAGAAGCCGCGACGTATCGTCCTGAAATGGAATGGCTCGCCAAACAGCTTGGCCCGCGCTTCGCCGTTCGCGATTCCAACTTCACCGATTTCGCCGACGGCGACGCAGTCTATCGCTTTTTCGAATTGTTCGATTTGGCCAACGTGCCGAATTCCAAAAAGATTTTCGAGCTTGCCCTGGAAAAGCGCATTCGCGTCACGCCGCCACCGAAACCGGTTTTCGAGGAAAAAATGCTGTTCGCGCTGTTATGGAATCGGAACCTGCAAGCCTTCTGGAAGCAGGAACTAGGCGAAAGCTTTTTCCAACGCATGCTGCGCCTCGCGCCCTACACGTGGATCGTGGATCCCGCGCCGTTGCCGCCGCAAGCCGCCATTCCCGAACTTGACCTCACCGACTGGCAGCAACTGAAATCGCTTTCACAAAAGGAACGCGATTTGATTTTGAAAGTCTCCGGCTTTTCCGCGCACGCGTGGGGCGCGCGCGGCGTTTATCTCGGCAGCGATTTGTCCCACGCGGATTGGTCGGCGGCGGTTGACAAATCGCTCGCGGAATTTCAACATTCCCCCTACGTGCTGCAGCGTTATCACCATTCGAAGCTCGTCGACGCGCAGTGGTTTGATTTTTCGCGAAACGAAGTCGTGCCCATGAAGGGTCGCGCGCGGCTTTGTCCCTATTATTTTGTCGCCGGCGAAGGCGATGCGGCCCGCGCGCAACTCGGCGGTGTGCTCACCACGATTTGCCCGCCCGACAAAAAAATCATCCACGGCATGACCGACGCGATCTTCGCGCCGTGCGCGGCATGACTCTGGCGGGATACATCCTGTTCGCATTGAGTTCACTATTTGTCATCGTGGATCCGCTTGCCGCCGTCCCGGCCTTCATCTCCATGACTCCCGACGACACCGTCCAAAGCCGCCAACGCACGGCAGGACTCGCGTGCGCTGTCATGGCCTGCGTGCTGATTGTCTTTGCCGCGGCCGGAAAATGGATTTTCCAATACCTCAGCATTACGATGCCCGCGTTTGAAATCGCTGCCAGCATCATCCTGCTGCTGGTCGCGCTGGATATGTTGCGCGCGCAACGTTCGCGCGTGCAGGAAACAACCGAAGAAACCATCGCCGGCGCCAACAAAACCGACATTGCCATCACGCCGCTGGCCGTGCCGATGCTGGCGGGGCCGGGTGCCATTTCCACGGTGATTCTCCTTCAGACGCGCGCCACCAACGTCTGGCAAAGCGCGGCCCTTTATGGATGCATCCTCGTGATTGCGCTGGTCAGCTATATCGTGTTGCGCATCGCCGCGCGCGGCGCCTCGTGGTTGAGTCCGATTGCGTTGAGAATCACCACGCGCATCATGGGACTGCTGCTGGCGGCGGTGGCCATGCAATTCCTGCTGAACGGCCTGCAGGATGTCGGTATCGCGACGAAACCAGTCTAATAGTGGCACGGGCGTCTCGCTCGTGAATTTCTTGCGTTCGCACGGGCGAGACGCCCGTGCCATTAAATTCTCAGGATTTAACCTGGCCCGTTTGCACCGGTTTCGGTTGAACCGGCTGCGCTTCCGGAGCAGCCTGCGGCAAAGGTGGACGCGGCTGCTGCGAAGCGGGCGGTAGCGGCGTCCCGGGTGGCTTCGGGGCAATCGCCGCACCGTTGGGCACCGCCGCCGTCGCGGGCCGAGGCATGGGCGCAGGCACAGGCCGGGCTGGCAACGGAGGTCGCGCTGGGGGCGCCGGCGGTTCCACGGGCTTCATCTTCAAAGTTGTAACACCGGGACCCGAAGCGCGCCGTTTTTGAACGTTGTCCAACCGCTGGCGCATTTGGGTGCGGTTCACGCAATACAATAGGGCCGTCTCCTCCGAAATGAGATTATCTTCGTAAGCTTTGATCAGCGATTGCTCAAAGCTATGCCAGCCGGCGGTGTTGCCCGCCTCAATGATTTCCGAAAGCCGCCGGTTTTCATTTTCGCCGAGCGCGATGGCCTCGCGGCTGCGAAGATTGCTGCCCATCAATTCGCTGACCAGCAACCGCCCGCCCTCCTGCTTCGGCACCAACCGCTGGCTGATGACATAGCGCAACGTTTCCGCCAGGCGTTCGCGCACCTGTTTTTCCTCCTCGGTTTCGAACATGCCGAGAATACGGTTGATTGTTTGGGCGGCGCTGATCGTGTGCAGCGTGCTGTAAACCACGTGGCCGGTTTCGGCCGCGGTGAGCGCGATTTCCATCGTCTCGCGATCGCGAATCTCGCCGACGAGAATGATCTTCGGCGCCTGCCGCAACGCCGCGCGCAGCCCATCCGAAAACGCAAAAAAATCGCGGCCCATTTCACGCTGGCTGAACGTGGATTTGATATGCGGGTGCATGAACTCAATCGGGTCTTCCAGCGTCACGATGTGCACCTCGCTGTTTTGATTCACCTCGTTCAACAACGCCGCGAGCGTCGTGGTCTTGCCGCTGCCGGTGCCGCCGGTCACGAACACAATGCCATTCTTTTCCTTGATGACCTCGCGGAACACGGGTGCGAGTTTGAGTCCGTCAATTGTCGGAATCTGCGTCTGCAATTTGCGCAGCACCATCGCGTAATTGCCGTTCTGTTTGTAAATGTTGACGCGGAACCGGCAGACACTTTCGAGCTGATAACTGCAATCGCACGAACCCGCCTTGGCCAAATCCTGCATCAGCCGCTCGTTCCCATTGATGATGACGCGCGCCCAACCTTCGATACGGGCGCTGGTGAGCAATGGTTCTGACGGGTCCGTGGTGAAGGGCACGAGCTTGCCATAACTTTCCACCTGGCAATGACGGCCGACCACGAAAAGCAAATCCGAAGCTCCTGCCGAGCTCTGGATCATCGACGTTAACAATTGATCAAATTCCGCTTTCATATGGATGCCAAAACCGCGCGGACCTTCTTCCCTAAGGTGCCGTGCCAAAAGACCCGTCACTCTTAGAGCAGCTAATTTTGTGCCGTAACCTCCAGCAGCGGAGTTTTTTACGAGAATGGCCAATAACATCCCGGTAAATGCTTATTTGCGCACTCCATTCCCGCCTGGGCAAAGAGAGCCATGTCCTGATTTGAACTGGACACTATCCAACTGGATGAAACGCGGGGCGCCATTTTGAAGTGCGGCAAAGCGCAGCGGCATAGTGGCACGGGCGTCTCGCCCGTGAGTTCGTGAGAGCGCTCCGCCCGCAAGAAGCGTTTTGTTTCAGTCCATCGCACGGGCGAGACGCCCGTGCCACTATTCCAAGGTAAATTCTTGGACATTCCGCAAAAATCGTGTTTCCTTCCGTCTGCAAATGGAACAGCCACAGCAACCGTTGGACGCATTGATCGAACAGCGCAAGGCCAAGCTCGCCGCCTTGCGCGCGAAGGGCATTGATCCCTTCAAAAACAAATTTACCCCCTCGGAAACTTGCCACGCCGCCCGCGCAAATTACGTCGAGGGCCGCGAAGTTGCCGTCGCCGGTCGCATCACCGCCCATCGCGACATGGGCAAGAGCATGTTCATTGATGTCCGCGACCAAAGCGGCCGCATCCAGGTTTACGCGCAGAAAAACGTCCTCGGTGATGAACAATGGAACATTTTCACGCATCTCGACCTCGGCGATTTCATCGGCGCGCGTGGGACGCTGTTCACGACCAAGACGGGCGAAATTTCCATCAAGCTCGCCAGCTTCACCATTCTCGCCAAATCACTCCGCCCGCCGCCGGCCAAATATTATGGGCTCGAAGACACCGAAATCCGCTATCGCCAGCGTTACCTGGACTTGATCGCGAATTCGCAGGTGAAGGATGTGATGCTCGCGCGCAGCGAAATCATTCGCGAGATTCGGAATTTCCTCCACGACCGTGGCTTCGTGGAAGTCGAGACGCCAATGATGCAATCGATTCCCGGCGGCGCCGCGGCGCAACCGTTCATCACCCATCACAACGCGCTCGGCTGCAATTTTTATCTGCGCATCGCGCTTGAACTTTATCTCAAGCGCCTGCTCGTCGGCGGCATCGACCGCGTGTTCGAGATTGGCCGGAACTTCCGCAACGAAGGCCTTTCGCGCAAACACAATCCGGAATTCACCATGCTCGAAGCCTACCAGGCTTACGGGGATTACGAGAGCATGATGGACCTCGTCCAGGGAATGGTTTGCCACGTGGCGGAAAGGGTTCTCGATACGTTGATCATTGAACACAAGGACGCTGAGGGCAAAGTTACCAAAACCATTGATCTCACTCCACCGTGGCGCACGGTGAAATACAAGGATCTCATTCGCGAAAAAGCCGGCGCGGATTGGTTTGATATTTCGCCAACCGAACGCCGCCAGCGCGCGCACAATCTCGGCGCGGAAATCGGCAAGGAATACGAAGACTTTGAAGTCACCGGCGCCGTGTTCGAAAAATTGATCGAGCCGACGTTCATCCAGCCCACCTTTGTCACGCATTTGCCGAAGGAACTCGTGCCGCTGGCCAAACTTTCAGAAGAAGACCCAACCACCGTCGAAGTATTCGAGTGTTGCATCAACGGGCAGGAAATCGCGCCGGCTTACAGCGAGCAGAATGATCCCATAGAACAGCGCGAACGCCTCGAGCACCAGGCCGGCGGCGAACAACAAAAACTCGACGAAGATTTTCTCGTCGCGCTGGAACACGGCATGCCACCCGCCGGCGGCATGGGCATGGGCCTCGACCGGCTTTGCATGATGCTCCTCGGCCAGGAAAGCATCCGTGATGTAATTCTCTTCCCGCAGTTGAAGCCGAAATAAACGTGCTGCCGCATCTTGCCGGCAGTTCTGCATCAATTCCATCAACTCCATCCTTTCCCTGCCTCCGCTTTTGCTGATAAATTTTTCGGAATGCAACAACTCATCGACGGTGTTCATCGGTTTCGCAATGACGAGTTCGGCAATTATCGTTCGCTTTTCCAGCGGCTCTCGCGCGAAGGCCAGAACCCGCACACACTGTTCATCACCTGTTCGGATTCCCGCGTGATCGCCGAGCTGATCACGCAAAGCAAACCAGGCGATTTGTTCGTGGTCAAAAACATCGGCAACATCGTCCCGCCCTCCGGCGTTACCGGCACCACCAACTCAACCGTCGCGGCGATTGAATTCGCCGTGGAAATGCTCCACGTGAGCGACATTGTGATCTGCGGCCATTCGCAATGCGGCGCCATGACGGCCCTGCTTGAAGGATTGCCCAACGCCGAGCGCGTGCCGCATTTGGTGGAATGGATGAAGCTGGCCGAGCCGGTGGGTAAAATCATTCGCGCGCAATACGGCCACATCAAAGATCCCGAGCATCGCAAGAATGCCGCCGCGGAGGAGAACGTTCTTTTCGCGCTGGAAAATTTGCAGAGCTACCGTTGCGTGCAAGACCGGCTGGCGAATGGCTCGCTTCGTCTCCATGGCTGGTTCTTCAAAATCGCCACCGCCGAATTGTTCGCCTACAATCCCGGCGCGCGGCAATTTTCGCCGCTCGTCCGCGATTCGAAAACGTAGGAGCGGGCGTCTGCCCTGTAGGAGACGAGGTCACGAGTCTCTGACTTCAAACTGTCGCTGTCGCCGGCGCCAGCGCCAGCGCGACTTTCTTCCGCTCGCCCGCGTGGCCGCCGAGATCAAGGAGGATTTTTAAGAACACGAGCAGGAGCAGGCCGGCCGTCGGCGAATGCAAGGCTATCATTATGAAACCTCCAAAAATAATCGCCAGGTGCATCACCACAATGCGGCCATACGGCTGCTGCATCAATTGTGGCAAACCGATGCGTTGGTATTCGCCCTTGCCGATATAATTCGTCGCGAACGAAATTCCGTGGCTCACCGCCAGGCCGAGAATCGCCCAGCCCAATTGATTCTCGTGCATCACCTGCCAGAAAGTGCCAGGGCCCGGAAAGGGCCGGCCCGCGTGCATGCCGCCGCCAAACATTTCAATCACAAAAACCCCGTGGATGAACGTGAACATGCCGTAATGAAAGCAGAAAAACGGAACCATGAAACATTTCAGAATCCAATTGCCGGCCGACGAAGGGTCATTCGCCAGCATCTTAAGCACGTTGAAGCCGCCAATGATCAGGTTCTCCGACCAGAACAGGAACATCAGCGGAAACACCTCCCAATGCAGGCAAAGGACGCCGAAAACCGGCACCAGGTTGGCCAAAATGAGGGCAATCACCGACGGCTGCCGCCAATCGATGTCGCGCAAGTGCCTGATAGGACTAATCGAGGCCGTTGCCATGGCTCGAAAAAAGCAATTGCCGTTCCGAATCCAACCGATTCCGACCGCTATCGAATCCCATTCCTTCTTTGGACGTTTGGAGCTTGGTCCTTGGACGTTATCCACGGTAACCTGTCATCGCCGCCAACATCTCCCTTACCGCCTCCGCCAATCCCACCGTCACCGCGCGGCTGATAATGCTGTGGCCGATGTTGAGTTCGACCAGATGCGGCACTTGATGCAGCAGCGCCAGGTTTTCGTAATTCAATCCATGCCCGGCGTTGACCTTCAACCCCAACCCGTGCGCATGCTTGGCGCCCGCGATCAGCCGATCCAATTCGGGTAAATCTCCCGGCCGGCATTCCGGAGCCGTTGACGGCTTCCGCGACGTTCCTTTCAAATCACAAACGGAAGGTGTCTGGACAAATCGCTCGTAAAAACTTTCCGCAAACGCCCCCGTGTGCAACTCAATGAATTCCGCTTTGACTCGCGCCGCCGCCTCGATTTGCGCAATCGCCGGGGCGATGAACAGACTCACCTCGATGCCGGCTTTGGTCATTTTCTTGCGCGTTTCCGTCAGCGCTTTTTCATTCGCAACCACGTCGAGCCCGCCCTCGGTCGTCACTTCCTGACGCCGCTCGGGCACGAGGCAAATGATGTCGGGCTTCAACTTCAGCGCGATCTCCACGATCTCCGGCGCATTGGCCATTTCGAGATTCAACCGCGTTTGAATCACCTCGCGCAGCTTCCAGACATCCCGGTCCTGAATGTGCCGCCGGTCCTCGCGCAAATGCGCCGTAATGCCATGCGCACCCGCCTTTTCACAAATCAACGCCGCACCTACCGGATCCGGTTCGCCGTGGCCGAACCCGCGATACCGCGCTTCACGCACGGTCGCCACGTGATCGATATTCACTCCCAGTTTCAACATGACTTTTTTCTCTGCCAAACATATCCCGCTTTTGCAACGAAGCAGCGCGCCTTTTTTAGGCCTCGGTGAGTGACAATGGCAGTTTGCCCCGGCAAGTCTCTTCAAAATGAGCCGGGGTTTCTCGTATTTGATTGAAAATCTGTTCGCTCAACCGGGCATTCGCAGCTTGCGCACGTTGCCTCAGGACACGCTTATATCGCCAGGGGAACACAGCTCCGATTTTCTCTTGAAGGCTCAATTTCTTGCCCGCCAGGTCTCCTCGCGTCACCGGATCTCGAAAACCAGCGCCATGATGGTAAATCGCCCCGCCATAAATCCCGAACAAAATGGGATGAGCCGCGGCATTGTGGCTTCTGAGGAGCCGATACCAGTCGATTTGCTTTTCCTGAAGCTGTTGCATCAGGTTTCCCCCAACGTCAGTAACCCATCTGCCGAGATTATTTTGCCACCGGTAACCTTTCTTCCAATCGCCTTTGATCTCTCGCCAGAAGCCTACCGTCGTGGCGCAGAAGCAGGGATGCGGCTGAAGATCGCCGGCGTTCTCGCGCCGCTGCACGGCGATCAGCTTATGGCTTTTCAATTTTTCCCGAAGCATCTCCTCAATGTCCGCGATCGGAAACGCATCGCCATCCAGAAAAATCAAAATATCGTCGTCCCGATTCGAGGCGAAATAAATCACGTCTGCCAGAAGGTTCAATTTGATGGCATGGGAAGTGACCGGTTCCGTGCAGGAATAGTAAAAAGTGCCCTCCGGGACCGGCGGCACGCCATCCAGCCACGCGTAAACGCGGTGCGGAGTTTTTAGATACCTCTGAAGAGATGCCTTCTGCACCCCAATCCATTTGTCGCTTTGAAAGTGGACCGTAGCGATGTGAATCATAATCAGTCATTGAATTTTTCCGTCCAACTCTATTTTGCGAGGTTTAAGCGGACTGTAAACACAATTCACAATGCCGTGCGGCGCATCTCAATTTTGGCGGAACCTCGGATTCCGAGGGCGGCAGACTGCGTGGCGCAACCCGCCAATGCCGCCAACCTGCCGGTCGGCACGGCGTAGCAGGCCAACAGTCGGGTCTTGTCCCCATGGAGCCGCTGGCCATCAAGGCGTTGGTTTATACAGGAATGTTGGCGAAAAGAATCGCCGCATTCGTCGTATGAAAAAAATATTCTTAATCGCCGCAGTCCTATGTGGTGTTTGGGCCGGTTCGCGAAGTCTGCCTATGAACTCCGCCGCCGCCCAGGTTGGCTCTTTCAACGTGGTGACCACGCCGCTGACCAACCAGACGCCATTGACCTTCACCAACACGCTCGTGTCGCCCACTAACGCCGAGTCACTCCAACTTAATGACCTCGTCGCGCTCTTGCTGACTCTTCAGACCAATGTCGAGGCAGCCATCCCGGCGCTGACCTTGATCGAAAGCAATGCCGCCGCGCCGCCGCCACCGGTGGCAGCGAACAATTTCATCCGGGGAAATACATTTCGGGGACAATTTGGCCGCCTGACTTCGACTCCGCCGCCTCTGACCGGCCGCAGCCTCCTGTCTCCAACCGGCGCGGCGAATGGCACTGCCCGCCCGCAAACCAATCAACCGCTGTCCGTGAGAATCGGAACCAACACGTTCCAAATCGATCCCGCGACACTTCAGGCCGTGGTCACGTTGCGCGACAACCTGGAACGCACACTGCCCGCATTGCAGGAATTGAATGGCACCTCGCCTCAACCGACGAACACTGCTCCGGGCACGAGCTTTTTGAATCCGCCGGTGGCAAATTTCATGCCGGTGCCGTTCACCAATAATTTCGCGCCGCTGACAAACGCGCCGCAATCGCCGTTCTGAAGCATCGAAATAATTGCGTGGAAATAATAACGAAAGAGGCGTGTAGCCCTCGAAGGTAGGGCGCGTCGCTCCGCGCGCGCCGCAGGCCGGTCAGCAACGGCGCGCACGGCTGCCGCCAAAGGTATTCGTTACACGCTGTGCTTTGGCCTATTTCTCCCCGCTCGCCAGCACGGTCTCAAAATGCGGCGGCTGCTCCTCGCGCGCGACCACGCTGATTTCAATCTTCTTGAATCCCGCCTCCTCCAGCCAGCGATGCAAATCGCTCTCGGGAAAACCCAGCCAGCGATCGCCATACAGTTCGCGGGCTTTCTCGAAATGATGCTTCAGCAAATCGAGAACCAGGATTTGGCCATGCGGCTTCAGCAACTTATAAGCGGCCTCGATCGCCCTGCCCGGCTCCTCCGCGTGATGCAACGCCTGGCTCAGGATCACCACGTCCACACTGTGCGGCTCAATCGGCGGATTCTGCAAATCGCCCAGGCGGAATTCCAAATTCTTCAAATTATTTTTCTTCGCCTTGGCCGCGCCGAATTCGACGATTTTTTCGGAGTTGTCGACCGCAATGACTTTTTTGCAACCACGCGCGAGCAATTCGCTCAGCAATCCCTCGCCCGCCCCCAAATCCGCCACCGTCAGCGGCGGCAGGATGCGCAGCAGCAAATGCCCGAACGCCTGCCACGAGCGTCCCGGCCCATAAACGCGGTCAAACCGCCCGGCGACCTGGTTGAAATAAACCTGCGCCTGCTCGCGCCGGCGATTCAGGATGCGCCGCAGATTGATTTGATCCCCTTCATGCTCCGGAAGCTCCCGGGCGCCGCGAATCGCCAGCCCAATGAATTCAGCCGCCGTATGGTTCGCTTCCGGGTAGAGTTTGTAAAAGGTCCGTTTCCCCTCGCGCCGCGATTGCACCAGTTCCGAATCCTGCAACAGCCCCAGATGCGTCGAAATCCGCGACTGCCCCATGCGCGTGATCTCCTGCAGCTCATTGACCGACAACTCGTCCTTTTCCAACAGCGAAATGATGCGCAGCCGCGTGGGATCGGATAATGCGCGCAATGATTTTAGAGTGGAGGACATAATTTAAATTTACAGAAGGCAACGAAGAAAACAAAGGAAATGCGGAACAGGCGCTCCTCGTTCTTCAATGTGTTTGAAAAGTGGCTGCATAGGTTCTTTCTTCGTTTCCTTCTGTGAAATTCCAAACTCAAGTCATTTATTCGCGCCAGGGAGAATCATCCGCACCAAACCGCCGGTCAATTTCAGTTCGTGAAAGTTGAAAATGAGCCCAATCGGCACATTGAGCAGTTTCATATAGCTCAACAGTTGAGCTTTGTGAATCGGTAAAATCTGCTCGACACATTTCAATTCCAAGAGCAAACAGTTTTCGACCAAAATGTCGAAGCGCAGAGGCTCCTCAAATGTGATTCCCTTGTACTCTATTTTCACCAACTGCTGATTAACAAAGCCCACGCTCCGAAGGCTAAGCTCGCGCATGAGGCATTTTTCGTAGATGCTTTCGATCAGTCCGGGCCGCTTTTCCCGATGAACTTCAATTGCGCCACCAATCGCTATAACCACTCAGTTCGTCGGCCCTTTTGAAAAGAGGGTGCATATATCTTCTTCTTCGTTCTCTTGGTTGCCTTCTGTTAAACTTGCAGGTCCAAATTATTTCCAAAAATAGGTTGACGCTGCCGGAAACAGATATATCATCCTATCCTGATACGTCAATATGACAATTTAATCTTGGTAAACATTATTCATTCATGAGCAAGAATTTTATATTTTCTTCTGAATCCGTCGGCGAGGGCCATCCGGACAAAGTGTGCGATACAATTTCCGATGCAGTGCTGGACGCCTGCCTCGCGCAGGATCCCCGCAGCCGCGTGGCGTGCGAGACCTACGCCAAGAGCAATCTCGTGGTCGTCGGCGGCGAAATCACCACCAAGGCCAAGCTCGATTTCAATCAGATCGCCCGCCAGGCCATCCGCGACATCGGCTACGTGAATGATGACGACGTTTTCCACGCCGACAAAGTGCTCATCCTGAACGCCATCACCTCGCAATCGCCGGACATCGCCCAAGGCGTGGACGCCCGCGAAGCTGAAGGCAAGGAAACCGACGAACAAGGCGCCGGCGACCAGGGCCTGATGTTCGGTTACGCTTGCAATGAAACCCGCGAGCTCATGCCCGCCCCCATCATGTATGCGCATCGCCTCGGCCGTGAACTCACCCGCATTCGCAAGAGCGGCAAGGTGAAATGGCTCCGTCCCGACGCCAAGAGCCAGGTCTCCGTCCAATACGAAAATGACCAGCCCGTCCGCATCACCAACGTCGTCATTTCCACCCAGCACGCGCACAATGCGAAGCACAAAACCATCAAGGATTTTTGCATCGAGGAAATCATCAAGAAAGTATTGCCCGAACGCCTGATCGACAAAAAGACGCAATTCCTCATCAACCCGACCGGCCGTTTCGTGGTCGGCGGACCGCAAGGCGACACCGGCTTGACCGGCCGCAAGATCATCGTGGATAGCTACGGCGGCATGGGCCGTCACGGCGGCGGCGCGTTCAGCGGCAAGGACCCCTCGAAGGTCGACCGCAGCGCGGCTTACATGGGCCGTTACGTGGCCAAGAACATCGTGGCTGCCGGTCTGGCGTCCAGCGCGGAAATTCAGTTCGCCTACGCCATCGGTTATCCCGACCCGGTTTCCGTGTGCATCAACACCTTCGGCACCGGCGTCGTCAGCGACGAAGCGATTGAAAAAGCCGTATGCGAAGTGTTCAGCTTCAAGCCGGCCGACATCATCAAGCAATTGAACCTGTTGCGCCCGATTTATTCCAAGACGACCAACTACGGCCATTTCGGCAAAACCGACCCGGACATCACCTGGGAAAAGACCGACAAAGCCGAAGCGCTGCGCAAAGCCTGCGGCCAGGGCAAATCGCCCGTGGCAGCCTCGACGCTGAAACGCGCGGCGTCATTGGTGAACGGACGTTCCAACGCGGCTGCCGGTGCTTCCATCAGCGCCTAAACTGAAAAATAAAACGAAAACTATGTCCTCCATCAAATTATCTCCGCCTCGCGGGAAAGCCGGCAAAGCGACGGCGCTCAAGAACGGCAACGGCGGCAGCAAAGCCGACTATTCCGTGCGCGATCTCTCGCTCGCCGAATGGGGCCGCAAAACCATCGAGATTTCCGAAAACGAAATGCCGGGTCTCATGGCCATTCGCAAAAAATATGGCCCGCAAAAGCCCCTAAAAGGCGTGCGCGTCACCGGCTCCTTGCACATGACCATCGAGACGGCCGTTCTCATCGAGACCCTGGTTGAACTCGGCGCGTCCGTGCGCTGGGCGAGCTGCAATATCTTCAGCACGCAGGACCACGCCGCCGCCGCGATCGCGAAAGCCGGCGTCCCGGTCTTCGCCCACAAGGGCGAAACCCTCGAGGAATACTGGGACTTCACCCTCGCCGCCCTCACCCACCCCGGCAACAAAGGCCCGCAACTCATCGTCGATGACGGCGGCGACGCCACCCTGCTCATCCACAAAGGTTACGAGCTCGAAAACGGCAGCGATTGGGTCAATACGCCCAGCGACAACCACGAAGTCGCCGTCATCAAGGCGCTCCTGAAACGCGTCGCGAAAGAACGCCCGGGTTTCTGGCACGAAGTCGTGAAGGATTGGAAAGGCGTTTCCGAAGAAACGACCACCGGCGTGCATCGCCTCTATCAGATGTTGGAACAGGGAAAACTGTTGGTCCCCGCCATCAACGTCAACGACTCCGTCACCAAATCCAAATTCGACAATCTCTACGGCTGCCGGGAATCCCTCGCGGATGGCATCAAGCGCGCCACCGACGTCATGATCGCCGGCAAAGTCGCCGTCGTCTGCGGTTACGGCGATGTCGGCAAAGGCAGCGCCCATTCCCTCCGTGGATTCGGCGCGCGTGTCATTGTCACTGAGATCGATCCCATCAACGCCCTCCAGGCCGCGATGGAAGGTTTCGAAGTCACCACCCTCGAAGACACGCTCGGCATGGGCGACATCTACGTCACCACCACCGGCAATTGCGACATCATCACCCTGGAACACATCCTCAAGATGAAGGATCAGGCGATTGTTTGTAACATCGGCCACTTCGACAACGAAATTCAGGTCGACCGTTTGAACAATCTGAAGGGCGTGAAGAAAATCAACGTGAAGCCGCAGTATGACAAATACGTCCTGCCCAATGGCCGCACGATTTATATGCTCGCCGAAGGCCGTCTTGTGAACCTCGGCTGCGCCACCGGCCACCCGAGCTTCGTCATGAGCAACAGCTTCACCAACCAATGCCTCGCGCAATTGGACCTCTGGAAAAACCGCGACACCAACAAAATCGCCGTCTATCGATTGCCCAAGAAACTGGACGAAGAGGTCGCCCGCCTGCACCTCGAACGCATCGGCGTCAAGCTGACCAAGCTCTCCAAAAAACAAGCCGACTACCTCGGCGTCCCCGTCGAAGGCCCCTATAAGCCCGAACACTATCGCTACTGAAAAAATGTAGCGGCGGTCTGCGACCGCCGCCAACGTTCCTGGCGCTCAAAACGCCATTACAAAGGCCAATTCCGAAAGGAATTCGCCTTTTAATTTTTTAGCGGCAGGACTCGAACACGAGAGCGGACTTCATCCAAAACGATGATCGCCCCTTTCTCCAATTCCGGTTGAAATCGACGCAACGATTTTACAACGACTTTTCCTACGCAGAGGGAGCGACATCCTGCGTGCGAACTTGGATAATGCTGGGTCCCTCGGCATGTGTGAGGGCCAGGGCTGTGCCAAAATCCAGATCGTGGGTAAAAACAACGTGCCCGTTACTTTTGGCCCAAGCCATAATTTCGATGTCCGTCGCACGAAAATCTCCCACCTTGGACCAGTGAATGGTCTCCCAACCGGCTTCCACAAGAACCTTCACCCATTCAGGCGATAGATTCATGTCCACCACCAGCTTCATGCGGGCTGAAGCGGCAATTCGATTTCCTCGGCACGCCAGGCGGCATATTTCAGAGCTTGAACAATATCTTCCTCTTCCAAATAGGGATACAATTTAAGAATCTCTAATGCGCGTGTCCGCTAGCCACCATCCCCGCGACCGTTCCCGCCGTGACACGCAACCCGCGGATGCAAGCGCGTCCACCTATCACGTTCAGATTAAAGGTAATTCGATCCAGGGTCCTCATGCGAATAACTTAACCAATCCGCGTTTCCAACTCCTGTTTTATTCGTGATTGCCATAACCCGCCAGCCTCAACATTATCTCTCCACCAACCCGCTATGCACACGACACTTCAAGCCACGTTGCACCCCCTGACACGCCACACTGCCTTCGCCGCAGCCTTGGCGCTCATCCTTCTAGCTTTGCCCGCCTCGGCGCAATCGACCGGTGGCGGCTACGATGACCATCGGAACATGATGGACCAACTCGGCATCAAAAGCCTCCGCCACGGCCCGGATCCGAACAATCAATCGACCTTCGATGAAGCCACCGCCAACCCGTACACGAACAGCATGCCCGACGTGCTCACGATGAAGGATGGCACGAAGGTCACGCGCCCGGACCAATGGCCCGCGCGCCGAGCTGAGATCCAGGAGGATTTCGAGCGCGAAGTGTATGGGCGCATTCCTGCCAATGTGCCAAAGGTCACCTGGGAAGTCGCCTCCATCACCCACGGCACCAATGACGGCATTCGCACCATCACACGGAACCTCATCGGCCATGTAGACAACAGCGCCGACACCAACATTATCGTCAACATCCAGGCGAACTTCACCGTGCCGGAAAATGCCACGCAACCCATGCCGATCATGGTTGAGTTCGGCTTTGGCGGCTTTGGATTCAGGCCGCCACGTCGCACGAACGCCCCGGTCGCCACCGGCGCGAATACAAACCGCTCCTTCACCGATCGCCTCACGCGCTTCGGCGGACGCGGCTTTGGCGGCGAACCCGGCTGGCATTTGCAGGCGCTGACCAACGGCTGGGCCTATGGCACCATCGTTCCCAACAGCATCCAGGAGGATAACAATCATCTGCGCTCCGGCATCATCGGTCTCGCGAATAAAGGCCAACCGCGCAAGCCGGACGATTGGGGCGCCTTGCGCGCGTGGCAATGGGGCGTCAGCCGGCTCATCGATTATTTCGAAGCGCATCCGGAATTCATGGTCGACGCCAGAAAAGTCGGCATCGAAGGCCTCTCCCGCTACGGCAAGGCGGCGATTGTGACCGAAGCGTTCGAACCACGCATCGCCGTCGGCCTCATCGGCTCCTCCGGCGAAGGTGGCGTGAAATTGCATCGCCACATTTATGGCGAGGCCGTCGAGAACCTCGCCGGCGGCGAATATTATTGGATGGCTGGAAATTTCATCAAATATGGAGCGTCCAATCCCAAGAAAACCGCCGCCGATTTGCCCGTGGATTCCCACGAACTCATCGCCATGTGCGCGCCGCGTCCATGTTTCATCAGCTACGGCGTTGTGGCCCATGGCGACGCCAAATGGGTCGACGCCCATGGCAGCTTCATGGCCGCAGTCCTCGCCGGCCCGGTTTATCGGCTATTGGGCAAACAAGACCTCGGCACACCGGGCAATTACTTGACTGATCAGATGCCCCCAATCGGCCAACTCATCGGCGGCGAACTCGCCTGGCGTCAGCACAACGGCGGCCACGACGTCACGCCGAATTGGCCATCATTTTTCCAATGGGTAAAGGCCTACATCAAAGCACCACCCCCACCCCAACCTACCGCTCATTGAAATAATGTAGCGGCGGTCTATGACCGCCGCTGAATGTTGCGATACTTCGCGCAGGGCTAAGACTTCAGCGTCCCGCCAAAACGTTCCGCAACCTTCCCATCCCACTTTCGTGGAATGCGTCTTCGAGGGAAGACGCATTGATTTGCGGCAATTTTTTCTTTATCGTGAGAAAATAGTCATAGTGCCTGAACCTTACGGACACGCGAGTGCTGTATTCTGTGAAAACTTTGAATGACAAATGTCGAATGACGAATGACGGAATTCTCTCCCGTGACCATTCATGCTCTCCATTCATCATTCGTCATTCGTCATTTGCCGTATTGAATCGCAGGTACGGATATCGCGCTGCGTCGGCGCGCGGCCACGGCGTGTCTGAACACGCCCAAAGAATTTCCCCATGAGTTCTGCAACCACAACACCCTCGGTTTCATCCGACCCACTGATCTCGTACATTAATCTCAAGCTCGCTCTGATGGGCTACCAACCCGCCCTGGCCGCGAACCGCGGCGAGTTTGGCGAACTGGCGTCTTCCCTCGTCGCGCAATATCGCGAGCAGGAACGGCTGCTGGCGACTTACGTTTGCCCCACCGACAAGCGCATCCAGAGTTTTCTCTACGATTATTTCCAGGAAGATCCCGTGCCGCGTCTGCCCGCTCACACGTTGACGCTCGACCGGCCCGGCATGGCGCGCGTGCTTTCGCTTCCAATCGACCGGGATGAATTCAGCTCCAGCATTCTCCATTCATATCGCACCAAACAAGGCGTGCTGCACAACCCGCTAAGCGATCGCCGCACCACCCATGGAATTTTTCACGTCACCGAAGGCGGACTGCCGATCCCGGACGACAAAATCGGCGTGCCGAAAATCACGTTCGTCAAAATGCTCGCCTTCGCGCTCAACCCGCCGCGCGACATCATGCGGCTGCCGTTCACAGCCTCGCAGCCGAAACCCGCCGAATGCTTTGTCTCGTTGCTGCTGCGTCCCACGGTTTGCCCGGAAGTGCCCGGCTTCACCAAGCGCAAGACCATGGAAGTCCATTTCTTCGCGCCCGGCAACTTGGTCAGCAATTTGGATTTCGTCGAAAACATTTTCGGCAACGCCGGCGACCCCAGCCTGCCGGAAAACGACGCCGCGCTCGACACCGAACATTGGACCGGCCACACCGGTTGCGTGATCCTCGCGCCGCATCTCACGAAGGTCACCAAAAAGGACGCCGGCCTGCCGCACTGGGATAACGCCACCGATCGCCAGCGCCAGGACGGCATGTGTTGGAAAAGCGAGTCCGAACTTTATAACAACGGCGGCGCTTTCAAGATCACGTGCCGCGATGAATCGGGCGTCATCGTCACGCTCATTGCCGACAACTATTTCGGTTACTGCAAAAAAGAGGTCAAAACTCAGATCAGTTTCGCCGCGAATCTTTTCGGCCTGGCCGAAGAGGAACACGCCGGCGGCGCGCTCGTCTATCCCTGCTACGACCTCGGCGAAGAATTCAGCGGCGATGCCCACGTCAAGAACAAGGGGCACAACTATGAAGAAGTGGCGAGGCTCTATCGCGATTTCATCGATGCCAAGCCCGAAGGCTATGCCATTGACAAAAAATATCCGGACGTCATTTACGTGCCGGAAGACGCGCTTTTCGATTTGCACACGCAAACGATTTCCTGGACCACCGGCGGCAAGGAGCGCTCGATCCGGTTGCAGCCTCAAAACACCTACATTCGCCCCTCGGGCTATCGCGTGCGGATGGAGAAGCCGGCACCGAACCGCGGCTGGCGCCTCGTCGGCACAAGGCCCTACGGAGTGCTGTGCCACAAACCGTGCACGGTTTCCGGCGGCGGCAAATCGGAAATTTCCAAGCCCATCACGGACGCGATTTTGGTCGGGCCGGTGTTCGTGGCTGATTTCAAAAACGATTTTGATCACGTGGAGGAATTGATTGACCGCGATTACAGCGATCGTTTCAAGGATAAGACTCGCGAAGACAACCGCTCGGTGCTCGCCGCCGAACGCTCGCTCGGCTCGGTCATCAAGCTGCTCACGCCCGACGAACACGATTACACGCCGGAATACAACGCCTGGCTGGAGAGCGTCCCGCAATATTTGAAGGAGCTCGTGTTCGTAGTGAAACGCTATTACAAGCAGTCGTGGAACGGCAATTGGCGCGACCATTTCAGCGTCAACATCATCAATGGCAAGCCGGCCAACGAATTGAAGTGCGATAATCGCGCGCTCGTGACCACTTATTTGCGTGTCGGTTTCGATGCGGATGGCGCGTGGCGGACATTCGGGCTGCGGAAGGATTTCCATCCGGCAATTAAAATTCAAACCGAGGACGACATTACCGCCTCGGTCGTCGTACCGCCGAACGCAATTGGCGCAACCGGTCAGGAATCGCTGAAATTTGTGGTGAACGTTGAGCGCCGCCTGTTCCAGCGGCCCGACGACGCCATCCATCGGGGCTACGACAAAGTGACGGAAGCCGATTTTGCCCGCACGGACAATTTCTTTTCCAACTACGAGCCGCTGCCTTCGAGGTTCTCGCACGAAATCTATGATGACGCCGTCGCGTTTTATCAGTTCACCGAGCCGATGCAGAATCTCATCCGCCAGGTGATCTCGAACGGCAACAACGGTTATTTCGTTTGCACCGCCAACCCGCGGCTCGTCGAGGGCAAGCCTAGCAAAAACCCGCGCTACCTGCAAATCCGCCCCGACCTGCTGAATCCGCTGCAGACATATCTTTCGGAAATGGGAACTCGGCTCTTCCGCCGCCTGCCTCCCGAAAAGCCGGTTTACAACGCCGTCGCCGCCGTGCTGCCTGGCCGCCGCAACAATCCGCCCGACCAAGGCATCCGCCCGCTCGCGGTTTACAATCCGATTCACTATTTCGAGCTGCCGGAATTGTTCATGGAATTTATTTGCAGCATGACCGGCAAATCGCCATCGACGACCGGCGCCGGTTCCGAAGGCGCGCTCACCAAAGGCCCGTTCAATGCTCTGCCGCCCATCATCGACCTGAACAACGCGCTCGTTTCCTACATCCTCACAGGCCATCAAGCCTTCGTGACTGCGGCGGGTTATGTCGGGCCAAAGATGCGCGTCGACCACGATGTCAGCTTGCTCGTGCCTGAAATCTGGTGTCGGATGACGCCCGCGGAAAGAGATCCGCAATCTCTGATCCGTGAACGTTGTTTGGACAAATGCGAGGACTTCACCCACAATGGCAAGACGATTCTTGCGAGCCGACTCGGCTATCGCATCAATGCGCGCTTCGTGAACCGCTTTTTCGGCCGCGTCTTCAATCATCCCACGTCGGTTTGCACCGAGGAAATGCTCCGGCCCGAATTGCAGAGCATGGAAATTTTTGTCGACGGCATGGAAAACATCGTGGCCACGCAAAAACGCGTCGCCAAAATGTATTTCAACGACGGCAGCATCGAGCAGGCTTGTCCGCCGCTCAAAGCGCTTCTGCACCTCATGCTCCACGACCAATGGGAGGGCCAGGGACTCGATAATCCGGCCTTGCGCAAATTGTTCACGCGCGAATATCTGCTGTCGAGCGATTGGTATGCGGCGCGCCTCACCGCCAAACAGAAAGTGGACCGCAAACTCTGGCGCCGCCACATCGATTATCTCGACAAGTTCCTGAGATTGACGAGCCACGCGGACGAAGCCGAGCGCCTGGGCATCGCCGGCCAACTCAGCGAGGCGAGGATCGCCCTGCAAAAAGTCGAATCTCCCGCTTACCTGGAAAGCCTCCGCGGCACGATCGGCGCCGAACCCATCGAAGCGTATTTGAAGAAGGAATGATCAGTCCCCTCTCAATCAAAATCCGTCGGCAGTCCCGGATTTTTTGCATGCTCAAAACATCGTTGAATCTGAAACTCCAGGTTGCGTGACATGGAAAGCGGCGGCAACGCGTCGAGCGCAAAAAACCCCACCTCCAGCGTTTCCGGACTCGGCGTCGCTTCTCCGCCCACGATCTCGCACAGGAAAAACATTTTATACACGTGAAATGGCAGCGGCGGCACGTGCGGATGTTTTGCGCGATCATAAACGGCCGCCAACTTTGCAGCCTTCGCCTGAAAGCCGGATTCCTCCCACACTTCGCGCTCCACGGCTTCGCGGGGCGAATCGTTCACATCCGCCCAACCGCCCGGCATTGTCCACAACCCGTCCGCAGCCTCCCGCACGAGCAGGATTTTTCCCTCGCGAAACGCAGCCGCGCGCACATCCACCTTGGGCGTCGCGTAGCCGGATTGTTCGCTGAACCTTGTCCGAAACGTCTCCACCGGCGTGTCGCAATGCGCGGCCATCAATTCCGCTGCAATTTTTGCTACCAATTCATACCGCTCCCGGTCATAATGGTTGATGGTGAATTCAAGGCCTGTTTGCGCCGTTGCCTGGAGTTTGCGCGCCAGCACCCATGGACGTGGTTCGGTCGCCATGTCGACTATCGTGTCCCAAGCCGCTTCGAGTGGCAATGGGAACGATCCAAATGATTTGCGCAGTTTGGCAGGATGAATGCTGTAAAACCGGGAATTCTGCGAAGAATTGGAATCGTTATATGACAAGGACTTCGCGAAGTCTGATGGTGGTGTATGGACTGGCGCTGTTCGTGTCGCTGGCTTTTCTCAACCTTCTGGCAACGCCATCGGCTCAAGCCGCCATGTGGCTCACCAATGGCGCGATGATTACCGGCCGCACATTGTTCACCGCTACTCTTCTATCGAGCGGAAAAATTTTGGTCGCGGGCGGCTCGGTGAACGGAGTCCCCACCAGCTCGGCTGAACTTTATGATCCGCAAACCGGAACCTGGGCATCAACCGGCTCATTGAACGCGGCTCGTTATGGCCACAAAGCCGTGATGCTCCCCAACGGAAAAGTCCTGGCACTGGGCGGCTATGGCGCCAATTACCTTAGCAGCGCGGAACTTTATGATCCGCAGACTGGCATTTGGACATCCACGGGTTCAATGAACATCGGCCGTTATATCTGCACAGCCACCTTGCTGCGGAACGGAAAAGTCCTCGCTGCCGGCGGAAGCAGCACCGGCACCAACACACCCACGGCTGAAATCTATGATCCCGCGACAGGATTCTGGTCGCAAACCGGCACCATGCAAGATGGCCGGGTGGAACATACCGCGACGTTGCTGGCGGATGGCAGAGTCCTCGTGGCGGGCGGAATCGGAAGCGCGGGTTCCACGAATGCCCCCGTTGGCTTTTATGAAACCCTTGCCAGCATGGAATTGTACGATCCGCTCCAAGGAACATGGACATCCACCGGACCTCTTATCCAGGCTCGCCTGGGACACACCGCCACCTTATTGCCCGGCGGACAAGTGCTGTTCACCGGCGGCACGACGAATGGGCCGGTAACGGTTCCTTTTTCGAGCGCCGAAATATACGATCCCTCGACAGGCACGGACACCACTGTTCCACCCATGAATTCACCGCATTTTCTGCATTCCGCTGAATTGCTGCCCAATGGCACCGTGATTGTCATCGGAGGAATGGCCGATAGCGCCGGCAACGCCACCAATAGCACGGAAATTTACAACCCGTCCTCCAACACGTGGTCGCTGACCAACGCATTGAACACCCCGCGCTTCCTGCACAACTCCACGCTCCTGCCCAATGGCGAGATTTTGGTTGAAGGCGGGACCATCAACAACTTCAACGTCCCCCTGGCCAGCACGGAATTGTACGATCCAACCATCGCGCCATCCACGGGCACGTGGACCAATACGGGGTCGATGCAGACCCCAAGATACGATTTTACGTTGACGTTATTGCCCGGCGGCAAGGTGCTGGCTGCTGGGGGTCAAAATGACAATGGCCCTTCCGCATCGTGCGAACTCTATGATCCCGTCACAGGGACGTGGGCGGCTGCCGCGCCACTGCACATTGGTCGCTTTTATCACACCGCAACGCTCTTACCCAATGGAAAAGTGATGGTTACGGGCGGCTTGAGTGACTCGCCCGGTTTGACCGTCGCCACTCCAGAATTCTACGATCCGAACTCCGGAACGTGGTCCACGAATCGCTCCATGAACATCCCGCGAGAAGGCAATACCGCGACGCTCCTCGCCAATGGCAAGGTGCTTGTGGCTGGCGGAACCGGCAACATTCACACCAATACGGCCGAACTGTATGACCCCGTGGCGAATACCTGGACTCTGACCGGCGATATGATCGTTCCCCGCAATTTCCACAAAGCGGTTTTGCTCACCAATGGCGACGTGTTGGTCGTTGGAGGCGATGCCGGCGAATCTTTTCCCACGAATCTCCCCAGCGCCGAACTCTACGATCCCGCCTCCGGAATATGGTCAGCGGCCGGCACAATCAGGGGCGACACCGAATTCTACACTGCGGCGGCATTATTGCCGAACGACAACGTGCTGGTCCCCGGAATGGATACCAACGGACTTCCCGTCGCCGATCTGTACAATTCGACCAATGGCACATGGACGGCGACTGGTTCACCTCATACCAATCATTTCTTCCCCACCCTCACTGTGCTCCCGAATGGAAAAGCCCTCCTGGCCGGCGATGACCCGGCGCCTGAGATATACGATCCCGCCACCGGCCAATGGACCGTCACGACCAGCATGAACGTTGAACGCCTAAGCCTCGCAAGCGCTCTATTGCCTGATGGCCGATTGTTCGCTGCGGGTGGTCGCGACACCAATGAAAATTTCACCTCGACCGCCGAAGTCTACGACATCGGCCTGAACTTCAGCAATTCCTGGCGGCCACAAATCACCAATTGCCCGGCAAACGCGTATCTCGGCAACCCCTTGGTCATCGCCGGCTCGGGCTTCCGAAGCATTCCGGGAGCCTCCGGCGGAAACATCCAGAGTTCACCGACGGACTTCCCTGTGGTTCAACTCCGCGCGATTGAAAGCGGCCAAATGACCTTCCTGAACACCACCAACTGGTCCACCAATTCCTTTGCGTCCCTCTCCATTACGAATTTCCCCATGGGCTACGCCATGGCCACCGTTTTCGTCGGCGGCATTCCCAGCACCTCGGCCATCGTGGATATCACCATCAGCAATTCAATTCCATTGCCGGTTATGACCGTGCTGAAAAACACGAAAATCACCGCCAACGGTTTCCAATTCACGTTTACCAACACTCCCGGCGTCATGCTCAATGTGCTGGCCTCCACCAATCCCAGCACGCGCTTGACCAACTGGACCGATCTCGGCCCCGCAACGGAAACCTCGCCCGGCCAATTCCAATTCATCGACCCACAAGCCGGCGCCAATCGCCGCCGCTTCTACATCCTCCTGTCGCCTTAGCAAGCAACGGAGCGCGGAGGCGCACCGAACTGCGGCGAGCACGATGCCTCCCACCTTTTGGAGCTTGAGATTTCTCTGGAACTTGGAGCTTGGAATTTGGAGCTTTTCCCTCTGGACGAATCGCCGGACATTCGGCAGTGTTGGCGCATTCTTTTGAAACACCTATGAACGCCCACAGCGCATCCAAAAAACTTTCTCTCGCCTTCTCGCTCGCACTCGTTGCCGGAACTCTCGCCGCTGGCGCCCAGGAAACCTTTTGGCTCAATCACGTCGATCCGAACATGGTCGAGTTCGACGGCAACGGCCGCGCCCGCATCAATCGCTCCACCTTCAACCGAAGCATGTCCATCGGCGGCCAATCGTTCACCAATGGCCTCGGCACTAGGGCATCCAGCCAGTTGCTGCTCGATTTGCGGGGCAAGGCGCAAAAGTTTTCCGCGAAAGTAGGCATCGATGATGAAATTTCCAAGGGCAGCGGCAGTGTCATCTTCAAAGTCGTTGGCGACAAAAAAACTCTCTGGCAAAGCCCCGTCATGCACGCCGGCGATGCCCCGCGCGAAATCAACGTCTCCCTGAAAGGCGTCAAGCAACTCACGCTCATCGCCAATGATAACAACGACGGCAATGAAGGCGACGACGCCGACTGGGTGGACGCCAAAATCATCGCCGCCGTCGAACCCGTCGCCAAACTCTCGCCTCGCGAACCGGCGGTCATTCTCACGCCCAAACCTTCGCGCAAGCCGCGCATCAACAACGCGAAAATTTTCGGCGTGCGCCCCGGCCATCCCTTCCTCTTCACCATTGCCGCCACCGGCGATCGCCCAATGACCTTTTCCGCCGACGGCCTGCCCGATGGCTTGCAACTCGACCCCACCAGCGGCCGCATCACCGGCATGTTGAACGCGCCTGGCGATCACATCGTCACGCTTCACGCCAAAAACCGTCGCGGCAAAGCCGAGCAGAAATTCAAAATCGTTTGCGGTTCAAAAATCGGCCTCACGCCCGCCATGGGTTGGAACAGTTGGAATTGCTTCGCGTCCGCCGTCACTGAGGACAAGGTCAAAGCCGCCGCCGATGCGATGGTGAAGAGCACCCTCATCGATCACGGCTGGACTTACATCAATATCGACGACTATTGGGAAGTGAAACCGAGTGCCACGAACGACCCGACCTTGCAAGGCCCCCAACGCGACGCCGAGGGACATATTATTCCCAACCCGCGTTTTCCCGACATGAAAAATCTGACCGATTACGTCCACAGCAAAGGCCTCAAGATCGGTTTGTATTCCTCGCCCGGCCCGCGCACCTGCGGCGGCTGCATCGGCAGTTACCAGCACGAGGATCAGGACGCCCAGCAATATGCCGATTGGGGCTTCGATTATCTCAAGTACGATTGGTGCAGCTATGGCCAGATCGCGCGCGAACAAAACGGCGGAAGACGCTCTGGTTATCCGCTGGAAGTGTATCAAAAGCCTTACCAAGTCATGCGCGCCGCGCTGGACAAGGCCCCGCGCGACATCATCTTCAGCTTTTGTCAATATGGCATGGGCGATGTGTGGAAATGGGGCGCGGAAATCGGCGGCAATTCCTGGCGCACCACGGGCGACATCCGGGATAGCTGGGGCAGCATGTCCACCATCGGCTTCGGCCAGGCCGGCCACGAACCGTACGCCGGCCCCGGACATTTCAATGACCCGGACATGCTCGTCGTCGGCATGGTCGGCTGGGGACCGCGCCTGCACCCCACACATCTCTCGCCTAACGAACAATACACCCACATCAGCCTTTGGTGCCTGCTCGATGCGCCGCTGCTCATCGGCTGCGATATGACTCAACTCGATCCTTTCACCCTGAGCCTGCTCACCAACGACGAAGTTCTCGGCGTGGATCAGGATCCGCTTGGCCGTCAGGCTGGCCGTGTCTCGCAGAAAGGCAGCCTGGAAGTCTGGGCCAAAGACATGGAAGACGGTTCCAAAGCCGTCGGCCTCTTCAATCGCAGCCGCACTCCCACGACGGTTACGGCCAACTGGTCCGACCTCGGCCTGACCGGCAAACAAGAAGTCCGCGATCTCTGGCGCCAGAAAAACCTCGGCAAATTCCACGATAAATTTGAAACCACCGTCCCCGGCCACGGCGTCGTGCTGGTGCGAATTTCACCGGTGAAGTAAAAGCTAGACCAAGAAGATAGCCGTCCCCCTCTCCGTCACGAAGTGGGGGAGAGGGTCGGGGTGAGGTGGTGCTCAGGGTTCAGGGGCGCGAAGCATCTGTCTTCTGTTCGGAAATTATTTGGGAGTCACGCTGGTTGTCCACACGCCGGAACTCCTCGACGCTTCCATCAACAATCCGCAGCAGCGAGTTTCCTTTGAGTACAAACTGCAACGCTTGGGCATTTCGAAAATTCTCCTTTGTCAGAATAGCCATGTTTGGAGACTCAACCTCAAAATGACCCCGCCAAGTCATCTTTGGCGATGATTGTGTGTACACGCAGGCATGATTGGGCAGAAACTCGTAACAGATCGTTTCGCCACCAAGGGTGCTTTGCCATTTTCCAATCAATGCGGCCTCAGTCGAATGGATGGTCGAGCATCCCGCCAAAAGTGCCGGCAAGCCCATACCGAAACATACCAAAGAAAAAAACCTCGCGAACTGTGTTCTTAATGATTTCATATAAGTAATCGAAGCTTCCCGCCATTCACCGCACCCGCAGTCGCTCTCGTCCTTTTAGACCAGGTGCCACATCTACATACAAAACCGCAAGAGCACAGAGGCAAAATTCTTTGCGCTCTTTGCGTTCTTTGCGTTCTCTTGCGGCTGCCAGATCCGTCTAAAACCGATAATTAAACGCCGCCGTGATCGCGTGGCTGCGCGTGCCGGCAAAACTGATTTTATTCGGCCCAAATCCGTCCGCCGTCCACGACGATCCCGTGGTGCAGATGAAATGATACTCCACTCCGAGTCCGATTTTGTCAGTGATGGCATAACGCAATCCGCCAAATGCCTGATAGGCAAACACCACGTCCGAATCGCTTCCGTGCAAATCGGCGTCATTGAAATCAATGTGCCGATCAAAGCTCAGCACCGTCGCCGAACCACCCGCGCCGCCGCCGAAGTAAGGAGTGATCGGGCAGTTGCCATGCGGGAGCTCAAACCGGGCGTTGATCAGGAATGGAACATTCGCGAGCGTCGCGTTGCCATCAATATTCGCTCCGGTGATCGAATGAATGTTGTTGGCCATGACACCCGTTTCCCCCTCCACCGCGAACCAATCGGTAAAATGATATCCGGCGCGAAATCCTACACGCACGCCCGGATCCAGATCCACCTTCGTGCCCGGCGACACCGAGCCGAGGAAATTTTTGACGCGCACATCCGACGTCAACAAACCGCCCACATCGGCGCCAAGATACAGCCCATGCGCGGGCGAAACGGGCTGTTCGTAACTGTTTGGAGCCGTCACATACGAATTCGACGGCGGCGGCTGGGTTGATTGGGCGTTGGCCGATGCGACACAAACCGCCCCGGCGCACATTCCAAACACAACCGCTGAGTGACCAATGTTTTTCATAATGTTCCTTGAATACACGACCTCGCTTCTGGAATTCAATTCCATTTGGGAGACCAACCTGATTGCTCTTGCCGTCTCGGCTCCTGCCTGAGCGACATTGGGATAGACGCCGCCACCTCGAATTGTATTCGATGAAATTTCCAACTTGGGGCTTTTGAAATACCGCGGCCGTATCTTCGCAGTCAATAAGGGGAGCGCGCCCTCGCGCTCACCGTTGCGCACGAAACTGCCCCATGGTTTAGCAACTGGTTGCGCCGCCATAGTTCGATCCGCTTTTTGCAACCAGCACACGACACCCCACCGGCGAGAAAATCTTCCCTCAGCGCGACCGGCGCCCCCCTCCCCATCGATGGGAGGAGGCCGGGGTGAGGCAATTCAAGCCTATTGCTACGCCTGGTACGCATCCATCCCCACGCACGTGCAAACCGGATTTCTGTCGCCGTAAACATTGTCGATCCGCCCCACGTGTGGCCAGAATTTGTGCTCATGCAGCCAATCCGCCGGAAAAGCCGCCTGCCGGCGCGAATACGGTTTGGTCCAATCGTCCGCCGCAATCATATCCGCCGTGTGCGGCGCGCCTTTGAGAAGATTGTTCTGCTTGTCCGCCGCGCCGGAGTCAATCGCCTGAATCTCCGCGTGGATGCTGATGAGAGCGTCGCAAAGACGATCCAATTCGTCCTTCGATTCGCTTTCCGTCGGCTCAATCATCATCGTGCCCGGCACCGGCCACGAAATCGTCGGCGCATGAAAACCGTAATCCATCAGCCGCTTCGCCACGTCTTCCACCGTCACGCTCTTGAACGCGCGCAAATCCAGAATGCATTCATGCGCCACCAAATCACCATGTCCCTTGTAAAGCACCGGAAAATAAGAATCCAACCGCCGCGCAATATAGTTCGCGTTTAAAATGGCATACTTGGTCGCTTCCGTAAGCCCCGCGCCGCCCATCAGCGCGATGTAAACCCACGAGATGATCAAAATATTCGCGCTGCCCCACGGCGCCGCGGAAACCGCTCCGATCAAATGTTCGCCGCCGAGCTTCACCACCGGATGCCCCGGCAAAAACGGCACCAGATGCTTCGCCACGCCAATCGGACCCATGCCCGGACCGCCGCCGCCGTGCGGAATGCAAAACGTCTTGTGCAAATTCAAATGGCACACATCCGCGCCCATATCCGCCGGCCGGCAAAGCCCGACCTGTGCGTTCATGTTCGCGCCGTCCATGTAAACCAGCCCTCCGTTCGCGTGAACAATTCCGCAAATCTCCGCAATCGTTTCCTCGAACACGCCATGCGTCGAAGGATACGTGACCATCAGCGCGGCCAGTTCCTTTTTATGCGCCACTGCCTTCGCGCGCAAATCGGCGAGATCAATATTGCCTTCCTTGTCGCACGCCACCGCCACCACTTTCATTCCCGCCATCACCGCGCTGGCCGGATTCGTCCCGTGTGCCGAAGTCGGAATCAAACAAATGTTCCGATGCGTCTCCCCGCGATGCTCATGATACCCGCGAATGACCAGCAGCCCCGCATACTCCCCCTGCGAGCCCGCGTTTGGCTGCAACGAAATCCCGGCAAACCCTGTGATTTCACCCAGCCACTCTTCAAGCTGCTTGAAAATCGTTTGATACCCGCGCGTTTGCTCAAGCGGCACAAAAGGATGCAATTTCGCAAACTCCGGCCACGTGATGGGCAACATTTCCGCCGCCGCATTCAATTTCATCGTGCACGACCCCAGCGGAATCATCGAGGTTGTCAGCGACAAATCGCGCGACTCGAGCCGCTTGATGTAACGAAGCATTTCCGTCTCGCTGTGATAGGAGTTGAAAACTTTGTGCGTCAGGAATGGAGAGGTGCGTTGGACCCATTTCGTGAATCCAAGCCTGGTCTCATTTAAATTCGTCTGAAGTATTTCGCTCGGTTTGGGCGGCTTGCCGGTAAATACAGATTCCAATTCCGAGACGGTGTCGGCATTCGACGTTTCATCAAAGGCTACGACAACCAGATCCTTGCCGGCGGAGCGAAGATTGATCCCCTTCCCGGCTGCTCGCCGGATAATTTCGTCACGCTTTTGGGACGAACCGCATTCAACAGAGACTGTGTCGAAAAAGTCTCCATAATCCACGGTAAACCCATTCACCATGACCCCGGCCGAGAAAGCATCGGCCAGCACGTGCACGCGTTTGGCGATCGACTTCAACCCTTCCGGCCCGTGATAACACGCATACATTGACGCGATATTCGCCAGCAACGCCTGGGCCGTGCAGATGTTGCTCGTGGCCTTCTCGCGACGAATGTGTTGCTCGCGCGTCTGCAGCGCCAAACGCAACGCCGGTTTGCCGCGCGAATCCTTGGACACGCCCACGATGCGCCCCGGCATGTGCCGTTTGAATTCATCCCGCGTCGCGAAAAACGCCGCGTGCGGCCCGCCATAACCCAATGGCACGCCAAACCGTTGCGCGCTGCCCACCGCGATGTCCGCTCCCATTTCGCCGGGCGGTTTCAGCAAGGTCAGCGCGAGCAAATCCGTGACCATCGTCACCATCGCGCCGGCGGCATGCGCCGTTTCAATATAATCAGAATAATCACAGATACCGCCATACGTGTTCGGATATTGCAGGAGCACGCCAAAAACTTTGTCGCTGAATTCGAACTTCGCAAAATCGCCCACCACCACTTCAATCCCCAATGCCTTCGCGCGCGTCTTCACCACGTCGATATTTTGCGGATGACAATCTTCCGCCACAAAAAAAACATTCCGCCCATCCTTCAACGCATGACACATCGTCATCGCCTCCGCCGCCGCGGTCGCTTCATCCAGCAAAGACGCGTTCGCAATGTCCAAACCCGTCAGGTCCGTCACCATGGTCTGGAAATTCAGCAACGCCTCGAGCCGGCCCTGTGAAATTTCCGCCTGGTAAGGAGTGTATTGGGTGTACCAGCCCGGATTTTCCAAAATGTTCCGCTGAATCACCGCCGGCGTGATGCAATCGTAATATCCCATTCCAATGAACGAGCGAAAAACCCGGTTCCGCGACGCGATCGTCTTCAGCTCATTAAGCACTTCAAATTCCCCGCGCCCCTCCGGAAGCTGCAGCGCGCGTTTCAACCGAATTTGCTTTGGCACCGCTTCATCAATCAGCGCATCGAGGCTTGGCCGGCCGAGCAACGCAAGCATTTGCTTCGTTTGAACCTGGTCCGGTCCGATATGGCGGCGGGGAAATTGATCGGGGTGCGACAGAAAATTGGTTTGGGAATGCGGCTTCGAAGCCGCGCGCGGCGCGTCGGATTTTTTGCTGGTCGTTTCCAAAACAGACATCCGTCGAAAGTATGTTCAAGGCGCGCCAAAGCAAGCGCCATTTTTGACATTCGAGGAGCTAACGCGCTTCATGAAAAATGATGGGATCTGCGATGGTCGACTTACTCCTTCGGCGTAAAGAACTCCCCCTCTCCCATCGGATGGGAGAGGGCCGGGTGAGGGTTTTTAATTCCGCTTTTCCCTCGCCAAACCAAACAAAAACAGTCCAAATTCCTTGATTAAAATCCATTCACAATGATTGCATTTCCGCTCCCGCGGGATTACACTATTGGGACTCGGAAGCAAGAGTCCTAAAGCCGCAATATATCCGGCTTACCCTTCCGTTTCTCCACAACTAATGGTGTTTTTTGGGCAACAAAAGGCGAAACAAAAGATTGTGTTCGAAGGGTATTTTTTCTAGTATTTTTGCTACTGAAAAGCGGTGAAACGCACCAGCCCAACCGCTGAATTTTTATGCCTGAAGAAAACGTTTTGGAAGCCGAAGAAAAATTGCAAACCAACGCCGATTCGCCGCAATCATACGACAGTTCGAAGCTAGGGAAACTCGAAGGGCTTGAGGCCGTTCGCAAGAAACCCGGCATGTACATCGGCGGCACCGACGAACGCGCCCTGCATCACTGCGTCAGCGAAGTGCTCGATAATTCGGTGGACGAACACCTCGCCAATTTCTGCAATCGCATCGAAGTGACAATCCACGTCGATGGCTCCATTTCCATCCGCGATAATGGCCGCGGCATCCCCGTGGACATTCATCCCGTTTACAACATTCCCGGCGTCGAGATGGTCCTCACGACATTGCACTCCGGCGGCAAATACGGCCAGGGCGGATACAAATTTTCCGGCGGCACACACGGCGTCGGCGCCAAGTGCGTCAATGCCGTCAGCGAATGGTTCGAAGTCGAAGTCTCCCGCGACGGCAAAATTCATCAAATGGAATTTGAACGCGGCAAGACCACGAAAAAACTCAACGTCATCGGAACCGCCAAAGGCACCGGCACGTTGATCACGTTCAAGCCCGATCCGGAAATTTTCCGCGAAACCACTGAGTTCAAGGCCGATATCATTTCCCAGCGCCTGCGCGAACTGGCTTTTCTTAATTCCGGCCTGGAAATCATTTTCATCGACGAACGCAAAACCGACGCCAAGCCGGAACGTTATTTCTACAAGGACGGCGTCGAGGAATTCGTCAAGCAGCTCAACAAAAACCGCGAACCGCTCCACCCCAAGCCAATTTCTTTCCGCAGGGAAACCACGGAAAAGCTGGATGACAAGCCCATCGAGGTGCACGTCGAGGTCGTGTTGCAATACAACGACAGCTACAACGATCAGGTCCTGTGCTACACGAACACCATCCACAATCCCGACGGCGGCACGCACTTGTCCGGTTTCCGCAGCGCACTCACCCGCGCCATCAATCAATACGCGAAATCCAACGAAATATTGAAGGATAAGGATCCACAAATCACCGGCGACGACGTCCGCGAAGGTCTCACGGCCGTGATTTCGGTCAAACACAGCGATCCCAAGTTCGAATCACAGACCAAGGTAAAACTCCTTTCGCCCGAAGTGGAACGCATCGTCGGCTCCGTCAGCTACGACGGCTTGATGAATTATTTCGACGCCAACCCGCCGATTGCCAAGCGCATCATCGACAAAGGCCTCAATGCCGCCCGCGCCCGCGAGGCCGCGCGCAAAGCCCGTGAAGCCGTCCGCAAAAGCGCGCTCACCGGCGGCGGTTTGCCCGGAAAACTCGCCGATTGCTCCGATCGCGATCCGGAAAACACCGAGCTTTACATCGTCGAAGGTGACTCGGCCGGCGGCTCCGCCAAGCAGGGCCGCGACCGAAAGTTCCAGGCCATCCTGCCCATTCGCGGCAAGCTGATTAACGTCGAAAAAGCCCGCCTCGACAAAGTCCTTCAGAACAACGAAATCCGGACCATGATCACCGCCATCGGCACCGGCATCGGCGACGGCGAAGGTGAAGGCGCGTTCAATCTCGAGAAGCTGCGTTATCACAAAATCATCATCATGACCGATGCGGACGTCGACGGCTCGCACATCCGCACGCTGTTGCTCACGTTTTTCTACCGGCAAATGCCGCAACTCGTGAAGCAGGGCTATGTTTACATCGCGCAACCGCCGCTCTACAGCGTCACGCGCAAGAAGAAGACCGATTACATCGATGACGACGCGCAACTCAACCGCATTCTGCTCCAAAACGGAGTGGAAGAAGTGAAGTTGAAAAATCTTGCGGATGGCAGCGAAATGGCGCCCAAACAATTGGAAGAAATCCTTTCACTGCTCGAATCGCTGGACAAACACGCCACGTTCATCCGCCGCCTCGGCGGTGATTTCGCCGATTACGTCGAGAAGCGCGGCGCGGACGGCGCGTTGCCTCAATTCATGATCAAGGTCCGCGACGGCAACGACGAAACGGTTCATTATTTCCTCAACCCCGAGGAAGTGGATCGGTTTAAAGCCGCCAACAATGATTTGTTTGGCACCGACACCGAAGTCGAACGCCGCAAGGACAGCCCCACCCGCCGCGCAAAGCTGAATCATCTGCACCTCGAAAGCAAAGCCATCGCCGACCTGCTCGGAAAATTGAGCAAGAAAGGCCTGGCAGTCGATCATTACGCGGCCCAGGACAAGCCGCTCTTTGAACTCGTTGAAGGTGAAGGCGACCGCGCGACGGTCACCCCGTTGTTCTCCATCCCGGAAATTCTTTCCGCCGTCAAAGCCGTCGGCAAAAAAGGCATCCAGATGTACCGCTTCAAAGGCCTGGGCGAAATGGACGCGAAAGAGCTTTTCGAAACCACGATGAATCCCCAAAAGCGCAAGCTCTTGAGGATCGATCTCACCGACGCCGTGGAAGCTGAAGAGATGTTCGTGAAGCTAATGGGCGACGAAGTCGAACCGCGTCGGCAATTCATCGAAGATAACGCATTGAACGTGCGCAACTTGGATGTCTAAAAAAATATTGAGAATGTAGTTACGCGTGACCACATTAGAAGAATGAGACAGAGAACTATAAAGAAACACCCGCCTAAGTCTGGCGGCCTCGAATTGAAAGAAGCCGTGGCGATCCCGGGAATCGGAATAACCATTCCGGTTCGCGCGGCGAAGGCAAAACTGTCGGCCCTATTGGAGTTGGTCGCTCGCGGTCAGGAAGTGACGATCACCAGCGATGGCCAACCGAAAGCAGTATTGTCGCCGGTTTCTCAAGGCAAGCCGCGCAAAGTATTCACCGGGACTTGGGAGCATCTCAAAAAGATGCCCCCCTGGCGCGGCGGCCCGACCGCGGAGGAAATCGTTCGTGAGGACCGCGATAGCCGTGGCTGGTAATCATGTATCTCGATACCAGCATCATCGTCAAACTGCTTGTCACGGAACCAGACAGCGAATTCTTTGTTCGCTCGCTCGAAGGCCGGCGTTTGACGACATCCGAATTGGCGATGACTGAAGTTTTCTCGGCGTTGCTCTCTCGCGAGCGCGCCGGGAAAATCGATTCGGACGATCGCCGCCTGGCCTGGAAGGAATTTCAAGCAAGGGTTGCCGATGAAGAAATAAAAATTGAACCGCTGAATTCCATCGTGCTGCGGAAAGCCGCCCATTGCCTGGAATACTGTCATCCCCCCGCGCCATTGCGGACGCTGGATGCGATCCATCTTGCGACGTCCGATTTGTGCCAGGATTTTCCATTGGTAACAACCGACGTGCGCCTCGCAAATGCGGCGCGCGCCATGCACATCCCGGTTTTTCCGGAACAGTCAGCCAGAATTTAGAAACGAAAGACCATGCCAGACGAAAACAATCCCACTCCGCCGCCGTCATCACCTCAACCCAGCGGCGGCGCTTATTCTGCCGGCGAAAAGATTTCCAAAATCAACGTCGCCGATGAAATCAAGAACTCGTTCCTTGATTACTCGATGTCCGTGATCATCTCGCGCGCGTTGCCCGATGTGCGCGACGGCCTCAAGCCTTCGCAGCGCCGTATTTTGTACGCGATGGAAAACCTGTCGTTGTTCCCCGGCCGCAAGCACATCAAGTGCGCCAAAATCTGCGGTGACACGTCAGGAAATTATCATCCGCACGGCGAAGCGGTCATCTACCCGACCCTTGTTCACATGGCGCAACCGTGGGCCATGCGCGAAAAGCTCGTCGATGGCAAAGGCAACTTCGGTTCCGTGGAAAACGACCCGCCGGCGGCCATGCGTTACACGGAAGCGCGCTTGACGCACCTCGGCGCGTTGCTGATGTCCGACATGGAAAAGGACACGGTGGATTTTGTTCCGAATTACGACGAACGCCTCCACGAACCCTCCGTTTTTCCCGCCGCCTTTCCAAATTTGTTGGTCAACGGCGGCACCGGCATCGCCGTCGGCATGGCCACGAACATGCCGCCGCACAATTTGGGTGAAGTGATCGATGGCATTTGCGCGCAGATTGATAGTCCCACCATCACCATTCCGCAGTTGATGAAATACATCAAAGGCCCGGATTTCCCGACCGGCGGCGTCATCTGCGGCGTCGAGGGCATCCGGAAGTATTTCGAAACCGGCCGCGGCGCCATCAAGCTCCGCGGCCGCGTCGGACTTGAGGAACTCAAGGGCGCGCGCGAGCAGATCATCATCACGGAAATTCCGTTCAACGTGGTCCGCACCAACATCGAGGAACAGATCGCTGACCTCGTGAACAATAAGGTCATCACCGAAATTTCCGCTGAGCGCAACGAGTCGGACGAGAACTGCCGGCTGGTCATCGAACTCAAGCGCGATGCCGTTGCCAAAGTCGTCATCAACAACCTTTACCAGCACACCCAGCTCGAGGTTTCCTTCAACGTCATCAACCTCGCGATCGATCACGGCCGTCCGAAGGAACTCAATCTCAAGGAACTGATCAGCGCCTACATCGATCATCGCCGCGAGGTGATCCTGCGCCGGACGCGCTTTGAATTGAGGAAAGCCGAGGAACGCGCCGAAATCCTGGAAGGCTACGTCTGCGCGCTCATGAACCTGGACGAGTTTATCCGGCTCATCCGCAGTTCACGCAATCGCGAGGAGGCGAAAGTCAAGCTGCTAGCGTTCGAGTGGACCCGTCAGCAAGTCGAGGCCTGGGGCATTCTTGTTCGCAATGAGGTGCGCCTGAATGGCGGCCGCTATGGCCTTTCCGAACGGCAGGTGGACGCCATCCTTGAATTGCAACTGTATCGCCTCACCGGCCTTGAAATCGACAAGGTGCGCCAGGAATACACCGAGCTTCTCGAGAAGATCAAAGACCTGCTGGACATCCTCGCGAAGGAATCGCGCGTGATGGCCATCATCAAAAAGGAGCTCCTCGAGATCAAGGAAAAGCACGCCACGCCGCGCCGCACGGAAATCGTGCCCGACGAAGGCGAAATTGCCATCGAGGATTTGATCGCCAACGAAGGGGTCATCATCACCCTCACGCACGCGGGCCTCATCAAACGCACGAACATTTCCAGCTATCGCGCCCAGCGCCGCGGCGGTAAAGGTGTCATCGGCATGGCCACGCGAGAGAGCGACACGCCCGAGGACCAGGATTTCATCGAACACCTGTTCACCGCCAGCACGCACGATTACCTGATGTTCTTCACGAACACCGGCCGTGTCTACGTGGAGCGCGTGCACGAAATCCCGGACATGGGCCGCGCCTCCAAAGGCCGGAGCATCGCCAATCTCCTCGAATTGAAAAGCGGCGAAAAGATCGCCGCGCTCATTCGCATCCAATCCAAAACGGACGAGAACAAAGAGGACGTCACCTGGAAACAGCCCGGCGAACTTTTCTTCGCCACCCAGCAGGGCACCGTCAAGAAAACGTCCCTGAACGAATTCGCAAACGTCCGCAAAGGCGGCATCATCGCCATCAGCATCGATCAAGACGATATGTTGATTAAAGTGAGATTGACGCGCGGCAGCATCGTGGAAAACAACGATGTAAAAGACCCCGGCGACGATGTCGTGCTGATCACGAAGGAAGGCATGAGCATCCGTTTCAGCGAGTCCGATGTCCGTTCGATGGGCCGCAACGCAGGCGGCGTCAAAGGCATCACGCTCGGGAAAAGCGACGCTGTCGTCGGGCTTGCTGTGGTCGATCCCGATGCCACGCTGCTGGTGGCCGGCGAGAACGGCATCGGCAAACGCACCGATTTCAACGAATACCTCGTGCAATCGGAAAGCGGCACCCGCAAACAATCACGCGGCGGCAAGGGCCGCATCACGATGAAAGTGACCGAGAAAACCGGTTCCGTCGTCGGAGCGCTCACCGTGCGCGATAGTGACGAAATCATGCTCATCACCACCGGAGGCCAGATGGTGCGCACGTTCGTGAAAGATATCCGCGAAGCCGGCCGCAACACCCAGGGCGTGAAACTCATTAATCTCGCCGCCGGCGACAAACTGCAAGCCATCGCGAAAGTCATCAGCGAGCAGCAGGAAGACGCCGCGACCGAATCCGAATCGGATTCAGGATCCGAACCTCCGAAAGCCGAAGGCTGAAGCATTACTAAAACCGTAGCCGGCGCTCTGGTGAACTTGAATCCGGAGGCTTAACAACTTCCCCCTCTCCCATCGGATGGGAGAGGGCCGGGGTGAGGGTCAGATTTGTTCCGCTCCTACGCTAAAAAAAATACGACACTCCAACCATCGGCCCGACCGCATTGATGCCGATGTCATGTTTGGCAATCGTCGCGTTGGAAATGTGCTGGTAGCGGCATTCGAGATCGATCGCCCACTGTCGCGATACAAACCAGCGCATTCCTGCGCCGATATTGAGATTGAAATTGAACTTCTCGCCGATCAGACGCTGGTCCATGTCCGTTGCCTCCGCGCCCGCGCCCGCGGCCAGATACGGCGCCACCCGCCAATCGGGCTGCACAAAATTGTAACGACCCCACAGCGTCGCTCCTGCCAGGTAACTTCCCCGCCCTTGAAAAACCGCGCCGCCAATGGCTTCGACTGATGCTTCCCAATTGCCGCGAAACCATCGGTCGCCATGCGCGCTCGACAACATTCGGCCCACTTGAAGCCCGTTCAGCACATAATTCTCGACCGGCCGATTACGGTCCGCGCCAATCGGCGAGAACATGACACCGCTCGAAAGTGTCACATCGTACCGGCCCGATTGAAAATAATCGGAAATGCCATTTTCCGGCGTGGACTCACCCGCCAGGGCAATTCCACACGTTAAAGTGAAACAAACCGCATACCAGCAAGCTCGATGTCTGATCATGGTTGCTTTGGATTTTGCGCGCATAGAAAAACAGGCGCGCGAACCCGATGCAACATATTTCAGAGACCGGGCGGGTAGAGCAAAGGTGGGTTTTGGAGTTGAGCATGGAGGATGGTATCCAGCACGGAGGTCATCTGATCCGCCCGTTCGCTATACGAATCCAGGGAATCGGGGATCGCCCTGGCAGCCGTTGGAGCCGAATGAGACAAATAATCCATTCCAGCGCGGCGGGCGGCATGTCGAAGATAGATTTCCCTGAATGTCGCCACGCAATAAGGCCGCTCCTCGTGGTTCAACAATGCTATCAGCGCCCCCTCGCGTTCACCGCGTTTGTTCAGCCATCGCTCAACCCAAAATTTGATTTCATTAGGCAAATCGCCCCGGGCCTCCATCGCAAAGACCATCACATCCGCGCTCGCCGCTTTTTGCGCAGCATCCGCGCCCGCCAGGGGTTGGGCCAGCAAAGGAAACGACCACCAATTGATTTCGACCATCGAAAACTTCTGCCCTTCAGCCAGCCTTTCGCAAAACCCAACCGCGCGATCGCGCAAAACCGAACTTTCATAGACCACCGCCACGCACCTCGTGTCGGAACCATTCGCCTCGCTTTGTTGGCTAAAATAACGCATCTCACGGTCACAGCAGTTGTTGATACCCTGGCGATTCTCAAGTCTGTGGCCTTTAATCGCACCCGTTAATTTACCCTCCGCCTCCCCGTCCGGAATGCAAGAGCAATTTCCTTGCGATCCTGTAGCGGCGCTCTATGAGCGTCGCCATTTCTTTTGCCGCCTACGGACAAAGCCGCTCTATCAACCACTTGCCATCCGCCTGCTTCAAATAGCGAAATCGGTCATGCAACCGGCTCGGGCGCCCCTGCCAGAATTCGATCCTCACCGGCGTTACCACGAACCCGCCCCAATTCGGCGGCATCGGCACCGTATCACCCGGATATTTCGCATCCAGTTCGCGCCATTTGGCTTCCAGCACCTCGCGATTTTCGACCGCCTCGCTCTGGTGCGAAGCCCACGCCGCCAGCCGGCTCCCTCGCGGGCGCGATTTAAAATACGCCTCGGATTCCGCTTGAGGAATCTTCATCGCCCGCCCCGCGATGCACACCTGCCTTTCCTGGTCCGGCCAGTAAAATACGAGCGCGACATTCGCGTTCTCAGTAATTTCACGCCCCTTGCGGCTTTCGTAATTGGTGAAGAAAATAAACCCGCGTTCATCCACGCCCTTGAGCAACACCACGCGACCCGACGGCCGCCCTTCGCCATCCGCCGTCGCCAGCGTCGCCGCGTTCACATCAATCCGCTCGGCGCTGCCGAGGCCGAGCAACGTCTTATAAATTCGGATAAGCCCCCCGCGCAGCTTGCCGCTGGACCGCGCGCCTGCCGCCTGGTCAAACCAATGGCGGAATTGCGCCATCGGATCCGGATCCAAATCACGGCGCCGCAATCCCGCCAGGTTGTACTCTCTTCTGATGTCCGCAATCGCCATGGGCGGAAATATAACCGAGCAAACCCGACGGTCGAGCGTCGATTCCAATTCCTGTAGCGGCGGTCTGTGAACGCCGCTGACTTACCCCCGCTGACACATGGCCGCTGAAGAATTTTTGCCGTTCAAAGACGAAAAACTTGAAACTGCAAACTCCCAACTCCTAACCTGCCTTGGTGCATTTGCTCGCCGGACAAAAAATAACCGTGCGCATCAGCGACATCGCCTTCGGCGGAGAAGGCGTTGCGCGCATTGAAGAATTTGTCGTGTTCGTTCCTTTCGTTCTTGTCGGCGAAGAAGTCGAAGTGGAAATCACGGAAGTGAAGAAAAGCTTCGCGCGCGCCAAGCCGCTCCAAATCATTCAGCCCTCTCCCGATCGCGTCCCGGCGCCCTGCCCTTATTTCGGAAGCTGCGGCGGCTGCCAATACCAGCACATCGCCTACGACGCGCAGCTTCGCATCAAGCACAAGCAGATCGCCGACTTGTTCGAGCGCATCGGCAAGGTTTCTCCTGAAGCCATCGCGCCCGTCGTCCCCTGCCCGCAGCCCTACGGCTATCGCAATCGCGTCATGATTCGCAGCCAATGGAACAAGCCCGAGCAAAAGCTCAATATCGGTTTCGTGCGCTGGGATTGCGGACTCGTCGAGGACATCGAGGAATGCAAAATCGCCGAACCGCCCATCAACGACCAGATCAAGCATGTCCGCGCCCATCCGCCGCCGAAGGGCGGCATCAAAGTGGTGCTGCGCATTCCGCCCGAAAACTGGGAAGTGCCGCGCGATTCCTTTTTCCAGAATAATTTCTTCCTGCTGCCGGAACTGGTCAAAACGGCGCGCGCCTTCCTCGCGCGCGGCGGCGCCGCGCACCTGATCGACCTCTATTGCGGCGTCGGATTTTTCGGAATCGAACTCGCCGACCTCGTCGAATCGTTCGTCGGCGTCGAATACGATCAGCAAGCCATCAAATCCGCTCGGCGCAACCTGGCCATCCACCACCGAAACAACGGGGAATTCATCTCCGCCAGCGTCGAGGAAGCCCTGCCGGAATTACTGGAAAAATTCTCGCCCGAAGCCACGAGTCTTTTGCTCGATCCGCCCCGAAAAGGCTGCCCGCGCGAACTGCTCGAGCTGCTGCGCCGGGAAAAACCCTCGCAAATCATTTACGTGTCCTGCCATCCGGCCACCATGGCGCGCGACTTGAACGTTTTATGCGCCGACGGTGTCTTTAGATTGGTGCAAGTAGTGCCCCTGGACATGTTCCCGCAGACGCAACACGTCGAATGCGTGGCCGAGTTGCGAGTTGCTGCTTCAACCTCAAATGAACCGTTGTAAACGCGATAAAACCAGATTTAGAGCCCATATCAAAATGAGGAACGGGCGCGTTGCCAGAGATTTGGCGGTGCTGCAAGGCGCGGGGAGGGATCCCGACATGGCGGGACTTTATAGATCTTCGACCGACGAGCAACGCGGCGGCAGCGACAAAGATCTGGCAACCCGGAGGGCTGTTTTCTGGCGGGTGCCTGGCGGCGTTGCTCCTCAGTCACAGAGCGCTGCGGCTATGCTCCTTCGTCGCGCCTTGCCAGCCGCCCGCCAGAAAACAGCGCGTCCGTTCCTCATTTTGACATGCGCTCTTAGCCCCCCCGGCGCGCAGCCGGGATTAGCGCCGGTAATTCTCCGTAATTTCACGCTTTCGAAACTTAACTGCTTGCCAAGCGCGGACTCATTGTTTCAACTTTACCGAACTCATGACCACTAGAACCGAAGCGGGCGCGGAAAAAAGCTTCGTGGGTGCCTTTCTTCCCTGGATTATCGCGGGTTTGCTGGCAGTCGTTTACCTGCTGACGCTGAACCACTGGATATCCTTTCGAAACCTCAATTCCGTTGCCCGGGCTGCGGGACAAACCTGGGGGCCGGAAATCTATTCACCCCTGTTCAACCTCGTCACCGCCCCGTTCCATTGGCTGCCGGAAACCTGGGTGCCCGTGGTATTGAACCTTTTTTCCGTTGTCTGCGCGTTCTTCGTTCTTCTGCTTCTGGCCCGCTGCGTGGCTCTGCTGCCGCAGGATCGAACGCAGACACAACGCGATCGCGAACATAGCCGCTTTGGTCTGCTCTCCATTCCCACAGCTTGGATCCCGCCCGTTCTGGCCGCCCTCGTGCTGGGGCTGCAGCTCACCTTCTGGGAAAACGCCACCACCCTTTCCAACGGCATGTTCGATTTGGTGCTTTTCGCGTATGCCGTCCGGTCTCTGCTGGAATATCGCCTCAGCAAGAGCGAATCCTGGCTCCTGCGGGCGGTTTTGGTGTACGCCGCCGCCGCCACGGACAACTGGGTGCTGATTGGGCTCGCGCCGTTTTTCCTCGGCGCCATCATCTGGATCAAAGGCTTTGCTTTTTTTGATCTTCGCTTTTTGACCCGCCTCTTTCTGTGCGCGCTCGCCGGCCTCGCCTTTTTTCTCTATCTGCCCCTGCTCCATGTTCATACCCCGGGCTTTTTTTGGTACGCGCTCAGGGAAAATGTCAGCTACGAGCTTTATCAGGTCAGGATCGTTTATCAATACATGCCCCATTACGTTCAGTTTCTGCTGATCCTCACCTCGCTGCTGCCCATCCTCATGGCCGGCATTAACTGGAAATCCGCGGCTGTCGTCGGCGAAACCAGCCGTTTGGGTTCGGCGCTGACCATCTGGATTTTGCATTTTATGCATTTCGCCTTGCTCGTCGTGTGCATCTGGGCCGCTTTCGACACCGGATTCGGACTCCGGGATTCCGCCGGCAAGTACCCCGATCTTGACATTAATCGCGACCGGCTGCTCCCGCTTTATTTCATTGGCTCATTGAGCATCGGCTATTTGAGCGGCTATTTGCTCCTTATTTTCCGACCCGTATCGCGCCGCAGCCACCGCAGATCCCCTTCAGATAGATTCCTCCTCCCTGTGGCCACCGGCTTCGTCATCTTTCTTCTGGTGCTCGCCCCGCTCGGATTGCTTTTCAAAAACGTCCCGCTGATCCATGTCGAGAACGGCCCCACGTTGCGCAATTACGCCTCGTTCCTGACGGAAAAACTGCCTCAGGAAGGCGTGCTTCTCGGCGATAGCGCGGGATCGTTGGTCCTCGCGCGGGAATGGCTCGCCCGAAGTGGAAAAGCGGACAACTATCTTTTCCTGGACACGCGCGCCCTTAAAGACCCGGCTTATTATGTCTATCAAACGCGCCGGAATCCTGATCGTTGGCCCCGCATTTTTACCAACCTGAACAGCAACGTGGAACTCATGGTCACTGATCCTGGGTTGATGCACGTGCTCCGAATCCTCGCTGAGAAACACCCCGTTTATTATCTTAATCCCAGCTTCGGCTACTACTTCGAGGAATTCTACGCCATCCCGCACGGCCTCGTGAATGAGCTCAAAGCTTACCCCACCAACTCCGAGGTGTCCCCGCCGCCATTCTCCGACGAAGTCTTCGCCGAAAACGAAGCGTTCTGGAAAGAGCACGACCACGAAATCCGCGCCATCATACCTGAGATCACCCCTCCCGCGCCCGACCAGCCTTCCTCCTTCCGCCAGCAATGGCTCGCCAAAATGCGCATTCCGTTTGAAAGAAATTTCGATGCTCTTCAAATCGGCAGTGTTTATTCCCGCGCCCTGAATGCCTGGGGTGTCGATGCGCAGCGCATGGGCCGGACCGAAGAAGCCGGCGCCCACTTCAATGAAGCCGTGCAGCTTTACCCGGACAACGTCGTTGCCCATGCCAATGCCGATTTCAATCAGAAGCTCCGCAAAGGCGATCATGTGGCCATCGACGACCTGGCGGCTTTCGAAGAACGCTTTGGAAAATTCGGCAATTGGGAAACGGTCCTCAACATCAACGGCATGTTTGATGAACCCACCGGCTGTCTGGCCGAGGGAATTGTCTTCGCCCGCGGCCATCTCAACCGCCAGGCGGCGCAATGCCTCCAGCGCAGCCTGGCTCTGGCTCCCGAAAGCCTGCTCGCCCGCCTTTGGCTCGCGCGCGTTTACCTCCCATTGGGCACCCCGGACAAAGCGTTCCCGTTGATCGACCAGCTCAAAGCTCGTTCCAGTGGCTGGGCCGACGCCGCTATCAATTCGGACGACGTTTTTGAGGCCGAACTCTCCGCCAGCTACGCCGCCAAGCAACCCGCCAAAGTTCAAAACCTTCTCACCTCGGCGCTGTCTCAAAATCCGGCGGACACGAACCGCCTCACGCTCGCCTCGCGCGTCTGCGTCGCCAACCAGGACTTCACCAATGCTCTTTCCATCGTGGACAAGCAACTGCAGCTCGCTCCAACCAGCGTGACCCGCCTCATCGACAAGGCCTACGTCCAGATGCAGCTCAGCGACTTCAATGGCGCGCTGGTTCCGCTTTCCAAAGCCGTATCGATCCAACCCACCAACTCCGCGGCTATTTACTGCCGCGCGGTCTCGTATTTTCAAACCGGCCGCCTGGACGAATCCCAAAAAGATTACGAAACACTCGAAAAACTCCGGCCCAACGCGTTCCCAGCCTATCACGGCCTGGCCGAAATTGCCCTTCGCAAAAAAGACACCAAGTCCGCCATTCACTTCCTCGAGTTGGACCTGAAAGCCGCGCCACCCGGCTCGGAAGAAGTGCAATACGCGACCGCCCACCTCAAAACCCTGAAATCCGGGTCCCCCTGATTTCCTCCATGCGGATCACGCACGTCATCACGCGTCTGATCATCGGCGGAGCGCAGGAAAATACTCTCTCATCAGTCCTTGGGTTGCGGAAAAAACCCGGCTTCGACGTCCGGCTCGTCTCCGGCCCATCCACCGGCCCGGAAGGTTCGCTGGAACATTTGGACTCGCAGTTGATCACGGTTGCCGACCTCGTCCGTCCCATTCATCCGATTAAAGACCTGCTTGCGCTTCGCGAATTGAAACGCCTTTTCCGCGAAACGAAGCCGGACCTCGTCCACACCCATAGCGGCAAGGCCGGCATTCTGGGCCGCCTGGCCGCCGCGCGCGCGGGCGTTCCCATCATCGTCCATACCATCCACGGCCCCTCCTTCGGCAAGTTTCAAGGCGCCGCCGCCAACACACTCTTCCGCGCCGCCGAACGCCGCGCCGGCCGGGTCACCACCCATTTCGTCACCGTGGCCGACGCCATGACGGAACAATATCTTGCCGCCGGAATTGGCCGGCGCGAGCAATACACAAAAATTTTCAGCGGCTTTAATCTCGCGCCATATCTTACCGCCGAAAACGATCTCGCCTTTCGCGCCCAACTCGGCCTCGCGCCCGGCGATTTCGTCATCGGAAAAATCGCGCGCCTGTTCAAACTCAAGGGCCACGACGATTTGTTCGCCATCGCGCCGGAATTGATCCGGCAAAATCCACGCATAAAATTTCTGCTCATCGGCGATGGCGAATGGCGCGCAAAGTTCGAAAACAAAACGGTCGAGCTCGGTTTGGAAAAGCACGTCCTTTTCACCGGCCTCGTTCCTCCGGACGACATCCCGCGCCATGTCGGTGTGATGAATGCCCTCGTGCATCTTTCCGTTCGCGAAGGATTGCCGCGCGCGCTGCCCCAAGCGCTCGCCGCTGGCAAGCCGGTCGTCGCCTACGATTGCGATGGCGCGCGCGAAGTCTGTCTCAACGACCAAACCGGCTTTCTAGTACACCCCGGCGACCCGGCCGGCCTCACCCATCGCCTCATGCAACTGGCCAACAGCGAATCCCTCTGCCTCCGCCTGGGCCAGGCCGGCCGTGAATTCGTCCGCGAACATTTTTCCGTCGAACGCATGGTCGACGACCTGCAATCGCTTTATTTGAAATTGGCAACCAACCACCCGAACAGGCAGCATGTCTGAACTGTGACTTTTGTCCGCATTTACGTGGCCGCTTTCGCCAGTGCCTTCCTCACGGCGTTTTTCACCTTTTCCCATTGGAAAAAATGGTGCGCGCGCAAAGGCATCATGGATGATCCTGGCCATCGCAAAATTCACGACGAACCCATGCCCCTGGCCGGCGGCCTCACCGTCCTAACCGCCTTGGTTGTCCCGGCAATTCTCGGCCTTATCGTGCTGTGGATCCTGCATCCAAATGCATCGCCCTTTCCTTCCTACGATGCCGATGCCGGCCCGCGTCTCGCCTACGGCTTTCACCGCCGCCACATTGAACTCGTGGCGATTTTTCTCGGCGCCATCGGGATGCTGCTCGTCGGGCTATGGGACGACAAAAAAGAATCCCGTCCCGCCGCCAAATTCATCGCGCAATTCGCGGTCGCCGCGATGGTTGCCGCTTCCGGGGCGCGCATCACGCTGTTCGTGCACAACATTTGGTTCAGTTTTGCCGTCACCATTCTTTGGATTCTCACCGTCATCAACGCCTTCAATTTCATGGACAACATGAACGGCCTCTGCGCCGGGCTTGGTGCGATAGGCGCATTCTATTTCGGCCTCACCGCCGCCACGGCGCCAGTGCCGCAATATCTCGTCGCGCTCATCGCGTTCCTCACCTGCGGCGCGTTGATCGGATTTTTGCCCCGGAATTTTCCGCGGGCCAAATCGTTCCTGGGAGATTCCGGAAGCCATCTCGTCGGCTACCTGCTCGCGGTGCTGGCCATCCTGCCGCACTTTTATACGTCCTATAATCCCCACAGCCTTGCCGTCCTCACGCCGCTCGTCATTCTCGCTGTGCCGCTCGGCGATCTCGTATGGGTCGTCATCATCCGCTGGCGCCTCGGCACGCCGTTTTACGTGGGCGACACCAACCACCTTTCCCATCGGCTGGTAAAACTCGGCCTGAGCCGCACGCAAGCCGTCCTAGTGATTTGGCTGCTCGCCATTGCTTTCGGCGCGCTCGCGTTCGCTTAACTCGAGCGCCGTCCCTGGCGTGGTGCCTGCCGCAATCGCTTCCGAGAACAGCGTCAATACTTCCGATCGCACAATGGAGCCGATCAGCCGATTTTCCTTCAGCGAAGTCACCACCGGGATATTCCGTTGCTCGCTTCCCAGCACTACCGGCAGCACATCCAGCAACCGCTGGTTCGGCGTCACGCACGTCGCCGGCGGCCGCATCACGTCATACGCGATCACCGCCGTCAATTCCTCGCCGGCATTCAAGTATTCTTTCAAATCCTGCAACGCCACCAGCCCGATCAGCTTTTGCTTCGCGTCCAGCACCGGAACAAAATTATTCGAGCTGGTCAGAAATCGCTCCGCAATCTCGGACAACGTCGAATTCTCCCGGACCGGCGCCACCGGTGGCCGCATAATATCTCCCACCGTCCGCTCCAGGTCCGCCCCGAGCGTCGTCGTCTCGCGCACCACGGAAAGTCCCTTCCGCCGCAGCGGCTCCGTGTAAACGGACTCCGCCACCAAACGGCTTGCCACAATCATCGACACGACGCACGCCAGCATCAATGGCAGCATGATCGAATAATCCAGCGAAACCTCAAAAATCATGATGATCGCCAGCAACGGCGACCGCGTCGTGGCCGCCAGCATGCTCCCCATCCCGACCACGGTGAACGCCGCCACCGGCAGTTCCTTCCCAATCTGCATCACGTGCAGCGAAGAACCGAACCACGCGCCCAGCCCCGCGCCCAGAAACAGCGTCGGCGTGAACACCCCTCCCACCGCTCCCGATCCCACCGTCGCGAGCGTGGCCAGCAACTTCGCCAGCAACAGGCAGAACAGAAAAAGCAGCAGCCCGTTCGGGCGGTTCGTTACATCGCGCAGCAGATTGCTTGGGTCCTGCAACAACGCTTTCGTGGCCTCATAGCCGTTGCCCCAGACTTCCGGGAATTTTATCGCGATCACTCCCACGATCAGCCCGCCGAGCACCATTCTCACAAAGACCGGCGCCCGCATTTTCGCGAACAACTCCTCGCTCCCATGCAGGAGTTTCAGAAAAACCGCCCCGAGCAATCCCGCCGCGATTCCCAGCAGCACGAACCATGGCAATTGCGAAATGCGCGTGAATTCAAACGGCGGCACCGTGTACCACGGATTGATCCCGAAAAACGTGCGCGAAACCGTCGTCGCCACGACCGATGCGCACACCACCGGCGCGAACAAATTCATGGAGAAATTCCCCAGCACAATCAGCGACGCAAACACCGCGCCGGAAATCGGCGCGTTGTACGCCGCCGCAATCCCCGACGCCGCTCCGCACCCCACCAGCATGCGCAACCGGTACGGCGGCCATTTCGCGATTTGCCCCCATTTCGATGCCAGCGTCGCCGAGAGTTGCACGATGCCGCCTTCGCGCCCGATCGAACCGCCCGTGCCGATCGTCACCAGCGACGAAAGAAATTTTATAAAACCCGTCCGGAACGGCAGCCGCCCATCCCCGGCCACCACCACCTCCAGCAAATTGCTCGTGCCCTGCTTCCCGACAATTCGCAGGCCGAAAAAAAGAATCAGCCCCGCGCACAACCCGCCGATCGCCGGCGTAATCAGCCGCTGCCAGTTGCCCATCATGATCGCCACCTGCACAATGTCGCCCGGCCGATGAAGAAAGAGGTACTTGACTGATTCCGTGGCGTAATAAAAAAACACGTTTACCAAACCGCCGATAACGCCCACGCCCGCCGCCAGGATCAAATGGAACGCTTCCTCGCTGAGGAAGATTTTTTCTCGAATGAGCAACAGCCGCTGCCAGTGGCGGCGAAAATACGCGTGCAGTTTATCCCATAAAGGCGTCTTGCTCAGGAATGCCACGCCACAAATCTACCTTTTCTTCCCTGATTTGACGAGTGACGATTAAGGCCGCGCCAAACCGATAATCTCGAACACGGCGAATAAGCTCCGAGCGTCCAAGCTCCAGAGAAATTTCAAGCACCAAGCTCCAACCTGCACCTGGACATTTTTTGAGCAATTTTCCGCCAGTGCTTTTGGAGCTTGAAAATTGGAGCTTCCCTGGAGCTGGGACGCTTGGTCCTGGGAGCTTTTCAAGGCAGTTGCCAACGGCTCAGTCGTCGTCCAAACTTCTGGCGATGAGCAAAAGGTTTTACATCACAACCGCGATTGACTACGTCAACGGCCAGCCGCATCTCGGTCACGCCTACGAGAAGGTCATTGCCGACGTCATCGCGCGCGCGCGCCGCAGTCTCGGCCTGGAAGTCTTCTTCCTCACCGGCCTCGACGAACACGGCCAGAAAGTCCAGCAAGCCGCCCAGGCGGAAGGCAAAGCCCCCCAGGCCTATTGCGACGCGCTTGCGGAAGATTGGAAAACCTTTGCCAAAAAACTCGGGCTGACCAACGATGATTTTGTCCGCACCACTGAGGACCGCCACAAATCCTTCGTCCAGGCGATCCTTGCGAAGCTCAAAGCGGAAAATCAATTTTATAAAGCCACCTATTCCGGATTTTATTCCCCCAAGGAAGAAACCTTTTTGACCGAAAAAGACCGCCGGCCGGACGGCACTTTCGATCCCTTCTACGGCGAAGTCATCGAATTGAAGGAAGACAATTATTATTTCCGGCTCAAAGATCACCAGCAGTGGCTGATTGGCTATTTGGAAAAAAATCCCGGCTTCATTCAACCGGATCATCGCCGCAATGAAGTCCTCGGTTTTCTCAAAAACGCCACCTTGGAAGACCTCTGCCTCACCCGCCCCGCCTCACGTCTGACCTGGGGCATTCCGATTCCGTTCGACACTAATTTCGTCACCTACGTCTGGTTCGACGCCCTCGTAAACTACATCAGCATCCCAGCCGCCCACGGAGATCCGGCCGTCACGGCCGCAGCTAACTCTCAACCATCAACTCTCAGCCCTCACCCCTCCCTCTGGCCCGCCGACATCCACGTCATCGGCAAGGACATCGTGAAATTTCACGCCGTCTATTGGCCGATTATGCTGAAAGCCCTCGGCCTGCCGTTGCCGAAACAATTGCTCGTGCACGGCTGGTGGCAGAAAGACGGCTCAAAAATCAGCAAAAGCACCGGCAACATCGTCGATCCCGTGGCGGTCATTGACGAATGGGGCCTGGACGCCTTCCGCTTTTACGTCCTGCGCGAACTCGACATCGGACCCGACGGCAACTGGACCGACGCCGGCTTTAAATCGCGTTACTCCGCCGAACTCGCCAATGGCCTCGGCAACCTCGTGAACCGCTCGCTTTCCATGCTGAAACGCTATCGCGACGGCGTTGTTCCCGCGCGCTCAAACGAACTGGCGCCCGACGCCGAAAAAGTCATCGCCGAAACCCGCTCCTTTTTGGAACAGAATAAACTTCAGGACGCGCTGCAATCCATTTGGTCGCTCGTGACCCGGGCCAACCAATACGTGGACCGCACCGCCCCCTTCAAGCTCGCCAAAGATCCGGCGCAGGCGCAGCGATTGGATGAAGTCCTTTATAACCTCGCCGAAACCTGCCGCGTGCTCGCCGTGTTGCTCTGGCCCTTCCTGCCCGGAACCGCCACCAAAATCTACGAACAACTCGGCCTGTCCGGCGAACCCAACCAATTCTCCGCCGCCACCTGGGGCAGCCTCGCCGCCGGCCACAAAATCGGCGACCCCGCCCCCCTCTTCCCGCGCAAAGACATATAATCGTAGCAGCCGACGTGAGGAGGCTCACTCATTTTCCGCGCGGCCCGCTTTGATCAACCATCGCACGCACATTTCGTGCGCCGGTAGGGCGCGTCGCTCCGCGCGCGCCGTCGATTCGATTTACAATTTCTGCAGCGAAATCTCCACGATCAAATCCGCCGCGATCTTTTCCAGATTCTGCCGCAGCTTCGCCAAATCGCACGCCTCCGGCACATTCAGCACCGCGCGCGCCTTAAAAAGCGTCTCGCCCGACATCGCCGCGCTCGCGCATTCGGAGTGCAACTCCTCCACATTCACGCCCGATTCGGCCAGCGTGTGGGAAATCTGCCGCACAATGCCCGGCCGATCCTGCCCCACAATTTCCAGAATGTTCGTCCGCCGCGAAGCCGCTGCCTGCGGCTGATCGGAATTGACCACCACCGTCAGCCCGCGCACATCAAGAGCTTTCAGCGCCCTGGCCATCGCCTGTTCCCGCTCCGGCGGAACCTCCACGTGCACAATGCCCGCGAATTGCCCGCCGAGCCGCGACATCCGGCTCTCCAGCCAATTGCCGCCGTGCTCCGCCACAATGCTCGCCACTGATTCCACCAAGCCCGGGCGGTCCTTGCCAATCACCGTCATCACCAGCGAATGTTGCATGAGAAAAGTTGTATCAGAACACCGCCGAACCACAAGAATTTGGAGCGCCGAATCCATTCCACATATTTCAACAAACGCAAAAAAAGACCGGCATCACTGCCGGCCTTTTCGTATTTAACAATTTAACTCTTTTAACTGTGTAATCCTTTTAACTCTTTAACCAACCCTCAATACCTTTGTTGTCCCCCCATGCCATGCGAGCTTTCCTCATTTTCGCCCGTGCCCCCCATCGCCGGCATGTTCTTGGTTAAGGAACTGATGGTGGCCTCGTCCACGCCCGCGGATTTCGCGGCGGACTTGGCAGTTTCCAGGTGCTTCTGCAACGTCGGCAAGGTCTCCTGCGCATATTGCTTCAAATCGGAGTTCTCGAGCTTCTCAGATGCCTTTTGGAACTTTTTGATATCGCTCACATGATCTTCGATCATGTCTTTCGCGTATTGCTGGTCAAAATCCGCGCCGCTCAATTTTTCCAATTTGCTCTGCGTCCGCCGCTGGCTGAAAGTCGGCTTTTCCTCGAGTGTGACCCCGTTGGCCTGCGCAATCGTTTGCAATTTCTGCTGCGCCTGCTGATGGTCCTGTTCGATCATCTGCGCCAGGTTCTTTACTTCCGGATTCTGCGCTTTCTGCTGCGCCATTTGCGCCAGCGTGATCTCCGCTTGATTTCCCATCGAAGCTTCCTTGAGGAAACTCGTGTCCTTGCTCGAAAGCTGGCTTCCGGTGGTGGAGGTATCCGCCGCGCCTGCCTGGCCGGCGACCATTAAACCGGCAACAACCAGGCCGCCGGCGATGCGTAACATATTTTTGGATGAACATTTCATAAGTCTTCCTTTGTGGCGACAAATTAAGCGCGCGCGATGCCTTCGACTAATCGGGTGAAAGCCTACCCGCGCATTCAGCCGCCGTTTTTTTGGGGCGCAAACCCTAATTGTGAGGCAGCCCGAACGGCGGTTGATTGAATTAGAGAACTGTAAAAATCGTTGTGCTCCCAGGCGCAACAAATTTCGAGAGGATCAATACAATGAATATCAAAATCTTCACAACAATCGCCGTGGCAGTCCTCATGACGTTGGCGGCCAACGGCCAGGGCGCCGGCGGCGCTGGCGGAGGCGGAGCGGGAGCGGGTTCAGCCGGAGCGGGCAGCGTCGGAGGCGCCGGCCAGGGAACCGTCGGCGGAAACCAGGGAACGGTCGCGCCGGCGAACCCGGGATTTAACTCCTCCCACATCAACGGGCCTAACAACGGCCTCAACTCGCCGCAAAATCCCACCGGCCAGGTCCCAAATAATCAAGGAAGCACGCCGGTAGTGGGCGCCGGAATCGGCAGAAACAACATGGGCATGTCCACCAACCGGCTCGGCATGGGCACCAACAACCTTGGCATCGGCACCAACACGCTCGGCATCGGCACGAACCAGTTTCAGCCACGTGGCAATGTCACCCCTCAACCGCAACCGCTGACCCCCACCGGCACGAACAACAATCGCATCCTGCTAAATCCATAACGCCACGTTTGCCACCACTCATTTGCGATTGACGATGGACGATTTGCGAGCCGCTCCCGTCTCACCCGCGCTCGCAAATCGAAATCGCCAATTAATCCTTTGGAGACATTATGAAAACGACCATCTTTTTCACCGCCTTGATCGCCGGAGCTTTACTCCCCGCGACCCTCGCCATAGCTCAAACAACTGGTGCGGGAGCCCCCCATGTAGCTCCGCCACCCCGCGATGTGCCCGCCCGGCCCTTTGTGCCTTCCCAACCGGTTCAACCGAATAGTGGAGCGGCGCCAATCCAAAACCCCAGTACTATTCAACCTAGTGTCACCGCCCAGGGCAGCGCGACCATTGCCACCAACCCGATGGTAGCGGCCACCAATTCGCTTCAAGGTACCAACAGTTTCGCGGGAAACACCAATGGGCTGAACCTCAACATTCCAGGCAATCAAGCAGTGACTGCGAACGATCGCGTGTTGCTCACCACGCTCCTTCAGGGTGTCAAGCTTCAACTTGGGGTCAATTCAATGGCCCAGCTACCCGTTCATTTCCTCATCAGCAACGGCGCAGTCACCGTCACTGGAGTCGTTCGCACTGCCAATGAGCGCGATCGCATCTTCGCGGGAGTACAACGAACGCCCGGGGTGCTTAGCGCCTTTGACGATCTGCGCGTTGGCACCAACGGTGCGGCAATCGCCGGAGCCGCTCAAAACCAGCCGAGCTTCTTCACGACCTCGCGTGACCATGCCTTTTCACCCGCCGACCAGACGCTTCTGACCGCCGTCGAGCAAAAAACTGCCGCGCAACTCGGCATCAATGGCTCCTCCGCCGCGCAAATGCCGATCCACTTTTCCATTCAGAATGGAGTTGTCGGCGTCACCGGCAATCTTGTCTCAGCGGCGGAAAAACAGGTTGTCCTCGCGGCTATTCAACAAATACCCGGCGTCGTTCGGGTCGTGGATGATATAGGAGTGACCGGTTCGGGCACCGACGGGGTAAATGCAACCGTCGGCAGTCAAAATCCGTTCCTGATTAGAAGCAACAATTTGGCGCCGACCTCGGTTAACCCTACCCGAAGCAATCGCATATTCATGAATACCAACGCCTCCGGCCGTTGATTGGTTCATATAAAACATGACTCTGCTCCGGTCGTAAAAAGAACGGTGAGCCATCAGCGGCTATATTCGACGAAAGACGCCGGAGCAACTTCTCCCATTGGATGGGAGAGGCCGGGGTGGGTTACCGTTCGGGAAAGGTTTTCCCATCTGGCTGCGTTGCTCCTCAGCCATGCGGTTCTGAGTCGCGCCTTGCCAGAAGCCAATTCTGGCGCAGCGCAGGTATCGAAATTTATTTGTCGCAGTACTAGTCGAGGTCGTATTCCACGATACGCACTGACCCCTTCAAACGTTCACCACTGTGGTAATTGATCCACACGCCATATTTATCGCGGTAAGCAAGGCAGCGGAAACCTTCACCTTGAACGTGAACGGGGACTGCTAGTGGGAGGCGCTTCTCGGCTTTGTGAAAACTGTGTCTCGTGTTTTCAGCCATAGGGCATTGTACTGCCTTTTTCAGCTCCATTGCCAGCTTGTCCAGATGGGGTGTTCACCTACCTCCCTCAGCCTTAATAAATCTCTCTTTTTCGTAATCTCCAAAATGGAATTGGCCCCTATTGGAAAACCTTACGGGTATGATCAAAAAGTGGGATGAAAACGGGAAAGTCGTGCGAATCGGCGGGTAGAATATCCGCGCCATCCTGTAGCGCAGGCTGCCGAGCCTGCTGTGTCGCAGACTGCCAGCCCGCGCGTGTCATTCTTCTCTTCGTTTTCCCCTCGCCGCCACCTGATCTTCGTCCAATGCGCACCCTTCGGATTTTCCTGGAACTTGAAGCTTGGGATTTGGAGCCTTTCACCGTTTACTGCCCGTCTTGAATTCGTTTTTGACATCGATGGAAGGTCACGGCGCCTGGGCGCCATTGTTGTTCGTCGCCTTGTTCATCGGTTCTTCGCTGCTGATGATTTGGGCGCTCGAAGCGATGAACGCCGGCGGCCTCGAAGGCACCGTCCTCGGCACGCTCATCACGCCCTACTGCACCGGCATCGGCAACCTCCTCGTCGCCTTCGTCGTCGGCCGCCATGGCGGCCCGGGCTCGGTCGTCATGACCAACTCCATCGTCAACAACGTCACCAACATGACCCTCCTCGTCGGACTGCCCGCGATTTTCTGGACGATGAACGTCATGCCGCAAACGCAAAAAACCGCCGGCAAAGGCAAAAAGAAAAGGCGCAACACCAACCAGCGCGTCCACGAAATCAACCGCCTTTCGCTCCTGCTCACGTTGACCGCCGTCCTGTTCTTCACCGGCGCCGTCTGGGCTTTGGGCCACGACGGCAAATTGGACTTCGGCGACGGCCTCGTCCTCGTCGGCCTCTTTCTTTTCTGGCAATTATTCCACGTCTACGACGTGCTCAAAAGCAACGTGCAGAAAAACAAATCATTGGATTGGGTGCTCCTTTTGTATGTGGCCGTCCTCGCGGCCGCCGCCTACGCGCAATATCTCAGCATCGACTGGCTCGACCAATGGGTGCGGCGCCAAAATGCCGGCTTTCTCAGCGCCAAAAATATTGGCTGGCTTAGCGGCTGGCTCTGCGCCCTGCCGAACGGCCTGTTAGCCGTCTACTACGGCTGGCGCGGCAACCCGGAAATCGTCTACACCTCGCAAGTCGGTGATGGCCACATCTGCATTCCACTCTGCGTCGGAATTTTCGCCCTCTACCACTCGTTCGCCATGCCCCGGGAATTTCTATCCGGAATGTACCTGCTTCTGGGAGCCACCCTGGTGCACATGTTCTGCGTCGTATTCTTCGGCCAACTGCCGCGCATAGTGGGCATCGCCCTGATCATCGCCTACGGCGTTTTCCTCTACAACGGCCTGCTGCCGTCTTAAAGTCGGAGCGCCGATCTCCTGATCGGCGCGAGCGAGATATTTTCTAGGAATACTGGTTTGTGCGCCTTTCCTTTGAATCTTAAAAGAAGACCTTTTTTGCAGAGATCTCAAATTTGAATTGAATCAAAGTAACTAGCGGTTGAACGACGGAATTTCTGCATCCGCATTCTGGCCATTTCTGTACCCTCTGAATAGATTTGACCAGCCATCTTGCCGCGCGGACCTTCAACATCCAGCAAAAACCTCAATAAAAACAGCCTTTGCCGATATTTTAAAATTTTTTTTTCTTGGCATCAATCATGCCTCACGCCTCGCTATGAACACGCAAATCGGTTTCGAAAAATGCGTTTCCTTCATCACCTCGCAACTCCCCCTGGATCATTCGGCCACTGCTGCCGCCGCGGAACGAACCCCCAGGTTCGCCATCACCATCTCCCGGCAATCCGGCTCGGGCGCCCATGCTGTCGCCGCACAACTCGCGGAATACATGCAACTGCATGCTCCCCGGGCCCCGCTGCCCTGGATGGTCTTTGACCGCAATCTGGTGGAACAGGTCCTGGAAGATCACCACCTTCCTCAATATCTTCACCGCGTCATGCCGGAAGACCGCGTTTCTGATTTGACGGACATGCTCCACCAGATGTTTGGGATTCATCCTCCCTTCTGGACTCTCGTCCATCAGACCGACGAAACCATGCTCCGCCTCGCGCAGCAAGGCAGCGTCATCTTGATTGGACGCGGCGCCAATCTCGTCACGCGCAAACTGCCGCACACATTTCATGTCCGGCTGGTCGCACCGCTGGAAAAACGAATCGCCCACACGCGGGAAATTCATGGCCTGGAAAGAAAAGCCGCGTTGGAAAAAATTCAGCGCGAAGACCGTGGACGCCAGCGTTACGTGCAGAAATATTTCAGCCAGGATCTCGAGGACCCGCTGCTGTATGACCTGGTTCTCAATACCGAAACCGTGCCCTACCACGAAGCCGCCGCGCTCATCGGAAATGCCGCGCTGCACAGAATCCATGAAGAATCCACACGCCGCGCGAAGATTCAACTTACGGAAGAACTCCACCCGGATGCGTACCTGGTGGAGCGGGCCTGAGGCCATCGCGGTGACTCACGGGCGTCTCGCCCGTGAGTCACTGCTTCGCACGGGCGAGACGCCCATGCCACTAAAAGAAAATGGTCGGAGCGACAGGATTCGAACCTGCGACGTCTTGCTCCCAAAGCAAGTGCTCTAGCCAGGCTGAGCTACGCTCCGACTCGCGTGGGAATATCCACAGAAAACACCTCTTCCGCAATGCTTTTCGCGCTTCATTAATTAACTCGACAAATCCGCCCACTTGCACTTTATTGCAGCATCGCTATGAGGTTTCCCGGTTCGTTGAATCGCAATCGCGCCATCGCTTTTACGCTGGTCGAATTGCTGGTGGTTATCGCCATCATTGCGATCCTGGCGGCGTTGTTGTTTCCGGCTCTTTCACGCGCCAAGGCGAAAGCCATTCAAACCCAGTGCCTTTCCAATTTCAAACAAGACGGCGTGGCGCTCCAATCGTTCGTGGACGACCACAACGATCAATTGCCGCCCACCGGCACGAATTCGCTGCTGCTGACTGAGCGGCCGATTTATGCCAACACGCCGAATTCACGCCGGTTGCTGGCCTATCATCTTGCGGGCTATCTGGGCATGCCCGCGCCGGAACAACTCAACGCTTCCACCACCAACGTGGTGAAAACTTTGCTCTGCCCCGCTTACACGCGCACTTCCGCGAACAACACTTCCGACGATTACGACGGCGAATCCGATGATTTCCAACATGCCTATTGTTTCGCCGTGTCGCGAAACCTCGGAGTCTATTTCGATAACACGCCCATGGCGCCCCTGCAGGTGTATCCGTTTGGCCGACAGGCCAGCGGCCAGGCTTCCATCAAATTATCCGACATTGCCCACAGCATGTCCGCGAGCGACGCCTGGGCCGCCGCTGATTTTGACCAGGAAGCCGTCGTCGATCCCACCACGCTCGGCGATGGCGTGCAGGAATACGTCGCGCTGAAGCCGCCGCATCGCCTCGCCCGCAACTTTTTATTTTTCGACATGCACGTCGGCTCCAAAAAGGTCACGACTTGGCAGGACTACTGAAGGAAGGAAGAATGGAGAATGCAGAATGAAGAATTGAGCCGCCCAAACGAATCATTCGGCATTCGGAATTCCTCATTCTGCATTTCCCCCACCCGGCTTTCGGCTGGACGCTGGGGCGGACAATGTTAAATTCCTCCTATGTCAACAACCGCGCCCTCCGCGCCCAAGAAGATTAACCTGCGCCGGCCTGATATCATGGAAGCCGTGCAGGCCCAGGTGCTGTCGCATTATCGCAGCGACCTCGTCGAACGCATCCGCGCCCACGGCGGCGTCCTTCAGGCGGACGGCTTCACGGTCAAATTGGCCAAGGAATTCGGCTTTTGCTACGGCGTGGAGCGCGCCATTGACCTGGCCTACGCTGCGAAGAAATATTTCACCGAGGCTTCGCCCAACACCCCCATTTATCTCCTTGGCGAAATCATCCATAACCCCGAGGTCAACGATCAGATCCGCAACATGGGCATCCAGATCATTTCGCCCAAGCCCACGGACGAGGAATTAGCCCGGTTGAAATCCGGCGATGTCGTCATCATCCCCGCCTTCGGCACCGAAGTCGGCACGCGCAAGAAAATCGAGGACAAAGGTTGCATTCCGGTGGACACCACCTGTGGCGACGTGATGAGCGTTTGGAAGCGCGTCCGGCAATATTCCAAGGAAAACGTCACCAGCATCATCCACGGCAAAGCGAAGCACGAGGAAACCAAGGCCACCACTTCGCAGGCGCGCGCTTACGGCAGCGGCCATTACCTGGTGGTCTTCACGCTCGGCGAAACGGATTACGTCTGCAATTACATCCTCCACGGCGGCGATAAAAACGAATTCCTCGAAAAATTCAAAGGCGCGTATTCCGCCGGCTTTGATCCGGACACGCATCTTCAGGCCGTCGGCGTAGCCAACCAAACCACCATGCTCCGCGGCGAAACCGAGGAAGTCCAGCGGCGTATCAAAAACGCCATGATCCAAAAGTACGGACCGGCCGAACTCGACAAGCATTTCCGATTTTTTGACACCATCTGCGGCGCCACGCAGGACCGGCAGGACGCGCTCCAAAAATTGCTGCGCGAGCCCATGGATCTCCTCATCGTCATCGGCGGCTACAATTCCTCCAACACCTCGCACCTCGCGGAAATGGGCGAAGCGAAACTGCCCACGTATTTTATCAAGAACGCCGCCAAAATGGTTTCCGACAAGCTGATCATCCATTACGACCAGCACAAGCATCAGGAAGTCGAAACCCCCGATTGGCTGCCCACCGGCCAGGTCACCGTCGGCGTCACCGCCGGCGCCTCCTGCCCGAACAACCTCATCGAAGACACGATCCGCCGCTTGTTCGAATTGCGCGGCATCTCCGTCCAGCACCTGCTGGCCAATTAATCGGAGAAACGAAGTCCGCGACTCCCTTGTAGCGCAGCCGTCCCGGCTGCGAGTTCCGGCGGCGTCTCCCCGCCAGGACACAATCCGCAACATTGCGCGCGTTGCCCGGAACACACCGCGCGCGTTCCATCGCCAACTCCGCTTCCGCTGGCATTTCCCACCCCTTCCATGCTAGCCTTTTTTAATGACTCGCGAACGCGTCAACGTGCTCGGTGTTGGCATCACCGTCCTGAATTTACGGACGGCGCTGGCGGCCATCGATGACGCGGTGCGAAACCATCAAAAAGGTTATATCTGCGTGACCGGCGTGCATGGCGTCATGGAAGCGCAGGACAATCCGGCCTTCAAAAATATTTTAAACAACGCCTTCCTCTGCACGCCCGACGGCATGCCCATGGTTTGGGCCGGGCGACAGAAAGGCCACCGCGAAATGAGCCGCGTGTACGGCCCGGACCTGATGCTGGACGTGTGCGCCTGGAGCGAACAAAGCGGCTGCCGGCATTTCTTTTACGGCGGCGCCGAAGGCGTGGCCGATTTGCTCGCGAAAAAATTGCAAAGCCGTTTCCCCAAGCTCCAGGTCGTCGGCACCTTCACCCCGCCATTCCGCGCATTGACCCCGGACGAGGAAAAAGCGCTGCAGGAAAAAGTTCGCGAGGCCAAACCGGACATCGTTTGGGTCGGCCTGAGCACGCCCAAACAGGAAAAATTCATGGCTGAATACCTGCCGAAACTGGACACGACCCTCATGGTGGGCGTCGGTGCGGCCTTTGATTTTCACAGCGGCCGCGTCCGTCAGGCGCCGCGCTGGGTCCAACGCAGCGGCTTCGAATGGTTTTATCGCCTCTGCAGCGACCCCCGCCGCCTGGCCGGAAGATATTTCCGAAACAATCCCCTCTTTGTCATAAGATTTCTCAGCCAATCGCTCGGCCTCAAACGCTACCCTTTGTAAGCTCCAAACACCAAGCGTCCAAGCTCCAGAAATCTCAAGCACCAAATCTCAATGTGCGTTCAGGCATTTTTTGGAACTTGGAACTCGGATATTCTCTGGAGCCTGGACGCTGGGTGTTTGGAGCTTTTCTCTGGAACTTTGGAGCTTTGCTACCCCCATTTCTCCGTTTTCATCTGCCCCTTCGGCGCGCCCAATTCAAACACCACGCCCTCCGCAAATTCCACCAGTGTCGTCGGCCCGCACGCGTAAAAAAACGTCTTCGTCAAATCGCCCACATGCTGCTTCAGCCACGCCGCATCAATCCGCCCACGCCGCCCACTCCAGGGATCACCCGCGACCAACCGCGTGCAGGTCACATCAAATTTAAAATTCGGATTGTCCTTTTCCAACTGCCGGAATTCCTGGTTGAAAATGATGTCGTTGGTCGTGCGCACGCTGTAAAGCACGGTGATTTTGGTCGGGAACTTCTGGCGCGTCGCCTCGCGCACAAACGCGCGAAACGGCGTCACGCCCGAGCCGCCCGCGATGCAAATCAAATGTTTGTCCGGCTCATAAACCGGCAGGAACCTTCCCGTCGGCGGCAGCACCATCAATTTGTGCCCGACCTTGATCCAATCCACCAGCCGCGTGCCCATCTTGCCATCGCGCCGCACCGTGAATTCAAAAAATCCCCGATCCAGCGCGCACGACGAAAGTGAATAAGCGCGTTTGTAATTCGGCTCGTCCGGCCAATAGCAGGTGATGAACTGGCCGGTTTTGAAACTCGGGTCATGGCCCTCCGGCCATTTCAAGCGAATGGTTTTGGAATCCGGCACCTCCAGCGTCACAGCCTCGACCGTCATTTCCATGGCTTCGCGGCTCATAAGCGTGATGGCTAAATAAACAGGATTCGCCGAACTGTCAAAGCTGTTTGTGGTTTTCCTCGTTGCCATAACGCGGCGGACGTTTAACATCGCCGCCGCTATGTCAGAGTCGCAAACCGCCGTTTCCTCGTTGCACGCCACCACGTCCTCCGCACCGCGAAGAGCGGATGGCCGCGCCGCCAATCAATTGCGCCCGCTGCGCTTCCAAACCGGCATCGCGCCCCACGCCACCGGCTCCACGCTCATCGAATGGGGCAACACACGCGTCATTTGCGGCGTCACCGTCGAGGAATCCGTCCCGCGCTGGATGAAGGAGCAAAACGTCACCGGCGGCTGGATCACCGCCGAGTATTCCATGCTCCCCTACTCCACCCTCCAACGCAAACAACGCGATATCACCAAGGGAAAAATCGACGGCCGCTCCCAGGAAATTCAGCGCCTCATCGGCCGCGCCATGCGCGCCGCCATCGATCTCGGAAAAATCGGCCCGCGCACCATCTGGATTGATTGCGACGTCCTCCAGGCCGACGGCGGCACGCGCACCGCCGCGATTACCGGCGCGTTCGTGGCGCTGTCCATCGCCGTGCGCCGCCTCATCGCCGAAGGCAAACTCACCGAAAACCCCATGCTCCACGCCGTTGCCGCCGTGAGCATCGGCATCGTCGGCGGCCAGCCGATGCTCGATTTGTGTTACACCGAAGATGCCGCCGCGGAAGTGGATTTTAATCTCGTGATGAATTCCGTCGGCGAATTCATCGAACTGCAAGGCAGCGGCGAGGAATCGACCTTTAGCGAAAAACATCTGGGTGAACTGCTCGCGCTCGGCAAAACCGGCATCCGCGAACTCCTCGCCGCGCAACAAGCTGCCCTGGCGTGAGCGATGGTTGATGAATGAAAATTAGCTGGATTGAGTCCCTAATTTATGGACCTTCCGACGTGTGCGAAACCTTCACCCTCTCCCCGGGGAGAGGGCCGGGGTGAGGGCGAGCGTAAATCCAATCACTTGCTCCGCCTCAGGTAGCCACGAGTGTCTGATGCTTACATAAAATGTCCCACGCCGACCTATCCCTCCCCTCCATCGAAGCCGTTCCCCAACGGCCCACGCAACTCGCCCTGATCCGTCACGGCGAAGTCGAAGCCGTCTACCAGCGCGTCTTCGGCGGCCGCATCGACATGAACCTCTCCCCGCGCGGCCACGAGCAAGCCGCCGCGCTCGCGAAATGGCTCGCGCGCCAGCCCTTGCAAGCCGTATACGCCAGCCCCATGAAGCGCGTTCAACAAACGCTCGCGCCCTTCAGCCAAAACTACGGCTGGTCTGACCGCGTGGTCGTAATGAATGGCCTGCGCGAAATCGATTTCGGCGATTGGACCGGCCTCACCTGGGATGCCGTGAAGGAAAAATTCGGCGTCAGCGCCTTTCAATGGCTCGCCGAACTCGAACGCGGCGGCATCGCCAACGCCGAAAACACGCAAACCTACCGCCAGCGCATCCAGCCGTGCGTGCGCGAAATCCTGCAAAAACATCCCGGCCAAAACGTGGCCGTCTTTTGCCATGGCGGCGTCATCCGCATGATTTTGTCCATCCTCCTCGAAATCCCTCTGCCGAGCATGGCCGGATTCGAGATCGATTACGCCAGCGTGACGAATATCGCCGTGCTCCCGCACAAAACCGAAGTGCAATTTCTCAATTTTGCTCCCTGGGACGAGACGCGCCTATGAAGCCGCGCGGCCCGATCTGGAAAGTCTCCGTTACCACGACCATCGAAGCCGAGGACGCCGTCACGGAATTGCTCTCCGGCATCTTCGAACTGCCGGTCTCGTCCTATACCGACATCGAAACCAGCGAAGTCACCGTCGCGACGTATCTTCCCTGGGAGCGCCGGCGTCTCGCCGGCCAGTCCCGAGACCGCCGGAGTCCCGCCGGCGCGAAATCGACCCTCCCCGCCCTCCGCGCCGGCCTCGCCCAAATCAAATCCTGCGGCCTCAACATTGGACCCGGCAAAGTTTCCCTCAAAAAAATTCGTCGCGAAGATTGGGCCGAATCCTGGAAACGCCATTTCAAGCCGCTCGCCATTGGCTCCGCCCTGCTTATCAAGCCAAGCTGGTCCCAACGCCCGCCGCGCAAGAATCAAGCCGTCATCATTCTCGATCCCGGCCTCAGCTTCGGCACCGGCCAGCACCCGACGACGACCTTTTGCCTCCACCAGCTCGTCACCCACGCCAAAGCCTGCTCCGCGCGACGAATCGCGCCAATGCGGGATAAGGCGGCTCGAAACCCGAAACCCGAAACCCGAAACTCGAAACGTGCCTTCCTGGACATCGGCACCGGCTCAGGAATTCTGGCCATTGCCGCTGCCAAACTCGGTTTCGCGCCCATTGACGCCTTTGATTTCGATCCCGAAGCCGTCCGTATTGCCCAGGCCAACGTCCGCAAGAACCACGTCGCCAATCGCGTCCACATCAGCCGCGGCGACATCACGAAATTGACCCGGCGCGCCGCAAAAAAGTATGACCTCATTTGCGCCAACCTCATTTCCACCCTGCTCATCGCCGAACGCGATCGGATTCTTTCCCGCCTCAAACCCGGCGGCACCCTCGTCCTCGCCGGCATCCTCGCCAATGAATTCGCCCTGGTGCAAAGCGCTTACGAGAGCGCAGGATTGCGCCTGATCGCCAGCCGCACCGAAAAAGAATGGCGCTCCGGCGCGTTCATCTAATAACCAGCAGCCGACATCAGGCTCCCTGACTTTTGTTACCAAACGTGAAACGTAAAAAGTGAACCCTTCGGGCGCGTTCGCAGAAATTCACGTTTCACGCATCACGTTTTACGCACTTCGACTTCGGATCTGCGAGCGTGTCGCCGCCCTCGAACAAACATTCGACCAAAAAATCTTCTCTTGACGTTAAAAAGTTTTGAATGAGCTTCTTGGCAAGCGGTCAAACCATTAAACCGCTCGAAGCGAAATGATGCTCGCACAATTCATATTGAGCGAAAGAAACCAAGGACTTGGCATCGTTCACGCTGTGGTTCAACTCGAGAAAGGATTCGAGCTATGACGAAGACATTGGAAGCAATCAATGAAGCAGTCAGGAACCCTAAACATCCCTTCCGGAAAACCGATAATCATCCCAAAAAAGCCGTCAAGCATCGCTATGAACGGCGCAAAATCCGGGGATATCTCCAATTGACCGACTGGCTCGCTGAAGACGCCATCTAGGTCAAAATTCGCCAATTCAAAATGGAAAACGCCACAGGCGCTGTGGCGTTTTCTCTTTTGATAGCCCGCATCCCCGCGCAATCTTTTCACGTTTGGAACTTGGAACTTCTCTGGACGCTTGGAGCTTTTCCTTCTGACTGGCAATCAGAGCTCGAATTGATTATCTCTTCGCCATGAGTTCTTCCGCTTCCTGGCTGGCGATTTATTGTGTGCTTGTTCTGTTCGCATCGCTCGCCGGTGGCTGGTTGCCTCTGATTGTCCGGCTCACCCATACCCGCTTGCAAATCGCCATCAGCCTCGTCGCCGGCCTCATGCTGGGCATCGCCCTGCTCCATTTCTTGCCGGATGCCACCGAACATCTTGGCTCCATCGATCGTACCGTCGGCTGGATGCTCGCCGGCTTCCTCGTAATGTTTTTCTTGCAACGCTTTTTCCATTTCCATCACCACGACCTCCCCGAAGGCGACCCCGAAGATTGCTGCCATGACGAGGATGCCCCAGAAACGCACGAACATCCTCATGAACACGAACATGAACACACGCGCAGCCACGAGCATGATCATGGTCACGAGCACACGCATGATCACGAGCACACGCATGATCACGATCACGACCACGACCCTATTCACCACGCGCACACGCTCGCCGCCAAATCCGCGCAACAACTTTCCTGGGTCGGCACCGCGCTCGGCCTGACGCTCCACTCGCTCCTGGATGGATTGGCCATGGCCGCCGCGGTGGAAGCCAGCGCGCGGGGTCAGGGCATGGCCGGATTCGCCACCGCGCTCGCCGTCATCCTGCATAAACCCTTCGATGCCATGGCCGTTACGACGCTAATGACCGCCGGCGGCGGCTCCCGTTTTTCGCGGCATCTTCTGAATGTCCTGTTTTCACTCGCCACGCCGCTGGGAGTCCTGCTGTTTTACCTGGGCGCCAAAAAAATCGCCGGCTCGGACGAGATATTCCTCGGTTGCGCCCTCGCGTTTTGCGCCGGCACATTCCTATGCATCGCCAGCGCGGACCTACTGCCGGAATTGCAATTCCACTCGCACGACCGCCTGAAACTTTCCGTCTCGCTCCTTCTCGGCGTCGGCGTCGCCATCCTCATCGGCGCCATCGAGCCGCACGAACACGAACAAAAACCGGCTCCCGCCACTAGCATCCAAGCTCCACCCCATCAATAACGAATCCCGACGGAGACCTCTGCAAAAATCGGAGCGCCGGTCTCCTGATCGGCGCGAACCAAGTATTTTCAATGAAGGGAAAATATTTTTCGGTGCGTTCTTCCAGGAGGCCTGCTTTTGCAGAGGCCTCCAACGGGGTTACGGAGGGTCCTCACAAAGTGTTCTCACAAGACAAGCCCCTTATTAGCGTCATCCATCCCGCGAAAACAGTTTGAATGTTTCTCAAACGAATGGAATTCTTTCATTGCCCTGACACTCATTCCTCTGACTTTGAAATCCGCATCTCCCCAAAAAGCAAAAAACCCCCACGGCCAAAAAGCCGCAAGGGTTCAATAAAACGATCTGGTCCGCTTACTTCATCAGCAGCATCTGGCGCGCGCGTTTAATGGCGCGGTTCAGGCGGCGCTGATAATGGGCCGGCAGGCCCGTGTATTTGCGCGGCAGGATGCGGCCCTGGTCGGTCACAAACTGGCGCAGCAGAGTCACGTTCTTGTAATCCAGTGAATCCGCGGTGAAATCAATTTTCGGTTTCGGGCGCGGAGTGCGGGATTCCATCGAGGAGCGGCCGCGGCCGCCGCGTTTTTCTTTGTCGGTATGAGTTTTGCGTGGCATAACTTACTTGATTTCGCGATGCAACGTGTGGCGGCGCAAGGCGGGATTATACTTCTTAATCTCCAGCCGTTCAGTCTTCAGCTTCTTGTTACGCGAGGTCGTGTAACGCGAGGGTGACTTCCCCTCTTTGCGCGCTTCCGTGCATTCAATGGTGATGGTTTCTCGTGCCATAAATCATTCCTTCTCTTTCGTCTTCTCCTCGGGCTCATCGTCATCGGCTTCGACTTCCGTCACGCCGACCGAATCCACCGTGCCGAGCGCGCCGAGACGGCGCTGGCGCAAGGCGCCTTCGCGTTCCAATTGCGCCTGGGCCTGCACCGTGAAACGCGTCCACGGAATCGCTTCCAAACGGGCGCGCGGAATCTGTTTGCCGGTCAATTCGCAAATGCCATAAGTGCTCTTCTCGATGCGCTTGAGGGCCTCTTCGATTTCGTAAATCGCGTCCTGGTCCGAGGACAACAGGCTCAACGCGAAATCGCGGTCAAAATTGTCCGTGCCGGAATCAGCCATGTGCAGGCTGTAACCGGCCATCTCCTGGGCGGATTCCTTGGCCAGCCCGTTCATCTGCCGCAGCAACTGATCGCGCAACTCCAGCAAGCGATCGTAAAAGACCTGCCATTCGGCTTTGATCTTCACATCGCCATTTCTTTTTGCCGATTTCGCCACCGGCGCGGCGGGGGTTCTGCCGAGAATGGCGGCTGCGGTCGCGAGACCCGGCTTCCGAGCGGTTGCCGGCGCTTTGGTAATTTTCTTCTTATCTGTCACAACTCAAAATTCGTTAAACTTTCACCGTTTTCCTCAAAAAGGCTACAACTCGTCCTTTTGAGGGTGCGGGAATGTAGCAAAGAGAATTAATTACGCCACAAAAATCGTAAAA
>Ga0134126_10000197_pt1 | contig 79924 bp, 68 predicted proteins | sample KB31752_FD_96881 | JGI IMG/M metagenome (GOLD analysis project Ga0134126, IMG submission 96881) | Terrestrial soil microbial communities with excess Nitrogen fertilizer from Kellogg Biological Station, Michigan, USA - KB3-175-2 | ecosystem: Environmental > Terrestrial > Soil > Unclassified ...
AAACAGCGTAGATGAATTCGCAGCGCTTTGTCTGCCGTTGCTGATATAGGGTCCGGTGCCGACGGATCACTGACATCTGCCGCGTAAGGGCACCGCGCCCAGCGCGTCGCCTGGGCGGCGGCTCCATTTGACTCCCTTGCGTACGCCGGGAAGGGTGCGCACGATGAGAGCGTCGAGGCGGCCCTCAACCTCACGCTTCCAGGCCGGCATGGCCGCGATGCCGGCCTGCACCGCGGGAGGCATCGCCGTCGGCCTTCATCATCTGTGGATTGCCGCCTGAAAGGGGCACGGTCGTCTTTGCGATGACCTGCCTGGCCGGGGGCCTTCTTTGCGAGCTTCGGCGACTTCCTGGATTTCCTGGCCGTTGTGTCCGCCACTTGCTTCAGCGCGTCGCCCGTCTCGTCGGCTGGGGCCGAGCGATCGCGGCGGCTCACCTCAATTGTACTTGGGAGAGCACCAGACTTCCGCGGCGAGTTTGAGAATGCGGCGCGCGACGGCAATTTTGCCATTGCGCGTGATGATTGCGATTGTCCTGGCGGGCGTTACGACAGGCGCTGAATGAGTCGTTGTTGATCTGGTCGAGCCACGAGTCGCCGACATAGGGGTGTAACTCGCTGAGCGCCGCCGCGTCCCGATCGATCGTGCTTTGGCTGGCGAAGTCCGCAGATACCTGGTAGCCGCTTCGTGGAACTTGCGCCGCGCTCGTGCGCCGTAAATCCCGATCTCGCGAATCTGATGAATACGATGGAGGAGGTACCGTCGACCCCGAGCGGTCGTCCGTGGACGTCCGCTTTTCGGCAGCGAGATTGGCGGCCCGCCAAATGGAATTGTTAGCGGGTTCTTCAAGGCGCCCGGCCGCAGGCCGGAGTTGTCCGACTTCGGGATATCTGACCAATTTGGGCTTGATACCGTCCTTCGATCAGTCAGGGTTGCGACGTCGGCATACGAGCGGTCGCATGCGTCACGAGCCAATCACCAATAGTCGAGAGCACCGCCGGACTGACCGTCTCTTCGCTCAGCACTCCCGAGGTGGCGGTCTGCAGATTGTGAGTTAGCCCAGGTAGCTCCCGAATGGTGACATCCTGATTGCCGGCGGTGCGCAAGGCGGCTGCGATGGGTGGAAGGTTCTCTTTGGGCGACGCCCTCAGATCGGCGGACCCGGCAACGATTAGCACCTGGCAGTGCACATCTCGGAGCGTCGAGCTGGGATCGTAACTCAAGATGAATCTCTCCCAGGGGGAGGTCATTCTCCGCACGCGGTCCCGATACGCAGTGTCGGCTTCACGGAATCCCTGTTGTTCGGCGGCCGTGAGGCCCGTGTGTGAGATTCCCGCGAGGGTCGTTTCCCACAGTTCATCGAGCTTCTGGGTCGCCAAGGCGTCATCCTGCGTGGTCAAAATGATATGAAACATTTGACGCTGGAGCTTCGAACCGAACGCGATGAATGTGTCCGACTTTCCCGCAGCGCGGTCCGTTTTTTCCCGCAGCAGCACCCCATCTTCGGCCCCCGGAATGCCCATCGGAACCATCATCACAATGAATTTGATGTCGGGCGAACGTTCGGCAGCGATCGCCGCAATGGCGGCTCCCTCACTGGCGCCAGCGGCGCCGATTCGTCCCGGATCGATCCCCGGCTGGCGCTTCAGAAATGCAACCCCAGCGACCACGTCATCCGCTACATCGGCCGTGGTCGACGTCTCCCAGTTACCACCGGACTGACCTACGCCGCGCGAGTCGATCCGCAAGATGGCCAGCCCTCTGCGGGTCAGATAGTCCGCAAGGACGAGAAACGGCTTGCCTGGGCCTGCACTGTTATCACGGTCCAAACCGGATGCGGCGGCCAGCACCACCGCGGCGACTGGCGTCGCGGAGTGCGGTTTCGTCAGGGTGCCGCCGATCCATATACCCGCTCTGGGACTTTTGTATCTGACGTCCGCAACATCGTAAGGAAACGGCGGTATCGGGTCCTGCGCGAGCCGAGGACGCTCAGGCTTGCTGCCCGGATGAAGCACCAGAGAGCTGGTGAATCGACCTGCCGTCCATACCCCTCTGATCGTCTTGCCGTTTGAAGAGAACCGGCCCGTGAACTTGAGGGCAAACAGGGTCCACCCCATGACCACATCGCGTCCGGACACTGTGACAGTATCGAGCGTCTCGCCGAAAACGTGCTGGGCGGGAACGTCCAACACGGCGATCAGGCGGCCCTCGGGATTGACTGAGACCTCGAAGAAGAGCGTGGACGGTGCGGCTCCGCGCTCAAGGGTGCCTGACCAGACGCCGACCAGTGAATGTGGCCTACTTGCACTACCGCATGCGGCCAGGCACGTTACGGCAAGCGCAACGAGGTTGCGGCACAGAACTGCCGGAAACAAGGTGCGCACGACGTGACTAGCCGCTTCCCTTTTCATCCCTGCCATCCCCGTGAGTTGGTAGTCGACCAGCTACGCCTCACTCTAACACCACTTTCGTGACCGCCGGCCCAGCTGTTCGTCGCAGTGACGGCTCGTTTGGCCGCCGGGACGTTCCAAGCGATTCTTGATAGAAGTCTCGCCTACGGCGCTCCCCACGAGCACGCGTAACCCCGAGGAATGGCGTCACAGCCCGTTCGTTGAGTGTCCGGTTCGGAGGTGTGAAGGCCAGGTCGCTGACTGGCCGTTCATGGCCCGAAAGGTGTCGGTATGTTAGGACGGCTTTCGACCGAGGCTGTGTAATAACGAGAGGTAATCGAGTGTGCTGCTACCGGAGTTTGGAGTTGATTGAGTCCAATTCGCATTTTCGCCCACCAATGCAATCAAGCGACTCAATGAGATTATGTTCTCACCGCTCGGATGATCTCTTGTGTTCCGAGGATCCGCATCAGTCGTTTGAAGTTGTAAGCCAACACATGCAAGCTCATCTCGGTGCTCACGCGTGGTAGCGTCTTCATAAGAAAGTGGGTCGATCCCATCCACGCTTTGAACGTGCCGAAGGTGTGCTCAACGGTCTGCCGGCGTAGCCGCGATGCCTCTGGTGTACGATCCAGGCGTTTTTGCATCGCCTCAAGAACGTGTTCGTGCTCCCAGCGAGTAATGCGCCGGTATAGGCTTGTCGTGCATTGCGCTTTGATCGGGCACTTTGGGCAAGCTGAGGACCAATACTTGTGGATCGTCTGTCCGGCTTCAATCGTCGTGAAGCGCCAGATCGCTCGCTTGCCGGCAGGACATCGATACTGATCTTTCGATGGGATGTACCGAAAATCAGCTTTATCGAATAGCCCCGCTGCCTTGTTGTTAGAGGTTTGCGGCTTGGGGACCAAGGTCGCGATACCTGCCTGCTCGCAATTGAGAATCTCTTCGCCCTTGAAGTAACCCCGATCGGCGAGAACCGTCAACTTGGTCGTACCCATAGCATCGCGCGTTTGGTGGGCCATCGAGGAGAGCTGTTCGCGATCGTGACCGACATTCGTGACCTCATGCGCGACGACTATGTGATGCTTGGTATCCACCGCCGTCTGCACGTTATAACCAACCACGCCGGTGCCTCGACCGCTAGTGGCCATTGAGCGTGCGTCCGGATCGGTTAAGGAGATCTGTCCGTCTGGCACATCACGCAGCCGCGTTCCAACCTGCCTCAGATACTTCATCTGCGATTTGAGTCCGGAAATCTTCTCCTTCAAATGCGACACCCGACCTTCCGAGACCGTCGTCGGCTCCCGATCGGCCCTGTCCAGTTCGGTCAGATAACGAGCGATGCTCTCTTCGACTTGTTGCATGCGAGCCTTGAGCTTCCGATCGGTGAAGTTCTTGTCCCGGTTGTTGACCGCTTTGAACTTACTGCCGTCGATCGCAACAATCGCTTCCGAGAATAGGTTGAGGTTGCGGCACAGCGTGACGAATTCACGGCAGACTCCACGGATCGCCTGGCCGTTGTCCTTGCGGAAGTCAGCAATCGTCTTAAAATCTGGCATCAACTTGCCGGTCAGCCATATCAGCTCGAGGTTGCGCTGCGCCTCACGCTCGAGGCGGCGGCTGGACTGAATCCGGTTGAGATAGCCATAGATGTAGATCTTAAGCAGTGTTGCGGGATGATAAGCCGGCCGACCGGTGGCTTCGGGCTCGATGCCATCGAAGCCGAGCACTCTCAGATCCAGCTCCTCGACGAAGGCATCAACTGCCCTGACCGGATTGTCCTCGGAGATGTAATCCTCCAAGCGCTCGGGAAACAGAGTGCTCTGGGAACGATGCTGGCCTTCAACGAATCGCTTCATCGAGACTCCCAATTCAGCCCTGCCGCTAGTATGGAGGAGCCACCACAATGAAACAATCAGTCTCGGGTCGTCAGTAATACCCGACTCGTGGCAGACTGGATAAAGTGACTAGGAATGGAGCGGTTTGATGGCTGACAGGCTCGTGGTAGGGCTCTCGTCCTGGATTATTCAGGACGGGAATTATGGCGATTTTAGTTGCGGCGAGCGTGCCGCTTTCGCGCTTGAGTTTTACGCCTCCACAGAGTTGGCCGAGATTGATCCGGGACGCGCGCCAGCGCCTTCGTTGATCCACGCGGGGGGTGCGCATTATCGAACTTCGGGTCAGGTTGTCCACGTTGCGGATGACTGGTGGGCCATTGATGCTGGCACCTTGCTCTTCCGCGAAGAGAGGCCACCGCGCGTTGTGCGGCGGGGTAGCTGGTTAGGGGGCGAGATCTATGTCGGCGTAGATCCCTTCTTCTATTTTGAGAGGCTTGCCTCGCAAGCCGATGCCCCGCCGCTGATCTACGATTGGATGATTGAGAAAATTGAGATACAAACGGCTCCATTTATCGAGACCCGGCCTCGGATGATGGAACGCGATCCCGAGCGACTTGGCTGGAGAGAGATCGGTTCAACGGACGCGTGGAATGACGATGGAGGTCGAGCAGAGTACATCCTCCATTGCAAACGCATCGATGGTCCCGTCCGGCGAACGTTGGGCCGAAAATCAGAGATGTGACGTGCCGACTGCGTGGCCTGCGCTCAACGCGCTTCGAGGGTTTTCACACAGCCTCGACCCACACCGGCCGTCCGGATGTGTCCGCTCAGGGGATCCCCAGTTCTACTTGATTCCCACGACCATCGAGTCTGGCCCCACCAGATGTTCCATCCGTGTCGACGAAAATCCTGCCTCCGTCATCCAAGCCATACAATCGCGACCCGTAAAATCGAAACCCCCGCTTGTTTCGATCAGCATGTTCAGGCTCATCAACAAGCCAAAGGCGTTTTTTGACCGGTCATCATCGATGATAGCTTCGTAAACAACTAACGCGCCGCCTTTTGGGATCGCATCGAATGCCTTCCGTATGAGCATCTTCTTCGTTGGTAAATCCCAGTCGTGCAGGATGTGGCCCATGAGGACGACGTCGGTGGATGGAATCTTCTGTTTGAAGAAGTCGCCCGGCTGAAAAACCAGCCGGTCCGACACGCCAGCCTGGGCAGCGTATTCCTCGAAGATCTGCGCTACTTCCGGCAAATCAAACCCTATGCCTTGCAAATGGGGATTGGCCGCTGCGATCTGCACTGCAAGATCGCCTTGGGCGGTACCGACATCGACAAACGTCCGATATCCTTTCCAGGGGAACGTTCGAGCGATGGCCATGTTGGCGCCGTGGCTAACTCCGGTCATCGCGCCAAGAAAGCTCTTCAAGCGCGCCGGATCGGCATAGAGTGTTTCGAACAGCCCGGCTGCGCCCGTTTTGACTTCGTTTTGCGCTAAGCCGGTGCGCAGCGCCTCCGTCAGGTGCGCCCAGAACGGATACAGGCGCTGATTGGCCATCTCCAGAATGCCCCCAACATAGGAGGGCTTTCGCCGATCCAGGAAAAGATCGGTCTCGGCAGTGTTGGCGTAGCAATCGTCCTTTCTGGTCAGGAAGCCCATCGCAACAAGCGCATCGAAAAAATCACGCGCCGAGCGGGGATGCAGGCCAAGGCGACCGCATAGCGCATCGAAGCGCTCCGAGCCATGCGATAGTTCGGTGAAGACGCCGATTTCGACAGCGCTCAAGAGCGCCTTCGATGCCCAAAACGCCATCCCTGTCTGCAGGATCTTCTCGGGACTCAGGTCGTTCATTCTCATTTCCTTTTCTTGAAATGTCTTTCGGTAGATAACTGAGTATGCCGGTAATCAACGCGCGCCGCGCGCATGCTGGCAGCCACGCGCATCTAATACCTCGCCGGTTTCGTTGTCTATTGAATTTTGGGTCGATGGAAAAGGGCGTAGGCCGACCGAGCGCGGCGCGCCAGCAATCGGCAAGCACCCGAGGTTTGCACCCAACGAATCTTGTGCGAACGTCCCGCTACCGGGCAGGCATTTTGATCTGGCGGGGCCGCTTCTGGCCGGTTGGCGACCACATGCGCCGCCAACCGGCCGAAGCGATCAAACCGACCCTTTTGAGACAGTCGTGACTGGCAGCTTCGGGGAAGGCTGCATTCGGCGCGCCATCGGGTGGCCATGGCTACATGTCTCTCAGCGATCCTTGGCTAACGACCACCTCCGGCAGGCCTTTTTCTCTGCAAAGCGGATTCAGTGTGGCTCTCAAGGGTTAGATGGCCCACCTCGGAACCAGCGGTGAGATGTGGATACCATGAATTAACTTCCGGATGTCAACATGAAGATCACACGACGGCACGCGGCGCTTCGCATTCACGAATACGCGAAACTCGTTCTCCGGTGAGTACTGCGGCGACTTGATCATGAAAGCGGCGTAGCCGGTTGGCGACCGTAGGCGCGCCATCCGACCGAACCGATGAAACCGCCGCATCCCGAGCTGCACCACTCGAGGTTCTTTTCCCGCTGGCAAGTAACTTGGCGGCCTTACGTAATACTACGTATGGTGGCAACAAGGCACCTATTGCAACTTAGGTACTGTCACTCTCAAGCGAGGGAGCATGCATGAACGCTATAACGACCCTGGCCGCATTCACCGTACTAGCCGCGCCCGTGATTGCGGTCGCTGCGAATACAGAAGAGCAGCCGACTTCACAAAACCGCCCGGCGCCAAGTCTCGTCATCAATTCTTGTGGGCATCGGGACTTCGTGGACTTTAGGCAAACGACTTCCACAGCATTCGTTGCGGCCGCGATGCAAGATGGAATCACGGAGGTCGCACTTGCCGGGCTGGCTTTGCGGAAGTCACACAACGAGCAGATCAGGCAGTTCGCTCAAAGGACTATTCAGGACTACGCACAGTCCAACGGCGTGTTGAATTCGATCGTAGAGTGCGAGGGTCTGAGACTGCCGGTCGGGCTGGACCCAACGCACAATATGGTGGTAAGCAGCCTCAATGCGAAATCCGGCGTGGCATTTGACAGAGCTTACCTTAAGCATGCAGTTGGACTTTATTCAAGCGCCGCAACCCTGTTTGAATTAGGCTCGAGGTCCGAAGATCCCGACGTAGCTGCTTTCGCGCAGAAATGCCGGTTGATGCATCGGGAGCATCACTTGCTTGTTGATAATCTGCGCGCCGGCGCTGGTGAAAGGACCCTCGGTATACGCTGAAGCGGCGACTCGGCCTCGGAACACTCAAATGACGGAATGCGGGAAAGCCAACGTACTTGCCCGCACTCCGCTCGAGTGACCGCGAATAGGAATTAGACCGAGTGGCGGTTGTCCGCTTCTGGCCGACAGCGGGCAGTCGCTCTGGTACACCGAGCCGGGCGGGTGGATTCTCTCGACCGAGAGGCGCGCAGCCTTGGCGGGCCGTCAGTGAAATTTCTCGCCGCGCGCGAGCATTTCGATAATCAGCTTTATCCGCTTGATCTTTGTCTCTGGGCGCTTTGCTGTTTGCAACCGGTAGGCAATCGAATACAGATTGGTCTTGTCGAGTGTCGCGTAGAACTGCTCTGCCTTGGCGTTGCGTGCGAGCTCCTTGACGAACTCCGGAGGCACCGTTGCGTTAGCGGGAGAATCGTACGCGGCGGCCCAGCGCCCGTCGGTTTTGGCCGCTTCTACCTCCTTCAGACCAGCAGGTGTCATCTGGCCTTCCTGGATAAGCCGATCCACATGCCCAACATTTAGCTTGGACCAACTGCCTTTCGCCCTGCGTGGGGTAAATTTCTGCACCCAGGAGTTTGCGTCAAACGGCAGTTTTTGCCCATCGATCCAACCGAAGCACAGCGCCTGGTCGAGCGCTTCGGCATACGTGACCGATGGAACACCAGAGTCTTTCTTGTAAATCCGCAGGAGTAGACCGGGGGCTCGGGTGTGCTCCTTTGCCATCCATGCGCGAAGTTCTTTTGATGACCGAAAACTCCGCGGTCGCGGCATGGCACGGGAAGGTGATTTGGCCATGTGTGGCTCAGTCCAGGTTCATGCCGGGTTAATTGTCGTACTGTATCAAGTCCCAGGCGCGCTTCCAGCACAAAATATGACCGCTGTTGGCCGATTCCGCACGAAGCGTCAAATGGGTCGTTTCGACCCAAACCGAACGTCCCGTGCGTCAAGTTCGCCGGGTCAGGCGTAAAGAGCGAGCGGCACCGGGTAAGGGAGCCATGTGGGCCTCGGGAGTCGCCGCGAGGTCGCGGACCTCCTCGAGCAGCGCCTGGGCGCGGTCGTAAGTTGAAAAAGCGTTGACCCGTCCCCTGGGGACGACCGCAGAATGAGCCAGTCATGGATAGCCATCTCAGCCCGGCCGAAACCGCAAAACGCTTCGGCATCAGCATTAAGGCACTGCGCCTATATGAGCAGCACGGACTGCTGAAGCCATTGCGTACTGTCAATGGAAGTACAGGCGCGGCTTGGCGCGTTTATGGATCGGATCAGCTCGCTCGCCTGCACCAGATACTCGCCCTAAAGCGCCTCGGCTTATCCCTGGGGCAGATTGGTGAATTTCTGGCCGGCGAGAGCGCATTGGACCGAATCCTGGCTGTTCAGGAACGAGTTCTGACAAAGGACAGTGAGCGTATTACCCGTGCTCTTACACTGATCCGCACAGCCAGAACCAAGTTAGCCTCTGGCGATGTTCTTTCTATCGATGACCTCGCGACCCTTACTCAGGAGACGGTCATGAAGCAACGATCAACTGCCGAAGAGCTGAAAGAAATACTTATCCCTTTCCAACAGAAGCATCTTACGCCGCAAGAGGAAGCTAGCCTCAAGGAACTCAAGGAATGGACGTCCGGTCAGCCCGACGATGTGAAGAAGACTGCGGAAACTATGAAACAACTTCTGGAAGAAGCCAAGACCCTGATGACGTCTGGGGACGCTACCAAGGCGGCGGCGATGGATTTTGCAAGGCGCTTTCGTGCAACAGGCAAGCGTTTGAAGAGCGTTGCGCCGTCGTCCCTGATAGCCCTGAGGCCAAAATTAACAGCGATGATGGACGATGCACGGTCCGATCCGGACGTTTCACAGAAATTCGAAGTGCTTGCCTTTGTCGAAAAGACTTTAGCGAATTTGAAGGCGCAAGAAGATAATAGCGCAAGCGAAGAACGATACCCGCGCTGATGATTATCAGCGCAGGGCAAGTCGGAACGACAAACACGACTTATCCGGCGCCCCAGCTAAAGGCGACAGAACCGCCATTCTCGAATGACAAACACAAGCGTTAGCTTACCGCAGGCAGCGAACGACCGCTTCGCGGCGAAACTGACGCCGCATGCTACTGGCTGGACGGGGCTCATGCGCGAAGGGCTTTCTGCTCGAATACATCAAGGGACGAGCCTTTACTGAAGAGTTTGGTAGAGGATCCCGCGCTACGCGGTATTCCTTCGAAAGATGAATCTGCCGGAGCAGACCCGCAAGCGCGACTGAGCGCGCTGATCGCGTGCAGGGAGTCGTGTCGCGGGCTTTCCGGGCGACCTGATAGCCTCCCTGGGCCTCGGAAGATCGGCCAGAGGGAGTGATAACCAGGACCAGGCAAACACGGGCTGCTCATTGCTCGCGACCAGGGCGAGCGAATTCGGATGCAGACGTAATTACGGCCAAGCCGGCAATTCAGACAGGCGCCACTGGGGCCTCGGCCCGAATGACGTCTGTGTCTATCCTCAGTCCAACAAGGTGGGAATCATTATCCGTTGTGTTCACAGGGCGGCCTCCTGGAGGAATTAGCTTGTCATAAGCAAGCGCGACCCGCAAGATGTGTGTCGGAATGAGTTAGACGTACTGCCACGGATTTGAAGGGAGACACTATGAAGGCGTTTATAGCTACGCTCACACTGATTCTCGCATGTGCAGTGGCCTATTCACCCCCGGCCCTGGCATCCTCCACCAACGTTGCCGTGACTCCGAATCCGGCTTCACCGGGACAAACAGTGACCGTCGCTGGCACCGTTACCCTATCCAGTAGTAGTAGCGGCGATTCGGTGACTGTCTGGCTGACAAATGGTGGTTCGACCGTGGCCACCGGCAACGTGACGGCCAGTTTCACAGCCAATCAGCCGACCAATGTGAGCATACCGGTCACATTACCGTCCACGGCGCCGACGGGTTCGTATAGCGTTGCTCTTGGGGTTTACAGCGGGGGCACCCAGTTGTTCTGGACCGGCACCGCGGCGAGCTTCACGGTGGGCAGTGGGACGGGTACAGGCGGCAACCATAGCACCAACACTCAGCTGACCGTTCCGCCCACCATCGTCAGTAGCGGGCATCAGAACGATCCCCTGGTATTTGCCGGCTACCTTGACGTTACGTTGTATGGCGCGGACAAAACCGGCGTGAATGATTCGACGCAGGCCATTCAGAACGCCATGAATGATGCGATCAATTATTCGATGACGACCTACGTACCCTCCGGCACATATCTGATCTCAAACACGCTTTCGGGCGTCCAGATCTGCAACTCAGCGGGCCACCAGATCAATACCATTCAACAGTTCGGTATGCCTGCGGGGCCCACTCTGGTAGGGCCGGCTTCGGGACCTCGCCCGACCATCGTGCTCAAGGACAATAGCGCCGGATTTTCCGATCCCGCCCATCCTCAGCCCCTCATTCACATGGTCGATCAGCCGCCGGGTGCCCCTTCCACGTGGAATACTTCCAGCTGCGGAGGTCAATATACCGGCAATACAGCCATAGGCGCCTTTGACGTCCTCTTTTACGCCGCGATCAGGGATATCAATTTCAAGCTGGGAAGTAATCCTGGTGCCATCGGCATCCAGTATTACTCCGCACAAATGAGCTACATGGAAAACGTTTCTGTCAATGCAACGGGCGGCTTTACCGGGATTCAAGGCGGCCCTGAGACCGATACCTGGGTCAATCTCGATGTAAATGGCGGCCAGTACGGCATTACATTCAGTAATGGAGCGTGCGGAACCAACACCATTGCCGGCTTGACGCTCGAGAATCAGACAGTGCACGGGCTGCACGGCCTCATATGTGGCACAACTGTCATCACGGGCTTTAATTTCCAGGAAAACGGAATTTCCGCCTCAGACGTTACTGAGAGCATCAGCGTGCAAAGTGGGTCTTTGTCACTGCTCGACGGCAGCATCGCGATTACGGGCGGCACGCAGCCCGCTATATCCAACGCTCAGGGAATGACGCTCTATGTGAGCAATGTTTACGTCAAGGAGCCCGGCTCGCTCCCCCTGGTTACAAACAATCCGGGTGCCACTGCAGCGCCCACGGCAAGCGGCAACTGGGATCTCCTCACGGAGTATGTACACGATGATTCGGCGACCTTCGATAAGACCTGGGGGGGTGGCTATCCAATCAATGCCTATAGAGTGATCAATGATGTCATGACCAAGAGTGACTACAGCTCGTTTCAGGCCAACGCTGGTACTCCTCCCTCGGACCTGGTCACCCGCCATACGCCCGGGCAGCTGCCATGGGCGCTTGACACCAATGCGGTTTGGGTTACCGACTACGGCGCCGATCCCACCGGAAAGACCGACTCAACCAGTGCGATTCAGGCTGCAGTCTCCGCATCTCTCAATAATGGCGACGAGGTGTTCTTACCTCGCGGCGCGTATTCGATCTCGGGAACTCTACAGCTGAACCCCAATACCAAGTTCTTCGGTATTCCAGGGTATTACACCAGGTTGCTCGGGTTCGGCTGGGTCACCCATAATACATTCCAGCCTTTTGTCAGAACGGCCAACAGCGCCACAGGCACCGCCATCGTCAGCGATATCGGCATCGAACTGCCGGTTTACGATAAGGCGACTGCCGCCTACGCCGCTTTGCTGCCGCCGGGCACGAACTATGATCCTGCGGATACCACTTACCTGAGCGCATTCGATTGGCAAACCGGGAAGAGCTCAATCATGAACCAGGTGGAAGTGGCTTTTCAGTACACCTCCGGGGTCACCCTGCCGACCTCTTCGGCCAGAAAACTATTTCAGGTTGAGAATAATGGCGGCGGCAGGTGGTATGGCCTGCAAGTAGCGGGAGATAACAACCCTCAGGGTCTTGGAGTCCGAGTGCTGAGTGTCAGCGGCACCACAACCCCACTTACGCTCTACGGCTCGAACCCGGAACATACTGCAGGCAGCACCATGTATGAATTCTCCGGCGCCGCAAACGTTCGAGTGCTCGGGATCAAGACGGAAGGCGGTCAGAACAGCTCGCTGATCACCATCGACAACTCGAGCAGCAACATACAAGTGCTGGGAGTCAATGGCGATGTCCCGCGCACCATTACGATCAGCAATTCGAGCAATCTCGATTTTGGCGCCTTCGGTTATTACGGCAATACGAACCTCGAGAATGGCAACGGAGGTAACTATATTGTTGATGGAGTTGGCTCCTACCCATTCGTAAACGGCTATTCCCTGTTCAAGTTGGGGACGTTCAACCCAGCTCCATTCTGAGCTCGAGATAGCTGTTAGCGCTTACGGAGTGCCGCGCCCAATATGGGCGCGGCACTCCGAATCGCCTGGTGGGCCGCTGCTGTGGACCGCCAACACCTCGATGCCGGCGTCGCCGTGCCGGCGGCCGGCATGCCGACTTCTCGGCGAGCACCTCGACGTGGACCGGGTGTATTGAGCCGAGGTGGAGGGGGCGGCACGAGGTGCATGTCCGCAGAAACTATTTGCGCGGCGATTCGCCCTCGCTCGAGGGCAAGCATCGGGCCTCCGATCTCGGGTGGATCGACCAGGCTGGATCGTCGCGCGGCTCAGTCTTCACCGCAGCCCTGACTCCTGTTGTTTCTGGCCTGAAGGTCCTGTTCGATCTGTGATTGCGGAGGGGGCGGCGGCATCCGCCCTGAGGTCAGAAAGAGCAACGCCCACCCGAAGGCACTCGCTCCTTTCGAGTGCTTCTTGTGGCGGTGTTTGCGCTTGTAGGCGGCAAACAGCAGTCCCGCGACCCCCGCGACGCCCAGCGCAATTGGGAGAAGAGAAAGAGGCATAGTCAGGCCATGCGCGTCCAACGTACCAGAGTGGCAAGATTCGGCGGCTTGCCGTGCATCAGCAGGCCGATCTTGAATACCTTCGCCGCGAACCATACTGCAATGCAGGCTGCCGCGACTCCTGACACCACCGACCCAAGCACCTGCCACAGCGGCGGGGGCGTTCCCGATGCCAGTCGTGCGAGCATGGCGAATGAATTGACCGGCGGAACGAAGCTGATGACCACGCTCACCGTCGAGTCAGGCGCGCGCCCAATCATGGGCACCAGCAAGTACGGAGCGACCAGCAGCAACATGACCGGGGCCATCAGCGACTGTGCATCCGCGCTGCGGCTTACCGCCGCGCCTATTGCCAGCATCAGGGCTCCGTACACCAGAGCTTCCCGAGGAGCTTGCCCCACATCAACTCCAACGGAGACACGGCTGCCAGTAGCACTTCGACGACCCGGCTGGATTTCTCTTCCACCGTGGAGGTCATCAGCATTTGTCCACCTGTAAAGACTCCGAAGAAGATCAGCACCCCGCAGATGAACGGCAGCAGCCGCGCAAATCCGCGCTGCGTCTGCCTCTCTTCGTGGGCTCCCACCGTGATGGAAGTCGGTTTGACGACGTCCATCGAGGACTGAACCGCGGCCGGATCGATGCCGTCAGCTTTCAGCCGCGCGCTCAACAACGCCTGTTGCATTCCGTGGACGATGACGGACTCCGTGCCCTCATCCAGCCGAGGCGAGACGTACAAGTCATACGATCCGTACTCAGAGTCTGGTGTGCGGCGTATGACGGCGTCAGGGCGCACGACAATGAGTGCCAAATGACGCTCGGGCGCATCTGGGGGTTGAACGAGCCAATTTTTGCTCATCTGTATCGTTTCGGTGGGCGGCCTCTCGATAACGGAAATGCTCGGGATCGCCGCGTTGCCAACTGGCCCACCGGGTCCAGCGCCGCTCGCCGTGGCCCGTGCGTTGCGTGCCGCAATAGCCTTGGGGGTGAGCGCCGCGCGCAATTCCGAACTGACTCTGCTGGTCGAATCGTTTACGGCGACCTGCCCGACGATATCCGGCAGTGCGGCTGAGAGACGCTGCATCGGGTTATGCGCTGGTTGTTATGCCCGCTGGTGAGAATATCGCGTTTTAGTCCGTTTGCCGCACTTGTTACTCGCCCGGTTATGATGTCGATGACGCGGGCGGTGTTGCCGCAATGGGTAAGACAGTGACTATTGAGGTTATAGACTCGTTCGTCGAGGCCCCGGGCGGCGAAATCTTTGTTCGCCAGTGGCGTGCGGCGTCTGCTCAGGGCGCACCCATGGTGCTCTTGCATGACTCACTGGGGTGCGTGGAGTTATGGAGAGAGTTTCCTGAGCTGCTGGCGCAGGAATCCAACCGGCCGGTGATTGCCTACGATCGGCTCGGTTTCGGTCGCTCGGCGCAGCGCGCGGAGCGGCTCTCCATTGAGTTCATAGATGAAGAAGCGGAGCGATTTTTCCCCGCCGTTCGAGACGCATTGCGCCTCGAGCGGTTTTCACTGTTCGGACACAGTGTTGGTGGTGCGATGGCGCTTAGAATCGCAGCATCTGTACAAGAGGCCTGCGAGTCGGTGATCACCGAATCCGCGCAGTGCTTCGTCGAGCCGCGCACCTTGGCCGGTATTCGTGCCGCACAGCGGATGTTCGAGGATCCGGAGCAGTTGAAGAAACTGGCGAGGTGGCACGGCGCCAGGGCACGATGGGTGCTCGAGGCATGGACCGAAACATGGCTCTCCCCGGGTTTTTCGGCTTGGACCCTGGATCCCTGGCTTGGCCGGATTCGCTGCCCCGTCCTGGCGGTTCATGGTGACCGGGATGAATACGGCTCGGAGGAGTTTCCCCGCCGCATTGCCAGCGGCGTAGCGGGGCCATCGCAGCTGGTCATTCTGCAGGATTGCGGGCATGTGCCTCATAGGGAGCGACGGGAGGAGGTCCTTCGACTGGCTGCGTCGTTTGCCGCGATAGCCATCGTTCCTTGATGACGCCGCGGAATCGGCGGCTCGCGCGAAGTTCCCGTCCATCCAGGAGCCGCACTAAGGCGTCGCCATTGGCTATCGGTTGCAAGTCTTGGATTCGATCGATCGCGACAATGACCCGGCGATGTATTCGAACGAACCGGCTCGGATCCAGTTGCGCCTCAAACTTCGTCGACGTCTCACGGATCATATGGACCGCGGAGCCGACATGCAGGGCCAAGTAGTTGCCCTCGGTTTCGATCCAGTCAACATCCGCTATATTCAGAAAGCTGAGGCGCCCCCGTGTCTTGACGGGAACGCGTGTCAGCACTTTTGGCTCGGCAATTAGGGTCGGTGAATTCGTTGCGGGTTGAAAAAAATGCACCGCGTGGGCGATCGCACTCAAGGCGGACAGGGCGTAGACCAATAGCAGACCGTTGCTGACCATCTCGCCGTGGACCTCTGCCAGCGACGGCAGCCACTTACTTTCAAACACCCACGCCGCGAGAAAGCACGAAGCGACAATCAAACCGAACGCCAGGGCAACGATGCCCGCAACGTGGACCTGTGCGCGACGCCAGCGGCCTGGTCCTAGTTGCCCAGGCCCGAGTATTGGAAATCGCCGCGTCAGCCCGAGCACCAGGGGCGTTACCGCAGCCCCCAGGAATGCGGCGGCGGTGATGCGAAGCACCTCGTGATCGAGCGCCAGCTCGTGCCCGGATCTGATGGCGCGCACCGCGTTATCGGGCTCCAGGACCAGTAGGAACGCCAGCCAATAGAGGAACCCATAGCCCTTCTCGCGTACCCATTGGGGGAGGGCGCGACTGTGCTCGACAATATTCCAGCGGCTCATGCGCTGAAGTTTGCCGGCGCTCCAATGGAACAGTCCAGCGGGTCGTTGTGGGGATCGAATGTGACGAATCGCTCCCGAAATGTGATGAGCAGGTCTGTGGACAGCCGGCGCAAACCCACACACTGGCGCCGAATCCGTTGACTGAGAGTCCTCATGCGAAAGATCTGGTGGGCGGCATCTGTGTTGGCCGTCCTGCATATGGTTAGTGCGGTGGCCCTGGCCGCTGGGCTGGTCCTGACCGAGTCCGGCGCTGTTCAAGGTGTGGGCGCGAACGGCCTGACTCTTTACAAGGGAGTTCCCTACGCGGCGCCCCCTCTGGAGGCGCTCCGCTGGCGAGAGCCTCAGCCGGTTTCACCCTGGAAGGGTGTGCGTGTAGCCAATGCCTTCGCGCCCGCGTGTTCCCAAAAAGGCGTATCCATGCCGGGCGAAACACCGCCGACCACGAGCGAGGATTGTCTCTATCTCAATATCTGGACGCCGGCCCGCGCGCCAACTGAGCGCCTACCCGTCATCGCCTGGATCCATGGTGGAGGCTACAGCAATGGATCGGCCTCAATGCCGCTCTACTGGGGCGACCGGCTCGCGCGCAGGGGCGTGATCGTTGTCACCATCGCCTATCGGCTCGGGCCTCTGGGGTTTCTGGCTCATCCGCAACTCACGCGTGAGTCCGCGCGTCACTCCTCCGGGAACTATGGCCTCATGGATCAAATCGCAGCCCTCGAATGGATCCAGCGCAACATCGCGGCCTTTGGGGGCGATGCCAGGCGCGTCACCATTGCAGGCCAGTCGGCCGGGTCAATGGCAGTCAGTGAGCTGATGGCCTCACCTCGTGCGAAGGGTTTGTTTCAGCGCGCGATTGGCGAGAGTGGTGGCCTGTTTGAGCCGCTCGAGCTCGCGCCTGGTTATCTGCTGGCCAATGCCGAACGCGACGGAGAAAAGTATTTCTCTTCGCTGGGTGTGGCATCACTCCAGGAAGCCAGAAAACTCCCGGTAGCGGCCCTGCTCGGTGGCGCTGCTGGCTCGATCACGCACCCGGTCATCGAGCCCTACGTGCTTCCCGCCAGCCCCTACGACATCTTCGCTTCGGGGCACCAGAACGATGTCCCCGTGCTCATCGGGTCGAACGCGGATGAGGCTCGAGCATTGACAGATCTGAGGAGTGTGAAGGCGTCCACCTTTGCCGCGGATCTCAACAACACCTTCGGTCCATTGCCCCCTGCGATCATTGCGGCATATCCCTACACGAGCGATTCAGAGGCGCGCCAGGCCCGGCTCAATCTCGAGACCGATCTGCGCTTCGGTTGGGATATGTGGGCCTGGGCTCGATTGCAAACCGGTACGGGTCATAGTGCCGCCTACTACTACTCATTCCAACAGCGGCCGCCATTCCCTGCCGGCTCGGTGTATGAGGGTTGGGGCGCCAGCCATTTCGCGGAGCTCTGGTATGTCTTTGATCACCTGGATCAGGCGCCATGGGCCTGGAGTCCGGCGGACCGGAAGTTGGCCAACGAAATCTCCGGCTACTGGGTCAATTTTGCAAAGTCAGGCAATCCGAATGGTCCAGGCTTGCCCCTTTGGCCTGCCTTTGAGAGTGAGAAGGGCGCGGCCCAATTTCTCATGGAGCCGATTACCGCTGGTGGCGTCCCGAATGTCGAGCGGCTAAAGGTCCTCGACGCGGTTTACGCGGGCGTCCGTCGTAAGCTACCTGTGGCCCGCGACGTCCCGGTAGCTCCACTAAATTAGATGTCGAGGTTGTGCTCGAGCTGCTGCCGCGGTTGGTTTCGATCGGTTGGGGACTTGTACGCGCTATTACAGCGTTGCAACAAAGTCCAGCACGGCCGCGCCGACTTCGCGGGGGCAGTCTATGGGTGTGAAATGGCCGCCGGGCAGGAGTGCCAGCGGGGCGCGGAGAAGCCCGGCGAGTGGCCGTGCAACAGTGTCTACATCCAGGTATCGGTCGTCACGCCCCCAAAGCACCAGGGCGGGTACCCGGCTTGCCTGCAGCGACTCGCCAATTTGTGCTGTCTGACGGGGGTCGAGGTCGGAGGCAGCCCGAATCAGTTGCAATCCCCCGGCTTCTCCCTCGTACGCGCGCAGCATCTCACGCATGCGGTCAGATTTTCCGAGCCGTCGCGCCAGCACCGGGAATAAACGATGCGCTGCGGATGGCGCCCATGTGCGAATGCTCTCTATGGCATCCATTGCCCACTCGCTTTCGTACACGCCGTCGAGAACGACGAGCCCGCGCACTCGCTCAGGTGATGAGCTCACCATGAGCTGTGCTGCCGCAGAGCCAACATCGTGCGCCACGATGACCGTTCGTTCGACACCGAGCGCGTCCAGGAGCTCGCACAGCCAGCGTGATTGGCTCAGCATATCGACGCGCACGCCGTCGTGCGCAGTGGAGGTTCCGTAACCAACGAGGTCCGGCACGATGGTCCGAAGCCCATGCTCCACGAGAAGCGCAGCTACATCGTTCCACAACCGGCGCGTCGCCGGAAATCCGTGCAGCATCAACACCGGAGTGCCGGAACCGACATCATCCAGTGTTATCTCTGCGTTGGTGAGGCGGAGGTTTGTCGGCATGGCATCGATTCGCTTTGCTCGTCCTGATGTGAGCGTAGCATCTTTTTCGTGCTTGTTTCGATTGCAGGGAGTTACAGGGACGCGGCCGACTCACCGTTCCTTGCGGTTTATCCCGGCGCGATCGTGAACATCTTTCGGGGTAGTTACCGGATGTGATCAGAGCACGAAGCCGATCCAGCGGCCCGTCGCGACAATCGCAATCCAAAGTGTCAGGGAAATCAAACCGGCCACTCTGGCCCGCGTGGGTGGTGCACCGTGGTCCCAGTCCGCCATCTTCCGTCCGGTGATGAAATGGAACACGAGCATGTTCACCGCGGCGAGCCCGAGGCAGATCACCTTGATGCGAAACGGTACGTTGTCGTAGTAGGTCGATGCCTTGGAGGAGAAGAGCAGCACCCCGCAGGTTGCGGCGACTGCAAACGCAGTCCATGCCCAAGGAAGCATGCTGGACACGAGCTCTGAAATGGGGCGCCCCTTGTTGCCGAGGCCCAGAAGGCGCAGGTCCATCATCGCGACCGATCCCACCACCAGGGTCAAGGCGAGTACGTGAATTGTCTCGAAGATCGGGAATAGCCAGCCGGACTCGGCAATGGCGACCGCGAAGGGCTGGCTCTCGAGAGCATGCATGAGATCGAGCAGGGTCATGGTCAATCCTCAGACGTAGGCGATGAGGCGGCCGGCGGCCACGATGCTGATGCACAAGATCAGGCTTGCCACGGCAATGACGTTGCCTTGCATGCGCCGTAGCGGGGAGGTGCTCCAGTAGGCCGGGTCTCTCTTGAGTGCGAACTGGATGACTGCCGTAAGAACGGCGAGGACGACGACCATGAGCATCTTCCAGCGAAACGCACTGTTCAGCAGCTCGCGTGCGGGTTCGGTAATCGTCAGCAGTACCCCGGTGGTGAGCAGGACCAGAAGGGCTCGCCAGACCCACGGCAAGGAGTCTTGCGCGATCCGCTGTAGAGGCGGACCGCTGCGGGTAATGCGCAGCAGCCGGAAGTTGAGGACGAACAGCAGGGTAATGACGACCGCGATTCCAAGAATGTGAACGGTTTGCACGGTGGGGACGAACCAGCCCAGTTCTGCGAACAGATGACTGAGCGCGGTGTTGGCGAGCCAGATGCAGAGGGTTTGAATCACGGGAAGACCTGCTGGTGCGCGAAAGGCCATGTGGGACAGGGCTGCACTTTGGCCGCTGCGGGCACTGCAACCGAAGTAATTTACTGTTACTAAAACGTTATCGAGCGTTACCCTGACAAGGCGCCTGGCAGCGGAAGCTCCGGGGCATGCCGCGGTGGCACGCGTATCGTGAGCCCCAGCGGGGAACGTCAAGGTAGAGGCAATAGAAACATGAACCAGCGGCAAGTCATTCTGGCTGTGGTCGGGCTGGTGTCGGGGGCGAGGTGGGCGTGGCACCAGAGGTCGCACCGGCCGCTGCCGCGCCTGACGCCAATCAGAATGTGAGCGCACAGGTCGATCCGCCGAGTGTGGATACACCCGAGCCGGCGCAGCGGAAGTTTGCGCGGGGAGGGCGTGCGGACGAGTCCGATCGGTAACACCCGGGCACTCCTGGCCCACGCCGCACAGCTGCTCAAGGAGGGGCGGCCCGCGGACGCGGTCCTGCCGCTACGGGGAAGAGGTTTTTCTATCGGACCAGGTCGCGATAGGCGTGCCAGGTCGCATGACCCAGCAGGGGGGCGACAATCACCATGCCGACGAGGAAGGTGACAAAGCCCAATGCCGTGAGCAGCACAATGAAAGCGGCCCAGACCAGCATCGCCGGAATGTTGGCGAAGGTTACTTTGATGCTGGCCCAGATCCCGTCCAGGGCGCTCGCCTGCCGGTCGATGATGAGCGGCACCGCCACGACGGACAACGTGAACACAATTGCAGCGAGCACCGCGCCGCAAGCGATATAACCCAACAGCTGCGGGCGGCTTACTCCGTCGGTGAAGCTACCCCAGAGCACGACCGCGAGGCTGGGTGTCGAGGTGTGCATGACGGTTTGCAACATGGTTGCCGAGGCGATGAACCAGAGCACCGTGACGCCGGCGAGTATTGCGCCGAATTGAAACAGGCTGCCCGTGTTGCGACTGACTGGTTGCAGCGAGTCATCGACGCTCAATGACTCGCGTGCCGCCCGCCGTCGCGACAACTCACATAACCCGGTCGTCATGGCCGGCCCGATCAGCAGGTAGCCCGAGATCGCTGCCACGAACAAGTATGCGTTGGTACTGAACAGCATGAGAAGCACGGCGCCGAGGACCGCGATCATCACCCCATGCGCCAAACTCAACACACCGAGGCGGCGAAAGTCCTCCCAGCCTCGACGTAACCACACGATGGATTGAAGTGCCGGCACGTGGCGGACTTCCACATGCATCAATGGATGTCTGCCAAGGCTGATTGACGTGGTCATGACCGTCTTCCCAGGTGGCTTTGTCCCAGTTTGGATACTACGCTTCTGGCGCTCGAGGGGAACCCCGCCGTCAGAGCGCCGTCAGGCAGCGCCGTAAAGGTTACGCCCAGGGTCGCGCGTGCTAAGCTCCCGCCGCTGTTTCATTGCCGCTGCGAGTACTTCCATGCCCGCCACCGCTCTCAAACTTCTGTCCTCCATGGCCACTCGCGAGTTGCTGAATGAGCTGATCCCGCAGTACCAGCGTGCGACCGGGCGGGCTGTGACGAGCGAGGCCGCGGGCGGCGTGGATGTCGCCAGGCGCGTACGCGCTGGCGAGGCGGTGGATGTCGTCATTCTGTCGAGTACGGCCATCGACAGTTTGATCGCCGCCGGCAGCCTGCTGCCGGACAGCCGGGTTGATCTGGTCAAGTCAGGTGTTTCGATCGCGGTGCGCGCTGGCGCTGCGCGGCCCGAGGTGGGGTCGGAAGAGGCGGTGCAACGCGCGGTGTTGGCTGCCAGGAGCTTGAGCTATTCGACCGGACCGAGCGGGGTCTACCTGGAAAAGCTGTTCGAGCGTTGGGGCGTTTTGGAGCAGATCCGTGGCAGGATCGTCGTGCCTCCCCCCGGGGTGGCGGTGGGATCCCTCATCGCGAGCGGTCAGGTCGAGCTGGGATTCCAGCAGTTGAGTGAGCTCATCTCGTTGCCTGGCATCGAGGTCGTTGGGCCCTTGCCGCCCGCAATCCAGACCATCACTGTCTTTTCCGGCGGCATCTCCAGCGGGTGTGCCCAGCCGGCCGGGGCGCGCGCGCTGCTCGATTATCTGGCCGCGCCGTCCGTGGCCCAAGCGAAGCGGCGCTGCGGCATGGAGTCCGCCTGAGAGAGCTGGGCCCTGCGCGGCGGCTGGCCGTCATTTGCCGTTGTATCCGGGTATGTGCCTGGCCCAGTGGCTCTGGGCGAGACAGATACCCTCCTTGACCGCCGACTTGAAGTCGGTGCGGACGCTCTCGATGGCAATGTTGCGTCGAAAGAAGTCAGCCCAGATGAATTCGGCGAAGGCCGTCGGAGTTTTGTCGTAGCCGTGAGCATCGCGGACATATCCGGCGAGTGAGCGGTACATGTCATCGACCAACTTCCCGAGGCTGTCGGGAAGGGTTGAATAGCAATGGCGCACGCCATTCTCGTCCAGCGGATGGACCCACTGGTTGTCATTCATCTCTTTCCAGAATTCCTCCAACTTGCACTTCGACAGGTCTTCCTCCACCAGGAAGAACCCGCAGGTCACGTTGGCCTCCAACGCAGCCCGCCCGAGATGATGATGGTCGGTGATATACAGCTTGCCCTGTGGTCCGACGACGGCCGGCATGGGATGGTCCTTCATGAAGCCGCGCTGGTCGGTTGGGTTCAGTGCCGCCAAGCTCTTTTTCTTGTCCCCGACCACGATTTTACCAATAGTCAGCTGGGTGGGGTGCAGGTCCTTAAGGTTGGCTTCTTGGATCTTTGACATCTATAAGCCCTTGTAAGATAGGCGCTTTTACGTATATTCCAGCTCGAGCGCAGCGAATAATACGCCGTTTCCCAATGTTGGTGTTCCTAGCAGGGCGGCGTACACTGGAATAGGGACGTTGAAAGTCAAAATTAGGGGGAAGACATGAGTGCTGTCTTGCTCGCTGTATTCAACGATTACGAGGCGGCCCATCGGGTCCGGCTAGAGCTGGTACGTGATGGGTTTCCAACAGATCGCGTCGAGTTGACCGCCGCCTGCGAGCCGGGGCGAGCGGGGTACATGCCAGCCGAGTTGCTCAGCGGCAAGTTTGAGCAGTATTTCCGCACCCTACTTAAGTCTGATGCCGATCGCGAATACGCGGAGGTTCTGGCCAAACGTATCGATGGCGGGGCCGCGACGGTCACCGTCCATCCGCGCGGTAGCATCGAGAAGGGCAGGGCGGCGAAAATCATCGAGTTGGCGGTGCCCTCGGAAGTGACCCATCGGGACCTGGATGCCAAAACCTGGGAGCATGCTGCGTCGCGCGGCGCGCAGCCCTGGATCAAGCATCTGTGGCTCGAGTTCAGGGGCGACGCGCACTGTATCTATTGTCGGTTGTTCGATAGTACGCATCCTCAACGATCGTAACCGACGGTAGCGTAAGCTTGGCTGGGGTGGTGCAGGCCGCCCCGGCGTTCCCGGTGCTCCCGTTTCAGAATCGAGTAGGATCAAGCGAGTAGTCGCCGTAAGAATGCGTCTCGATGGATCGCACTGCCGCTGTTGATGCAGCACTGACTCCTCCTCCAATCCCGTTACTCTGCCGGGCGTTCGATGCCAGCCTGGAGCAGCATTTTGTGCTCGATCCGGCTGGGTGCTTTGTCTACGCCAATCCCGCATTGTTGGCGCAGTGGCAGAAAGCCCGCGACCAAGGGCCGGGTCGCGGTCTGGCGGGCCTTGGCTACAGCCTCGAGGTCCTCGAGGATGTACACGACGCCCTGCGGGTCCTGTCGGCTGAGCGGCGTTCCCTCAAAGTTCGTATGGACAGTCCCGGCGGTCGGGTCGGCATCAGCGCCGCCCTCGAGCGGGGCGCCGCCGCCGCGGCGGCCGAGCTGGTATTGACCGTGAGCGACTCCGATGTTGGTATCGCCGCCGATATGTTGCCGCGGGTGTTTGATTTGTTGACCCAAGCCGGCGAGAGCGGCCAGGGCCGTAACAGCTGTCAGCCGCGCAGGCAAGGTTTGACGCGCATCTCACCAAGCCGACGGATCCGGCCAGGCTGGCTGAGGTTATTGGAGCGTTGAGCCGGGAGGTCCGGCAGCGGCAACAATCAGAAGGGGGCGGACCGGACGGCCCAGTGGGCGGACCGTACGGTCCGCCCACTTAGAGGGGGATCAGGCGTTAGCTGCGGCTTTGGCCTTCGCCACTTCGGCGATGACTTCATCAGCAACCATCTTCGGCACCGGATCGTAGTGTGAGAACTCCATGGTGAACGAGGCGCGACCGCTCGTCATACCACGCAGCTGGCCGATGTAGCCGAACATCTCCGACAGCGGCACGGTCGCCACCACGGCGATGTTGGTTCCACGCTCGAGCTGCTCCTGGATCATGCCGCGGCGACGGTTGATGTCACCGATGACATCTCCGAGGTAGTCGCCCGGGGTCACCGTCTCGACCTTCATCACGGGCTCCAGCAGGATCGGCGCGGCCTTCCTGATGCCTTCGCGGAAGGCAGCCTTTGCGGCGATTTCGAAGGTCAGCGCGTTAGAGTCGACGTCGTGGTAGCTGCCATCCGTGAGGGTGGCCTTGAAGTCCACCGTCGGATAGTGCGCGAGCACGCCATCTTCCTTCTGAATACGCAGGCCTTTCTCAACCGCCGGCACGTATTCGCGTGGGACCGAGCCGCCGACGGTCTCGTCGACGAACTCAAAGCCCTTGCTGCGCTCGAGCGGCTCGAAGGTGATCCACACTTCCGCGAACTGGCCCGAGCCGCCGGTCTGCTTCTTGTGGACGTACTGTTCTTCGATCTTGCGAGTAATGGTCTCGCGGTAGGCCACCTGCGGCTCGCCCATGGTGCCTTCCACACCGAACTCGGTGCGCATGCGATCCAGAGTGACCTCCAGGTGCAACTCACCCATGCCACGCAGAATGGTCTGCCCCGTCTCGCGATCCGTCTCCAGATGCAGCGAGGGATCGGCACGGACCATCTTGCCGAGCGCGTTGTTGAACTTCTCCAGTTCGGCCTTGACCTTCGGCTTCACCGACACGCTGATGACCGGGTCCGGGAAGCGCATGCGCTCCAGCACCACCGGGTTGTTGGCATCGCACAGGGTGTCGCCGGTCTCGGTTTCCGCGAGCGAGACGAGGGCGATGATGTCGCCCGCGCGCGCTTCGTCGATCGGGTTGGCTTCCTTGGCGAACATCTCGACCATGCGGCCGATCTTCTCGCGCTTGCCGCGCGTGGAGTTCTGCACCATTGCGCCGCGGGTCAGTACGCCGGAGTAGACGCGCACGAAGGTCAGCGCGCCGTAGTTGTCGTTGATGACCTTGAACGCCAGCGCCGAGAACGGCTCGTCGTCGGAAGACTTACGCTCACCGACCGGATTACCGTCAGCGTCGACAGTCTTGATGGCCTCGACGTCGGCCGGAGCCGGCAGGTAGTCGACGACCGCGTCCAGAACCTGTTGCACGCCCTTGTTCTTATAGGACGAGCCGCACAGGACGGGGTTGAACTTCGACGTCACGGTACCGATGCGGAGGCACTTGCGCAGCACTGCAGCCGACGGCGCCTTGCCGTCGGTCAGATAAGCTTCCATGGCCTCATCGTCCATCTCGAGGCAGGTGTCGACCAACTCGGAGCGGAATTTCTCGACATCGGCCAGGATCTGGCGATCGGCGGGCACGGTGATGCCAAGTTTGTCGGCGAGATCCGCGGTGACCTCCAGCGACTGCCATTCGGCGTCCTTGTCATCCGAGTCCCAGACCAGCGCCTTCATCTCGACCAGGTCGACCATGCCCTTGAAGTTGTCTTCCGAGCCGATCGGGATCTGGATGGGAAGCGGGCGGGCGCCCAAGCGCTTCTTGATCATGTCCACGCAGCGCAGGAAGTTCGCGCCGCTGCGGTCCATCTTGTTGACGTAGCAGATACGCGGTACGCCGTAATTGTCGGCGAGGCGCCAGTTGGTCTCTGACTGCGGCTCTACGCCGGCCACGCCGTCGAATACGACTACGGCGCCGTCGAGCACGCGCAGCGAGCGGTTCACCTCGATCGTGAAGTCGACGTGGCCCGGAGTGTCGATCAGGTTGATCTTCTTGTCGCGCCAGAACGCGGACACCGCGGCGCTCTGAATCGTGATACCACGCTTCTGCTCCTGCTCGAGGTAGTCAGTCGTGGTGGAGGTCTTCAGGTCCTTGGTGTCATGGATGTCGATGATCGTGTGCTTACGCCCCGTGTAGTAAAGAATCCGCTCGGTCGTCGTCGTCTTGCCGGCGTCGACGTGGGCGATGATCCCGATGTTGCGGATGTCAGAAAGAGCTGTAGTGCGGGGCATGGCAGGTTCCGTGACTGTCTAATAGGTCAAAAGGTTAATAGGCCCAGGTTTAATGGGGCCGGCCAGGTTTATGCGGCCGAAAAACAATGGGGTCAAATGGCCGGGCATTCTAGCCGAACTTATTCTTCTGAACGAGGAACAATCCTTAATAAATCCGGGTACTTACACAATGGCCGCGTAATGCGGGCGTGTGCTTGGGCGATGCCGGCGGGTTCCGGGGCCTGTGCGGCGGGGGTATGGGGCGACTTTCCGCGCCTGAGGCGCAGTGCGCGCGCCGCCGTAAACCCTGGGTTTCGCGAGGGCGGACGCAGGGCTTACGGCATCGGTGGCGGCTTTACTCGGCCGTGGCCGGATCGATGACCCCGGTGACCATGGAGATCTTATTCGCCGGGAAGCCGCCGAGCTCGGCATGGCGCCTGACGAGGGATTCGTCGTTCGCGTGGTAGAGGCAGTAGATCTTGTCGGCGGTGACGTAGCTGTGGACCCATTGAACACTGGGCCCGAGGCTGCTCAAGACCCCGCAGGATTTGCGGGAAATGGCCTTCAGCTCGGCCTGGGACAGCTTTCCAGCGCCCGGAATTTCCCGCTCAATGACGAATTTCGGCATGGTCGGCTCCTCGTAAGCATCGGTTGTGGGGTGAGGGACATAGTCTCGTCCTGGCTTTCGCAGGCGTCTTGAAACGCGCCTGAAATTCCTCTGAAACAGCTCGGATGGGGACCCGCGCCCCCTGCGGCCCCCCGGCAGGTCCCCTCCGGCCGGGTGCGTCGGGTACACTTCATAACAGCGGCAGCGGGTATTCAGTCGTTGCGCGCGACCTTCACTTTGATCGGGGCGTCGGCCGGCGTCGCTCCGCGAGCCATTGCGTACTCGGTCAGCCGAGGCCAGTTGACCTTCGCGACCGCCATCCCGATGGCTCCCTGGACACAATTCGCATAGCGCGCCACCAGGGCCAATGAACGGCCCGGGGCCAAATCGCCGCAGACATCCTCCGCGGCGGTTTTGATGCGCCGATACAGGATCCCCGCGCTGTGGGTGTTGTTGGTGTTGAGGTCTTCAAAGCGCACCGTGACGGACCGCGGCTCGGGTAGCGGATGCGCGCGTGCGACGGCTGTCAGCCCGGTCGTGGCCAGAGTGCCGATCAAGAGTGTGGTGAAGGGTGCAGTGCGGGTGCTCATGGTGGTCTCCCAGTCTGTCAGGGCGGGTTTGGGTGCTCTCGACGTCGCAAAAGATCGCGCGATTACGATGTTGAGTCCTGAACCGCCCATGAATCGTTGCTGAAACCTCGCAACAAGGGCGCCAACGTCAAACCCAAACGGGTTTTCGAACAACTCACCCGAAAGCCGAAGTGCACTCGAGGGGGACTGCGTGGAGTCGATACGCGTCGGTGATTTCGAGCTCTATCCGTCCGAGCGGGTACTGTCGGCCGCGGGTAAACCCGTCGAGCTTGGCGCGCGCGCGTTCGACATGCTGGTGGTGCTCGTGGAGAGCCCCGGGCGGCTCGTCACCAAGGCGACATTGCTGGAGCGCGTATGGCCGCGGCTCGTCGTTGACGAGAACAATCTGCCCGCGCAGGTGGCTTCTCTGCGACGTGTTCTGGGTGCCGACGCCATCCGCACGGTGCCTGGGTTCGGCTACCGCCTCGAGTTGCCGGTATCGTGCGTGACGGTGGTAGGGACGAATCCGGCGACAGGCACCAACGTCCCGCAGGTGCCGGCGGAGGTCGCCATGCCCCGCCTCTGCATCGCAAGGCGCGCGTGGCCGAATCGCCTCGGACCGCTCATAGGCCGCGAAATCGAGATCCGGGAGGTTCAGGAGGCCTTGGGTCGCTCGGGTCTGGTGACCATCGTGGGCATGGCCGGTGTTGGTAAGACACGCCTGGCACAGGAGATTCTGGCGCGCGGAGCCAGCAGGCCGGACGGGGCGGTGGCTTGGGTCTGCTTGGGTCCGTTACGCGATGCGCAGCATGTTGCTCCCGCGATTGCCAGCGCGATCGGGTTGTCACTTCCGGATGGCGTGGAAGGGTTCACCGCGCTGCGCCAGGCGTTGGAGCAGCTGCCGCTCCTGTTGATTCTGGACTGCGCCGAGCATCTGGCCGGGGAGCTCGCGACCCCACTGGCGGAGTTGATATCCGGGACCCAGGGATTGCGTGCTCTCGTGACGAGTCAGATGCCGCTCGGGATTGCGGGTGAGATCGTCTACAGGTTGGCAGTCCTGCCAGTTCCCGATCCAGAGGCGCCGGACACCGAGGCGTCGAGCTCGGCCTCCGTCTGCCTGTTTGCGCAACGGGCGGCTGCCGCGGACCGTCACTTCGAGCTGTCGGCCACTAATACGGGCGTGGTCGCGGAAATCTGTCGCCGGCTCGATGGCATTCCGCTGGCGCTCGAGCTGGCCGCCGCCCGGATTCCGGCTCTGGGACTTACTACGCTGCTCGAGCGTCTCGACGATCGCTTCCGGTTGTTGAAGTTGGCCAGCAGGTCGGCTGACCCGCGCCACAACGCTTTGCACGCGGCGTTTGACTGGAGCTACAGCCTGTTATCCGGCGCCGAGCAGCGGGTTTTCAATCTGCTGGGTACGTTCGCGGGCAGTTTTTCGCTCAAGACGGCCGCCTGCTGCGTGGCCAACGAGAGCGTGGGCAGGGCGGATGCCGTCGATCTTCTCGGGCGGTTGGTGGATCGCTCGCTCGTGAGCGTGCTCGACGGCGATCCGCCGCGCTATACGTTGCTCGAGAGCGCCCGGCACTACGCGCTCGAGAGGCTTACGGCCCAGGGCGAGTTGCAGTCGGCCAAGGCGCGCATGGCGAGTACGGTGTTGGAGATGATCGACCAGGCTTACCAGGAGTACTGGTCGCAGGACGAGGCTGCCTGGCTGCACCGCTATGGCCCCGAGCTGGATAACGTGCGCACCGCGATCGACTGGGCCTTGGACAATGACCCTGAGTTGGGGGTCGCCTTGTTCGGCTCGGCGTGGCCGCTGTTGGTGGAGCAAAATTTTTACGGCGAGGGCCGCACCCGCTACTCGCAGGTGCTGGCACTGTTGTCGGATTCCCTGCCGCGCTCGCGTGTCGGGCGTTTCTGGGAGGCGATTGCCGCGTATGATTCCACCAGACAGTGCGACCGGGCTCGCTATGCGGCCGATCTCGCAGCCGCCATGTACGCCGCCACGAGTGATGTCCGCGCCCACTACTACGCCTTGATGCAGATTGCCTTCAATTGGCGCGTCGACACGGCCGCCGCGCGAGCTGCATTCGATGCGGCGCGCGCACTGGAAGATCCGACTTGGCCTGCGCGCGTGCTGACCTACGGCGCGATGACGGAAGGCGCACTTTTGATGAGCGCCGGGCAGTTCGTCGAAGCTCGGGCCGCGTATGAGCGCGCGGTGCGCCTGGCATTGATCACGAGCGAGCGCCAGGCGCTCGCAGCGACTGTTAGTATGGTGGAGCTCGATATCGCTTGTGGCAATACGGCTGCCGCTCTGCAGCTGGGTCGCCCTCTGGCGCTGAGTCTGCGCCACCTGGGTCGGCGCGAAACCCGTTTCGAGCTGTTGGTTTTGACGTTCAGCGCATTGTTATTGAGCGGCGAGATCGATGAAGCCCGCGCCACCGGCGCCGAGCTTTACGAGCTCGCGCTGAGAATCGACACGAGCAAGCTTTATACCGTGCTCGATGCCATGGCTCTGCTCGCATGCAAGGACCGGCGCCATGATCTGTCGGCCCGGATCCTCATATACGCGGACATCACCCATGAGGTTCACGGACTGGTTCGCAGGCGTCCTGCAGAGGAGAAGATGCGGCAAGCTGTTGTGGCGGCGCTCGATGGGTGTCTGCCGTCCGACTGGCGCAGCAGAATCGATGGATCGCGCGAACCGCTGCACGAAGAGACGGCCTGCTCGATGGCGCTCGGGATGCAGGCCTAGCGGTCCGTGTAGCGGTCCGCCGTGCTATGGTGTTCGCAGGAGAGCGAACGCCGCATGAAACACATCATTCCTGGTTTGATGTTCCTGCTGGCTCTGGCCGGCGCCCAGGCTGCCACGCCGCTGCGCGAGCAGGTCAGGGATTATCGCGTTGCCCATGAGACCCAGATCCTGGAGGACTTCTCCCGGCTGCTGGCTATCCCGAACGTCGCAACGCACGTCGACGATATTGAAAAGAACGCAGCCTTCATTACCGAAGCCTTGCAGAAGCGCGGTTTCCACACGCAGCTCCTGTCGGCGGGACGGGGCACTCCCCCCGCGATTTATGGCGAGTTGAAAGCGCCTCGGGCGAAGCGCACGGTCGTCTTCTATGCGCACTACGATGGCCAGCCGGCTGGTCAGGCCGCCTGGCGCTCGGACCCATTCAAGCCAGTGATCCGTGCCGGCACAGCGGCGGCGACCTCAACAGATGTCGACTGGCACCGTGCCGCTCGCATCGACCCGGAATGGCGGATCTACGCTCGCTCGGCGAGTGACGACAAAGCTCCCATCCAGGCGATGCTGACCGCGCTCGATGCGCTGAAAGCGGCTGGGCGTCAACCCACCGTGAACGTCAAGGTCTTCTACGAGGGCGAAGAGGAACAGGGGTCACAACATCTGGCGGACATCCTGCACGCCAATCGCCCGCTGTTGTCGGGGGACGTTTTTGTGTTGAGCGATGGGCCACGGCACCAGTCCGGGCGCATGCAGGTCTTCTTCGGAGCGCGTGGTGTGTCGGCCGTCGAGCTCACTGTTTACGGGCCGACCCGGCCGTTGCACAGCGGCCATTACGGCAATTGGGCGCCGAATCCGGCCGTTGCGCTCGTTCGCCTGCTGGCCGCGATGCGCGATGAGGACGGCCGGATCCTCATTCCCGGCTTTCATGACGACGTCCGGCCGCTGACGACGCAGGAGAAGCAGGTGTTGGCCGATCTGCCGGATGTCGAAACCGGCCTGAAGCAGGAGTTGGGGTTGGGACGCACCGAGGGCTCGCAGCGTCTGGCCGACTCGATTGCCAGGCCGGCATTGAATATTCGCGGTGTCCGCGCCGGTGAGGTCGGTGAGGGCCAGGCTGCCAATGCGATTCCCACCGAGGCCCGGGCCTCCATTGATTTCCGGCTGGTACCGGATCAAACGCCGCAACGGGTTCGTGAAAAAACCGAGGCTTTTCTGCGCGCGCAGGGTTGGTACGTAGTGAGCGAGGAGCCCGACGTTGCCACCCGTGCCGCGCATCCGAAGGTGATCCGGGCGCAGTGGAGTCTCGAGTATCCGGCGTATCGCGCCAATATGAACGAGCCTGCGGTGCGCGCGGTGGTGGCTTCGATTGAGCGCTCCACGGGCGGCAGCGTGCTGCAAATGCCCATGCTCGGCGGCAGTGTGCCCATGTACACCTTCGCCGCCGCCCTGAAGCTGCCCATCGTGGGCGTGCCGCTCGCCAACGCGGATAACAATCAACACGCCGCCAACGAGAATCTGCGCTTGCAGAACCTCTGGGATGGAATTGAGACCTACGCCGGCCTGTTAACGGACCTTTGATGCTCGTGAGCGCGCTATGCGCGCGACATGAGCCTGAATCTCGCGCGGGGTGCTCGCGACGGGCCAATCTTCTACCCCGTCGCGATGTGTCGGTTTTAAGCAAACACGCCGTACTCGACCTGCAGGATCTCCCCTGTGTTGGAGTCGATCAGCAGGGCGTCGCTGTCGTCGCGGACCCATTCATAGCCCGGCGGTGGCACCTCGAGTGAGAAGAGCCAGTAGTCGGCGATGAAGTATTGCGGTGCCCAGTAGATGCGCGGCAGGATCTGGCCGTAAGCCCAGTGATGGGGCGCCCAGCCCGACGGCCGGCGATAGGCGCCGATGTGGTAGGTGTGCGCCGCCTGGAAGTTATGCCTGTATGCGCCGCGGTCCACGTTCGGCGGGCGCTTGTCCCAGCCCGCGGGCGGATTCACGCGCTCATAGCCGCGTGGTCCCGGATGCGGTTCGCCACGCGGATGTTCTGCCGGGTGTGGCATCGCTCGCTGCGGCGGACTGCCATGCTCGTGCTCACGCTCCTGGCCGAACGCCAGGGCGCCGTTGATCATAAACAGTGCGCAAATCAAGGAGGTGCCAGTCTTGACTGCCACAAAGGTCTCCTCGTGTTGAGGCTAATTGGTCACAATCCGACGCTCTCGAGCCAGCCGGTGAAAGCCAGTTTTGCACGAGCGGCCAATGTCGGGCCGAGACGCTGTGTGTCGTTGCGAAGCTGTTCCACACTCACACCGGCGGTCGCGCCGATTTCGCAGGCATGTCCGACGAGCCATGGTTCGATGTCCTGTGGCCGCACCTCAGGGTGGCACTGAAACGCCAGCACGAAGCGCTCCCACGAAAACACCTGATGGGCCACCACCTCGGTGGAGGCCAGGAGGGCGGCTCCCGAGGGCAGATCGAATGTGTCTGCGTGCCAGTGCAACATGGAGGTGTTTTCCCCGCCCAGGGCGGTGATGACGGAGCTTTTACCCGCCGCGGTCAAAGTCAGAGGCGCCCATCCGAGCTCCTTGCGGCCGGCAAACACTCTGGCGCCGAGCACGCGGGCCAACATCTGCGCGCCGAGGCAGACCCCGAGCGTGGGGCGCCGCGCCGCCAGGCGGCGCTCGAGCAATCGCAACTCCTGCCTGATCCACGGGTAGCGTTCGGCTTCATACACTGAAACCGGGCCCCCGAGAGCCACGACCAGCTCGGGTGAGGCGGTATCGAGCTCATCCAGGTTATCGCGCCACGGCTCCACATAGCGAACTTCAAACCCACGCTCGCGCAACGTATCGCCGAGAGTGCCACAGTCCTCGAAATGCACGTGGCGGACGGCGAGTGCCTGTCGTTTCACACTCACGAAGAATTCCTTTGGATTTCTTTGGATCTAAGGCCGGCTTCCAGTTCACCACAGCTTGCCTCGTCAGGAGTGTCTTCTCAACCGGAAGTTCGTTCGAGATAAAGGCAGAGCATGTCGCCCACGGCGGTGGCGATGCGATCGACTGCCGCCTTCGAGCGGCCCTGTTCGGAAACAGTCTTACCGGGGCTCGACAGGGTGGTCATGATCGGCAGCGAAATGACCCTCGCGCGTGGCTGCTTCCGGCAGCAGCTCACGCACGAACTTCAACAGCCGTTGCTTGCCTGCAGCTGCTCGAGCCGCGCTTATTTGTCCGTGCCGTTTGCGCAGGATGTTGAGTTGTCGATGCGGTTGTGACAGATGCGGGCGGGGCGCCCGGGCTCAACCTCTGCTGTGCACTTCCCGTTTCAAACGGTCACGAAGCTCGACGATGTAACGGCGGGAGCTGGCGGAGTCGAGGTTCGGATCACGCGGCGAAGGCGGATAGATGACCCGGTTGCGGCCTGAGCCCTTGGCGGCATAGAGCGCTGCGTCGGCTCGGCTGATCATGTCGTGCGTCGTATCGGAAGTCGACTCGCACCAGGCCATACCGATGCTGACTGTGAGCGGGATGGTGAACTCGTGTACATAGAAAGGGCGTTCGGAGACACACTCGCGCAGGCGCTCGATAGGCGTCGCCGCGCCGGCGTATGGAAGGCCCGGCATGACCACCATCAACTCCTCGCCGCCGTAGCGACCGAGCCAGTCGTTGATGCGGATTGCCCCGCCGAGACGACGGGCGAGCTCACGCAGGACTTCGTCGCCGCCGTGATGTCCGTAAGTATCGTTGACGAGCTTGAAGTGATCGACATCGATCAGAGCTAGCGCGAGTGGAGTTCCGGAGCGTTGTGAGTGGGCCATCTCGCGGGCCAGGAACTCCAGAATGCTCGGGCGATTCCACAGCCCGGTCAGCGCGTCACGAGTGGCGCGTTCCAGCAATTCCTGGCGCTCGCGGAACTCCTTTTCCAGTGCGATGCGCCGCGCGCGGAGCTTGGCGACCTGATAACGCCACGCAAGTGCCAGCAACAACACCGCGAACAAGGCGGTGCAGACCCGGAAGGTGACTGTGCGCCACCATGGGGGCAACACCTCGAATGACATTGTTACGAGCGCGGACTTGCGGGCGTGAGGAGCATCGATCGCCATGATCTCGAGGCGATAGCGGCCTCCGTCAAGGGCAGGCAGGTGCAGCTGCGGGCTGCGCGAGCCGAACCAGCTCGAGGACAGGCCGAGCAGCCGATAGCGGAACTCGGTTTGTGGCGAGCGCGAGTAGTTGTGCGAGCTGAAACGTATATCGAGCGCCGCGTTGGCGCGCCAGGGAATCGATGTCTCATGTTCTACATCGAGCTCATGATCGCCGAGACGCGCACTGGCGATGCGCAGATCCATCGGTCCCTGAGAATGCAACAACTTCTCGGGATCGTGGATGTGGGTCATGCCTCCTGCTGTCCCGATCCAGATGGACCCGTCGGCATCAGCGAGGAAGCTGAATGCTTCAGTGTCATTGCCCGCCAGGCCATCCTCGACGTCGAAGCGCCGCCAGTTGTGACCGTCGAAGACTGCCGCGCCCTGATCGGTGTTGGCCCAAAGCCGGCCCTGCCGATCCCGGCGTACTGAATAGACGCTCGCGTCCGCCAGGACCTCCGGCTTGTGCCATTCACGTTGCTCGAGGTTGGGGCCGCGCGCGTGCAGGAGTCCTTTGCCGAAGTTGGATGCCCAGAGTGACCCGTCAGGCATGGCCACGATGGATGAGTAGATGCCCATGTGGCCGTCCTGATTCGGGACCGGCACGAAGGTCCATTGTCCTCCCCGGAAGCGGAATATGCCTCCGGAGCCTGCCATCCACAGTGTGCCGGCGGCGTCTTGTGTGATGTCGTAGATGCGCTTTGCACCGGCTGGCAGCTGGACTTTTTCCAACCGCTCGGTTTGTGTATCCAGACGGTAGAGGCCGTCGCTGTAGCACACCACCCAGCCGGTGCCATCTCGATCGAAGAAAATGATGGATACGGCGGCTCGGTCTTCCGGGAATTTGACGAGGTGGGCACGCTTCTGGTGGGGCGGCACGGTCCACAGCTCGCTGTTCTCGAGTCCCCACCAGCGGCCGCCTCGTGGGTCGACGGCGAGCGCAATGTCCTCCACGGCCGGCAGGTCTTCGAAGGGGCAACCGGCGACGCGGCCTGCGATTTCGTCCAACACCTGACAGCCGCGCTCGGTGCCCACGAGCAGCTTGCCGTCGTGGTCACGGACGATATTCCAGACCTTCTGCGAGACGAAGCCTTGGGCGCGCGTCCAGGACTCGACATTGTTGTACCCGCGCCAGCGCCAGATTCCCAGGCCGAGGGGACTCAGCCATAAGCTGCCCTCGCCGTCGACCTGCGCCTTGGCGATGACGCTGTCAGCAAGGCCGCTGTCGGTCGAAAACTCCTGCCAGCGCGTGCCGTCCCAGCGGGCCACACCAGGCGCGGTGCGTGTTAGCAGGCGGCCGCCGGCATCGAGAGTCAACATCGGCTCGACTCGGCGCGACTCGAGTCGCGCGTGCGGCGGGTCATTCACGACGAACGTGGCAGCGCCCGGTGCGCGAGCCAACAGATGGTCGCCGCTGCGCACCCACAACCGGCCGTCGCGGTCGAGCAGAAAGGCGCCATAGGAGCCTTCCGGAACGCCGTCGGCGGCAGTCCAGGTGCGCAGTTGGTTTCCGCTGAGAGTGCACAGCTGTCTGCCGCAGCCAAGCCACAGTGTGCCGTCGCTCTCGGTGAAGAAGCTCACGGCCTTGTCGAGTTGCGGTTGGTCTTTCAGTTGCTGCGGCGAGAAGAATGCCGCAGCCGTCCACAGCTCACCGCGGTGGGAGCGCCGCAGCTCCAGGACGTGGCCTTTGGATGCGACCAGAACGTGATCCCCACCCAGAAAGGCGATGGGCAGGGAGTGGTCCGTCAGAACCGGGCCGTCCTTGGTGCGCACCGGCTCGAAGCCATTGGCGCGGCCGACATACAGTCCGCGATCCAAGGTGACCCACAAGCGCCCCACCGGATCCAGTGCCATCCCGCGCACGGTTTCGGAGGGCAGACCGTCCGGATCGTCGTACGGCACGAAAGCCGTGCCATCGAATCGGAACAAGCCACCGTCGGTGCCGACCCATAGGTCGCCGCCGGGATCGGTGAGGAGATATCCCGCGGCGAGATTCGTCAATCCATCGCTTTGAGTGTATTGACGGAAGCTGATTTGTTGCGACGCAGCGTCCCCGAGCCAGCCTGACAGTAGCAGTGTGAGCCAGGCAACCCTCCATAGGCAGCGGGAACGCAAGCGCGACGGCAATTGCGACATATCCCGATCCTAGCGACAGTGCGGGCCGAAGCTTGCGACCGGCTCCGCAGAAACCCGCCAGGATTACGTCGACTGGAGTGCAGTTCGCGCATTACGCGTCCGGGGGTGTGTTTTTCAGTGGGCCGGGGCGGGTGTTGTGACCGGAGCGCCGCGGAGGGAATCCCGAGAAGCGCCAGCGGCGCGACGCGGGTTAACCGGAAGGGTCACGGGTTTCCCCTTGTCCTTGACCACGAATACCAGCAGTTTCGCCGGCTGTGTGGCGCTCGCATTCGCCGATTGACGGTGCACGTCCGACGGGCTTTCGTGGAAGGTCTGGCCGACGCCGAGGGTCACGGGGGCCTTGCCGTCGACCTGCATGATCACCGAGCCCTCCAGGACATATACAAACACCTCGGCATTGTGCCGGTGCGCAAGCGATGCGCCGCCCGGGAGGTAGGTCACGGTCAGCATTAGCGCCTCTTTACCTGGGATGCCAGGCAGGTCCTGTGTGAGCAGGGTCTGTACGGCTCCGGCGCTCTCCTTGTCGGCCGCAATGGCGGTGCCAGGAGTCACTCCGCTGCCGGCGAGAAGCCCGATCAGGGCGAGGGCGCTGGCGGTCAACGTAGCGCGGTGTCGAAAGGTGCGGGTATCTCGGGTCATGTCGCTGGTCTCTCCGCGATGGATATAGAGGGGCCGATGTTGGGCGAGGCTGGGCGCAGGCAGGATGCGGTATTCTGAAGGTACCCTCAAAGGGCCAGAAACAGGAATTCCAATGGAGCCAATTTTCGGGCTGCCGCTGCAAATTCCGCCGCGCAGCTCGCGAGGCCGGCTGCGGGCTCTGCACGGACAGCTGCGTACCGCGATTCTTGAAGGGAGATTGCAGCCCGGATTGCGATTGCCGCCCACGCGCGCACTTGCGCAGGCTTGTGAGGTCTCGCGTAACACGGTCATGGCGGCATATGACCTGTTGTTGAGTGAGGGATATCTGGTCGCACGGCAGGGCTCAGGCACTTATGTGGCCAACGTTCTGCCCGACTTGTCGGACCGCGCCCGCATGACTTCCGCCACGCGTATGCGTAGCGCGCAGGTTGAAAGTGATAGTCGCTTGTGTGCGTTCTGGCGTCGCGCGGCCAGCGAGATCGATATTGCCAATGAGGCGGCGAGGGAGCGGCCGCGCTTCGACTTCCGTCTGGGCGTGCCGGATCTGAGCCGCTTTCCAATGGAGGTCTGGAGGCGCTTGTCGGCGCGCGCGCTAAGGGCGTTTGGCAGAACCTCCCGCTTCCACTGGCAACCCCACGGTCTGCCGGTGCTACGTGAGGCGATTGCGAAATATGTTTCGTTCGCACGAGCGGTGTCGTGCCGTCCTGATGACGTCACTGTTACGGCTGGCGCGCAGCAGGCCTTCGATCTGTTGGCTCGGATACTGGTCACTCCGGGCCGCACCGTCGTGGCAGTGGAGAATCCCGGTTACCGGCCGGCGCGCGCGGCGTTTGCAGCGGCAGGCGCGAAGATCATCCCGGTGCCCGTCGATGCCGAGGGACTGGTGGTGGCAAGGCTCCCACGCGCTACAAAAGTTGTGTGCGTCACCCCATCGCATCAGTTTCCGCTCGGCGTCGTGATGTCTGCCTCGCGCAGGGCGGCCTTGTTGGAGTTCGCACATGCGCGCGGCGCGGCCGTCATCGAGGACGACTACGACGCCGAGTTCCGCTTCGGCGGCCGTCCGCTGGATGCCTTGCAGACGTTGGATCGCAGCGAGTCGGTCTTTTATGTCGGCACATTCTCCAAGAGTTTGTTTCCCGCAATTCGCCTGGGCTTCGCGGTGGCTCCCGCGTGGGCGCACCGCGCGCTCGGTGCTATCAAACTCTTCACGGACTGGCAGTGCGCTCCGGTGGCTCAGGATGCTTTGGCGGCATTCATCAATGAGGGCTATCTGGCGCATCACGTGCGCCGCATGCGGCGTATCTATGGAGTGCGGCGCGAGCTTTTGTTGGACGGCTTGCACAAAGAGCTCGGTGCATGGCTCGAGCCCGTGCCGGCTCTCGCGGGATTGCATGTGGCAGCGTTGAGTACGACACCGCTGAGCATGCCGGCGTTGGTGGAGCGCGCGCGGCAGCAGGACGTTGGTCTGTATTCGCTGGATCGTTTCGGCAGCGGCAGATCGGTCAGGCCAGGGCTGGTGTTCGGTTACGGTTCAGTGGACGAGCCGGGTATTCAGGCGGGACTGGCCCGGCTGCGCAGGATCTGTGCGCAGATGGATGGCGCCCCCGCAGCCTGATTATCCGTGGGTGCATCCTTACTGCGAGAATCGCGATGGTGTCGTGATTTTGGGTATGCGGCGCGGCTCTTGCGTCGACTACTGCAGCAATCCGAAGACGGCCACGCTGTTCTGCGTGCCGACGAACACCTTACCGTCCGCCACGGTCGGGGTAATGAATTTGTTACCGGCCCCTGGTTGGTCCCGGCTACCGGCCTGGTTGCTGTTATAAAGCTCGTGCGCCAGGTTGGTCGCATCGTAGGCGTGCAGAACCGCGGTGCTGGCGTTCTCGTGTGCCCAGACGATTGCGTTGGAGGTCCCATTGGCGGAGATCACCGGCGATGTTCCTGGGTAGGGAAAGATCGTGGTTGACTGCGACGCGCCTGTGTTACCGAGCATCGCGTTCTTGATGGCGAACGCTTTGAGCGTGCTGCTGATGTTGCTGTAGTACACGGTGCTGTTGAAGTACGCAGGTGTGCTGAAGACACCTCCCGTCAGGACGCCGTTGAGCTGTTGCCAGATGCTGTTGCCGGTAGGGTTGAATTTCCCCATGGCATCGCGGTTCACGACGTACAGGTTGCCGTCCTTACCGGCTCCGACCACGAGGTGCCGGACGCTGCCGCTGGAGTCCGTCTGATCGGGCAGAAGCATCTCGCCCCCCGAGCCGAGATCCTGATCGGCACTCGATTCGGCGACTTCGTTCCACATGGTGAAATAGTCCGCCACACTCAGTGAGGTGCCGGATACCGCCAGCTTCAGGAAGGAGTTGCCGTAATCCTGCTTGTTCGGCAAGCCGTTGGCATCGAGCGTCGTCTCGAAGGCGCCATTGGCCGACAGGAGGTAAATGTTGCCGTCACTGTCGGCCCCGGGTCCGCCGCCTGACATCCAAACGGAGGGGCCTGTGTTGCTGTTCGGGCCGATGCTGAGCACGCTCTTTTGCGCCAGAGTGGTCGCGTCATAGCCGATGATCCAGCCGCTATAGGGTTGGATATCGCAGTGCGAAGTCCAACTCGTGTAGATGACACCCTTGGACAACAGTAGCGCGGCGCGCTCGGCATACTGCCCCGGGTCGAACGTTGCTGTGACACCGCTGGAGGCGGGGTAGCTGGCCGTGATTTCCACCGGTCCGTTGAAGAGCTCCGCGCCGGTCGTCACATCGAGCGCATGCAGCCGCTGATGATAAGCGGATGAGGCGTCCTTCGACATCGCAACCACATAAAGGGCTCCGTTCGGCCCGGCGCTGCGATCGATCACCGGCGTGGCGGTGATGCCGATTTGGGGTGAGATCTGCGTGCAACTGTGGTTGTCGCTGAGCGACTCGCCCGAGCCGAGCAATGAAACCTGCCACAGCTTGTTGCCGCTGTCTGAATCGAAGGCATAGGCAGACCCGGATTCGGTAGCCACGAATACCGTGTTGTGGGGGGTGCCACTGATGCTCAGCGCCGAAAGGTACAGCGGCTGCGCGTCGACCTTGCCGTCTACCGCCAGGTTGCGTAGCAGTCCAAACGTTGTCGAATTGACGTTTGCAAGGGTTAAGCTGTGCTCGGTGAGATTCTGCCCCGTCCTGCCGACATCGTTCTTGGAAGTCACTACGTCGGTGCCCGGGCTGTTCGGGGGTGGAGGACTACTCGGGGGTGGGCTGGGCGAATTGGACGCGGATCCACCGTTGACGGCAGTGTCGCCGCCGCCCCCACAGGCGCTGAGGGCAAACATCGCCACGAAAACGCACAGCTTGTGCGAAGAGAGCGCGCTCTGGGGCATGGCAGGGTGCTTCCGACCACAAACGTGGACTTGCCAGCAACATCCATGCCGCGCCAGCGGAAGCCTTGCCGGGTGCCTCAGGGGTCGGCGGTCCGACCCCCTTTGCTGCGGCGCCGCTCAGTTCTTCTGGGGTTGGTTGAAGCTGTAAACCACGTTGAGCGTGGTGAGCTGATCGGTGCTCTTGGTGCCCGCCGGCGGGTTGCTGTTGTAACGCAATCCGTAGCCTGCGCTCAGGGCCAACGTATCGGTCATGTTCACGACGATTGCGAAGTCGTTCGCGACCGAGGTGTTCTGCCCACCGGCCTGCACGAGGAGTTTGTCGATGAGCTTGGTGGTGTGGGTGAGCTTCTGTTGATAATCCACGCCCGCGCTGCCAACTCCATCACTGGTGGATTCGCCTTTGATACGGCCGGTAATCTGCGTGGGGTTGGCCGCGTCACCGTGTACGAACGCTTCAGGCTGCAGGCGCCGATAGCCGAACCCGAGCATGCCGGTCAGTTTGGTGGTGTCCGAATCGATGAACTTGTAGCCGAGACCGGTGGCCAGCGTGGCTTGGTAGACGAAGCCGTCGAAGTGATCGTCCTCGTAGTTGATCGAGCCGAATACGAACGCCTTTTTCGTGAAGTTATAGTTTGTCTGCCAGGCCCCTTCGAAGCGTTGTGCCGAAGCGATGTGCGCGCTCTGGCCGTACAGGTATGCCAGGTGCAGCAGGTGTTTCCAGTCGCCGATGGTGTCGGTCGTATCGAGCTTCGCGTTGGCTGTGGTCGTATCGGCGTTACCTCGGGCCAACACCAGGCCCGCCTGGCCTTGGCCAGTCCAGCCGACCGGCGCTGCGTCATCCGCATGAGCTACGGGGATGAGGCAGGCGAGCACTAGCGCTCCAGCGCCGAGCGGCGCGGGCCGGGTCAATCGAATCATTCTCAGGATCTCCTTTACGTCTTGGATGTCTTGCTTGTTGTTAAACGGGATTTTAGGCCCCGAATGTGACGCGCCGATTCCTTGGGGCGGCGCGTGTTGAGCTGCGTTCGCACAAAGCCGGTGAAAATATGCAGCCGCCGGTGAACGCCGGCTGAACGCTGCGGCGGGAAAGTGTCAGGATTTATCGCCCGCGCGTTTGAGATCGGAGAGGATCTCGGTGCCGGGCAATTCGTTGACAGAGCGCAGTGTGGGCATGCCGTTGCCGCGTGAGCCTTTTACAATGAGGTCCTCGGGGACCGCGAACGAACGATCGCGTCGGGATTCGCTGACGGAGGTTTGCGGAATCGCCCACGCGCGCGGCAGCAGATGTTTGTGCGCGATCGCGATCCAGCGGCTCCATTCGGGTGCGGTGATGGCATCGTCGGTCGTCGTCCAGCGATGGACGAACCGCGCACGCGCTTCGAGTTGTTTTCGCAGACTGCTCGCATAGGTCTCGGTGGCGCCGCGCGCGAGCTCGGCCGCCGTCGCTGCGTCCATGACCAACTCATTCAAACAAGCCGGCGACAGCGGGGCCCTCACTCCGACCTCGCGCAACAGCTCGCGCAGCCAGCGTGTGCCGCGGCGCCTGGTCGGAAATAGAAAGCGTGGCAGTGCGTCTAGCAGCGACATGACGCTGAGGATAAGGCCGGTGCCTGGGTCGCAGTCAAGCACCGACGGCGGTGCTGTCCGCACGACCAGTGCGGACCCACCGCCTGCGCTGTTTCGCTCAGTAGGCGATCGTCATCTGAGCGTGTTCATGTTGTGGCTTCTCCAGCTCGCTCACGAGCGCGTCCGCATAGTCTTCCGCGCTGATGCGGCTGTCGCCTTTGGCGTCAGTCAACACCACGTTGGTGCCGAGTCGATACTTGCCCGTGTGCGTGCCGGGCGCAATCGACATGGCCGGACTGAAGAAGGTCCAGTTGATATCGGTGGTCTTCAATTTGTCGAGCACGGCGCGCATGGCGCGAGCCTCCCCCTGGTAGGCCCCCGGCAAAGTGTCCACTACCTTGCGGCCGTCGGGAAAATTCAAACTTCCCGCACCCCCCACAACGACCAGGCGCTTGTGGGTGGCGCGCGCAGCGTCAATGGCCGAGTCGCTGACCGCCTTGGCTTCCGCCATTGGATCCCCGCCGCCCCGGGGGCTCGTGGCGAGAACGATCACGTCCGCGTGCCGCGCTTGCGCAGTGAGCGCCTTCTCATCTGTCGCATCCAGCTTTACGGCATGGACGTTTGCTCCGGTGGCGATCTTTTCCGGGTGCCGCGAGGCGGCAATGACGGAGTGACCGCGTGAGGTGGCCTCCTGGAGAATGCGGGAGCCGATCATGCCACTGGCGCCTACCAGCAGAATTGTCGGGGGTTTGTGGTGTGCTGTCGCAGCCGGCTGGGCTGCGGCGGGCTGGATGACCGCCAGGGGGACGAGCAATACGAGGAGAGCTCCGATTCTCATGGTTCTTCAGACTCCGGGAAAGTTCGCTGCTGCAGCGCTAGATGACTAACCATAACATATGGCGTTATGGTCGGTTCGCGGCGTAAATGTTTCCTGGCACTGATGTTGGCATACGCGAAGATCACGCCGCCTTTGCGGGGACAATGCCGGGTTGGGCGACCGACCCGGCATTGGCTTTTTGGGTCTCCTGCAATGCCTGGCGCATCCTGCGCCGCCGGGACAGAACCTTCGCCACGACGGCGGTCAGACCGCTGGCTGAGCCGGCGCCGGAGAGTACGAGGGTACCGGTCGCGATACAAAGCGGGCACATGAGCGTCCTCCTGCGGGCGGTTTGGGGACCGCCACAACCTTAAGGGGTCCGTTCCTAGGACGTTCGGGCCGGGCGCGCTGCTACATGTCAAAATAGGTCAAGTGCGTCCGCCAGGGTTGTTCAAGCTCATGACCCAGCCGCCCCGCTCCGTCACCATCCAGGAGGTCGCCGATCTGGCCGCGGTGTCGGCCAAGACCGTCTCGCGCGTGATCAACAATGAGCCTGGCGTGCACCTGGAGACCCGCAAGCGGATTCTCGAGGCGATCGAGCAGCTCGATTACCAGCCGAACGCGAACGCGCGCGGGCTGGCGGGTGACCGCTCGTTCCTGATCGGTCTGTTCTGCGACAGGCCCGGGGACTATGTGAGCGATTTCCAGGCAGGGGCCGTGCAGCGCTGCCGCGAGTCCGCTTTCCATCTGATGGTGGAGCCGTGGGATGGTGATAGCGCCGACATCGGGCGCCAGGTCAGCGCAATATTGCGGCAGTTACGCCTCGAAGGCGTCATTTTGCTGCCGCCTCTGTGCGATCACCCGGTCGTGCTGGAAAAGCTCCAGGAAAAGTCCATTCCGATGGTGCGCGTTGCCCCACGGGCCGGACCCAGTCAGTCGCCCACTGTCGGCATCGACGACTACGCCGCCGCCCGTCGCATGACCCGCTACCTGCTCGAGCTCGGGCACCGGCGGATAGGGTTCATCCGGGGGCATCCCGGGCACGGCGCCACGGACGCGCGGGACAGGGGGTTCCGGCAGGAGATGATCGCCGGGGGCGCCTCTGTGGAAGAGTCCCTCGTCAAAGTGGGTAACTTCGTGTTTGCGGACGGGCTGGTCGTCGCGGAGCAGATTTTGCGCAGCCCTGTGCCACCGACGGCCATTTTTGCCAGTAATGACCAGACGGCGGCAGCGGTGATATCGGTCGCCCACCGGTTGGGCCTCGCTGTGCCGGGCGATCTGTCCGTAGCCGGTTTCGACGATGCTTCCGTCGCCACCCGGATCTGGCCCGAGCTCACCACTATCCGGCAGCCCGTGGCCGACTTCGCGCGCGCGGCGGCGGACCTCATCATTGAGCACTCGCCGCGTCGCCGCGGCTGGCCCGATCCCGTGCCGCACATACTGTTGGATTTTGAGCTCATCGTTCGCGGCTCGACCCAGTCTGTGCTCGCGGCCCGCTCGTAAGGGCGGACTGGATCTGCCACCATTTGGGAAACAGTCGCCGTACCTGTTGCTGTCCAAAGCGCTCATCCATCAAGTACACGGCACCGCGATCCTCCGTGGTACGGATGACGCGACCGGCGGCCTGCACCACCTTCTGCAGGCCCGGGTAGAGGTAGGTGTAGGCGTAGCCCGCGCCAAACCTGTGCTCCATCCGGCGCTGCATCTCATCGTTCACGGCGCTGACTTGCGGCAAGCCCAGAGTTGCAATGAAGGCTCCAATCAAGCGCGTCCCGGGCAGGTCGATACCTTCGCCGAAGGCTCCTCCCAACACCGCGAAACCGATGCCCTGGCCATCCGGGGTGAATCGTTGCAGGAAACCGTCGCGGGCACTTTCCGACATGCCGCGCTCCTGGCACCACAGCGGAATCTGCGGGCTGCGCCGCCCAAAATCGCTGGCGACCTGTTGCAGATAGTCGAAGCTGCTGAAGAAAGCCAGATAGTTGCCGGGCCGCGCCGCAAACTGCTCGGCCATCAGCCGGGCGATGGGTTGTACGGAGGCGGCCCGGTCGCGCCAGCGCGTCGAGATCGAGCGTACTACACGCACCGCGAGCTGTTCGGCCTTGAAAGGCGATTGCACGTCGATCCTGCGGCTGTCGGCCGGCAGTCCCAACATGTCAAGATAAAACTCCGGCGGGCTCAGGGTTGCGGAAAATAGCACCACGGCATGTGTGGCCGCCCAGCGGGGGGTGAGAAACCGCCGTGGAATGACGTTGCGCAGGCAGAGCGTACTGTCAGGAGGAGTCTGCGTGATGTCGAACAGCGTGTCGTTGTCCACCTGGGTGGCGAGTGCGCAGAACTGCATGGCTGCGAAATAAAAGTCCTCCAGCTCGCTGGCGAGCAAGCCAGGTTGCTCCGCTATGAGCTCGGTCATCGCTACCAGGGCGCGCTCCAGAACTGTCAGAAATCCTTCCGGCACCTCATCGTACGCTTGATAGGGCACGGCTGTGCCCGCCTGCGTCTGCTGTTGCAACAGCTCATCCCAGGCGCGTGCTACCCGGTCCAACGGGCTCTTCAACACGATAGGCGCCCCGAAACGTACGCCCTCGAGTGTTGCTCGCGAGAGCGAAGCGGTGTACATCTTGCGCGCCCGCTCGATCATGTTGTGAGCTTCGTCGATGAGAAGGCACACCTTCCATTGATAGCTGTTCGTGAGCGTATGCAGCGGCGCGGTGGAGTCGAGAAAGTAGTTGTAGTCGCCTACGATCACATCCGACCAGCGCATGAGCTCCTGCCCGAGGTAGTACGGACAGATCTGATGGGCGAGGGCGATGTCTCGTACCGCTGCCTGGTTGAGCATGCCGCGCTGTACGGCAGCGGTACGCGCTGCCGGCAAACGCTCATAAAATCCGCGTGCCAACGGGCAAGATTCCCCCGCGCACTCCTTGTCCGGATACTCGCAGGCCTTGTCGCGCGCCACCAGCTCCAGAGTACGTAATGGGCTCCCGGGCGAGCTGCGATCGATGCGTTCCAACGCATCCAACGCGAGCCTGCGACCTGGGGTCTTGGCCGAGAGATAGAAGAGCCGGTCGAGCCCCGCCCCAGGCATTGCCTTCAATGCGGGGAAGACGGTGCCGAGTGTCTTGCCGATGCCCGTGGGCGCTTGCGCCAGAAGCGCCCCGCCGCGTCGGATGGTCTTATAGGCGGCTTCGGCGAGATCGCGTTGCCCGGCATGGAAGTTTGGAAACGGAAACTGTAGCGTTTCCAGCGCGGCGTCGCGCGCGCGCCGGTGTGCGTTTTCCTGTTGCGCCCAAATGCTGAAACGCTCGCATTGTTTCGTAAATTCGCTCTCGAGCGATTGCGCTGAGTGGTGTTCGACAAACGGCGTTTCCCGTTCGGTTGCGATGTCGAAATAGACCAGCGCGAGTTGAATCTCGGTCAGGCCGCGTGCGCGGCACAACAACGCGCCGTAGACGCGCAGCTGCGCCCAATGCAAGGCACGGTGGTTGTTCGGCATCCGCTCGAGACTGCCGCGGTATGTCTTGAACTCTTCGAGTTGATTCGTTGCGGAATCGTAGCCGTCCGCGCGGCCTCGCACCAGCAGTTCGCCGTACTCACCCGTGAGGGTGATTTCTTTTTCGTAGCCCGGCCGGCGACGGCCAGCGATGGTCGCGTGTCCCGCAACGCCCTCCTGGGCGGAAGGCGAGGGGGTGAAGCGGCGATCGAGGTCGCCCTGTTTTGCCGTGAACTCGCACAGCGCACGCACGGATATGGTGTAAGTCAAGACAGGTCCATCCACTTGACCTTGCAGACGCACACCGGAATCTCTCTGGCCACACAGAAGTTCAGCCAGCGGATCTGGTTGTCCTGCAGGCGATCGCCCGGGCCTTTCACTTCAATGAGCCGGTAACGGCGTTCCGCGGGCCACAGTTGTATCAGGTCCGGCAGGCCGCTGCGATTGGCGCGTACGTCGGTGAGAAGTCGTTGCAGAAGCTCGTGCAAATGCGTGGCAGGGATGCAATCGAGCGCCAGCTCCAGCTGCTCCCGGGTGAGCCAGTTCCAAGCGACGAACGGAGTCTGGATACCGGTTTTGCGCTCGAAGGTGTCGAGGATCGTCTGGCGGTAGCGGCCGTCGGTCAGTTGTGCGAAGCACGCCGCAAACTGTGGCGCGCGCCGTGTGTGAAATTCAGGCTCGAGCAGATCGGCGGGCGCTGCGTGGAAGGCATGAAAGAATGCGCCCGGTAATGGGGTGAAAATGGCTTCCCAGCACAGCAGTCCGAATATGGCGTTGAGAAGAGTGTTCTCGACGTAGAGCACCGGCGCTCGCGGGGTGCCCAGATGAGCGGTCACCGCCAGCTCCACGCGTTGCGCCCCCTCAGCCGATGCCGATTGCGGCTGCGGCAATTCTAACTCCAGGTTATCCCAGCCGTGCCTTGCGGCACGCTTTCGCAGCGTGGGCGTGCCTGCTGCAGGCGTCAATTTGCGCGCCAGGCGCCGTGCGATGCGGGTTGCCAACTGGGTTTCCAACTCGCTGGCAGGATGTTGTTGCACCGTTGCAAGCAAGGCAGCCGCTTCCTCGTGGCGTTCGAGTCGCTCCAGAACCCGGATGCCGCGGATGCGGGCTTGGGGGTGGCCGCAGGGCCGATAGATCTCGAGTGCTCGATCGAACTGGTGAGCCTTCTCATACAGTTGTCCAATCGCGAATAGCAACTTGGCGCGTTTTGCCTCGATCCAGCCGGCACCGGGTGAGGCAGGCGCGGCAGGCACGGTGCAAAGGACTTCTTCCAGCGGCGCCTCGGCGTGCAAAAGCTCCCGGCAGCGATAGATCGCGTGGAACTGCTCAATCTGCGGCCGTGTCTGAAAGGCGCGCGCGGCCTCGTCGATACAAACGCTCTCGTAGCGGAAGATGCCGAGATCGGCCAATACGAACTCCGACCAGGTCTGGTGGAAGTTACCGAAAAACATCAGTCGCAGGCGCTCGCAGAGCGAGGCCACCCGTACATGGAAGATCTCGTCAGGAGCTTGCGGCCACCACTCCCGTAGCGGGCGACTTTCGGTGGCGACCGCGCCTATGAGCGGGACCAGCTCCGCTTTGCGCACCGCTTTGGCGGTTTCCTGGAGTCCGAGTGCGTCACAAAGCTCGGCTTTGCGCAGGAGCCGGTAGAGGTTGGGGAAGCTGAGCAAGGGTTGGGGATCGATCCAGCCCGACTCGATGAGCGGCGCGGCGGCGCTCCTGGGACAGCCGATTTCGCTGTAGAGGAGCTTGCTGGTGCGGAACAGGTCCCCTTGGCGCATCACCATCCGCACGATCAGCGCGGCGGATTCTGTCGGCAAGACGCTGAAATCTTCGATGAAGCCGCGCTCTTCGCCGCTGAGCAGGTCGCCGTAACGGCTGCGAAGCCAGTCCAGCGCCACGGTGAAGTTTTCCAGGTAGTAGTACGGGCGCGGGTGCGCGTTCACGACTTCATTCGGTGGTGCATCGACGGAGCGCAAGCGTAGGAGACTGGACGGCGTCGCGTCCATCCAGGGTAGCGGCGGCGGGACTACTGTATAAGCGGCTTGCAGGCGGTTTCAGCGCTCGGGCGTCGGTACCACCGGCAGGCTACGGTGTCCCGCCTTGTCTACCGCTCGAACCGCGAACACGACGTTGTCCTTGGAAATCTTCAGCGTCGTCGTGGTCGCATCTGCGACGCTTTGCACGTGCTCCCACGTGGGCGCCCCTGGCGTCCGCCAGATCACTTCATAGCTGCTGGCGCCGCTCGACGGCCGCCACTTCAAGGTGGAGTCGTTGTCCAGGTTGGTTGTAACCAACTTCACCTCGACCGGGGGTGCCGGTGCCGCGGCCAGCGCCGCCAGTGTCAGCGCGTTCAAGCGCGCGACGCGTGCGACATAGTCGAAATCCACGAACTTCAGGAGGTCGCCGTATTCGATCCCGTTCTCAGTACGTAGGGTTTGATGCTGATGGTTGAAGTTCTCGCGGTACTCTGTGAAGCGGACCGCCGCGAACCCTTGGGTGTTGAAAGCCGTATGGTCGCCGCCGCGCAGATAACGATCGGGACGGAAGATCAGCAGCGGCTTCACATCCGAAGAGTAGGCTTCGCTCACCTCCTGGATGTACCGCGCCAGTTCGCGGGAGGTCGAGTCGCTTTCTGCCCCCAGGGCGCGGATCACTTGCAGTTGTTTTTCGTCGGCCGCGGCCGGGTTGCCTTCTGAGAACACGCGCACCAGGCTGGCATCCTGCCCTTGGCTCTTGTCGCCGCCGACGATGTCGTCATTCAGGACCGCTTCGATGTTCCAGCCCGCCTGCCTGGCCATCTGCGCGAAGTGTTTGGCGCCGTCCAGGCCTTGTTCCTCACCGGCAACCGCCAGGAAGATGACTGTCGCGCGCAGTTTCAACTTGCTCAAAGCCCGCGCGCTCTCGAGGCTTACCGCCGTGCCGCTGGCGTCATCGTTGGCACCAGGAGCATCGCCGGTTGTGTTCAAGACATCCGTGTTGCGCGAATCGTAGTGTCCGGTGACCAGCACGACGCGCTTGGCGTCCTCATCTGACCCCTTCAGAACTGCGTACACGTTGGTTAGCGGGGTCGGCTGCGGAACACGCCCACCGGCCTCCTGTACGAATTCATCGGTTTTGACTTCCAGGCAGCCGCCGCAATTCTTGGAGTAAAGCTGGAACTGCGATTTCAGCCACTCGCGGGCGGCGCCAATTCCCCGTCCCGCCTTGATCGCTGCAGGATCCTGCGCGGAGATGGTGGAGCGCGTTCCAAAGCTAACGAGCTTCTCGATGTCCGCTCGGACGTGCGCCGCGGAGATGTCTTTCACCGCCGTCGCGATGGCGGGGTCGGCGGTTTGCGTGACTTCATCGGCATTCGCGGGCAGTGTGCCGGCGAGTGCAAGTCCGAGGGCAGCGATCGCTGCGTGGCCTAAGGTCTTTTTCATAGCGACAGCACCGGATTTCCTTCCACGACCCGCTGTTCCAGCTTTGGCCGTTCCCCTTTGTTCCACAGCGGTGTGCGGTGGACGACGCGGTAGAGTAACGGCCCGCCGTCACGGCGTGCAACGTGCTCGATGGGGCGGGGAATGCAGACGAACTCGCATTCCCATGCGTCCGCCGAGGCGCGCACGGTTGCATAGCCGTGGCCGCCCATGTCTACGAAGGACAGGTGCGGCGAAAGCTCGGGATTCGACAGGCTGCGCGCGCGATCGGCGTCGCCGCTTTTTTGATACTCCAGACACGAGCGCACTCCATGGCGCAGCAGCATGTTGACTGTCGGTTGTGCATGCTTCGCGCCGGTCCTCTGCAGGACATAGAGCGCGCGCAACGGATGGTCCTTCGGCAGTTTGTGTTCCAGGGCTTCCGCCAGTCCGGGCGCGGAGATGGATCCAACGACGTAGGCTACACCCACCGGCTCGAATGCCTTGGGCGGCAGACTTTCCGCGGCGAGTCCAGCCCAGAAGCTGTGGCGATCTCCGGCGATAGTAGCGAAGCCGGTGATGCCTTCGCCGCGAACGAAGGAGTATATGTCCGCTCGCTCGACGTATGCCGTGCTGTGGTCGCCGCCGCCGAAGCCTGCGTAGCCGGCGCCAGGCCAGGGTTTCGTAAGGCCTGGCGGCAGGCGTTGCGGATCGACGCGGAAGTCGAGAGTTGCGGTTGTGTTTCCCCAGACCTTCCAGGTCGCCGTGGAGGTTTTGAGGCGATTCAGGAACCAGGCCTTCTGTTCGGCGCCGAGGATTGTCTGCGGCGGTTCGGTCTTGCGGAAGTTGGCGATGTGTTGGTCGCCAAAGGCAATGGTGTCCGGTGGTTTGCCGCCGGCATAGATGCGGCCGGCGTCCAGAATCTCGAGTGCTTCCTGGGGAATGAGCTCAGGGAAGTCCGGGGTCGAAAAGTCCTGGGCCTCCGGCCTGCCCGTGGGCTCCTCAGACCGATAGCTGCGTTGATCGGTGATGATCAGCTCGACGTGGCGGCCCCAACGCAACGCCCGGTAACCGGTGAGGCTGCCCAGCGCCGCGAGGTTGTTGGGTTCCTGGCCGAGGCCGTGCGCATCGAAGCGCAGGATGGGTGCGTTCACCACTTTGGGTCCGTCGAACCGCTCCAGTCCCGGTCCGCTCGCTTTGCGGACGCGCGCCGGTTGGTACTCGAACCACGCCTGCATTGCCGCTACTTTGCGCGTCTGGGCCGGGCGGGTGGTGCCGTCGAAGACCTGCAGCGATTGCCAACCGAGCCAGGAAAACTCGTGGTTGTCCCACATGGGGACGAATGGCCAGCGGGCACGCGCATCCTGCAGGTCCGGGTCATGGAGGTAGGCGCGATAGACGGCGCGGTAGTCCTCTACCGTGGTTGGAATATGAAAGTCGTCGATCTTTTCGCCGTGCTCATAGCGGACGAGGTCGCGAATCTTCCGGTCATACATGCCCTGCGGACGATCCTCCGGATACCAGACGATCTCGTAGATGAAATCGCCGAGATGCAGCACGAATCCGAGACGCTCCGCTTCGGGCGCACGCTCGTCCTCGAAGATCATTCGCCTGTAAGCGTGTTGCGCGCCGTCGTTGGCGTTCTGACAGCTGACGAAGGCAAATTTCACCGGCCGCGAGTCACCTGCCGCCGGCGCGGTGAGTGTGCGGCCGACCCGGCTGGTTTGCCCCTCTTCATCTGTGAAGCGATACCAATAGACCATCGCCGGTTTCAGGTTTCCGGCGAGTACCCGGCAGGTCCAGTCAGAGGCCCCCGACACGACCGCGTGCGCCGAGACGACTACGTGTTTGAAAGCCTCATCTTCAGCCACCTCCACGAGCAAACGACCTGCAGTGGCGTTTTCGAACGGTCGCCGGGTCCAGAGCAGGACGCTGTCGGGTTGCGGGTCGCCGGAAGCTACCCCTTCGGGGTACAGATCGCGGCGCTCGTGGGAGGAGGTGAGAGTCGAGGACTTGCTTACTTTACGCGCCCAGGCCGCCGTAGCGCCCAGCGCTGCCGCGGCCGCCACGAATTGCCGGCGGGTCACTCGTGTCATGAGTCCGTCCTCCTGGTGCGCGCGTTCACCTGGCCGATGCCACGCGGGCCTGCGCGCTCTGCCCGAGAATGCTGACAGCGGTTTTATACAGACGGGCGCGTACGTTGAATCGCTCGCTCGCGCGAGTGACATAGCGGACCGCCACCTCAACGCCGCCCACCGCGGGCCGTATGCTCAAGCCCGGTGTGGCCGAAACCTGCAGGCCGCGCCGTGTTGCGGCGGTGCTCTTCCATTCCTTCTCCGCCTGCTGGGAGCTGTCGGTGGTGGCGGTGACCACCTCCTGGTACAGGGTGTCGGCAATCGGGCTCGGGTCGCGCTCGTAAGGCACCAACACCAGCACCTCGTCCCAGAGCCATTGTCCGGCTGTGGAGAAATTGAAGTAGTGACCGCTGATGGCGAAGCTATTGGTAAAGGTCACGCGCCGGCCGGTGGGATGTCCGGCGTCGGTCCAGTTTCCCGTCTCGAGCAACACCGTGTGGAACATGTTGAGCTCGATGACCTCGCCGCTCACGCCGTTGATTTCGACCCAGTCGCCGAGGCGCATGCCGTTCTTGCCCATCAGCACCAGCCAGCCGATGAAGGCGACGATGAAGTCCTTCAGGGCCACCGTGAGGCCGGCGCCCACAATGCCTAACATGGTGCCGAGCTGGGTTGGCATGCCGATGAGCACGACCAGGATCACGACGATCCCGAGGATTTGCAGCACCACGCGCGCTACGCTGCGCAGGGTCTCGACTTGGCGGCGGTCGAGTTTCGTGCGGCCGAGCAGGCGCTCGAGCCATTGGTCAACGAACAGTAACACCAGCAGGATGACGATCACTGTCGTCACGCTCAGCAGGCACACGTGTAGTACCGTGGTGGCTTGGGATGCCACTACGTCGTTCCACTTTCCGTAAACTTCCGCCAGCTGGCGGCGGTCGCTGATCCGTTGGTCGAGCGAGGCGAGGAACTTCTGGTCGGCCACGAGCTGGCGGGTGGTGATCAGCAGTGCGGAGGCAGGGCTGCCGCCGGCTGGCGCGGCCGCTCCCGCCCCGGAAGCGGTGGCTCTGCTTGCTTCAAGTTGTGTTTCGAGCTTCTGTCGCTGTTCGAACAGCGCCGCCCCGCTGTTGGTCGCTTGCAGCGCGGCGTATTTCAGGTAGCGCTGCTTCTTGCGCAGCTTCAACCACTCGCGAATGTGCTCCACCAGGCCGTGCAGCTTCGACAACGGGTCCGTGGCTGCTTGTGATGCAGTCTGGCTGTTCTCGCCGGCCTTGTGATCCTGCATCATCTTCTGGATGCGTTGATGGACATTGCCGCCGGCCTGGAGCAGATCCTGGTTGGCGGTAGCAACCTCGTCCTTGTCCAGCTCCAACTGCGATTGCGCCAGGTCGAGACGGTCCTGGAGGTTACTGTTCTGCGTGGCTCCGGGTTGGCCGACGGCCGTGGTGAGCTGATTCACCTGTGCCTGATCGCTGTCGAGCTGCTTCTGCGCCTTCTGCAACCGGTCCGAGATTTTCTGGGCCTCGGGGGTGAGGACGGGCGGGTGGGCCTCGATCTGGCGCAAGGCGGCTGCGAAAGCGACATCCAGCTCATGGTCCGCGACCTGCGTCGCGGCTCGCGCGTAGGGCAGCTCCTCCGGAGCGGTAGCCAATGCGCTCAATCGCTGCGCGCGGCGGTAGGTCCGTTCGTCGATGGACTGCGCTGCGTCGGTCGCGGAGGGCTGTACGGTGGGCTCCTGCCTTGCGAGCTCGAGCGGCGGCGGCTGATAGGTAGTCCAAAGGCCGTAGGCCGCCGCTACCAGTGAGCCCAGCAGGACGGCAGCGGCTGTCTTTTGTATGGCGCGCATCGTACTCATCCTACCGCATCCCGGTTCGGGCGGCCTTCACGACGGCGCGAGTCAGGTGTCCCAAAACAGGGACCTGCAATCGCGTGTGTTGCCAATACAGCGGCACGGACAGTGTGCGTCCCGGCACCAGCTCCACCAGCGTTCCGGACTTCAGGTGCTCGCGCGCCAGCGATTCAGGAACCATGCCCCAACCGATGCCTGCCAGGCAGGCGTTGGTGAACGCCTGGGTCGCCGGAAGCCAGTGAGTGGGTGTTTCAACTTCGCGCCGGCAGACCCGGCGCACCCACTGCAACTGCAGTTGGTCCTTGCGGTTGAATCTCAAGCACGGCGCCTTGGCGAGCGTAGTCGCGGTGACTCCGTTGGAAAAGTACTTCGTGACGAGCTTCGGGCTCGCTAACGCCAGATAACTCAGCCGCCCGAGCGCTATGCTGTTGCAACCATGAACCGGTTGCGCGTGAGCGGTTACCGCGGCGAGCACTTCACCCGAGCGTAACCAGTCGACGGTATTTTCCTGATCGTCCAGCGAGACATCGACGAGGGCGTCTGCGTGCGCCGTGAACTCCGCTGCCGCCTCGATGAACCAAGTGTCGAGACTGTCGGCGTTCACCGCTACACGCACGGTGATCCGGTCATCGTCGACACCATGCGGCCTCAGGCCGGGCAATGCGCCCCGCAGCTCCTGCTCGAGTAAGCCTACCTGCTCGACATGACTGCAGAGCCGCCGGCCGGCGTCGGTTGCCGTGCAGGGTTGTCCGCGAATGATCAGAACGCTGCCCAGGCGTTCTTCCAGCTGCTTCACTCGCTGCGACACGGCAGATGGCGTCACGTTCAGCGCGCGTGCGGCGCGCTCGAAGCTGCCCTCACGAACGACTGCGGCAATGGCCGCCAGAGATGCGTAGTCCAACATAGCCTGAAATTAGCACAGCTTAACCAGACGCAGAAAGTTTAAATGGAGTAAGGTGAGCGCGGGCAGCAGACTGCGACCCCATGTTCGGATCTGCCTTCACCACCGGATTTGCGCTCAGCGCCACGCTCATTATCGCGATAGGGGCGCAGAACGCGTTCGTGTTGCGGCAAGGGATACGCAGGGAGCACGTGTTGCCAATCGTGGTCTTCTGCGCTCTGGCCGACTTTCTATTGATTGGCGCTGGTGTCGCAGGTCTTGCAGGTGTGCTGGGCGATGCGCCCACACTTGTTGCGGTCCTGACAGTTGCCGGTTCCGCCTTTCTCGTCTGGTACGGAGTGCGAGCTTTGCGGCGTTCACTCCTGCCGCAATCGCTGCATGCAGCTACCGGCACCGATCCGCTTTCGCTCGGGAACGCCATGGCGCAGGCGGTAGGCTTCACGTTGCTCAATCCGCACGTTTACCTCGACACCGTGCTGCTGATGGGCTCGATCGGTACGCGCCAGCCACCGGATATGAGAGTGTGGTTCGTAGGTGGCGCGGCGTGTGCCAGTGGCGTTTGGTTCACGACGCTCGGCTTTGGTGCCCGACTGCTCGCGCCCGTTTTCGCTCGCCCACGGGCCTGGCAGGTGTTGGATACCGTGGTTGGCCTGACGATGTTGGCAATCGCAGTGATGCTGATCCGACAGGCGGCTGTCGGGTTACCGCACGTGTAGCGCCGTTAGTGTGCCGGGCTGGCGGAAGTCCGGTGGCCCTTTGCGGCTTCTTGCGCCAGGCGCTTATTCAGTCCCTCGCGGGCCTCGTCTGCATAGTGCTTGCAGGCCGTCGTGTCCACGAACGCGTTAGCGTCTGCGTGGTTGCGTTTTTCCAGTCGCTCCCACATGTCAGACTGGCCCGGGTGCGGTGTGAGCAGGATGTCGCAGGGAAGGGCGCTCAGTGTCGCAAAGCTCCTGGCGAAATCCTCCCGCACGTTCGGGTAAGCCCGGCTGTCGGTAAAGCGGAAGTTATCCGCCGAGACGGCCGACAAACTGTCTGCGTAGACCATATTCAGGCAGCGTTTCTGCTCGCAGGATTGCCAGGTCCATGTCGTGCCGCCCCGTGTGTGTCCCGGAGTGAAATGCGCCGTGACAGACAGCGAGCCCACATGGAGTGTTTCCCCGTCCCAGATCACCTTCACGTCGGCGACCCGTGGGATGTCGGGCAGGATGCCGTATTGCGGGTCGTCCGGTCCCGAATGCCCCGATTCGAGTACCAGCGCTGTGTGCTTGCTTGCCGCCACCTGGGCACCACTTAGCCGCTGCAGCTCCGCGATCCCACCTGCATGATCGTGGTGTACGTGTGAGTTGAGGATGAGCTTGACGTCCTCGATCCGGAATCCCAGCGCACGGACGCTGGCCGCAATCTTTGGCGCCGATTCCGCGATGTCTCCATCGATCAGTACATGCCCCTGGGGCGAGGTGATGAGAATCGAGCTCAGGCCGTGTACGCCGACGTAGTAGGTATTCCCATAAATCCTGAATGGCTGTTGCGACTCGTTCCACTCCGCGCATTTCGGGCAGGGCGTCGACGTTTCAGCAGCAGAGGTGATTCCAGCGAGAGCCGTGGCGGCGAGTAGGAGGGCCGCGCGCGCGAAGCTGCGGACGCGCCCGCCGATGTTGGGTGTGGGCATTTCGCTATCCTGGCAAAGGAGCCCAGTGTACTTTATTTAGCCGCGTGCCAGCTCGAAACCCTCATCGAGCCAGCCGGTCATTCCACCGATCATCAGTTTTACCGGCCGTCCCAGTTGCGCCAGGCGGATGGCGCCCTTGTGGGCTCCGTTGCAATGGGGGCCGGCGCAATAGACCACGAACACGGTGTCGGAGGGATACTGTGCGAGGCGCGACTCGATGAGCTTGCCGTGCGGAATGTTGACGGCACCTGGCACGTGTCCTTTTGCGTACAGTTCCGGGCTACGTACGTCCACGAGTACGAAGTCGGGCCCCTTGGACATGGCGTCATGCACGTCCCAACAGTCGGTCTCGAAGCTCAAGGCTGCCGAGAAATGACTCAATGCCAGTGCGCTGTCGGCTGGCTTCGGCTGGGTTATTCCGCTGGGCATGGATGCAATTCTCCTGTCTTGCCTGGTAGATGTGGATTCGTCGCCATGCTGCCTCGTGAGCTGGAAGCGGCACCAGTGGCGTGAATGCCATGATGCGTTAAGATCACGCCATGCCAGCGTCACGCCATAGAGTTGCCGCGGTCGCTTACGATCGGCTGTGTACCTTTGAGTTCGGTTGCGCGGTGGAGCTGTTTGCGCTGCCCCGACCGGAGCTCTCGGTGCCTTGGTACGACTTCGCGGTCTGTGCCGCCGAGCGTGGGCCCATCCGCGCCACTGGCGGGATCGCCGTGCAGGTGTCGCATTCACTGCGCTTATTGGACCGTGCCGACACCATCATCCTTCCCGGTTGGCGTGATCTCGATGAGCAGCCACCCGCTGAGCTGCTGCGTAAACTGCGGCAGGCATACGATCGCGGCGTGCGCTTGTGCGCGATCTGCTCGGGGGTTTTCATTCTCGCGGCCGCCGGAGTGCTCTCGGGCAGGCGCGCGACCACGCATTGGAAATACGTTGACCGTCTCGTCGCGCGATACCCTGGCATTGTTGTGGAGCGCAACTCGCTGTATGTCGAGGATGGCCAGCTGCTGACATCCGCCGGCGGGGCTGCCGGTTTGGATTTGCTGGTCCATGTGGTTCGCCGCGACTTTGGTGCGAAGGTTGCCAATCAGGTGGCACAGCGATTGGTCATTCCGCCTCACCGCGAGGGTGGCCAGGCGCAGTTCGTGCCGCGCCCTGTTGCAGCCGATGAGCGGGGGCGCCTTGCTAAGTTGCTCGATTGGGTACGCGAGCATCTGGCCGCCGAGCATACAGTTGAGTCGCTTGCCCAGCGCGCTTCGATGAGCGCCCGAACCTTACAACGGGAGTTCAAAGTCGCCACCGGTCTTGCCCCATACGCCTGGATCGTGCGTGAGCGCATCGAGCGCGCCAAGGAGCTGCTGGAGACCGGCCGGCTGCCAGCGCAAAGGATTGCCGAGCGTGTGGGCATGGGGAGCGCCGAGTCTCTGCGTCACCACTTCCGGGCCCGGATGGGTGTCTCTCCTTCTCAGTACCGTGAGCGCTTTTCCCGGCGCGTTCCAGCTGCCGAAGGCTCGTAAGGCCATCGTTGGGCGAGCGCGCCCTGGATCTGGGCGCTACGGGCAAGACACCCGTCTCACTTTGCTATTGCGATTGGAGAGGGGGTGGCACGGCGCTTCTATAATCGATGTCTTCCCGGTCCGATGGATTAGGAACGCATGACTCAGGACTACTTTGAGTCGCTGGTACGGCGTCTCGAGCAGGAAGCGGCAGCAAACCCGGCCGGCTATCGCAGAAAACTCGGGGCGCTGGCCTTTCTGGGTTATGGCTACATCGCTGTCGCGCTGCTCCTGCTCATCGGTGGCGCCGTCGCGATTATCTGGTTGGCCACGACGGTCAGCCATGCCCTGGTCGTGCTCGGAAAAGTCGGCTGGGCCTTCCTCGTTCTCATTTACCTCGTGCTGCGCGCGATGTGGGTACGGCTCGAGCCTCCCCAAGGCCGGCCTCTGACGAGCAAAGAGTGTCCTGAATTGTTTCGTCTCATTGAGGTCCTGCGTACGAAAGGCCGTGCGCCCTCGGTGGATCACGTGCTTCTCACCGGCGACTTCAATGCGGCTATCGTGCAGCACCCCCGCTTCGGCATCTTTGGAGGCACGCGTAACTATCTGATGCTAGGGCTGCCGCTGATGCAGTCGCTCTCTCAGCAAGAGTTTCAAGCGGTTGTGGCGCATGAGTTCGGCCACCTCTCTGGCGCGCATGGTCGCTTTGGTGCGTGGATCTATCGGTTACGCACCGGCTGGGCGCGTTTGTTGGATGCGCTGCAGGCAAGTAATCACTGGGGCGCGGCGCTCTTTACGCGATTCTTCAACTGGTATGCCCCGTTGTTCAGCGCTTACTCCTTCGTGCAGGCGCGGCAGCAGGAATACGAAGCCGATCGCATGTCAGTCGCGGCGGTAGGGCGTGAGGCCACCGCTTCCGCGTTATTGCGTGTCAACACTCAGGGTGAGTTTCTCGCGGAGACGTTCTGGCCGGCCATCTTCAAGCGCGCCGATGCGGATCCGGCGCCGACAATGTCGCCGTTTGCGATTCTCGGCCCGTCCATGAAACTGCGCGATCCCCTGGTCGCTCCCGATCGGTCGCTCGCGAAGGCACTGGCGCAGAAAACTGGCTACGGCGACACACATCCGTGCCTCGCGGACCGTTTGAAGGCGATCGGTGTCGAGCCCCACGTACCTGAGCCCATCGTGTCCAGCGCTGCGGAAGTGCTTCTCGGGGCGACGGTCGAGAGCGTGCGTCGAGAATTGGATGAACGCTGGCGCTCGAGTGTGAAACAGTGGTGGGGCAAGCGACATCAGTATGCCAGCGAGTCGCGTTTGCGGCTGGCCGCGCTGGAGCGCAAAGCGCAGTCCGAGCCGCTGGTGGAAGGCGAGGAATGGGATCGCGCGCGTCTCACCCAGGAGTTCGGATCGAGCGATGTGGCGATGACGTTGTATGAGAGGGTCCTCGGTCACAATCCCCAACATGCGGGGGCGCTGTGGCGGCGCGGGCAGTTGCTGCTGGCTCGCGACGATCCGCAGGGAATCGAGCAGCTATCGGCTGCGGCCCGCATTGATCCGAAGTTGGAGCAACAGGCGTGTGCCGCTGTCGTAGGGTTTCATCGCCGCCATGGGCGCGAAGTCGAAGCCAGGGAGTATGAGCGGCGCTACTGGGAGCTGAGTGAGCAGGGCTTACTTGCCCGCCGTGAGCGCGCCGTCATACGCTCGAGTGACCGCATGCTTGCGCACGGCCTCGATGTCTCAGCCGTTGCCAGTTGCGCCCAAAGCTTGCGACATGTGCCTGGCCTGAAGCGCGCGCTGCTGGTGCGCAAGGCGGTCAAGTATCAACCCGAGCGTCCCCTGTTTGTGTTGGGGGTCGTGTCGGACGTTCCTTGGTGGAAGCCGGCTTCACCGGCTGCGGAAAAGGAGTTCGTCGCAAGGGTCGGCCGGGAGTGCGCGCTTCCCGGCAGCACAGTAGTGGTTTCGTTGGTACTGAGCTCGAGGTTTCGCCGGCCTCTGCATCGGGTCCGCGGCAGTGAGATTTACCGCCGCGGCCCCAACGAACGGAACCGCTCGGATCAGTAAGCGATATACGGACCCATGCCGCCAGAGGTGTTCATGCCTTGGATGGCGGTGAATACATTGCGGCCGAAAAAGAACGGCAGACCGAAGTCGAACTGCGAAGCCACGCCACTGGGTGCGGCCAGGTTTGCGAACGCCGAGAAGCTGGGCTCGCTGGAGAATGCCGTCTGCGCGTTCGTGACTTGGAACGTCACCGTGGATTGCACGTTGTTCAGGCCGGTATTGACGGCAGTCAGCGTCTGCTCCGAGCTGGGGCAATAGAAGCTTTGCTGGCTGATGGTGCATTGGCTGATGGTGCTGGTCGAACTATTCGGTATGTCGAAGTAGATCAGATTTGAGCCGCTATCGAGAAAGCTGTCCGAGTAAGTGTTGCCATTGAAGGCGATGCTGATGTCCCCGTTGGTGTCGTCGGTGGTGAGCACCACCGCGCTTCCTAACGAGTTGTTGCCTTGGGTTCCTATGCCGAATACCAAGGCTCCGGTGACACTCGCAGCTCCCGCATCCGGGATCGAGGGCAACTCGAGGATGACACCATTGTTGTCGGTAGTGAATGCCACGACCGGATTGACGGCTTGCTGGTTGAGAGGAACCGTTGTGAGGGTGCAGCCGCTCGTCGGGCAGGTGTAGTAGTAGCCGGATGCGGCGTTTTGTGCGCACGCCTGACCGCAGTCCTGCGCAAAGGGTCCGACGCCGATGATTCCATTGGCACCGAATGTGGCCACCGTGTCCTCTTCCGTCCCCATGCCCGCTGTTTGACATGCCTGCGGGGCGGCAGGGAGGCTGGCATCGCCCATGACCTGGATCGGGATGCCGGCGGCGTTTTCGCTCGAGATCTGCAGATCGGCCGTCCGCATGGTGCCCCAACTGTAGCCATCGCCGAACACGACGCACTCGTCGATCGCGTCGCCGGTGCTGGCCTTTTCCTGGGGGAGGGCCGCCAGTAGTGTTGGATTGAGTACGGAGGAGATGATTCTCAGGCCATAGGAGGCGGTGTCGATCTCGACATGATCGATGGTCTGACAGTTGGTGGTGCTGCCGGGAGCACAGATCGTGACGCTGATGTAGGGGATGTTGAAGGCGCCGACATTCGCGGGGCCGCCGTCTACCGTCAGAGTTGTCACATTGGCGGCAGGCGAGGCGATGGTCTGGCCTCCTCCAGAGCCGGTGCCGGAGCCCGATCCAGACCCGGAGCCCGATCCAGACCCGGAGCTGAGGTTACTCGAGCCGCCGCCACCACCGCAGGCAGCCAGGAAGACGAGCTGGATGAGAGCGAAAAGAGCAATTCTGCGCACGGAAGCCCCCACTTATTTGATCTCGTCGAGCTGGAAATTGGGCGGTAACAGTGACGGCACGTAGGCTTTTCCTCTCAAGGAGCGCATGTGGCCGCCCGAGATCACTACGAGGTCGTCTTGCCGGATGGTCAGATGGTTGTGTCCGGCTCCGGCGTGCCGTGCGGCGGAGGCCGCCGCCTTGACCGTTTCGTAGTACGTTCCGAGCGTCTGCTGAAGATCCGGTGGGGTCATGCCGTTCCACGTCACCGCGAATACCTTCCCTCCCGGCGAGACGTATTCCCGGAGTACCGTTCCGGAGGGGAGCGTGATCTCGCTTACCGTGTAGCCGCCGGTTGCGGTAGCGCGCTTTTGTCCCTTCATTTTGGCCACATCGGTGTCTACGGACGCTGCATCGCCCCCCAACGCGGCACGGGCGGGCAGCGACGCGAATCCGGCGAGAAAGGCCATACCGATGGCCGTGCCGAGCGTCGTGGCGAAGCGACAGGAGTGGGTCATAGGCATTCCCTCAAAAACGAAGGCCCGGTTATACACCGGGCCCTCGGGGTGGACACTGGAACCGATCGCCAATTTTAACCCGTGCTGCTGGAGCCGGAGGCGTGCTTCTGCTCCCAGTCGGCGCGGCGTTGCGCGGCTTGCGCCTTGATGGAGGCGAGTACCGTGGGCAACTGCGCTTTCTGTTGCGCGGTGAGCACATTATAGATCTGGCCCTGCAGCTCGCTCTCGGACTGGATCCGGTTCGACGCGCGGGTCTTGGCGCTCTGCAGCGCGGTTGCGTAGTTGGGATCGCCCGGGTTGCCCAGGACCGTCATGTCCATCGGAGCGGCCGCGGCGTGGGCGGCTTTCGCTTGTGCACGCGCATTGCTCAGAATGGACTTGATGCTCGCCTGCTGTTCGGCGGTGAGGTTCAGCTGCTTACTGGCGCGCAGTGTCAAGCCCAACAAGCCACCGTGATGGCCATGACGGCCGTGCCATTTGTGGCCGCCATTGGGCGCGGTGGTTGTCGCAGTGGTGGTGCTGGGCGTCGTCGTTTGCGCGTTGGCGATGCTCGCTGCGGTGCCGATGCTGGCGATCGCTGCGACCAACAATCCGACATTCCGGTTCAACTTCATGACTGCAATTCCTCGATCAGGGTGAAGTAATTGTTACCAATCTTTGCGGTGGCCGGCTTGCTCAATTTGGCCCCGTCATGGGAGGGACAGCGCGCGGGGGAGTTTGGGGTTGACTGCGGATGCATTCGCTTACAAAGGGTTTCATGGTGTTGCATGTGAGTTGCTTCGGTGCGCTTGGGCTCCATGTGCAGTCTGGCATGGTTTGACGTGGGGGGGTGCGGTTCTGTGAGTAATGTCAGGAATGGTGGGTTTTGAGACAAGTGGGGTGATGGCGGTAGTTTGAAACTGCGGGAAGCGTGGGTCGGTAGGGAAATTGGGGAGAAATGTAGCGATATGTATCAGGGTGGTGGGTGTTGTAGCGGAGGCGTGTGTTGCAGCGGAAGGGCGCTGGGGGCGTTGCGGCGGTGGGCGTGTTGCAGTGGCGCGAACGGCGCGGCGATGAGGGCGGCGCGAGGTGCGTGTCTCGGCGGAGAGTGTGTCGCAGCGGGGCGTGTCGGTGCGGCGAGCGCGTCACGGCGAAGGGTATGCCGTCACGGGGTCAACGCCTTAGCGGGGAGCGGGTTGCGGCGGGGGCATTTCGCCGAGTGCGCGTCGCTGCGCTGTCTCGGATGTTGGTTCGCCCTCGCGGCTCGTCGCCGATTAGAGCCGTTCCCCGGGCGCGGCCGTTTGGGGACGCGCTCGGGGTGTTAGTCGGTGCTATCTATCGGCGACGGCGTCCGGGGACGAGTGCGAAGTGCAGCACTCAGGAGCGGGTCAGGGCGCCGCTTTGGTAGTCGCTGACAGCCTGCTCGATTTCCTCGCGCGTGTTCATGACAAATGGGCCGTACTGCACGACAGGCTCGCGCAGCGGCCGGCCGGCCAGCACAAGGAAACGCGCGCCTTCCGGCCCCGCGGTGACCTCGATGGTCTCGCCGGCTGTTAGAACGCCCGCGCTGTGCGCGTTGACCGCTTGCGCGGACCCGGCAGGGCCTACATTGATTCGCCCCTCGTAGGGATAAACAAACGCGCTGTATTCGCTGTTGATCTGATGCGAAAAGCGCGCCCCTGCGGGCAACGCGACATCGAGGTAAGTCGGGTCGGTGGTCACGCCCTCAATAGGTCCCACCGTCGCTTTACCTTCGACATCCACCGAGCCGGCGATCACTTTGATCCTGCCACCGCCCGGACGCGCCACCACCGGAATCTCGTCCGCCTGCAAGTCCCGATACGACGCCGGCTTCATTTTTTCCCGCGAGGGAAGATTGATCCACAGCTGGAACCCGCGCATGCGGCCTTGCTCCTGCTGCGGCATTTCCGAGTGGATGATGCCGCGACCCGCAGTCATCCACTGCACACCGCCGGTCTTTAGGTCTCCCCGGTGTCCGAGATGGTCTTCGTGCAGCATGTGACCATCCAGCAAGTAGGTCACCGTCTCAAAGCCACGATGCGGATGCGACGGAAACCCCGCGACGTAGTCGCCCGGATTCTCCGACGAGAATTCATCGAGCATCAGAAATGGATCCACGCGCTGCGCGCGCGGTCCACCAAGGCTGCGGAGCAGTTTTACGCCCGCGCCGTCTGAGGCGTGAACCGATTGAATGGTCTGTTCGAGAGTGCGTGTGCTCATTGCGGATAGATAGTGGTTGTTTGAGGGTGTTCAAGGCTGTGCGGGCGCCTTGACGCTGTGGCGGCGGCTGCGCTCCTGGTGCTGTAGGAGTGCGCGTTGGCGTGTGTGCTGGCGAATGCGTTTCTGGGTGCCGCAAGATGGCGCGACGCCGCATATGGCCCGCCCGGAAGTGCTTCCACAGTAGGCGCGGCAGCGAACGCGGTGGCGTTAGCGTTGGCGCATCGTCACCCCGGGCGTCTGGGCGGGCGCGTGGCCGCAAGGCCGCGGCGGTGAGCAGGTTGTCCGGGCCCTGGCGAGTGCCGCGATGCCAGGGTAAGGGGTCGCCGGTCAATGCTTTGCCGGGAGAAAGGGTCGCCGGTGGCAATCGTCCGGCGCCATCGCTCCGGGTGTAGTCGATTGATTTACTAGCGATTTAGCTCATGGCGCTGGGGGCGACCTGATGCCGAGTGGCGCTAGGGCAGGCTACCCCTTGCCTCAGTGGCCGCCCTGCCGGCGCCATAGCTCCGCCGCACACAAATCTCTTGGAGCTTCTCCGTCAATCAGTTACGATTCGCGCCCCGTTTCGAGGGGTGGCCTGCGGCCGTGACACTTACCGCAGGCGTTTGAGGCCGCAAGGTCTTCGTTCCTCGAGCGGCCACCCCAAGTCGGAGCGGTAGTTCAGCTGGTTAGAATACCGGCCTGTCACGCCGGGGGTCGCGGGTTCGAGTCCCGTCCGCTCCGCCAATATATTCAATAAGTTACGCGTCTGCGTAACCCTCAAATGAAGATCGTCTTTGGCGCCTCGTTACACTAAGGCGTGCCTTTGTGTTGCAACGCGGCTTTTCCCGCAATTGGAGCACTCGGCGTCGGCCTTCCCGTTACACCGCGACGCGTGCTCCGCTGCCGGGACTTCCCGGCAGGTGAACCCCTTCAGAGGTGTCAGGGAATCGCGTTCACCCGAGTTCGCCGCGAAGAGCTTCAATTCGCCGCAAACTATGTAACGCTGGCGAGCGACGAGGCCAGCAGCTAAATGGCAGCAGCCTGCGACTTTCCATCGGCGAGCGCTCACCCTTCCGATTGGTCCGCCGATGGAAAACTGCGCCTCCGGAACTCGAGGGCCTCCTCACTCCTTCGTTGCTCAGCCGCAATCTGGAGATCCAAGTGATGGATGTGCCGTCCGGCAAACTCACGAACGCGTTCACGGAAGTCAGCAAGCCATGTCTCAATCTCTCGCCGTTTGACCCGGTAGGCTTCAACTAAGCCAAATTCCCCTCGCAGCGCTCCGGTGGAATCTAGGGCCATACCAACGTGCTGAAGCAACGGATCGTCGGTTGGCAATGCATCAACGATGCGCTTGGTTAGGTCGTGGGTAAAGACTTGCCCATTGTAGTTCGCCAGTACCAGCGTTAGAAACTCGAGGTCGTCCCTCGTGCCATTCTCGCAGTGGGCTTGCAGGGCGCGCTCATACTCCTGCGTAAACGCGGGAAACACATTGGCAAGGAGGCGTCCGCCGCGATACATGAAATATTCCTTGTCTTCCGAAAACCATTGCCGAGCGGCAGCCACTGCATACTCGGGGATCTTCTGCAGCGCGGGCTGCAGCAAGTGGAACTCGTATGGAATGGCTTCAAAGCGATCAACTTCGAGGTCCTTGCGCTCGGCCGCAAAGCGTTGGCCAAAAAAGTCCACAACTTTCGTAGGGTAGCCGATAGCGATCCGATTCAGAATTTCCTCCTCTCGGTACTCCACGTGTCCACGCGAGAGCAACACTTCGAGGACGAGATCCGCCTGCTCGGCCGACAGATCTTGAAAAATTGAGCGCCTGGTGGGCAACACCGAAGCTTCATTGACCCACCTGGTATCGCGTGTCTCCTTCAGGTAGGCCAAGGCAGGCAGGAAAACACGACTAATAAGCCCTCCCTCGACATCACCGTGACGGGCCACCGCTGCCGCTAGGGCCTTGAGTACCGCTGTTTCATCTTGAGCTTCAATTGCGGCGTTCAGCGCTCCTTCGAGCAATTGGGGGTCGACTTCAGCTGCAAAGCGCTGATACCAGAGAACCTGCCCCACATAGCGGTGGGTTGCGACCCACTGCGAGAGCTTCTTGTGCAGTAAGTTCCTTCCCACCCCGAGTTCCAAACCGCCAAGCATCGCTGGCAGGAAATTCGCAAGACGGTCGTCCAACCGGTCTAAATACGACACGAGAATCTCTGGTTTGGACTTCCCCAACTCCTCCAAGAACCGATTGAAGCTGAAGAAGGTAGCTCCATCCTTTAGATCGCTACGCGCGCAGCGAGACAAGATCGAAAGCCATTCGTCGGCATTCCTCTCCGTGACCTCGGCGACGAGTTCGCTGATGCGCTCAGCTCGATAGGCTTCGCGGGCCTCGACCGCGAGGCCGTCGGCTTCCCATTCGGGCGCAAATACCGACTCGAAACCAACTAGCGTCTTGAACATGACAAAGTCGGGATCGGCATTGATTGCATCCCGAAAGGCAAATATCCGCTTAGTTAGTGTCACCCGCAGGGCGGTAAGGTCACCGTCTTCTTCCTTAGTCCGCGGTTTCCCCTTGTGCCGATATTGCCAGAGGAGGCTGTGTTCGACGTGCTCAAGCAGTTCATAGCTCTGCTTCGGAGCGACCTCGGTGTAGAAGTCAACGATTTCGGCCGTGTCGCGAACGATCAACTTCGCTAGCGCATCGGATATCCCACGGTATGGCGGTTGCATCGCGCAAGCGAGCGCCTGCACCACTGTGAGTCTATCTTTCTCGGAGTCCGTCGCTCGGAAAATTTGCTTCAAGAAATTGATAGCGCCATGACGGGCGATCTCCAGGGCGTCGCTGGCAACGGCCGCACCGCGATGGAGAGTTACGGCGTTATATGTCGCGGACGATCCGGTCAGTTCAGATTTCAAGACTTCCCCGAGCACCTTCATTACAACAGGCTTGAGGGGCTCGATCTCCTGTAGCTGCACTCTCTGAATATGTTCCACTAACCGCAGCTGCACGACGGCCCCCGCCGCCTTCCAGACATCGAGTTGATGCTTGGAGAGAGTTTCCGCGGAGTTCAGTAGCCGCTTTCGGACCGTCTCATTCGGTGCTGCTGCGAACAACGTACAGATCGCGTCAAATGTGGCTTCGACATCGAAATAGCGAAGGTCATCAAGCACATCGGCAGCAGCTTTTGCGACCATTTCTACACTGTGACCGGGAAGCGCTGCAAAAGGAGTCTCGATAGGGCGAGCTTGAGTTGCGTATGCTTCTCGTACGCACGAGACCACAGCGGTACGGATGTCTGCCTGTACCGCGCCGAGGTCGTCATAGCTTGGAAGAACATACTCCTTGAACCGCTGAAGAATGTCATAGCGTGCATTGTTGTCCTCACAGCTTTCAAGCTGCTTCAGCGTCCCTTGGTCGAATAGGCGTCTTCCACTTGACAGACGCTCGAAATCATTGACGACCTTTTGGAACTCGTAGCCAGCGGGCAGAAGATACTCGCGCATGATCTTCTTCATGCGTCCTTCGATATCATGCATTAGTGATTGGCCGAATCCCTCGAGCGTAGGCTTCTTGTAGATTGTGTCATGCGCCATCTCCGCCCAGGCGTGGTTGAGAGTTGTTTGTACCTGAACCTCACACCACAGGTCGCGCAGCTCGATATATTCGGGCAACGCGACACATTCGTCCTTCAGGCGCACCACGTAGTTGTTTGAGACGAAGAGCTCGGCGGCCTCGGTTGCATCGGGACTTGGGTGATGAATCTTGGTGCGCAACCAATCCACGACGAAATTGTCGGCGATGAGTGCTGACGTCTGAAATCGCGCCACATCCGAGTTTGTATAGAAGACGAGCCGGCAACCTGCTAGATCTTTTGCGACCGCTGCAATGTCCTCCGTCTCGAGCGCATTGGCGCGCTCCAATTTCCTTTTTAGAGACGAGGGCTCTTTCGCGCGATGCTGGACATGCTGCAACCGCAATCCGGCTTGCTGGCGAATGACAGTGCTCAGTATCTCCGCGACGACCTCGGCCAATCGCGCATAAAGCGCACTCCCATCGTTCTCATAGTTTCTGAGATTCATCTGGCTATGGTACCGGACCGATCCAGGGCATCGCTCGCGCGGGGAATGACCGGTCCACGTTGGGTTGACGCGGAGCAAAATTGGCAGTGCATGGAGACCGTGCACCCTATCGCGAAGGCTTTCCGCGCAGAGTGCTTGCTGCTTGCTGCATATGAGCTATTCATTTCGTGGCCCAAGTTCCCAGAGACGGAGGCTGAATTCGGAGCCCTGATTTAGACGATAGATGGTGTGCCTGCGGCTCGGGGGCTCAAGCCAGCGCAGCGACCGCTGAACGTGCCCCTACTGCTTTGGGACGCGTTGGCGCGCCCTTGTGTTGCAAAGCGGATTTTTGCGCAATTGGAGCGCTCGGGGCCGGGTCTTCTCGTTACATCATGGCTTCGCCAAGCTACCAAGACTTCCCGAATACGTGGATTCCTACAAGGGAGAGCCCGGTAACCGACGATCCGCATCGCATTGAGCAGCCGATATACTCCTGCGCATGACGACAACAAGGGTGATCCAATGACCCCGACGGCATTCCGCGTTACGTCTCAGGAGCTAAAGAACCTTCCGCCTGCGCGGGCTGTTGGTGCGCTGCATGATATGTTAATCGCCGAAGCCAAATTATTAGGAATCCCGCTGACCGGGGTAAATGTTCCAGCAGCCATCTCAACGCGAGATGGTGGCGTGGACGCTGAGGTCAACTGCCCTGTCGCCAGCATCGGACACAACGGGGTGCTTCGTTCCGGTTTCACGTGCTATCAGGTGAAGACCGGAGGCTTCTCCATCTCGAGCCCCACGCATATCAAGGCTATCCTTCTCCGTCCCTCTTCGAGAAAGAAGCGCAACCTTACGACCGCGGATCTCAATGGCCGGGTTAGGGATTGTCTGGATAGAAACGGAACGTTGATTGTTGCGCTGTTCGGCTCAGAGGCGGTCGATCGCAAGGTCAATGCATCAGAAGACGCTTTTCGGGACTTCCTGTCAGGCATTGACGAACGGTACCGCTCCGCGTCCATCGAGATCTGGCGACTGAATCAGTTAGTGACTTTCGTCTCCAACGTCACAGGCCTCGCCCTTCGAATAAAGGGCCCTAGTGAAGTCGTACTGTTTGCACACGATCACGTGTGGATGGGGAACTCCTCCGCCTTTGAGGGCAATGAGTTTCTGGCGTCTGAGAAGCACAAGGCGACCGTTGAGCTAATCCGCTCGACTGTTCGTGAAGCGGGCCCCTTCCGTCACATCAGGGTCGTCGGAGAGGCCGGATGTGGGAAGACGCGATTGGTCTATGAGGCGCTAAAGGACAAGGACATCGCACCGCTCGTCGTGTATTGCGAGGACGGCGATCGGATTCTTGAGTCAGGCACCGTCGAGGCGCTCCGCCTATTTGCGATCGACATGCCGATGGTTCTTGTGGTGGACGAGTGCAATTCCGGGGCGAGCGTGGGCATCCAGGGGCGAATGCGCGGCACATCAAAGGATCTCACCCTCATTAGCATTCACAATGAAGAAAACATTCAGGACAGAACCGATTCTGCACTGCGGCTTGTCGACACCCCCAAGCTTACTGAAGAGCAAATTGCAAAGATCCTGAGTGAGTACGAGGTCCCGACCGACCAGGCGAAGGTGGTTTCGCTACTGTGTGATGGCTCACCACGCGTCGCGCATATCGTGGGAGCCAGCATGCGCGCAGAGACGGGGGCGGCGACCCTCGTGAGCCCAGCGACCATGCAGCCGATCTGGGAGAGGTACGTTGCGGGCCGTGAGGGGAGGGATCATCCGAATTTCCGCGTTCGGTCGTTGGTGATAACTTGTGTTGCCCTGTTTAAGAAGTTTGGTTGGGAGGGAATTTACAAGAAGGAGGGCACCCTCATTTGGGAGAAACTCGTGCGTCACATTGACCCGGGTCTTTCTTATGACGCGTTTCAGTCCGAAGTCGAGTACTTCAGAGCCAGGCGATTGCTACAGGGAAAGTCGACTCTGTACATCACTCCTCGACTTCTGCACATCAAGCTCTGGTGCGATTGGTGGGACAAGTATGCCGACGTCGCAGGTGTGGGGGACCTCATCAGGGTGGTATCGGACCAACTTCGGACCTGGATGCAGGAGATGTTTGTCTACGCTCGGGAGTCCACAGCGGCGACGGAAGTCGTGAGTCGGCTCCTGGATCCCGAAGGCCCGTACGGCACCATGAAGGGGTTTTGGACTGAATCAGGTGCTTCGTTTTTTCTCGCCCTAGCGCAGGTCAATCCTGGGGCGGCCGTGCGCAGATTGAGTAATGCCCTGGGTTCGATCAGCATCGAGGAGAGGGGCCAATTTGGCAAGGGGCGCCGCGCGGTCATTCACACTTTAGAGCACATCGCCGTCTTCGAGGAATTCTTCCTGGATGCAGCAGCGTGTCTTCTGTTATTGGCCGAGGCAGAGAACGAATCATATGGAAACAACGCCACCGGGGTTTTCACTGAGTTGTTTTCGCTTAGTTACGGAAAGCTTGGCGCGACGCAACTGCGTCCATCTGAGCGCTTGCCGTATTTGATGCAATTGCTCGAGAGCCCAATTGATGGCCGCCGCACGCTTGCGCTGCAGGCGTTTGACAAGGCCTTTGATACGCACCTGACCCGTGTTGACCTCGGCGATGCACATGGTTTGCGATGGCTCCCTGAGCGCTGGATGCCAATGACCTACGGGGAGTGGTGGGGTGAGTATCGCGCCTACTTTGATGCACTCTACTCACGAATCCCGCATCTGCAGGAGAAGGACGCTCGAGAGGCAATCACGATCATCCTCCGGCGCGCCCGATCACTCGTCCAGATGAAGCCCTTGGCAGACCGCATGCCGGCGGTTCTTGCCGAAATTGCTGAGCGCAGCCGAGAATGTGCGACCGAGGTGCTCGAGACGGTGATCTCCATACTGCGGTATGAGAAGGAGCATCCTGATCTAGAGTTCATGTCCAGACTGCAGGCACTCTACAACTCCTTGGTCGATGCTTCATTTTCGACGAAGCTGCGGCGATACGCGGCGATGGACCTCATCGAGGACAAGTTCAATGAGGCCGGGGAGCATGAGGACCAAGCGGCTATTGCCTTGAGCATGCTTGCCGATGAAGTAGTGGCAAATCAGGGTTTGCTGACGCCGGAACTTGGATGGTTACACTCCTCCGAGGCGAAGAACGGTTATACATTCGGTCGGGAGCTCGGTCTGAGAGATCACGAGCTGTCCCTGTGGCGCATTGTTAAGGATGCCTGGGCCGCTTCGCAGAGCCACTCCGACTTCTTCGTAGGCGGCTATCTCTCCGGGATATTTTCCAGGGACCCGGACGCCTGGGAGGGTGAGCTTGCCAGAATTGCCGACGACGACGAGCTCGGATCCCATTTTCCGGTACTTCTATGGCGCTCAGGCATGTCGCCGGCTATGGCATCTCTGCTTCTGTCGATGGTCCAGCAGGGCCGAATCGAGCCCATTGTTCTTCGGATGTTCGTCTACGGTGCGGTGACGAAGAGCATGCCGCGTGAGACGGTGCAGGCTCTCGTTGAGCAACTACTTGCGCGCACCGATCGAAGGCATATTGAGACAGCCATCGATGTGTTGGCTTCAGTGCTGCGAGAGGACAAGGCTCCACCCGCCGAAATTCTGGATCTATGCTTTAGGGCGTTGAGTCATGAGGCCCTCTTCGAGCCAAGCAAAGCGGCTCGGGTCGATACAATGATCGACTATCACTGGAACGGCCTCGCGAAGCTGCTGCTCAAGAGCGACGCGTCGAGAGGATTGGCACTTGCCAAGTTCGTGATTGAGCGGTTCGGCAGGTCCGGGACAATCTTCGGCGAATACCAGCCGCAAAGTTTGGAATTCCTGGAGAGCGTCGTCGAACGCCTCCCGTCGGAGCTGTGGCACACGATTGGCGAGTGCCTCGAGCCGCCACTAGATGAACGGGCATGGGACCTCTTGCGATGGATGCGGGGCGCCGATCGCTCGCGCGGGGGCAAGAGGCTCACTCCTGCTTTCGAGAGACTCCCCAAAGACTCGATTTTCGACTGGGTAAGCGAGGACCCCAAGAAGCGTGCCACGGTAATCGCGCACTTTGTGCCGCCAGCAATTACGGATGCGGGCTTCCCGGAAACTATCGCTTACGCGATCCTAGAGAAATACGGGCACTTGAAAGAGGTGCGATCCGCCTTTCATGCAAACTTCAGTACTGGCTCGTGGTGGGGGCCGGCGAGTCAGCATTTTCGCGAAAAGCGCTCACAGCTCGTGGCTGTCCGATCGGCGGATACCAATCCAAACATTCAGCGCTGGATCGACGAACAAATTGCGCGACTGGACGAGATGATTCGACAGGAAGAAGGACGCGAGGAGCGTGAAGCCTTTGGTTAATAGCGCTGACGCTGAAGGAACCGGAGATCAGTGCGATGTGCCTGGCAGCCGTCTCGGTAAGGAGCTGTCACTGGCGCGACGCGATGAAAGCGGCCAACTCGGATGTGATTTATCTTATCAACTCCGTTGGGATGAACAGCTCATCAGAGACAGGAACGCGTGCTTCAAAATCGATCGGTCCCACACTGGGAGTTCCATCCGGTAGACGTTTCACCGTCATCGCGAACTTCTTCAGTGTTACGCTGTTGTGACACATCCAGCGCAGCACATGATCCGCACCTTGTTTTATCTGCGCGTTCTCTTGACCCACAGTGTCGATGCCGTTGATACACTGTGCGAGAGCTCCCGCAGCGATATCGCTTACGCTGAGTAGATCCAGCTTGTCAAACACCCTCGGTGTAAAAGGACGAGCGCCGCCCAGGAAACCGAACGATTTGGTTGTGTAGAGGGGGAGAACTTTCAGGAGAATCTCGAGCAGTTTGCTGTGTCGCTCAGGAGTCTCTCCGATCGCATCATGATCCATCATCCAGAATATTTTCTGACCCGGATGGACTAGCAACGCAATCAGAAAGGCAATGCAATGGACGACCCGAAAGAGCTTTTCGGCGACCTTCTCGGTGAGAGCGCCATAACCAATCTGCTCCAACGCTGCCGCCATCTTGCTGAACGTTTCGGAATCTCCCGGGCCAAATAGCGAAGGGATTCTTTTGTCGACGACCAAGGTGAAGAGCAGCCCGGAGATGTACTGGTCAGTCAGCCTGAGATAGGCCGGTAACATGCGCCGTGATGGACCGTGGCGGAAGTCCTTAAAGGCTATCTCCTTCTGTCCGATGCCAGAGCTCTTGCGAAGCGCGGCCATCTTTTCCTTGAATGGACCCAACGAACCGTAGGCACAGATCAGGAAGGAATAGGTGAAGCACCGGCTCGAGGTATCTTCACCCCCATAATCGCTGTAGATGCCGACGGACGTATTGAGAAGGGCGCTGAGGTCAGGGAGGAGAAGCTTGCCTTGTTTGTCGCGCGCTTTGAATCCATCTTCGAGAAAGTGCGCGATACCGGGCATTTCCGCACGATTGTCATCGCGCAGGATATTCAGGTTCGGCGATCTCAATGTGACGACGCGGGCTCTCTCTATGAGTGCTGGGTCGGATGTGAATCGTTTAGGATACATACGGTCTGAGCACATTATACTCCGTCGCTGAGCGCGCCGTGGCCGCACCCGGATCAGCGGGACGATTTGTCGAGACCGTTTTGGCTACACGACCCCGATTGGAGGGAGCGCTATCCCACTCACGCGGCGCCAGGCATCTACCACGTTCTGACACACGCTCGAGAGCGCGCGCACGCCAGTATTGGCGACAACGATGACTTGAACGACACCACCGAGCTTCCCTTCGCCGAAGGCAAGTTCGCCGTATCCGGTGCTCAATGTGATGACAGCATCGCTCTCTCGAACCTGGCGAACGTCCAAGCGTTGTGTGAGGACGGCATGTTTGAGAGCATCTGCCACGTCCCCGCACAGCTCGACGTCGGCAACCGGACGGTTCTCATCGCGAAGCATCGTGCAGTGCTTTGATACCCAGCGGCGCAGGTCGCGGAGCGATCGGGTCTCCCCACGTGCCCAGGCCGGTTGCGCACGCATGACGATTTCTGCGAAGTGATGTAGATAGATCGTCGCCGCGCCTCCTTCGCGCAACGCCTCATATCCTGCGCGCTTCAGCGCTGCGCCATCCCGGGCGTTAGCGGCTCCGGTCAGGTGCGTCTCCGAACGAAGATACGCCTGCCATGCTGGTATCACAATCTCGTCGAAGTGCTCATCCCAAGGCAGCTGCACTGTCTTGCTCCCGAATCGGCGCCGGCCATTTGCTCAGTTTCCCAGCCAATGAATCGCTGCAGCGCACTGGCCACGATGTTGTTTGTCCAAAGGCAGCCAAGCAAATCCGCTTACGAGGTGCGGTTTTGTTAGTTCAAGCTGGAATCGTTGATGATCAATGTTGAAGAAAATACATTAGAATCAATGGTCGGGGTGAAGCAATTCGTCGCGTTCCTGTAGTTCCGGTGCGCATCAGCGTGAGTTAGGCCGCGGGTTACTCCGCGATACCCCAGTCCTCGATCAGTGCCTTCAGACCCGGGACGCCACCCGCAATCCTGGCCGAAGCGTTTGGCAGATCGAAAACTGATGCCTCAAGGCCAGCCGCGCCTTCCGTGTCCGCCGAGGCAGACTGAGCAACAACGTCGCGTTCACCTCGGCCACGAAACCTTGTGCCGCCAATGTCGCCACGTATGCCCGTTCGTACTCGCGGCCTCGCCCCTGGAGCATTTGCAATGCGGCATCCACCCACGTTGGTCGGTTGAGCTGACCAAGCGTGGCAGCGAGATCGAGGCCGATCCGATGGCGGCAGCCGAGAAATCGAGTCAAGTCGGATGCGGAAAGCTCCAATGTGGAATCGTTCAGGCGCATACCAGCCGCCCGTTGTTGCTGATCGGTCGCGAGATCACTGGCACAAAGCCTCGCTCACTAACATTGATGTGTGCATAACTTTTCTGCCCGCTGGATGTAGTGTGCCTCATCTCCTCATCGGCTTGGGCTGCTGAAAAAAAGGGCCCCAATGCACATTATCCGTTGAATTCCGCTATCGCGCGGTGGTGCGACGGCGTGGGCTATGGTCAATTGGTAAGTTGTACTAGATATTAACAAGTTCAATCGTGCGAGCCGCCCAAGGGGTTGAATCGCAGTGCAGCGCATTATATTCTCAGCGAGAGTGTTGTTATGGTTTGGGAGGTTGCCTCGCAACACCAGCCGGAAGCAATAAACGCACACGGACGCCCGGCACCTGCATTGCACATCTTTGCCTTCCGATAGCGAAATACGCGACGATGTGCGTCTGTTCAGGGCGCATCACGCGCGCTACGTATGAGAGACATTCATGTCGAGAAGCAGGACGATAAATCTCCGTGCGCCACGCCTCCGGGACCTTCATGCACATTTGCACGCGGCGGCGACGGGCAGCGACACTCTGGCGCGCGTTGTTGCCGCGGCCTTCAGTTCGGAGCCTGGTGGTGCCGTTGATGCCGAAGTCCGAGCGATCGCCGCTGAGGCAATGAGCTCTGATCCCGCCACGACGCGGAAAGCTGCTAGGCAGAGACGTCTTGGCGCGCCTCGCTTCGACTCGCGCGCCTCCTGCCTCGATGGCATCGACCTGCGAATCTCGTTCACGGTGAAAGGCCGTCCGCGTCACAGGAAGTGTTCGCATTCCTGCACACGGGTTCAGGTACTGGAGAATGGTGAGGTGGTGTACGAGAAGCCGAAGCGGCGTGTCGCGCGCCTGTCGCTTCCCTCGAATGGGCCGAGTTCAAGGAACTTCAGAGACGGCATGGTTCAACGTGGCTGGGAGGCACACCTCATGCTGTACCGAGCACTTGCGCGGATTCCTGAGCGATTCGCCTGGCGTGACGAGCTGCACCAGAACGCGTGGAGCGTCGAAACAGCGCTTTGCAGACATGAGAGCAACTTTGGACCCTTCATATGGTGTGTACCGTTGCGCCAATGTCTTGCTGCTGGCGACTTCGATGGTGCTTCGGGTCACGCGCATTGCCGGCTGGAGCAACTACTCGAACGGCGTATTGAAGATCGGAAGGAACTGCTCGAAGCCGCCCGGACGATGCGAAACGATATGGCTGCACGGATCTTTCAGGGCAGCATCTCGTTTCGCGAGCGCAGCGGTTTCGCATCGGCTTTGGATAGACTTTTTTGCCCAGTTGCAGCGAGCGATGTCATTTTTCGTGGAATGTTCATCGCGCTTACGGCTGCGGATTCGTGCGCGCAGGGGTTTGCTGAAGCGGCGCCTGCAGACGCGCCCGCGCCTCTGATGAATTCGCCGTTTGAGGCGACAGACTCACAACCCCACGCACCCTCTGCGGCGGACGCCGTTGCGTCGGCTCCGCAAACAGACCCGTCACTGGCGGCTCCCGCGGCACACCGCAAAGCGCAATTCCGCAGGCCGACGCTGGGTCAAGGCCTCCGCCCGTTGTTGGGTGCGACCGCCGATGTGCAGCCCGAGCTTGTCGACCCACGTCGCTGGGTTCTATGCAATCTGGAGAAACTGCAGCAGTCGCTTTTGCATGATTGGGAAGCGACGCTATACTGCGTTCGCGATTTCCTGGTAGTGCTCGACATTGGCAACGCACAGAAGCTCGACGCATTACTGAGCGGACCGCACGAGTCAAACTGGCGCGCGATTAGGGCGGCTGCGCTGCAATTCCAGCGCCTCATCGATGAGGCACAGCGGGAGCTGGACGTGATGAACGGCGTAGTCCTCAAGTGCACCCGCTCAATCGAGAACCGTACTGAGTCCGTGTCGCAGGCAATCGCGGTGCTCCACGCTCGAGATGCCTTTACAAAGGCGAATCAACGCGTTCGCGCGGTGTTCAATGCCAGCGCGAAGGAACTGAACGAAGACCTGCAGGTGCTAGAGCGTGCGCAGGCACAGCACGTCTCCAGGGAGCTGGATGCGCTCGTTCAATTTATCGAGGATAGGCCACAGGTGGAGCGGGGTCTCAAGATGCGACGCTTGTTGTCTGACTTGCATCGGATGAGGGAGATTGCGGACACAGGGATGAGATGGTTCCTCGCTGAATAGCATTCGTACGCTTCTTCGGGAATCTGAGTCTCGTTTAAGTCGAACCGACGGACGACCGACGCACTGATGATGTTGATCTTTGCGAAATGGTTGGAGCGCTCGAGGCTAATATCTCCTCTGCCACAAGAGAAGATCTGCCTCCGCAACACGGCGAAAGCCCGGCGCCCGATCAGAACGAGGTGGGTCTAGCCGGTATCGACGGGGTCTAGCACTTGGCCCAGCCTCACGGGGCGGTCTCGGTGACGCGCTCAAATTCGGGGTGCTCTCCGCCCCCTTCATTTCTCATCGCCTAGCTTGATCTCGAGCGTTGGCTTTTCTTTTTCGGACAGAAATATCTCGATGCGATCGGTTGTCCAGGTCGGCACGCCGGTTCCGAAGAAATCTTTGTCTTCGGTCCATATGGGGCAGTCCAGCGTCAGTGCACATGCCAGCACTTGCCAGTCATTGGGGTCGCGGCGCTCGATTCGTGCACGCGCCTCGGCCTCTCGTTCACTATAAGCCGGAGCCGGAAACTCCTGCACGGCCTCACATACTTTGCTGTACACCGCCATTGCCGCATCGAGCGGCAGGCCAAGATTTGCGCATAGTTGCGGTAGGTGTTCCTCCGCCTCGAGAAACGCGGTATCCGGCGCGAGCAATTGGACCGCCGCCGAATACTGTTTGATGAGTTGGCGCGCCCGCCGCCCCATCACAGCCCGAATGAGGATGTTGGCATCCAGTACCAGCGATCGGCGCTGATCAGCCACGGCGTTTCTTTTCCTTTCTCAGCCGTTTAAATTCCTCCAATGCCTGCTCCTCGGTAACCCCCTTCTGCGCCATCAGGGCGTCCAGCACCCGTCCGGCTTCCTCCAGGGCGGCCAAGTCTGCCGCTTCTGGGTTTTGGGACACAGGAATATAGAGTCCGACCGTTCGGCCGTGCCGCGTAATGGCCACAGGCTTGCCCGCGTCAACAAATTCGCCGAATTCTTGACGGAACTGCCGCATGCCCACTTTGCCTACCTTTGCAGATTCCATAGCGCAGTCTCGCATCGAATGATTGATAAACAATTGTTACACATTTTCGCCTCGCCGACCACCCTCAGTCGTAAGTAGCTGAAATTGCAGGGGGCGGAACAACCTGCCGTGCTGATGAGGGGCTCGGCAGCTTCCGGCTGGCGTGCGACTCTGCAGGAAAACAGGGCGGGGCGCGTGGGTGGCTGACACGCGCATGTGACGTTGTCTTCACCTGTCTGTTGGTGTCTCCGCGTCCGCTGTCTTACCCTCTTTCAACTTTGCTAGGTACGCGGCCCACTTCTTCAAGGCATGCCGCTTTTCTGACCAGTAAGTGTGGCGGTCGTAATGTTGGTTCTGCACACCACCTAGTCCGTGGCTCAGAAGGTGCGAGCGGACATCCTTGGAAACTTTGAGGCTTGCCAAGATGGTCTCGGCGGTACGGCGGATGTCACGCAACTGGAAGGGAGCGCGTGCCTCACCTTCCTTGACCATGTTGTCCGAGATTTCTTTGATCAGCCCGCTCAAAGTGTTTCGCCACATCGGCGTTGCGTCATCGGTGGAGAACACCGGCACCTGTCTCTGGTCCCCGATCGCAGCTCGCCGTTCCACAATGTCCCTAATCTCTGCCAGACGCGCCTCAAGGATCACGGATGCCTCCTTGATGATCGGCACCATGTGACGGCGCGGCCCATTGCGTCGTCGACCCTTCTTGTCGTGGATGGTGATGCTGCCGGCGTCAATGTCGATATCAGTGACCTGTGCCCTCAGAAGTTGCGTTGGGCGCTGCCCTCCCAGGTACAGGCACACCTTTAGCCCCTCACGCTGCGGCACCTGGTCGAGGTCGTCCACGCGCTTGAGCAAGGCCGTGAGTTCGGGCGCCGACAGTGTGCGTTCGCGGGCCTGGTTGTACTTTGCGAGGGATCGGGCGCTGACGGATGCGACCGGATTGGTCGTAATCCCGAACGTTCCGAACTCATCCGGTACATCCGGATCGGTGCCGGAATCAACGGCCAGTTGATAGGCTGCCCGCAAGGCAGTGCGCAGTTTGGCCGCGCCACGACCGTGTCCCGCCTCCACGAGTTTGGCGATTACCGGCTTGAAGACGGGTGTTCCGAGTTCACACGCCTTGCGATCTTTAAGATCCTCGGGGACATGCCGCCGGAACATGCTTTCCTCATCCTTTGCGGTTTCCGTGCTGCCTTTGCGCTTGAGATATGAGACGCGTGCGGCGAGGAGCTGCCGCAAGGCTCCTCGCGTCGCCTCCTCAGCGGCCCGCCGGGCGGCATCTGCCTCGACTAGTCGAGCGCGCTCGGTTGTCTCACGCTCGCGTTCAAAGTGGGTATGCAGATTGGTAATGCCGGATCGATAGACTCGACTGATCTCCCCGTATTCCTCCCGACACTGTGCGAGCGTGAGCCCACGGACGCCTTGCTCGTCGTAGGTGGCGATCGGCAGCTTCCGATTCTTGCCCGCATGCGCATAACCGAAGTAGACGCCCACACGCTTGCCGTCCTCGGACTTGCGGAACCAGAGTGCGCCGGAGCCACGTGCAGTTCCGTCCGACGCCCATTTGCCTGGCTCCAATTTCTGCAGTTCCTTAATCGTCAGCACGCTGCACCTCAGTCAATCCGTTGGCTTGAGGCGCAGGAGGATAACTGATCTCGTTTCACCACCGTTACATTAGCGGCCCGGCTCTGGGTGGCTCGCGGCGGACGTCCTCGGAATCCAACTCAAGCAGATCAGGTACTTACAGAGCCGGCAAAGCGGGCATGGCTTTCCTTGGACGCATATTCCCGTTCTGTCACGCCGGGGGTCGCGGGTTCGAGTCCCGTCCGCTCCGCCAATGATTTCAACGAGTTACGCCAAAACGTAGTCTCGAATTGGAAGCCGTTTTTCACCTCTCGTTACACTAAGGCGCGGCCCTTGGGTTGCAGTGCGATTCGTTGCGCTGTTGGCGCACTCTGAGTCGGCCTTCCCGTTACACCACGACGTCGACTGTGCTTCCAAGACTTCCCAATGCATGGACTCCTTCAAGGGGCTGCCATGTGATGCACGGCAACGGATTCGCCAGGTGGTTCGCTCAATAGGTTCCTGAGCTTCGGCGCCTTTCCCGTAACCGTGTAGTCATGGACGCATGTTCGGTGGCAAATAAGTGATGGAGTATGTGCCCACTTCAGGATAAGTGGGCACGAAGGTAAGTGCCCACGTGGAGAGTAAGTGGACACTTCAGCAGA